>Ga0206868_10035_pt1 | contig 39739 bp, 29 predicted proteins | sample Alteio_BWOrgCont_38_FD_152901 | JGI IMG/M metagenome (GOLD analysis project Ga0206868, IMG submission 152901) | Enriched cells from forest soil in Barre Woods Harvard Forest LTER site, Petersham, Massachusetts, United States -... | ecosystem: Environmental > Terrestrial > Soil > Temperate forest >... | reverse complement strand
GAGGCCTCCAACGACGACGAGTCCGAGGGGACGCCGCGATGCCGCTCCTGCTCCTAATCCGAAGGCGATAGGCGCAGTGCCCATCAAGGCGGCCATGGTGGTCATCATGATGGGACGGAAGCGAATCAAGCAGCCTTCATACACCGCCTCGGCCGCTGTCTTGCCCCCTTGGCGTTCTCTTTCGACGGCGAAATCGACCATCATGATCGCGTTTTTCTTCACGATTCCGATCAGCATGATCACGCCCACGAAACTGTACAGATCGAGGCTGTAGCCGAAGATCTGCAAGGTGAGCAGCGCGCCAAAGGCCGCCGACGGCAAACCGGAAAGGATCGTGAGGGGGTGAATGAAGCTCTCATACAGTATCCCAAGGACGATGTAAATCACCAGGATCGCCATGAGCAAAAGCAAGCCGAGCCCGGTGAGTGAAGATTGAAAAGCCTGCGCGGCACCCTGAAACTGAGTGCTGACGGACTGCGGAAGATCGCGCTCGATCGCGTTGATCTCGTTTACCGCATCGCCTATCGCCATTCCCGGCCGCAGGTTGAAGGAAATCGTAACGGCGGGCAGCTGGCCCAAATGATTGACGGTCAGCGGACCGAGGCTGTTATCCAGACTCGCCACGGCGTTGAGAGGAACCAAAGTTCCCGTGCTCGATCGAATGTAAAGCAACGACAGCGCAGTAGGGTCCCGCTGGTACTTATCCTGGAGTTCCATAACGACCCAATATTCGTCATTGGGCGCATAGATTGTGGATATTTGCCTCTGCCCATAAGCCGTGTAGAGCGCGTCTTCAATCTGCGCGGCATTTACTCCCAGCGCGGAGGCTTTGTCGCGATCCACGTTCACGTTCACCTGCGGGTTGCTGATCAAAAGGTCGCTTGTGACGTCCACCAGGCCCGGAAGCGTTGCCATTTTCGCCTGGAATGCGACCGATTCACGGTACAGCTCGTCTGTATCGGGGCTTTGCAGAGTGAGCTGATACTGGCTTTTGCTAAGCTGGCCGCCGATGCGTATCGCCGGCGGATTCTGCATGAAAACTCTGATTCCAGGAACGCGCGCGAATTTGGGGCGAAGCTCGGTGATGACTTCATTTACGTCCGGATGGTGAGCGAAGAACGGCGTGATGGCGTGCAGCACACCGCCGAGAACCGGCACGCCTGCATATTTGCTCTCAAGACCTAGCATGGCCCGGCTTGGGATTTTGGGCCGCTCCTCCGGCGGCTTCAGGTGCATGTAGATGAAACCGTTGTTCGTTCCGCCGGTAACGCTCGAGAAATAGTCGGAGCGGTTGGGATCGTCGAGAACCACCTTGCCCAATTCATTTTGGTGCAGCACCATCGCGTCAAAGGAAATTCCCTGAGCCGCCTCGGTGTAAGAAAAAATCTGGGAGGTGTCCTCGTCGGGCAGGAAACCCTTGGGAATCACGTAAAACTGCCAGACGGTGACCACCACAATGATCGCGGAAACGGCCATCACCAAAACGCGGTGGCGGAGCGACCATTGCAACGAGACATCGTAGCTCTTCAGGAGGCGGTCAAAAAACTTCTCCGAAGCCATGTAGAACCGGCCGTGTTTCTGCCCGTGCTGAGAGCGCATAAACCGGCTGCACAGCATCGGGGTGAGCGTGAGCGAAACGAAACCCGAAACCAGAATCGCGACCATGATCACGACAGAAAACTCATGCAACAAGCGTCCGATAATGCCGCCGAGGAAAAGAACGGGGATGAAGACGGCGGCAAGCGAGAGAGTCATCGACACGATGGTGAAGCCGATCTCTTTTGATCCGCTGAGCGCCGCTTCCAGAACGCTCTTGCCCATCTCCATGTGGCGCACGATGTTTTCGAGCATGACGATTGCATCGTCCACCACGAACCCGACCGAAAGCGTGAGAGCCATCAGCGAGAGGTTGTCGACGGTGTAATCGAGTTCGTACATCACGGCGAAGGTGCCAATAATCGACATGGGAAGCGCGATGCTGGGGATGAGCGTTGCCGAAAGATTGCGCAAGAAAAGAAAAATCACCAGCACGACCAGCACGATCGCGAGAAACAAAGTGGACTTCACATCGTCCACGGAGTCGCGAATCGATTTGGAACGGTCGTAGACGACTTCCAATTGCACCGAAGGAGGAATAATCGCCTTGAATTGCGGCAGTATTTTCTTGATGGAATCGACCACTTCCACCGTATTGGTTCCCGGCTGGCGCTGCACAGCAAGGACCACAGCGGAAACACCGTTAAAGACGTTATCGACTTTATCGTTCTGCACGCTATCGAATACGCTGCCAATCTCCTCGAGCCGAACCGGTGATCCGTTCCGGTAAGCGACGATGAGCGGCCGGTATTGCGAAGCATGGGTGAGCTGTCCATTGGCTTGCAGCGTAAAAGCGCGGTGTGCGCCGTACAGAGTTCCCGTGGGACGGTTGACGTTTGAGTTCTGCACCGCCGTGCTGACTTCGTCGATGCCAATTTGACGCGACGCCAGCGCCTGAGGATCGAGTTGAATGCGCACGGCATACTTCCGCGAGCCGTAAATCACCACTTGCGCCACGCCCTTGACCATGGAGATGCGCTGGGCGAGCAGCGTCTCCGCGTATTGGTCCACGGTATAGATAGGCAAAGTGGGCGAACTGACCGTCATGAACAAAATCGGAGTGTCCGCCGGGTTCACTTTGTTGTAAGTGGGCGGCGTGGGCATGTTTGGCGGCAACTGCGGCGCCGCGCGAGCGATGGCTGCCTGCACGTCTTGCGCGGCGGCATCGATCTTGCGGCTGAGATCGAATTGAAGGGTGATCTGAGTGCCACCAAGCTGGCTGGTGGACGTCATGGAATCGATACCGGCAATGGTCGAGAACTGCTTTTCAAGAGGCGTGGCAATGGCGGACGCCACGGTGTCGGGATTCGCGCCGGGCAAGTTCGCCGTTACCAGAATCGTTGGGTAGTCCACGTTTGGCAGATCGCTCACGGCGAGCGCGCGATAGCCAAGGATTCCAAACAGAAGAATCGCCGTCATGACGAGCGTCGTCATGATCGGGCGGCGAATAAATATTTCGGCGATATTCATCGAATATCTTCAGCTTCCGACGGCTGAGCCGCGCACCTGCACCTTGATGCCAGGAAGAAGCCTGAGCTGCCCGTCGGTGACAATCGTTTCGCCCGGCTCGATGCCTTTAGAAATCACCGCATCGCCTTCAATCGTGCGCGCGACTTTCACCTGGCGCTGCTCGGCGGTCGACTCACCGGTAACCACGAACACGTAATCCCCCGATTGCCCGTTCTGAACAGCTTGCGCAGGCACTACGGTCGCGTTTTCCTGTTCCTCAAGGCGCAAAGACACCGTGGAGAATTGCCCCGGCCACAGGTGGCGATCGGGATTCGAGAAAGTGCCCTTCAGCTTGATGGTTCCCGTAGTGTTGTCCACGGAATTGTCGATAAAACTCAAAGCTCCCGTTTCCGCTTTCGTGGCGCCGTAAGGGGTCGCTTGCACCTGCAAGCGCCCTTTGTCCATATATTCCTTAATCGCGCCGAGGTACTGCTCGGGAACGGAGAAATCGACGTAAATAGGGGTGACCTGGTCAATGACAATGAGAATAGGAACGTCGTTCTGCTTAACCAGGTTTCCAGGAGTGACTCCCAGGGCCCCGGTGCGGCCTTCGATTGGAGAATAGATCGAGCAATATTGCAACAGCAGCCTGGCCTGCTCGAGCGCCGCCTCATCGGCATGAACGAGCGCCTGCTGCGCGTCCGCCGTGGCCTTTACCTGATCAAATTGTTCCTTCGGAGTTACGCCCGCGTCCAAAAGCTTTTGATACCGCTGCGCCTGTACTTCATCGAGTTCGGCCTGCGCTTTATCTCGGGTAAGGTTCGCTTCCGCCTGGCTCACCGCCGCCTGGAAAGGGCGCGCGTCGAGCGTGAAAAGCAACTCGCCCTTTGTGACGAAATCTCCTTGCGTGAAATGCACTTCCTCCAGTTCGGCGTTCACTTGGGACTTGATCGAGACGGTGGTATAGGCTTCTCCTGCCCCTATGGCAGTGAGTTCGATGGGAATAGTCTTTTTCACGGCTTTCGCAACAGTAACTGGCACCGCCTGAATGGGAGCGGTTTGCACCGTCTTGACCCCGCAACTTTCAGCCGTCAGCGCGGAAAACACCGTAAGCGCAGCCATCGCGAAGTGGACCCGCTGGAAAGGTCTGTTCTGCATGGAATTGGCTCTTTACCCTCTACCCGCTGTGCGTACCGAACGTGGCCGATGTTACTGGGCGAATATCGCCGTAAGTGGTCATATGATACCGCGCCGAACGATGCTTACGTCATAGTTGCGGAATGATGTGACTCATTGAGTCACGCTTACGACCCACTCAAGGATGTCGAATTATAGCCGTTTCTGGTCAGACGTACAGCCCGACCACATAGTTTCTCGGAATACCGAGCATCAACCGCCGCCCGCTTCTTTGAGAGCGCCGCGGCTGATCCCCCAATATTGGGAAACACTCGCGTACCCCTCTTCATGGGTTGGGCGATTTTCTTTCCTAATTTCATTCGGTGGTGACGCCGAGACTCTTGAGATCGTCGCGAAGCTGATCCACACGCTGAAACTGAACCGTGTGGATGCCGAGTTCGCGAGCGCATTCCAGGTTTAAGCCGCGGTCGTCGATCAAGACGCACTCCGAAGGGTTGCATTGCGTGATCTTGAGGGTTTTCTGATAGATTCCAGCGTCCGGCTTGCGCAGCCCCAGGTAACACGAGCTGAAGAAGGCCTCGAAATAGTCGCGCAGGCGAAATTTCTCGATGCGGTGCTCGTTAATTTCGGTGGATTCATTGTTGAGAGCGGCCATCATATATGCTCGCTTCCGCGCGAGCTTCCCAAGAAATTCGAGAGATTCGGGGAAGGGCTGAGACTGCTCGAGCATGAACTTCTTAAAATCATCGGCCGCGAACGGCCGCTCGCGGTAGAAAACCACGCGCCGCGCATATTCGTCGAGCGAAATATCACCCTTTTCAAAGGCATCGAGCATCAGCTCGTGGCGGTCTTCGAAGTCAGCCCAGTCGAGATGAAATTTTTCAACCGCGGCTTTGCGAGAGCCACGGTCCCATCCGTTGGTAAGAATTACTCCACCGTTATCCCAGAACAGCGCGCGGATCTGCGCCATAAGGCTCCTCAATGGCAGGCTTTGTTTTCACCAGCCGAAAATAGCGCCCCTATTATCACTGTCCCGGCCCTAGCGTAGAAGCGGATTCTCGACGCGCCGCGCAGGCGGAGCTATGATGATCGTAGTGTCGTATGACGGGTCGTACGGCAGGTAAACGGGCTCGGAATCCCGGAGCAGCGCCGGCAACAAAAGCAGCGGGACAACGCATGGAACCACGCAAGGACACACTCTCCCTATTCACCATCGGGCACTCGACGCGGCCGATTGAGGAATTTATCGAACTGCTGCGCTCGAACGGGATCCGGCAGCTTATCGACATTCGCACAATTCCGAAATCTCGCAGAAATCCGCAGTTCGCGGCCGAAGCGCTGGCGAAGTCACTTCACGACGGTGGAATCGACTACCTGCACCTGAAGGCGCTGGGAGGATTGCGCCACCCTCGCGCTGATTCGCAGAATCTCGGCTGGCGCAACGCGAGCTTTCGCGGTTATGCGGACTATATGCAAACGGCAGAGTTCGATGCGGCAATTGAGCGGGCTATCGAACTCGCCAGGAAAAAGACCACCGCGCTGATGTGCGCTGAAGCTGTTCCGTGGCGCTGCCACCGAAGCCTGGTTTCCGACGCGCTCACAATTCGCGGAATCGAAGTGAAGGAAATCATCGACGCTTCGCCTCCCAAAGAACATAAGCTGACGGCCTTTGCCGCCGTCCATGGTTCGCGCATTCTTTACCCGAAGGGCTCTGCGGACCAGCAGCTGCGCTTCGATGCCGAACACGTCCCAATCTGAACCCAATCTGGTGAAAACAAGCTAGTGCATGGGGGGAGCCGCGGCCGCAGCCGGAGGCTTCTTCATGATAAATGTGACCGGAATCAGCAGCGCTACGAGAATCGCGAGCACCGAAACAGCGTCCTTGTAAGCGAGCATGGACGCCTGCCGCTGCATCATCATCGCCGCGCGTCCATAGGCTTGCTGCAGGGCGCTGCTGGCGCTCACACCCTGGTTCCGGAGAGCGGCGCTCATACCGTCTATCATGTGGCGGAACGCTGGATTCGTGTCCCGCATATTGGCCGAAAGATAGTACTGCCTCACTTGCGTGGTGCGGGTGATGTAGGTACTGATCAGCGCAATTCCCACGCTTCCGCCAATGTTTCGCACGAAATTTACCATGCTGGAAACCTGATTGTTGTTCTTGCGCGGGATGTTCACGTAGGAAAGCACATTCGACGGAATGAAAATGAACGCCAGGCCCATGGTCTGGTAAACGCGCAGCATGGCGATCGTGCGGAAATCGATTGCCAATGTGAGATGCGTCGCCATGTAATAGAGCGCGGTGGCGGTGGCCGCAAAACCGAAGGACATCATGGCGCGCGGATCAAGCCGGGACACCAAAGTGCCGGAGATGGGCATCATGAGCATCATGATCAATCCGCCTCCCGCGAGCGCTTCCCCGGCCGCCACAGCCGGATAACCCATGAGGAGCTGAAGAAATTGCGGGATCAGCACGGTGGTGCCATATAGCACAAAACCGAGAATAAACATGAAGCCCATGGCCGTGGCCAGATTGCGATTTTTCAACAAATGCAGCTCCACAATCGGATTGGGATGCCGCCATTCCCAGATTACCCACGAAGCAAAAATGACGACGGCCGCAATGGCCCCGGCAACGATCCAGTAGTTGGCGAACCAATCCAGCTCTTGCCCCTTGTCGAGCACCATTTGCAGGCAGCCGATGGCGAGGGCGATGAGGCCAAGCCCAATATAGTCGATGCTTACGCCGCGTCGGCGCTCCTGCTCCACCTTCAGATAGGGCGGGTCTTCGACCAGGCGATGCGTGAGATAAAGCGAGATGAGACTGATGGGAACATTGATGTAAAAAATCCAGCGCCAGCTGTAATTGTCGGTGATCCAGCCGCCGAGCGTGGGGCCAATGGCCGGCGCAACGACCACCGCCATTCCGTAGATCGAGAAAGCCATGCCGCGTTTGGCTGGTGGAAACGTGTCCGCCAGGATGGCCTGCTCGCTCGGCTGCAAGCCACCGCCTCCCGCGCCCTGCAAAATGCGGAAAAAGACGAGCAATCCCAGGCTCGGCGCGAGCCCGCACAGGAAGCTGCTGATCGCAAAGAGCGCCACGCAAGACATGTAAAATCGCTTGCGTCCGAACCGCGTGGCCAGCCAGGCACTGATGGGAAGCACGATGCCATTCGAAACCAGATAGCTGGTGAGAACCCAGGTGGACTCATTCGCGCTCGCGCCAAAGCTTCCCGCAATATGCGGCAACGCGATATTCGCGATCGAAGTGTCGAGAACCTCCATGAACGTGGCCAGGGTGACCGTGAGGGCAATCAGCCACGGGTTGAAGCGCGGGCGCCAGTAGGCATGCTCGTCTGGAGCGGGGGAGGCGGCGGCTACGGGAGCCTCTTGAATATCCGCAGGCATCATAATAATATACATTCATGTATGTATCCTGTAAAGCTGGCGCGTGGCGGCAAAAACGAATGCCACAACAAAGAAGCAATTCCCCACATGAAGCGCGCTGTCGCTAACTCAGCGCCATTGCGCAGTTCGCCTCCGGCGAAGGGCATTTCCAGGCAGAAGGAGCGCACGGAAACGACGCGACGGAAGCTCTTGGAGGCTGCGGAGCGGATTTTTGCGCGAGACGGCTTCGAGGCAGCGCGCCTCGAGGACATCGCTTCCGCGGCCGGCTACACGCGCGGAGCTTTTTACGCGAATTTCGAGAGTAAAGAAGACATCTTTTTCGCGCTGCTGGAGCGGTGGATGGGCGAGCGCATCGAGCAGGTGAATTCCCTGTTGCGGAAACACGATACACCACAGAAGCGTCTCCGGGCGCTGCGGGAGCATTACGCGCAATTGGCGCACAACCGGGGATTGGCGCTGCTTTCGCTGGAGTTCAAGCTCTTCGCGATTCGGCACCCGGAATCCCACAGGCGGCTTCGCGCCTGGCAACAGAGGCTGCGCACCTGCGGCGGTGAAATTCTGAGCCGCGTGATGAAGAAGGGTCCGGATGAGTTGTCTATTTCGCCGAGCGCGGTAGCAACTGGCCTGGGCGCCTTATCGAACGCGCTGCTTCTTGACCATCTCGTCGACCCGACTTCCCTGCCCCAGGAAGCCTCCACCTATCTCCTGGCGACATTCTTCGACGCCGTCATTCAAGGCAAGCTTAGCGGCAAGAGAAAATAGACGCACTGGGTTCGGCCAGACGATTCCGCCCACGCCCCCTCGGATGCAGCTTTCGAACTTTTCAGCGATGCTACGACGAAGACTATTTGTCCGCCGAAGTAGCCCTCGCTAAGCCCGTTGAGGACGGCGCGGCAGCCAAGTCCGGATAGATTTTGGCCGGATGCCACTTCCGAAGAGCTGCGCCGCCGGCGATCCACGACTGCAACATCGGCTCGAAGAACACATAAGGATGCACCGGCTCGAGGGCGCTAGCCTCATCGAGAGTCTTGCGAAGTTCTGGAGGAATCGTAAATTCGATTGACGCCAAGTTGTCTTCCAATTGCGCGAGCTTGGTGGCGCCGATAATGGTCGACGTCATGCCGGGTTGCGTGGCAACCCAGTTGAGGGCCACCTGCGCCACGCTCTTGCCGAGCTTCTTGGCCACGTTCGTCGCAACGTCGAGGATCTGCCAATCCGTTTCGGTGAAGGTGCGAAGGAGCGGGCTTCCGGATTTGCGAAACTCGTCAAAGCGCCCCTCCCCCTGCCAATCACTTCCCTCGCGTCGATATTTCCCGGTGAGAAAACCGCCCGCGAGCGGACTCCAGGGGCAAATTCCCAAGCCGAGCTCCTGGGCGACTGGCACGTGCTCGCGCTCGATATTGCGCTCGGTGAGCGCGTATTCAAGCTGCAGCGCGATGAGCCCGGCCTTGCCTTCTTTTTCCGCGAGCGTCTGCGCGCGAGCGACGTACCATGCCGGCGTGTCCGAAAAAGCGTAGTAGCGAATTTTCCCCGCGCGAACCAGGTCGCTGAGCGTCGCCACCACTTCCTCAACGGGAGTGACGCGGTCCCACGCGTGCAGGTAATACAAATCAATGTAGTCGGTGCGCAGCCGCCGCAGGGATCCTTCGAGCGCGCGATACACATTTTTGCGGCCATTTCCGCCCGCATTCGGATTTCCGGGCTCGGCGCCGAACGTGAATTTCGTGGCGATCACCGCGCGGTCGCGCAGTTTTCCCTCCGCGACAAATTTTCCGACAAGCTCTTCGCTGTGGCCGGCGGTATAGCCGTCCGCCGTATCGATAAAATTCCCTCCCAACTCGAGATAGCGGTCGAAAATTTGCTTGGAGATATTCTCCTCCGCTCCGAAACCCCATTCGGTGCCGAAGGTCATCGTCCCCAGGCACAATGGGCTCACGCGCAAACCGGATCGCCCCAAGGTCACATAATCGCTCAGGTTCATAGGATTCCTCCCACTCCAATATAGGCTACTTGTGCGCCGCGAGAGAGCGGCGGTTTAGAATTGAAGGGCCAGGGTTCCCGTCAAAATGAAAGTCTTGTCCGAATCGAAGAGAAGGGCGCTATTCGCGTTAATCAAATAATAGACAAGGTTGTAAGTCACCGGCGGATTCGTCGCGGCGATGACAGCGGTTCCGCGTCCGTTGGAAGCGGGCGCCGAAATGGTAGTGGCAGCGGTGCTCGTTCCTCCCGTCGTGGTAGTCGTGCCAGTGTTGATGGGATTGTTTAAAAAAGGCTGGTTGAAAGTGTTGATGTCGATATTTCCCGCAGTAGTGCCTGTGCCGGTTGACGTGAATTGCCCTTCGACATCTTGCTGATACGAACTCGGAGCGTTATGAAATATGCCCTGGCCCATCAGGCCGAGGCCCAGGTTGGCAGAAGGCAAAGCCGAAGCGCCCTGCTGCTGATAGGCCGAACCGATGGTGATAGCGGTCGCATCTAATTGCAGCAATAGCGCCGAATTCTGTGACGTCTGGTACATGGCAAATTCCGTGCTGCCAGCGCCGCACAATCGGAGATCGATTCGGCCGGTTAACCCATCAACGGAATACGCGCATGAGCTGAGACTCGCATTCGTTTGCACCGTACCAGCATTGTTGCCATCAAACACCCCTCCACTGACCGTGCCCGCACCATTTGACGTGAACACGCCGCCACTTGCATAAGCTCCCGCACTGGAATTTCCGCCTGCCGTGAAAACATAATTCCCGCTGGCAAGGCTCGACGCGCTGAAGCCGCTGCCCGGCAGCGCAGCGAAGCCGTTGCCCGCAAGATAGGCGGCGGTGTCGATTTCCACGAAATGAAAACGAGTGCCGTCGATCACGTAGAAGGCATATCGGCGCGGGCCGGTAGCAGTACTGGTGAGCGTAAGCGTTCCCCGTCCAGTGCCAGTGGGATTACTGCTGAAGGCGTAGGAACCGGTGAGCGATCGATCCACCTGAGTGACCGCCCCACCGGCATTCAGATCCAGGATGGTATTGGTGACGGGTATATTTCCCGCGCCGTCCGCGGAGAATTCTCCCGCGAGCGCGAGCGGAGCGAAATTCGCGCTCGCGCCCGAACCATTGAATACGTAAGGACCACTTAATATGGAGTTCGACCCTGTCAGAGCGCCCAGGTTTTGTTGGTCGATGGCGCCACTGCCTGTATTTTGCTGGTCGGATCGCAAAATCAGCGCGTGCTGGTTCGAGGTGAGCACGAAATGAAGATTGATCGTGCCATTGTTCAACCGGATTGATCCCCTTCCATCTCCGTTCACGATGTAGTTCCCGACAATGGGAACTTGGGTCGATACACCCGTCGAGAAGCTATCCATGTCTTCTTGGCCGCTTTCGATATTGCCATTGCCATCGGCAATGAAACTGCCCGCTACCGCGTAAAAACCGAGCTGATTGTCTCCGCTATAGAAAAACGCATAGGGTCCGCTGAGAGAATCATCGGAGTAAGAAATTGTGACGGTCTGACTTTGGGAATTGGAGCCGTCCTGCCCTGTAATCGTTACGGAATTCCCCGGAGGGGGCAGCAAAGGCGCCACGTAGACTCCGGTCTTCGGGCCAATGGTTCCCGCGCCGTTGGCGCCGCTGGCCGATGTCACGGACCAGGTTGTATTCCCATCCGCGACGCCGTTGAGCGTCGCCGAGAATCGCACCGTCGCGCCCGCGGCAATCGTCGTAATGGTTGGGCTGATGGCAAAGCCGACGATGGGGGTCACAGTTACGACGGCCGTATTGGACGTGATCGTGTTCGCGGTATTTGTCGATGTAACGGATGTGGTGCCCGTCTGCTGTGCAACCGCGGTGATGTTCACCGTTCCGTTGTTCGTGGAGGGCACATTGGCAGGAGCCGTGTAGACGCCGACTTCATTGTCGGTACTCGAAGAGACGATTGTGCCCGTTGACGTATTGCCACCGACCACGCCGTTCACTTCCCAGGTTACCGAGGTGGTCGTCGCGGCGGTCGTGTTGGTGTTGTTGTTCAGGTTGACGGTAGCCGTAAACTCCGCCTGCGCGTTGGGACTGACGCTCGCGGACGTGGGAGTGATGGTGACGGAACTCACAGTGATCGCTCCCGACCCTTTGCATCCAGATACACCCAACATCGCGCTGCCCGCGCTTAAGAAGAGCAAAATAGCGACGATTTTCTTTTGTCTAATAGACCGCGCGCCGCTGGCATGAAAATACGCATCGAATAATTGCGTGATCCCACTACGATTCGGACTCAAGTGTTTGCGGATATCGGCCTGTCTCAGCATCACGCTGCAGTTCTCCCTTTCGATTTTGGGGGATAAGATAGTTCCATCATTTAGCGAAAAAGGTTCCATTTTCTGAGTTCAGACCTCTTGAGATCAGACCAATGTACGGATTCCGCATGCCTTCCATGAGCCGGAATAAGGCCCAGGATTCCTGGGTCCATCTTTAAAATATCGCCGCAAGATTTTACAGTATGCGGAGTAGCTGCGCGCCCACAACTCGCGCTCCGGTTTGATCGACAAATGATTGCCAAACTCACGATGGTTTGAAGATGCGGAAAAAAGCTAATTCGTTGCGTCGAAGGCGGCATGCCAAATGAATCAATGCATCGTCCTATGTGATGATCTTCGGATACAACCGGCTAGCAATGGAAATCAGAAAAATAAGCGTGATCAGCAGGACCCCAAAATCCATACCAAGTCCAAATGAAGTGGTGCCGCCAACGACCATCAACCGGCGCAGCGCATCTACCTGGTAGGTGAGAGGATTCACGCGCGAAAAAGTACGCAGCCAGGAAGGCATCATGCTGAGGGGATAAATGGCGTTGCTGGCGAAAAACAACGGCATCGTGAGCACCTGCCCGATCCCCATAAAGCGATCGCGCGACTTCACGACACAAGCAGCTATCAAAGAGAACGTCGAAAACACGGCCGCGCCCAGCATCACGGCCGCAATCACACCCAATATCGAAAGAGGGTCGAGGCGAAGGTGCACACGGAGCACGAATGCCAGCAGATAAATGAGAACCATTTGGGAAACGCCGCGAGCGGTGGAGGAAACGGCTCGCCCCAGCACGAGAGCCGTCCGTGTAGCGGGGCTCACCAGGAACTTGTGCACGATTCCAAGGTCGCGCTCCCAAATGAGCGAAATGCCGTAAAAAATGGCGCCGAAAAGCACATTCTGAGCCAGGATCCCGGGAGTCATGAAATCAATATAGGGAATGCCGCCGGTAGGAATGGCCCGCACGCGCGTGAACACCTGGCCGAAGATCAGGAGCCAGAGCGCCGGTTGCACCAGGCGGGTGAAAAGCTCGATGGGGTCGTGCACCAGCTTGCGGATGTCCGCTTCCGCCACGGCCATCGTTTGGCGGACGAACTCGCTGCCGGGAAATTCAGCCGAGACGCCTTGAAGTGCTTCTTGTGCGTGCTGCATCTCTGAAATCTCCTCCATCAGAAATCGTGGCGCCTGTGTAATGAATGAAGACGTCGCCGAGAGATACGTCTCGCCCCAGCGCGGCCTTGAGGTCAGAAGGGGCGCCGACAGCCGCAATCGATCCGGCATGCATGAAGGCCACCGTTTCGCACAGTTCATCGGCTTCTTGCATGTCGTGCGTGGTCATCAGAATGGTGGTTCCCCATTCTTCGCGGAGATCCCGCACATTCTGCCAAACCGCCTGCTTTGCGATGGGATCGAGGCCCACCGCGGGCTCATCCAGAAAAAGGATTGCGGGCTTGTGCAGCATGGATTGGGCGATTTCGAGGCGCCGGATCATGCCCCCGGAATAGTGTTTCACGCGCTTGTTGGCAACGTGCGACAAATCCATGAACTCAAGCGCGTGCGCGATACCCGAGGCGCGCTCGGAGCGCGGCACACCATAGAGTTTCGCGGAGATGGACAGATTTTCGCGGCCGGTAAGGTCGCCATCTGCCGAAAGCATCTGCGAGACATAGCCGATTTTTCGGCGCACGGCGCGGGGCTCCCGCACGATATCAAAGCCGGCAACGAGCGCCGTCCCTTCACTTGGAGGCAGTAGCGTGGTGAGCATTTTGATCAGCGTGCTCTTCCCCGCTCCATTCGGGCCGAGAAGACCAAAAATGGATCCGTGAGGGCACGTCAAATTCAGATGATTCACCGCGACCAAAGATCCAAACCGGCGGGTCAACGAACGCGTTTCCACGGCATTCGATTGAATGAGAGCGATCGTTTGTGGTTCTGCGTTCAGGTTGCTCGTTGCTTCCGCCACTCGGCGAATCCCCGCGTTTCTATCGACCTGCTTCCACGAGTTGCCTCACTATTATGCGGCGTTTCCGATTTCGCACCAAAGGGATTATCCTAGGGACTCTTTTCAAGGAATACTCAGGAGGCAATTCATGGCCGAAATAACCACGGAGAAAGTGACTTTAAAGGTGGCCGACGGAACCTCGATGAACGCTTACACCGCTCGCCCGGTGGAAGCGGGTAAATTTCCGGGGATGCTGGTGTTTCAAGAGGCGTTTGGAGTGAACCCACATATCCGCGACATCACCGAACGCCTGGCGCGGCAGGGATACGTCGCAATCGCTCCAGAGCTTTATCATCGAACAGGTCCCGGTTTTGAAGGCAACTACACGGATTTCTCCACAGCGATGCCGCATATGCAAGCGATGAAAGAAGAAGGCTCCGTTCAGGACATTCAAGCAGCCCACGAATGGCTGAAGGGCAATGCGCACGTTATTTCGGATCGCATTGCGAGCATTGGGTTCTGCATGGGCGGCCGCATGTCGTTTCTCGCGTCCTCCGTGGTGCCTTTGCGCGCTGCGATTTCGTTTTATGGCGGAGGAATCGCGCCGGCTCTGCTGCCGCGAGCGGCAAACCTCTCCGGCCCGATGCTGTTTTTCTGGGGCGGCCTCGACAAGCACATCCCACCGGAGCAAATTCGCACAGTGGTGGACGAATTGAAGCGCGTGGGGAAAAGCTTCGTCAACGTGGAACTCTCCGACGCCGATCACGGTTTTTTCTGCGATGCGCGCGCCAGTTACAATCCCACGGCCGCCACGCTGGCGCGGACGCTCACGCTGAAATTTCTCGAGACGCACGTGAAGGAAATCGGGCAGGCGCAGAAAGCCTAAGAGCGATTCGCAAGGTGCGATTTGCAAACGCCCGAAGAGCTATGACGACGAAGTGAGCCGCGCGTAATTACGGCTCGCTCCTTCCGGAAGCAGGACCACCAGCGTGTAGATGCCGAGCGCCGTTCCAAACGGAATGCTAAGCAGCGAAAGGAACGCGGCCACCAGCGCGATCGTGCGGCCCGCACGGCCTCGTTGAAGCAGCGCCAACCCCGCCCAGATTCCGAGAAGGCTCACAACAACACCCCAGACGATTGCCGCTACGACGATTCCGTGCATGATGGGCGCAAACCGGTAAGGATTCACTTGTGGCGGCCACGTACGAATCCAAATGCGCGGCATCATTCGCCCAGAGAAGATTCCCCACGCGATGAAAATCAATCGAAACATGCCATACAAGGGCCACAGAATTCCCAGCACCCGCACATTGCTGCTAAGAGCTTGCATCGGATCTCTTGGCGACAATGCTGGGGGCACAGGGACGACGCTCGATGAAGCTTGTGTGGCGGAGTTGGGCGCGGCAAGGTTGGGCGACGTCGGCTTTCCGCAGCGGCTGCAGAATTGGGCCGCGTTATCGAGCTGCATGCCACAGTATTGGCAATACAAGGCTGCTCTCCCCGATCGCTACAATGATCCCTACAATGATCGCTGCGATTATATCGAATACCTTCCAGGCTGGACCTACGAGGGGAGCTTTCGAGCCTAACGCGAACGTTGCGCCCACGGGAAGAGCCTATGCGAAGGCCCTACGCGAAAACCCTACGCAAAAAATTGACCCATGGCGCGGAACTTCTGATAGCGCCGGCTAACGAGCTGGTCGGCTGGCAAATGGGAAAGTTCGTCCAGGCTTCGTGCAAGGGTCGGTTCAAGAAGTTTTGCAGCGGCGACGTGGTCCGTATGCGCGCCGCCTTCAGGCTCGGGGACGATTGCGTCAATGATTTTCAGCTCCAGCAGATCGGGCGCGGTGATTTTTAGCGCTTCCGCGGCAAGCTCCGCTTTGGTGGAATCGCGCCACATGATGGAGGCGCAGCCCTCGGGCGATATTACCGAAAATATGGAATTCTCGAGCATGAACACCCGGTCGCCCACAGCCATCGCTAGCGCACCGCCGGAACCGCCTTCCCCTGTGATGGTCACGATGATCGGCACGGCAATTCGCGACATCTCGCGCAAATTGTGCGCAATCGCTTCCGCCTGCCCGCGCTCCTCCGCGTCGATGCCTGGATAGGCCCCGGGCGTATCGATAAAGACGATAATCGGCCGGCGGAACTTGGCCGCAAGCTGCATGGCGCGCAGAGCCTTCCGATAACCTTCCGGTTTCGCTTGCCCAAAATTTCGCGCGACGCGCTGTTTCGTGTCGCGGCCTTTCTGGCTGCCCACCACCATCACGGGCTTGCCATGGAACCAAGCCATGCCAGTGATCAATGCCGGGTCATCGCCAAAGCTGCGGTCGCCATGAATTTCACTGAAATTTTCGAAAAGAAGACGAATGAAGTCTTCCGTGTAGGGACGCTGCGGGTGGCGAGCGAGCAATAAACGCTGCCAGGAACCGAGATGAGCATAAAAGTCCGCTTTCAGCTCGGCTACTTCACGGCGAAGACGATCGAGCTCGGCGGCCGTGGCCTTCGTCGGGTCAGACAGACGAGTCAGTTCCGCTACGTCCCGCTCAAGAGCCTGAATTTCACTCTGCCGTTCCCTCTCGATTTGTCTTGCAGCCGAGGCCACCTGCGAGGATGTCGCGGAAGCCGGGGGCGAGGGCGCCGCTTTATGGGCGAGATTGGAATCCAGGCGTGAATGCGGTTTCGCGCGGCTGGCGGCGGCATTTTCCCTCTCTTCAAGAGCCTTGCGTTCGCGCGCGAGCGCGCGCATCCTGCGGAGCCGCTTGCGTGCCTGGTTGCGCCGATCTTGGTTTTCGTTTTCTTTCACGGGTCCGGATTAACAGCGACTACTGAACGACGATTATTGAACCAGCGCCACTGAATTTGCCCCGCAGATTTCCCGCACGCGCTCCACCAGATGCTGATCCGCCTTCACCGAGCTTGACGCCTCGAGTGTCGCCTCCGAACCATCGTCTTTCACCAGCTCGAAAGCGACGCGGCAGCGTCCCGGATGGGACGAAAAAAGATCCTGAAGGCGATTCAGTGCCCCGTTGTCAACGGCGCTCAAATCCAAACGGACGCGCAACAAAGTGGGTGGCCGATCCACCACCTGGTCGAGCAAGCGGGCATCAGACACGATGAGCCTTGTGCCGACGTCTTCCACCGCCACGCGGGCTTTCACCAGCAGCGGCGTAGCCGACTTGAGAATCGGCTCAAGCTTCTGAAAGGCTTCTGGGAACACAAGCGCTTCGATCACTCCTGTGCGGTCCTGCAAAGTAAGAATGGACCAGCGAGCGCCACGGCGCGAGCGCATAGGCCGCGCTTGGACGATAATGCCGGCAACGACGATGTCCTCATTATTGCGACGCCCCTCCATCGAGGAGAGCTCAGTCGCATTCAGATCCTTCAGCCGGCCGGCGAATTTGTCGAGCGGGTGGCCGGAAATGTAAAAACCAAGTGTAGCGTATTCCGCTGCAAGCGTTTCGTGCTCGGGCCATTCGTCCACGTCTGGCAGCACTTCCGGCGGCGGAGCCACAGCCGGCGCTGAACCTCCTCCACCGAACAGGCCGTGTTGTCCGCTTTCGCGGGCACGCTGCAGTTTTTGGGACCGATCCATGGCGCGGTCAATCACGGCCATCATCTGCGCGCGGTGAGCGCCAAGTCCGTCCACAGCTCCCGCACGAATCAGGCTTTCGAGAACGCGCTTGTTCAGCTGCCGACTCTCCACGGATTCCACGAATTCGTAAAAGCTGGTGAAACGGCCCAGCGTCTCGCGCGCCCCGAGAATGCCCTTTACGGTGTTTTCCCCAACGTTCTTGATGGCGCAAAGTCCGAACCGGATTTGATCGCCCAAGGGAGTGAAGTTCATGTCGCTCGAATTCACATCGGGCGGCAGCACCCTAATGCCCATGCTTCGGCCTTCGTTAATATACTTGACGACTTTTTCAGTATTTCCCGTTTCCGAAGTGAGCATCGCGGCCACAAATTCAACTGGGTAGTGTGTTTTCAGCCAGGCCGTTTGATAAGCGAGCAGCGCGTACGCGCAAGAGTGCGACTTATTGAAGCCGTAACCCGCAAATTCAGCCATAAGATCGAATATCTTTTCGGCTTTCTTCTGCGGAACTTTCCTGGCCGCGCAGCCCGTCAGGAATTTTTCCCGCTGTGCTGCCATTTCCTCCGGCTTTTTCTTGCCCATGGCGCGGCGGAGAAGATCGGCATCGCCCAGCGAGAAGCCAGCCAGACGGTTCGCAATCTGCATCACCTGTTCCTGGTAGAGGATCACGCCCCAGGTTTCCGACAGGATTTCTTCGAGCGCGGGCAAATCGTAGGTGACTTTCTTTTTTCCGTGCTTGCGCGCGATAAAATCATCGATCATCCCGCCTTGGATGGGCCCGGGACGGTAAAGCGCGTTCAGCGCGGTGAGATCTTCGAGACGGGTCGGCTGATAGCGGCGCAGGATGTCGCGCATTCCGTGAGACTCAAACTGGAAGATGCCGGTGGTATCGCCCCTGGTAAAAAGCTCATACGTTGTTTTGTCGTCGAGCGCCAGCGTGTCCAGTTCGATGTCGATGCCTCGGTTGTGCTTGATCAGGCGAACCGCGTCATCGAGCACGGTGAGCGTCGTGAGGCCGAGAAAGTCCATCTTCAGCAGGCCAATGCGCTCGAGCGCATTCATATCGTACTGCGTCGTGATTTCGTCCTTGCTTGACTTGTAGAGCGGGACGATTTCGGTGAGCGGCTTGGGGGAAATCACCACTCCCGCCGCATGGGTGGAGGCATGCCGCGCGAGACCTTCCAAGCGCAGCGCCACCTCGATCACTTCCCGGATGCGTTCGTCCTTCTCGCGCATGGATTCGAGCTGCGGCGACTGTTTCAATGCCTCTTCGAGCGTGATGTTCAGCTGAGCAGGCACAAGTTTCGCCAGCTTGTCCACATCGCCATACGGCATATCCAGCGCGCGCCCGGTATCCTTCAAGGCCGCCTTCGCGGCCATGGTTCCGAAGGTGATGATCTGCGCGACGTTTTTTTCTCCGTAGGTTTTCCGGACGTAATCAATCACTTCGCCGCGCCGCCGCATACAGAAATCAATATCGATATCGGGCATCGAGATGCGCTCGGGATTCAGGAAGCGCTCAAACAGCAGGTCGTACTGCAGCGGATCCACATCCGTGATTCGAAGCGCATAGCTCACGAGACTTCCTGCCGCGGAACCGCGCCCCGGTCCCACAGGGATGCCCTGCGCCCGCGCGTAGTGAATGAAATCCCATACGATCAAGAAATAACCCGTAAAGCGCATCTTCTTGATCATTTCGATTTCGGCGGTGAGCCGACTTTCGTATTCCGGAATCCCATGGCGCAGGCGCTTTTCCTTTGCCAACGGTTCGAGTTGCGCCAGGCGCGACTGAAAACCCTGCCGCACGACCTTTTCGAAATAAGAATCGGTGGACTCACCATCTGGAACCTTGAATTCTGGGAATGGATTTCCTACGCGCTGGATTTTCAAATTGCAGCGGTCGGCGATCGCGACGGTGCGCGAAACGGCGTCCGGCAATTCCCGGAACACTTGCGCCATTTCTTCGGCGGTCTTGAAATAGAACTGCTCCGTGGCGAATTTCATCCGCTGCGAGTCGCTCATCGTTTTGCCGGTCTGAATGCACATGAGCACTTCTTGGGCGTGAGCATCCGCGCGCGTCAGATAATGGCAGTCGTTGGTCGCGACCAGAGGAATCCCGGTCTCTTTGGAGAGTTGTACGAGGTCGCGGTTGATCCGCGTTTCCACTTCCAGCCCCTGGTCCTGCACTTCGAGAAAAAAATTCCCTTTGCCGAAGATGTCTCTCAGCCGGTATGCGTTCGTGCGGGCCTGATCGTATTTCTCGGAAAGAAGCGCGTCGGCCACTTCCCCTCGCAGGCAAGCGGAAAGCGCGATCAGGCCTTCGCTGTGCTTGGCGAGGAGATCGTGATCCACGCGCGGCTTGTAGTAGAAGCCGTCAAGAAAACCCGTGGAGACAAGCTGAAGGAGGTTCCGGTAGCCAGTTTCGTTCTCGCATAAGAGAACGAGGTGGTTCGACCGCTCGGCGTCGGTTCCGCGAGCCTTGTGGTTATCCGGAGCGACGTACATTTCACAGCCGATGATCGGCTTCACACCGTGCGTCGTCGCCTTATGATAGAAATTCGCAGCCGCAAAAAGATTCCCGTGATCGGTGACTGCCACGGCAGGCATGCCGCGCCGCGCGGCTTCCTGCGTGAGCTCGCCGATTTCGCAGGCTCCATCGAGAAGCGAATAGTCCGTATGTAGATGCAGGTGTACGAAATTCGGAGAAGGCATGCTCAAAACTATTCTAAACCAGCTTAAAAAAATCGGATACCGGCAATCCTCAGCGTCATATTAGTTTCTCTCGCGGAATCCGGCCACGTTCCGGAAAAGCCCACTCTCGCCGGAACAATTTCCACTTATCGTCAGCGCCGGCTGCTTTTTTTTGTGGGCGCGGGCTTCGATTTTGTTTGCACGGGCGCCAGGTGCTTCGCGGGAACCGCCGTCGCGCCCTTGGATTCTCCCTTGGCATGAACGCCTGCAGGAGCAGACTGAAATCCAGCGGCTTTTGCGGGCAATTTCCCCGCTTCGGGCGCGGCTTCTGAACCAGGCGCCCCTGAAGGGGCCCCCTTTTCGCCCCGCTTCTTCTTTTCGGGTTTTTTCTTCGTCTCGTCTTTAATGCCGGCCAGCTGCCGCAGCACTTTCGCCCTGTCTTCAGGGGTGCGGATCCTGCCCCGCAGCTGCATTTCAAAAAGCTGCTCGAGAATTTTGTCGAACTGCGCGCCGCGCGGCACGCCAAGGGCGTCCAACTCCCCCGCGGGAAGTGCCAAGCGGATGGGACGCCACTTCTGTAGGTAATTACGCAGCTTCGAAATATGAGCGCCCGGGAATTCCACTTCGATAAACGTCAGCATTTCCCCAGGTAGCGAAACGATGTAAGCGTAAGCGTCGCGCGGCGTGCTCGTCTTCCGGCCTTTCAACACCTGAACGATTTTCTGCGCTTCCGGAACGAGATTGGAGATCGCGTCGATCTCCGACGCGCGGAACTCCACGTGCTTCAAGATTGACGCCGCCTCTCGCGGCTTCAGCCGTCCGAACGTGTAATAGAGAACCGGCCGCGACAGGCGCGCGCGGATGCCCGCCGAATAAAGATTGATCCGAACGCGCGCCAGCTTGTTCAGGCTGTCGTAATCGGGCTTGCGCCGCTGCAGTTGCGGCGAAATCGCTTCGAGAAGATTGTGCGACTCCCAGGCCTTCAATACCCCCACGGGATTGTCTTCGCGGCCGAGGTCGCGCAATTCATCTCCGATATCCCCTGGTTCGAACTTCTGGTTCAGTCCGCGCTCGATGGCCAGATCAAACCACTCCTGCGTGCGCGATTCCAGCTTGAATCCCATTCGCGCGGCGTAGCGCAGTATGCGAAGCAATCGGATCGGCTGATTCGTGAAAGCGTGGATCGAAAGGGCCCGCACCTCCTGGCGTTCCAGGTCCGCAAGGCCGTTGGTTGGGTCTAGGAGCAGCCCGCGCGACTGAATGTTCAGCGAGATGGCGATTGCGTTCACGGAAAAGTCGCGGCGGCGCAAGTCCTCCATGATTCCGGCGAAATGGTGTTCGGGCTTCACTCCGGGGCGCGCGTGGACGTCGTCCCGAGCGGCCGAAATCGATCCATCCACGTCTCCCGCAAAAACTATTTCGTAGTGACGGAGCCGCTCGTTTTCGGCGGACACTCGTGCCCCGCCCTTTTCAAGCTCGCGCACCATGCGAACCGGGTTCCCTTCCACCGTGAAGTCGAGGTCGCGGATCGGCTGGCCGGAAATAAGATCGCGGACGGCGCCGCCGGTTAAGTAGATATTCACTTCCTGCGAATGCGCCAATTCCTGCACACGCTCCAGCACAGCCCGCTGCTCAGGAGACAGCCGGCTTTCCAGCAAGAACATATAATCGGGCATGAGGGTTTCTGCCTCCTCCGCTTTCCTTGCAATCGTTCAGGCGCGCGGGTGATGCGCCTTATAAACCTGCTTCAACCGTTCTTCGACAACATGGGTATAAATCTGCGTTGTGGAAATGTCCGAATGGCCCAGCATCATTTGCACGGAACGCAAATCGGCCCCGCGATCAAGCAGGTGCGTCGCGAAACTATGGCGCAGCATGTGCGGCGTCAAAGACTTTCGCAAACCCGCCTTGCGTCCGTATTCTCCAAGAATCTTCCAGAAAACGATGCGGTCGAGCTTGCCGCGCTTCTGGTTCACAAAAAGATATGCCGAACCGGTATCCTGCAGGAGCTGCGGGCGAGACTGTTGCAAGTATTGCTTCACCGCGCCCAGGGCCTGCTTGCCCACGGGAACAAGCCTCTCCTTATTTCCTTTTCCGACGCAGCGAAGGCATCCGGGATCCATCTGCAGATCGGAAACCCGAAGCGCGCACAACTCCGATACTCGCAAGCCGGTCGAATACATCAACTCGATCATCGCCTTGTCTCTCATTCCCACGATATCATTCGCGTCTGGCTGCCGGAGAAGACGATCGACTTCCTCCACGCTCAGAAAGTCCGGCAAGCTTTGGCGGAACTTTGGAGACTCGATGTTGGCCGCCGGATCATCCTGGATAAAACCCTCGGTTAGCGAAAAACGAAAGAAGTGCCGGATGGTGACGAGATGGCGCGCCACCGAGCGGCTGTCGAGGTTTCGCCGGTAGAGAGATGCGAGGAAATCAACCACATCCTCCCGCCGGATATCCGTGGTGCCCAAGCCGCGCTTGCCGGCGAATGCCACGAATTTCGCCATATCGCGACGATACGCGTGAATCGTATTGTCGGATAATCCCTTTTCAACCCGCAGGTAGCTCAGGAAACTCCGAACATGACCATCCACTGCATGCCTCCAGAACCGAACGATCTACGCGCGCGCTTCACCGAGCGGCGCCTGTTCCGGCGCCGGCCGCTGCAAAAGCAGCAGGAATTCCGACAGCTCTTCGCATCTCAGCAGCCATGCCAGCCCAAAGTACACAGCAACCGATGAGCCGATCATCGCCGCCAATAGGCCTACTTGAAGGCCGATAGGAGAAGTCACCGTGAAATTCGCCAGTTTTAATCCCGCGTACGCTACAGCCGCCATCGCGATCGCGCACACACCCATCTTCGCCAGGGACGCGGCCAAGCCCCGCGCTCCCAGCGCTCCATAACGCTTGCGAAAAAAAGCAAACAGCAGGAGAAAGTTGAAATAGGCCGCAAGCGAACTGGCGAGAGCCGGGCTCCCGTTCGACAGATAGCGAAACGCGAACAACAGGAACGCCGCATTCAACGCGATGTTTGCTCCCAGAGCATAGGCCCCTATCCGCGCGGGCGTCATCGTATCCTGGGCCGAATAGTACATCGGCGTAATCAGCTTGATTGCCGCAAATGCCGGCAACCCGAGCGAATAATAAAGAAGCGCGTTGGCCGTCAGCGACGTCGACTCGGCAACAAATTTTCCGTGCTGAAAAAGCACTTGGATGATCGGCCTTCGCAGCAAGATCAAACCCAGCGCGGCGGGTATGGTGATGAACGAGACGATCCGCAAGGCAAAACCGAAAGTGTGCTTCATTTCGTCGAGCCTGCCAGCCGCGAGCTGATGCGACATCGTAGGCAAAATAGCCGTCGACATTGCCACCGCGTAGCTCCCCAGAACGAGTTGCATCACGCGATCCGCGACGTAAAGCGAGGCGATGCTGCCCGAAGGCATGCGAGAGGAGGTGGCGAAAATCGTGTCGATGAAAAGATTCACCTGATACACGCCCATGCCGAAAAAGCTCGGAAGCATCAGCTTCCCAAACTGCCTCACGCCGGGATTCTCCACCGAAATGCCCCAGGAGAACTTCATGCCTCGCCTTACGAGCGAGGGTATTTGCACGGCCAACTGAACGATCGATCCCACCAGCACGCCGACGGCGAGCGCCATAACCGGTATGCGCAAGTGCGAAGGGAAAAATCCCAGCACCGGCCGATACACCACGGCGAAAGAGAATGCGATGAAGGTCAGATTGAAAAAAATAGAAGTCGCCGCGGGAATCGCGAATACGTGGAAGCTGTTCAGGATCGCTGCCGCCACTGCCGCCAATCCGATGAAGAAAATCGATGGAAAAATGATGCGGTTGAGCTGTACCGCCAGATCCCACTGAAAGGCGCCCCGGCTCAATACTGTGAACATGTAGATGATCTGCCGCGAAAAAATGGCCCCTAAGATAGAGCACACTCCCAGCACGATCGCCATGTCCCAGAAAACCAGCCGAGCGAATGTCCAACTTTCGGATAGGGGACGTTTTCGGAGGTACCCCGAAAATATGGGAACGAACGAGGCCGCGAGCGATCCCTCCGCCGTCATTCGGCGTATTAAACCCGGAATGCGGAAGGCGAGGACAAACGAATCGGCGGCAGGCGAGGTCCCAAGGAGAAGAGCAACCCGTTGATCGCGTATGTATCCGCAAATCCTACTGAGCAAAGTAATTACGGCTATAACGGACGCCGATCTGAGCACTTTTGCTTTAACCGTCAATCGGCATCGCTCCGAATGCTAACCCTTTACGCAACAATAACTTGACAAAACATCGGGCAACGATAACATAACTTTGGGGTTGAAGCAATATTCGTCCCTGAAAAGCTTTCTCTATTGAAAACCAGAACTCCAGCATCGACCCATAAGAAGGTGGTCGTCCTCCTCTTCACCGGCTCGACCCTAAAAGGGTACCTCAACGCTTCAGCACTGGGTCGAGCCGAGGAAATCGAGATTCTCACGTCCGAGGGAGAGCGGCAGGCCGTCAGCCTCTCAGACATCAAGAGCATCTACTTTGTGCGTGAATTGGCACAGGAGTTCGAACCCGAGCGAAAAGCGTTCCTGAGCCGTCCCAAACTGGATGGCCTTTGGGTTCGCTTGCGCTTTCGCGACGAGGATGTAATGGAAGGGATCGTGGGGAACGACTTGCTGGATTTGCTGGACGCCGGCGTCCAGATGACGCCTCCCGATCTCCACGGGAATACGTTGCGGATGTTTATTCCGCGCTCGGCATTATTGGAAATGAAGGTACTTGGTGTCGTGGGCGTGGCCCGCCGCGCGCCTCGTCCGCCAAGCCCCACGGAAGCGCCCGACGAAGCCCGTACGCAGTCCAAGCTCTTTAATGAATAGGCTCTCTTCGATTTCCTTCAACGCGCTGGTGTGAAACGCGTAGTAACCTCTAGAACCTCGGATGTGCACCACAAGGACGATTTTCTACGAGTCTCAGGGAGAAACATGTCATGAAATTGGGCGACCTTGCAGCGCAGCTCGGGTGCGTATTAGAGGGCGACGCGAATCTTGAAATCTCTGGTGTTGCCGGAATCGAGGAAGCGAAGCCCGGCTCGCTCACGTTCCTCGCAAACCGCAAATATCGTTCGCTGCTTGCTTCTTCGGCTGCGTCCGCGATTTTGGTTGCGCGCGATGCTGGGCCGGTGCCGATCGCAGCCCTGCGATCCGCCAACCCGTACCTGGACTTTGCCCGGGCCATCGAGATATTTCATCCCGCTCCCGTTTACACCCCCGAAATCCATCCAACCTGCGTGATTGCCAAGTCGGCGAAAATTGGCGTCGGCGCTCACCTGGGCCCTTATTGCCATGTGGATGAGGGCGTCCAAATCGGGCGCAACGCCGTGCTCCACAGCTTTGTGGCGATCTACCGCGGCGCGACGATTGGCGACGACTTTTTCGCGCACGCCCATGCCTGCGTTCGTGAAAATTGCCGCATTGGCAGCCGCGTGGTGCTGCAAAACGGCGTTGTCGTTGGAAGCGATGGTTTCGGATTTGCCCGCCAGTCGGACGGGCGCTGGTACAAGATACGGCAATCGGGAATCACGGTGATTGCGGACGACGTGGAAATTCAGGCCCATAGCGCGGTCGACCGCGCGACCGTCGGCGAGACCTCTATCGGGCGCGGCACAAAAATCGACAACCTGGTGCAAGTCGGCCACGCTTCCATAGTCGGTGAGGATACCCTGCTCTGCGGCCAGGTAGGTCTCGCGGGAACCACCGAGGTAGGCAATCGCTGCATCCTGGCGGGACAGGTGGGAGCGGCTGGACACTTGAAGATCGGCGATGGCGCGATTCTTTCGGCTCAGAGCGGTGTTCCACATGATGTGCCGGCTGGAGCCATCTATTCCGGCTATCCCGCGATGGACAATTTAGCCTGGAGAAAATCCGTGGCCGTCTTCAACCGACTGCCGGAACTGCAGCGAGAGCTGCGCGAATTGCGGCAGGAAATAGCGCGCCTCAAGGAAAAACAGGCAGCGAGTTCCGACAAAACTTCCCAGCCAGCGGGCTAGGTAAGCCTCGAAGAAGCCACATCCGCGGCCAGTTTTCGCGCCCGAACCCGCAGCACCTTGCGCTGATTGGCTTCGAGCACTTCAAACCGCAAGCCGTCAAATTCGACCACTTCCCCCGTGCGCGGAACGTGACCCGCGAGACCATTGAGAAGACCGGCGATCGTCGTGGCATTGGAGTGTTGCGAGGCCGCCTCCAATTCCACGCCGAATAGGTCGCCAATTTTGTCGACGCCGAGGCTTCCGCGCAGAACCATCGCGCCGCTCGCTTCGCGAATCACGTCCGGCGCCGGGCGCCTGTCCTCTTCGCCTATTTCTCCGACGATTTCCTCCACCAGGTCCTCGATCGTCACCACCCCCGCCACCATCCCGTATTCATCAATAGCCATGGCCATTTGCTGGCTTTTCTGCTGCATCTCTTTGAGTAACTCCGAGCCGAATTTCGTATCCGGCACGAAAAGCGCCGGGCGCATCAGCTCGCGGACGGTACGGTGCGCCGCATCGCGCTCGGGCACTTCGAGCATGTCTCGCGCGATCGCAATGCCAAGAATATCGTCGAGCGATTTTTCATAGACGGGCAGGCGCGAAAATTTTGTTTGCACCACGAGCGTTCTAAGCTCTTCGAGCGTCGCGGATGCCCGAATGGCGACCACGTCCGGCCGCGGGGTCATCACGTCCCGGACGCGTGTATCGCCAAATTCCACCACCTGCTCGATCAGGCGTGCCTCATCCTGCTCGATAATTCCTTCCTCCGTCGCTGCGTCCACAAGAGCTTCGATGGCCTGCTGGTCCCCCACCTCGGGCCCGGGTTCTTCCTCCGAAAGATGCAGCACCGAGACCGACAATTCGAGCACCGCCGAAATCGGCCACACAATCCAGACAAAGAAGCGCACCATCGCCACCAGCGGCGCAATCCAATTGCCGGGCGCTGCGCTCAGGAGAACCGACGGCCAGAACTGCATGGCGACCACCACTTCCGCGCCCAGAAAGAAAACCATTTCCACGGCCGCTTCCTGCGTGCCCGGAACGAAAAAGATCACGCCGCGCGCGGTGACCGCCGCTACGAGCACCAGCCACAATCGAGCCAGCAGGGTGAACGCGAGCGCCCCTCGCCGCCGCTCCATTTTGAAGCGCGGCTCGATCTCCGCCTCGAACGTTTCCAGGTGCCGGTGGATACGCCCGGTCGAGACGCGTCCCAATTCACGGTATACGCGGTCGAGATAGGAAAAGACCGTGAGGCCCACCGTGAGTGCGAGCACGCCGATGGTGTATAGAAAAATAGGCACGGCTTAGGCTAACCCCAGAAGGCGGCGAAGCCGCTGCTCGCGCCGATCCATCTGCCCCGTGTCCGTCTCGTGGTCGTAGCCCATGAGGTGAAGCATGCCATGAAGGACCAAAATGCGCATCTCGTCTTCCAGCTTTCGCCCAAATCGGCGCGCGTTTCGGCGAGCCACTTCCGGCGCAATGGCGATATCGCCCAGATAACCATCCTCTTCATGTCCCGGCCATGCCGCGCTTCCTTTATCTTTTTTCCGGGAACTCGTTTTCGTTTTCCCGCCCTTCGCGCCTTTTGGTTTCCCGGGCGTTTCTTCGTTCCGAAAAGAGAGAACGTCGGTGGGCCCTTTTTTCCCCCGATATACGAGATTCCATCGCGCGATTTCGCCCTTTGTCACGAGGCAGACGGTGAAGGCATCAGCGGGAAACCGCAAGGACTGCCGGGCACGTTCCGTGAACTTCTCGAGGTCTTGAATTGGGATACGAATGCTGCGCTGGCGGTTCAGGATCATGGAGGCGGAAATACGTTGGTGTGCGCTAGCCGGAGGAGACTGGCTGAGCCGCCTAGTCGTGGCCGCTCTCGCGCATTTTGCCGGGGCCGGAATTCCCTGCTCGGCCAGACCGCGAAAGGCGGCTATTCCCATATTCGTCGTAGGCCTTGATGATGCGCTGCACCAGACTGTGCCGCACCACGTCCTGTTCATCAAAATAGATCAGCGCGATCCCTTCAATTTTTCCAACCACTTCGATTGCTTCCACCAAACCCGAACGGCGCTCGTTCGGAAGATCGATTTGGGTGACGTCTCCGGTGATCACGGCCTTGGAGTTGAAACCCAAGCGCGTGAGAAACATTTTCATCTGCTCGCTCGTGGTGTTCTGCGCCTCGTCAAGAATCACGAACGATTCATTCAGCGTGCGTCCGCGCATGAAGGCGAGGGGCGCCACTTCGATGATGTCCTTTTCAAGAAAGCTTTCGAGTTTGTCCGCTTCCACCAGATCGTGCAGCGCGTCGTAGAGCGGCCGCATGTAGGGATCAACCTTCTCTTGAAGCGTTCCGGGAAGAAAGCCAAGCTTCTCGCCCGCTTCCACCGCCGGGCGCGCCAGAATAATCCGGTTCACCTGCTTGGAAAGCAGCGCGGAAACCGCCATGGCTACGGCAAGATAGGTCTTTCCGGTTCCACCCGGGCCGATGGCGAATACCATGTCGTGTGCTTCGAGCGCTTCGAGATAGCGCTTCTGGTTGGGACTTTTGGGGGTGACGCTTTTCTTACCCAGCACGCGCGAGCGCGTGGGCGAAAATGCCCCGCTCAGCGTTGACGGGTGCTCTCCCGCCGCCACGTGCAGCAACGATTTCACTTCTTCGCTGTTGGGAATGTGTCCCTTGAGCACGCGCTGGTTGTAGGCGTTCACGATGCGTGCCGCCCGCTCCACCTGCCCGGCATCGCCTTCGATTTCCAGGTCGCGGTCCTTCAAATGCGTTCGCACCTTCAACGCGGATTCGAAGTATTTCAGGTTCTCATCAAGGGTGCCGAAGAACTCGTTGATTCCTCCGGCAATTCGGACGGTCTGCTTCATTAAATGGCGTGGCGGTTAGCGAGCTCCCGGAATAAGCGTAGCGCGCCCGCATACAGCTGGTCAAGCCGCCGGCTGAAGGATGGTGCCTTCGAAGAAATACGCTTGATCAGGCGCTCAGGCGCTCGCCGCAAAGCGGAGAACGGATAGCGCCGCGATAACGGCCGTTTCCGTCCGCAAGATATTTTCCCCGAGAGAAGCTGCCGCAAAGCTGCGCGCGTGCGCCGCCGCAAGTTCCTCATCCGACCAGCCGCCTTCCGGTCCGAAAGCCAGCGCGGCGGCCGTAATGCGCCCACACGATGCGAGTGTTTCGCGCAACGGCGGTGCTTCCCGGCGCTCGGAAAGAATTATCTTGCAGGGAGCAGCGCAATTCGCAAACGCAATATCGCTCGTTACGGTGTCCGCGAGCGCGGGAGGGCGCACCCGCCGGGACTGCTGCGCCGATTCGGCGATGATCTTTTCCCATCGCGCGTGCCGCTTCCCCGCCGCGGCGAGCAGCGGCTTGTCTGTCCGGGCCGCGCCCAGCGGGATAATTTCCATTACGCCAAGCTCCGTAGCCTTTTCTAAGCACCATTCGAATCGATCGAATTTCACGATCGAGAGGAGAATTTGAATAGCAAGTGCGGCCTCGTGCGCCTCAATCGGCTGCACGAGAGCGAATTCAATCCGGTTATCGCCCCGTTTGGAAAGAGCAACCTGCTCGATGCGCCCAAGCCACACGCGCTCGCCGTCGCTCAGTTCGTAAAGCTGCCCGGGTTGTGCGCGAAGCACTCGGCCAAGATGTTCGGCCGTGTCTCCCCGCAGAACCGCCGAATCGCCGTCGAATTGTTCAACAAAAAAGCGCCGCCGCATGGAGTGAGTCTAACGTGGGAACCTCGCCCGGCGCGAAAAATTCAAGCCATGCCGGCAAAGGAAGTGTTTGCAACCCGCGGGGAACGTCGATCTGCCCGAATTCGATCCCATCCGACGTTAACCCTACCCGAAGATGTCCTTCACTTTATCGAAGAAGCTCGAGGAGCGCTCGGTTGGCTTGTTCTCCACTTTCATCGACTGGCCAAGCTGTTCGAGCAATTTCCGCTGATCACGCGACACTTTCGACGGCGTCACGATACGCACGCTCACGTAAAGATCGCCCTTGCCTCCGTGCGGATTCGGCAAGCCCTTGCCCTTTTGCCGGAAAATCTGGCCTGATTGAGTGCCTTCCGGAATCTCAAAGTCCTCTTCCCCTTTCAGCGTGGGTACGCGGATGGTGGCGCCCAGCGCCGCCTGCGGAAAGCTGACCGGAATCGTGCAAACCAGATCGGCGCCCCGCCGCTCGAAGAAAGGGTGCTCCTTCACTTCGAGAAAAATGTAGAGATCGCCGGAGGGCGCTCCATTCGTGCCCGGCTCGCCCTGTCCTGGCATGCGCAGCCTCGTGCCGGAATCCACTCCGGCCGGAACGCCCACTTCGAGAGTTCTCTCGCGTTCGATCCGACCTTGGCCGGCGCAGGCTGTACACGCATCGCGAATCACCTGCCCGGTGCCTTGGCACGCCGGGCACGTCCGCGTGATCGAGAAAAATCCTTGCTGGTAGGCCATCTGTCCGCGGCCGCCGCAGGTGCGGCATGGCGCCATTCCGCTCCCGGCCTTGGCGCCCGTTCCTTGGCACGACTCACAATTTTCACGCCGCGTCAGGCGCACTTGTGTGGTAACGCCCGCGGCGGCATCCTCAAAGCTCAAAGCCATGTCATAACGCAAATCGGCTCCGCGCTGTCCCCGGGCTCCGCGCTTCCCGCCGGCCCGCCGCCCGCCGCCGCCGAAAACATCCTCCACACCGAAGAGGTCTCCTAGAATGTCCTGAAACTCTTCGAAGATCGTTGAGTTGAAGCCTGTAGATTCAAAGCCCCGGTTGCTCAAGCCGGCATGCCCAAACCGGTCATACGCAGACCGCTTCTGCGCGTCGGAGAGCACGGTATACGCCTCCGAAGCCTTCCGGAAATTCGCCTCCGCCTCGTTCTTGTTCTCCGGATTGCGGTCCGGATGCCATTTCAGGGCCGCCTTGCGATAAGCGGACTTGATCTGGTCACCAGATGCATCCCGGGTAACGCCGAGAAACTCGTAGTATTCGAACTCGGTGGCCGATGCCATGATTCTGCTTAACTCCTTTTAATTCTCGATGGGGGAAGTGGGCGCGTGTTTCGGCTGGGTGGCAACGCGAACCATCGCCGGGCGCAGCACCCGCTCGTGAAATGTATAGCCGGGCTGCATCTCACCAATCACCATCCCATCGGGATGCTGGTGGGTCTCCACCTGCTCAATCGCGTGATGAAAATGCGGGTTAAATTCCTTGCCGACGCTTTCAATGCGCTTGAGGCCCTGCTTTGCCAGCGCATCGGCGAGCTGCCGGCGGATCATTTCAAAACCCTTTACATATTCCGCTGCGGTCGAATCGTCGGCGCTCTCAAGGGCCCGGTCAAACGCATCCAGCACCGGAAGTATGCTTTCGACCAGCACTTCCACGCCGCGATGGCGGTCCTGGAGGCGTTCCTTTTCGACGCGCTTGCGATAGTTCTCGAAATCGGCCTGGCGCCGCACCAGCATGTTCATCAGTTCCTGTTTTTCGGCTTGCAGCTTTTCCAGTTCGTTCAGTGAGCCCGCAGATTCAACGCCCTGGCTCGAGGCGCCGCCTCCCGCCGCATCGGATTCCTCGATATCACCCTGGCCCGATGGCCCCCCTGGAAACGGCACAGTCGATGTTTCTTTGTCATCTGCTTTTCTATCTTTGGAGGACACTAGGATCCACTCCCCTTTTCGCTATTCTTGTTCATTATTCTCGGAAAAAAATTGTGCCATGAACGCCACAGCCGTAATCACGCGCTCGTAATGCATGCGCATCGGCGCCAGAATCCCAAGCGTTCCCTGCACCTGGTCGTTCGCCGAGTAGGACGCTGAGACAACCGCGAGATGTTTTCCCGCATTCGACATCTGTTCCACTCCCAATTCCACATGCACCGGTTCCGGGGATTCGATACAGCCGCTGAGCAGCGCGATCAACCGATCCTTTTCCTCAATGGCCTCGAGCAGTTCACGCAACTGATCCTGATCCGTGAACTCCACTGTCGACGCAATCTGCGCCGCGCCTTCCACGTAAATTTTGCGCTCGCTGCTGTCTCCGAGAACTGCGGGATCGCACAGCATGAGAGCGTCACCCGCCAGGCGTCCGTATTGCTCGCGGTCGCGCTCCACCTGCGCGCGAAGGTCGGCGCGCATTGCTTCCAGTGTCCAGCCTACATAATGGTTGTTGAGGTAAGTGGCGGTAGTGTCCAAATCGGCTTGCTGAAACGCTCGTTCCGGGCGAATGAGCTTGTCGCGGGTTTGCCCGCCGCCGGTTACCAGCACTACAAGAACACGGTTGTCCGGAAGCAGCAAAAATCGGATATGCTCCACCACCGCGCTCGCCAGCGGCGGCGAGATAAAAATTCCCAGGCCACGCGACACAGCCGATAGCACATGGCTCGCGCGCTCCATCACCGCTTCAGGCGTTTGCGCCGATTCGAGCTCGCGCCGGATCCATTGCCGGTCTTCCGGAGTTGCCGTTGCCGGCGCCGCAACCTGCTCCACAAAAAATCGATAAGCCGAGGCTGTAGGCACCCGTCCCGCGGAAGTGTGCGGCTGGAAAAGGAATCCGCCCTCCTCCAGATCCGCCATCACGTTGCGCACCGTGGCGGGGCTCAACTGCTCCGCATGCCTCCTTGAGATGCTTCTCGAAGACACAGGTTCGCCCGTCTCAATGTAAAGGCGCACCAAATCCGCTAGAATCTGCTGATGGCGTTTTTGCTGCAAAACCGGCGGAATCATTAGCCTTATCGCCGCTCCTGAGATTGCTTCTTGCTGAAGGCTTCTGCTAGTTAAAATTTTAGACGGGGGGAAGGAAAGCGTCAACTTTAGCCGCCAGCCAATTTCCGGCAGGCCCACTATGAAGTTTGCCGCAGGCCCGATTTTTTCTACGGAACGATCGTTTGAACCTCATTGGAATAAGCGCTCTGAACATTATTGGCATCCGTCGCCGTCACCACATAATAATAAGTTCCGCTCGTAACGCTGTCGGCAAAACTCGGATTCGGATTCGCCGCGCTGTTCAGCCTCGCGTACGGGCCGCCCTCCGTGGTGCTGCGGTCGACGAAGTACCCTACCACATTGGACTCGCTCGGCGTCCACGTCAAATTCACCGTGCGGGTTTGCTCTTGAACGCCCGTTCCGGAAACGCTGATGGAAACCATCGCGTTCATGGCATTGCTGACGATGCCCACCGTGCCGTTCGCGCTGCCCTCCGAAGCAGGAGTGAAATTCACGTAAACATTCTCAGATTGATTGGGGGCAAGGACCGTGTTGGAATTTCCGCTGGCCGTGAACCCGGAGCCCGATGCCGAAATCCCCGTAATGTTCAGGCTCGCATTGCCGGTGTTTGTCAGGGTAATCAGCTGCGACGTTGGCGTGCCGACCTTTACGTCTCCGAAGCTGATGCTTGCATTGCTCGCCGAAAGCATCGCTTCCGGAGCTTGAGGTGTCGTGCTGCCGTTGGACGAAGCCGCCGAAGGATCGCTGGACGTGCTGTTGCCGGTCGATGTCGCGGACTGGGCATTCGAGGAGGAGCTGTTCGACGGGGCTGAAGCCGAATTTCTCGAGGATTGTGATTGACCGGTCGTACCGCATCCGTTTGTGAGCACAACTATGACGAGAGCCGCTGCCAGCCACAGGGCCGCCACTGACCGTTGATTCAGGATTCGTCCGCTATAGTTTCCCAGGCTCCCTGCGTTCGACCGTTCGATCCCGTTCATCATTTTCTTCGCTGTCCCCCGTTTCAATCTCAACGACGGAACAGCAAATGGCAGGTGGTCAGCCAGACTCTGGCAAAAAGGCGCTACGGAGGAGCTGCGCGGTATATCTCAGAGAAAGCGGAAGATACGCCGTACAGGAGTCGCGATGGCGGTGAAAGACTGAAGCAATGCCCAAGTCTTAGGTGTTTCACTCCGAAACACCCCGCGCACCTCGGGGCACAGATCGGGCAACGTTTTGGGGAAATTGGCGTACCCGGTAGGAACGTCCAGTGGGAACCGGCGATACAGGAGGACTCAGAGGAATTTAGGGATGAAACAACAACCCGACGACGTCGTTTTTACCGAGCGGAAGCGTGTGACGTCCCATCCGCAACCGGAAACCCTCGGAAATTGCGCCGCTGGGGTCTACCAGATTCGGCAACGAAGCGTGTCAGAGTGCACCATCGGCGATCCCGCGCTGCATCCGAAAGCTTTCGCAAATGCCGGCATGTTCGAGACCACCCCATTTGTGCGGAACTGCCCGAGCGGGTGCTCGTTGGTCTTGATTAGCAAGCGCGCAGCCTCAGAGCGGTAGTTTCCGGCCCACACCTGCGCGAAGCCCAGGAAAAATCGCTGTTCGGGCGTGAAACCATCGATCTCTGTGCGCGGCTTTCCCTTGAGCGTCTTTTCGAAGGCAGCGTAGGAAATCGTGAGTCCGCCCAAATCTGCGATGCTTTCGCCTTCCACGAGCTTGCCGTTTTCGTGCTCGCCGTCAAATTCATACCCTTCATACTGCTTCGCAATACAGTCGCCGCGCTCCTTGAAATTCTTGAGGTCTTCGTCCGTCCACCAGTTCTTCAAATTGCCTTTGGGATCGAACCGCGCTCCTTGATCGTCAAATCCGTGCGTCATCTCGTGGCCGATCACCGCGCCCATGCCTCCGTAATTGATAGCCGGATCGCCATTGGGATTGAAAAAGGGCGGCTGCAAAATTCCCGCGGGAAATACGATCTCATTCATCTGGGGATTGTAGTAAGCATTCACGGTGGGAGGAGTCATGTCCCACTCGCTGCGGTCCACCGGTTTGCCGATCTTCGCCAGATCCCGGTTGAACGCGAAAGCCCTTCCGCGCAGCGCGTTCTGCACGTAGGACGCTCGGTCCACTTGAAACGACGAGTAATCCCGCCATTTATCGGGATAGCCGATTTTCAAATTGATCGCTTGCAGCTTTTTGATCGCCTCTTCGCGCGTGACAGGACTCATCCAATCGAGCCTTTTGAGGTCGTCGTGCAGCGCGTCGATCAGGTTGTGAACCATCACGATGGCCTTGGTCTTGGCCTCGGGAGGAAAGTTCCGCTGCACGTAATACTGGCCAAGCGCCTCGCCAAGCTGCCGGTCGGTCGCCTCCACGCATCGCCGCCACCTCGGGAGTTGTTCCTTCGCCCCGGTGAGCGTCTTTCCGTAGAAGTCGAAATTCTCATCCACAAACTTTTCCGAAAGCGCCGGCGCCGCGGAGTGAATCAAGTGCCAGCGCAGATAAATTTTCCAATCGTCCAGTGGAACCGACGAGAACGCGGAGTCCAGGGCCTTGAAGAAGTCGGGTTGTTCGATATTCACCGCACCCACTTCCGGCGCGCTCACCTCTTTCAAGTAAACGTTCCAGGAGATGTGCGGAGTGAGCTGGCCTAGGTCGTTGACCGCCATCTTGTGATACACATTGTCCGGATTGCGGCGGTCGGCGCGGTCCATCGAAGCGTTCGCGAGCGTCGTTTCCATGCTCATCACGGTCTTCGCTTCAGCGGCAGCCTTCGCGGGATCGTCGCCCATGAGCTTGAACATATTCGTCACATGTTCCAGGTATTGATCGCGGAGCTGTTTCGAGCGGTCGTCGTTGTCGCGATAATACTGCCGGTCAGGAAGCCCCAGGCCGCCCTGCTCCGCGTCGGCGATCACTTTCGTGCTGTCCTTGAAATCCTGGTCGGAACCAAATCCGAAAGCGGCATTGGCGCCCTCGCGCTGAAGATGCGCGATTTCCGCCTGCAGACCCTCAACATCCTTGATGTCGTTGATAGCCTGGAATTCCGGATCGAGCGGCTTCAGTCCCGCCGATTCGATTTGTGATTCGTTCATGCAGCTCGCGTAAAAATCGCCGATCTTCTGCCAGTTCGATCCCGGCTTGGCGGGAGTGTCTTTGGAAGCCTCATCAAGAATGGCGCGCAGAACGTCCTCGTTCTTGTCATGGAGCTGATTGAACGTGGCCCAGGAAGAATGGTCGGCGGGAATCGGATTATTCTTTATCCATCCGCCGTCGGCGAATTTGTAGAAATCGTCGCAAGGCGCGATGGAGCGATCGAGGTTCGCGGTATCGAAATCGCGAGTCGATGCCTGGCCGGACGCTCGATCGGCCCGGCCCCCGCCTCCGCCTGCCGCCGGAGCGGCAAAGCTCGCGCAGCCACCCGGTTGCGTCGTCGCCGCAATCGTCGAGGACTTCGTCGTGGCATCCTGCGATAACAGTCCCGGGGGAAGGATCAGACCAGGAAGGAGCAAAACGGCCAGATAGCAGGAACGCCGCGTCATTGACTCGATCATCGAAAGCACCTCGCGCACCACTGAACGACTAAAATAAGACTGATTAAATTAGTTTAGACGCAATCGGCGCCGTTTTGCGTTGTCACCTCGTCGCCAACCCGCCGCAAAACCAGCCATCCGAGTGGGACTATTTTGCGTTCCGCTATCTCGACTGTCAATCTTACGCAGCGGCCTTACGCAACTGCTTTCGCAACTGGCAGCTCATCGCTCTAAGCACCGAGCGCCGTAAATAGTAGACTATTCGCCGCAGCTTGGAGATGCGAACGAGTGCCCGAACGTGTGCCCGAACGTGTGGTTGCCCCTCATGGCGAATATAACAACCGCATCCAGAAGTTCGAGCGGACGCTTTTCCGCACCGAAAGCCTCCATCACCGGATCGGAAATGCAAAGCTAGCCACCGTGGTCGTCGGCCTTGTGCTGGCGTGGTTCTCGCTAAGCAGACATCTCTTCTCCGCATATTGGCTGCTCCTCGCCGTAGGAATTTACGCGCTGCTTGCAATCCAGCATGAAAAAATTCTTCGAAGAAGCACGAATGCCAAAACCGCCGTCGCCTTCTACCGCCGTGGAATTTCGCGAATAGAAGGCCACTGGGCGGGGACAGGAGAAAGCGGAGAGCGCTTCCGCGACGCGAAGCATCCCTACTCAGACGATCTCGACCTCTTCGGAAAGGGGTGCCTTTTCGAGCTGCTATCTACGGCGAGACTGCCCATGGGCGAAAACACGCTGGCGGACTGGCTCCGCTTCCCTTCCCCGATTCCGGTTGTGCTGGCCCGGCAGCAGCTCGTCGCCGAACTGCGCGACAATATTGATCTGCGAGAAACCCTGGCGTTGATTGGAACCGAACTGCGGGTGCGATTGAATCCAGAGTCGCTCACGCAATGGACCGAGGGCGCGGCGACTCTTTCTTCTCGTTCGATCCGCATCCTGATTGCCGCGCTATCCGTTGCCGCCGTCGCGGGCTTGATCTTCTATCTTGCGACGCTGAACTATGTGCCTCTGCTGCTGATCCTAGTCATCGAGACGCTGATCTACGCGCGGTTGCACAAGGAGGCGGAACGAATCGTATCGGGAATCTCAGCGAATGCGGAAGGATTGATCCTGTTCTCGCAAATTCTCACGCGGATCGAGGAAGAGCCTTTTGCATCCGAACCGCTCCGGCAGTTTACTGCGGCGCTGAAATCGGGCGGTTCCACCTCATCGCAGGCAATTCGCAAGCTTGCGCGCCTGGTTTTCTGGATCGACGCGCGCGACAGCGTGATCGGCAGGTTTCTCGACGTGACCATGCTTTACACGATTCAAGCAGCCTTCGCGGCGGACGCGTGGAGAAAGCAGTGGGGCGCGAGAATGCGCGCGTGGTGCCAGATCGTGGGGGACATGGAAGCGCTGCTCTCGCTCGCAACTTACTTGTTCGAGCATCCGAACGACCCGTTCCCTGAATTCCCCTCCGATGGGAATGTTGAGGGGAATGCGACGGTTGCTTCTCAGCCGCTCTTCGATGGCGAAGAGCTTGGGCATCCGCTGATTCCGGCGTCGCAATGCGTGCGCAATTCCATCCGGCTCGACGAGCAGACACGCATCCTGCTGGTGAGCGGTTCGAACATGTCTGGAAAAAGCACATTCCTGCGAACGGTTGGTATCAATGCCGTGCTGGCAAACGCCGGAGCGCCGATTCGCGGCAAGGCGCTGCGGCTGTCTCCTTTTGTGATTGGAACGCGCATCCACATCAGCGACTCGCTACAGGAAGGCCGGTCGAACTTCTATACGGAAATCCTTCGCATCCGCCAGGTGTTCGAATCGACAAACGGCGAACGACCGCTTCTCTTTCTTTTCGACGAGCTGCTCGAAGGGACAAACTCGAAGGACCGCCGCATCGGCGCCGATGGATTGATTCGCGCGCTGCTCGAACGGGGCGCGATTGGAATCGTGACCACGCACGACCTGGCGCTAACGGAGATAACGCACTCGCTCGGCCCAATCGCGCGCAACGCGCATTTTCAGGATTTCGTCGAGGATGGGCAAATGCGATTCGATTACAAGCTGCAAGAAGGCGTGGTAGCAAAAAGCAACGCGCTCGAACTGATGCGCCTAATCGGTTTGAAAGTATGAAGTGATCGGTTTGAAGGTATGAATCGAGAGGCGTCCGAAAAACGAATAAATCCCGGGACGCGCGCTACCCGCCCGCTTCGCCCGAGCCGGATGTCTACGCCGACGCCGTAAAAATTTCAAGACGCAAAAACAATCCGCGGGCTAGCCGACGGAATTATCGATTTGCGCGCGCTGCAGGCGATCCGAGTAATCGATATAGACCGTCTTCCAGTCGGAATAAAAATCGAGAGCGGCGACTCCGGATTCGCGGTGCCCGTTGCCCGTATTCTTGGTGCCACCAAAGGGCAAGTGCGTTTCAGCTCCAATGGTCGGAGCGTTCACGTAGACGATGCCGGTCTCGAGATCGCGCTGCGCGCGGAAAGCATTATTGACGTTTCGCGTGTAGATTGACGCGGAAAGACCGTAGTTCACTCCGTTGGCGATAGAAATCGCATCGTCAAACGTTTCAAACGGAATCAGCGCCACGACCGGCCCGAAAATTTCTTCCTGGCAGATGCGCATCGCCGGATCACAGTCGGTGAAGACGGTTGGCTCGTGGAACCAGCCCTTCGCGTAGTCTCCTTTATCAAGGCGGTGCCCGCCCGTGGCAAGCTTTGCACCTTCGTCCGCGCCAATTTCCACGTAGCGCATCACTGTTTTCAACTGCTGCTCGTTGATGCACGGTCCCATATCCGTTGCGGGATGAAGGCCGTCGCCAACCTTTAGCTTCTTCGCTCGGGCGACAAACTTCTCCGCGAACTCGTGATACACCTTTTTGTGAACGGCCACGCGGCTCGCGGCGGTGCAACGCTGGCCCGTGGTGCCGAAGCCGCCCCAAATCGCGCCTTCGATGGCAAGATCGAGATTGGCATCGTCCATCACGATGATGATGTTCTTGCCGCCCATTTCGAGATGACACTTCTTGAAAGTTGGCGCGCAAGCCTGGTTCACGATGCGCCCCACCTCGGTGGAGCCGGTGAAGCTGATCAAATTCACCTCAGGATTCGTGAGCAGCGGCGATCCCGCGCTGGGGCCTTCGCCGAATACCACATTCAAGACGCCGGCGGGCAGGCCCGCTTCCTCGAGCACTTGCGTGAGGTTGTAAGTGGAGAACGGTGTGTCCTCGGCGGGCTTCAGCACCACCGTGTTTCCACAGATCAGAGCAGGCATGGCTTTCCACGAAGGAATAGCCATCGGAAAATTCCAGGGCGTGATCAGGCCCGCGACGCCCACGGGCGTGCGTACTGACATCGCGAATTTGTCGGGAAG
>Ga0206868_10034_pt1 | contig 40070 bp, 29 predicted proteins | sample Alteio_BWOrgCont_38_FD_152901 | JGI IMG/M metagenome (GOLD analysis project Ga0206868, IMG submission 152901) | Enriched cells from forest soil in Barre Woods Harvard Forest LTER site, Petersham, Massachusetts, United States -... | ecosystem: Environmental > Terrestrial > Soil > Temperate forest >... | reverse complement strand
TATCGCTCCGGCCCATCAAAATGAGGAGGCAAAGGAAAAACAGGAATTCAAAGAAGACGCCCAGGAGGATTTGCGGGCTGACGATGCCGGCCTTGACCACACGGAACACTTCCGCCGCCGCCCGGCCAATCCGGTTCCAGCCAGTAGGAGATTAATCAATCCAGCCAGGGTGGAGGGGCAAATGGTGAAGCCCATCTTTTCATGCAAGTTTGGTTGTAACCAACAGCTTTGCAAATATTTACGGGCTTTTGAGCCGTTTGACAGGTTTTTAATGGCCGCAGGGAAATCCGCCTTTTCGCTGTCTTACCCGGATCGCCTATAGACTGATTTGTGTCCCAAATATGACTGGATTCGTCCCGAAATTCCGTAGATGTGCCGCATTCAAAAGCTTAATATTTAAAGATAGTAGAAGTCCGAATTATGTCCTTACTTTTCAAAACAATTGCCGTAGTTGCTGCTGCCGCTATTGGTTTGACCGCATCTCAATCATTTGCCCAGGTGACGTTTGCCACGAGCTCTGGCGCTTCGGTCAGCGGTGGCGCGGTTGACGCCCAGGCGATTTTCAATTTGTCCGGGGAGGTGTTGACCATCGAGTTGATCAACCTCCAGCAAAGTGATGCTAACGCCGGCCAGTTGATCAGCGGCCTGACTTTCATTGTTGATGACGGGTTGGGCGCTAGCCTCACTTCTGCCACAGGTAATACGGCTGACAGCGTGGGCAGCGGCGGGAGCTATACCCCTTCAAGTTCGCCGCAGGATCTTTCGCACTGGACAGGTTCGACTTCGGGTTCCGGCAGCGGTTTCACGGTCGGTTTGACGGCGCTTAGTGGTGGGAAGCCGAATGACCTGATTATCGGCCCGGACAGCGTGGGTGGGTTTTCCGGTGCGGGCTTATATGGTGTAAATTCTTCGGTCACCCAACATTTGCCGATGGTTTTAGGCACGGCTACATTTGATCTCACGGTCAAGGGCTTGACCTCGCTTTCACAGATTTCTGACGTCGTGTTTGGTTTTGGCACGAGCGGCGGAGAGGGCAATTGCGACGGCCTGATCACCCCGGCCGTCCCCAATCCTGCGCCGGTTCCCGAACCGTCCACGATTATTTCCGGCCTGTTGTTGCTGGTTCCTCTTTCCATCCAGATCGTGCGGAGCATTAATCGGAATCGTTTGCAGCCAATCAAAACGGACTATTGAGTAGCGGCCGGGGGTCGCCCGCTACTCGATTACTTTCAATAGGACTTCGCCGAGCCGTTGCGCGGCCAGCTTGGTGTTTTGTTGCAGCTTCATCATCGCTCCCATTTTCCAGGGTTTTTTCGCCACCGTTAGCATCAGCTTATTCATATCCACCTTCATGTCCGGCGTCAGGAACTGGTTGAAATCCATTGGCAAATCTTCCGTGGCCGTGTCGGAAATAACTCGGACGGTCGCGCAGGGGATGCCGCGCTCGCGGCAAACGGCCTGGACAGTGGCGGACTCCATCTCGGCGGCATCCGCGCCTGTCTGCTCGCGTAACGTTTTCTTTTCACCCGCAGTGACGGCGATCTTCCCGGCGCAAAAGATTTTGGCCGGTTTGGCGCCGGCTGCGCTCAGTTTGGCACGGACGGGTTCATGATCGGTTTCAAAAATCACATCGCCGATTTTCAACGCCGGGTCGAGGCCGCCGGCAAAGCCGCACGTGAGCAGGAGCACAGGCGCATGGGTGGCGAGATATTCGCGGGCGGCCTTGTCCGCATTGGCGCGCCCAATGCCCGTGAAGAAGACAGGGACGTTGTCCCCGCAAACCTTTTTGAACGGCGCGGCTTCTTCCGCCAGCGCGAAACAAACAGTGGTCAATGAGTTGTCCATGAACGCACCATTGAAAAGTGGCCGGCGTCCAGTGGCAAGCAAAAGCGTTTCAGGAATCGGTCACAGTCAAACTGGCGCCCCTCAGTCATGGCGCGCGAGTACGCTCGTCCCACCGCTTACCTAGTCGTCGTCATCATCCACGGGCTTGATCAACTGTTCAGGGTAGGGCGTTTGCGAACCCTTGGCGGCGCGCCAGAGGATGTGGTTAAACAGATCTTCCGGGCACTGGTCTTCTTTTTCCAGCGGCAGTTTGGCGGAGACCATGGCGTCTTTGCGCAAGGCCGCGTCATCAATCTCTTTGACCGGCGGGTTCATTTCGTCCAGCGGCACGTTGTTAGTCACGCAATCAAACGGCGTGAAGTCGGGGGTGGTGGTGAAACAATCGAACATCGGGGTGGCCGTGGCGTCCATCTGGTTCATGGGCGGCAGGCCGAGGATCAATTCGATGGTGCGCAACAGGCTGGTGGTGTTGTATTGCGTGCTGACGACGGCGTTGCGTTTGGTGTAGGGGCTGATGACGTAAGCGGTGGTGCGATAGGAGTTGACGTGGTCCCAGCCATCCTGCGGATCGTCTTCGATGCCGAAGATGCAGGTATTGGTCCAAAATGGCGAGTGGCTCAAGGCGTCCACGATTTGGCCGAAGGCGAGATCGTTGTCGGCAACCTGGGCTTCGGGCTTCGGCTCGCCGAACTTAGTGCCGCTGGTATGGTCGTCGGGAATCCAAACGATGACTAGGTTCGGGAACGTGCCGGCGGCTTCATAGGTCCGGAGATCTTTGACGAAGGCCGCCGCGCGAGTCACATCGGGCACGGTCAGGTCAAAGCCAAGGTAGTTGCTGACCACAAAAGGCCGCAGACTGTCAATGTCCGGTTCGGCAGAGTAGGCGATATTGTTCGAGCCGCTCTCAAAATCGTGATACATCGTGGTCCAATTGGTCTCGTCCAGGCCGGAGTCTTTCCACACATGGCGCGGGCTGGTGAATTCGCCGAAGTCGGCGACGGTTTTATCGTGTTCGGTGGCGTCGTTCCAAATAAAACCGGCGGGGGAATAAGCCATGGCATCGCGGCCATTCATGCCGAAACCGCCGGCGGGATAACTGCGGGGCCAGCCGGCAAATTGGCGTTCGATGTAATCTGTCACAATGCCGCTATCGGTCCAATTATGGCCCTCGGAGCTGATGGCGCCGGAGCAATAGGTATTGTCCAGGAGCGTAAATTCGGTGACGAATTTATGTTCGTTGGGCGTGACGCGCTGCCCGAAGACGCACAGGTCGGCCTCGCCGTTGCCCTCGGTGACATCGCCGAGCACCTGGTCATAGGTGCGGTTTTCCTTGATGACATAGATGACGTGCTGAAACAGGCTTGGCTCGCCGACGCGTTCAGGCACGGGCAGGGCGGGCTGGTTTTCGCGCGGAGGCAGCTTGGCCTGTGCGAGCAGCGGGTAACGCAAATCCGCGAGCGCAATTTGATTGAGCCGGGCCAGTTCACGGGAAGCAGGGAGCGGGACGAGGGAAAGCGAGCCGGTATAATTTTTTGAATTATATCCGATGCCGTTGCCACGGCCTTTCTTGGCTTTTTGTTTGTTGGGAGAGATGTCCTTGATATTGGCGACATCGAGCATTTTGTGCCGGGAATCAAAGGCGATGGAACCCGGGAACCAGCCGACGGGAATCAGGCCGAGCAGAATGGATGCGCCCGGGTCGAATTTGAAGACGGCCACGGCATTTTGCGTGCCGTTGCAGACGAAGAGTTCCTTGCCGCGCCTGTCAAATGCCAGGGCATTCGGCTGCGCGCCGAAGAGGTCGGCGGGATTCTGCCGGGTACAAAGAGTTTCCGCGACTTTGTCCGTGCGGGTATCAATGACGGTGACGGTATCGTCGCCCGCGTTGGCGACGGCGAGATACTTGCGATTGGGTGAAAGCGCGAGCGCGCAGGCGTGCCGGCCGGTGAGGATTTCCGCATAGGGATTTTTGCCTGTCAAATCAATCACCGAGACCGAGCCTTCGCTGGCGATAGAACGGGCGTCTACGCGAACGACGCCGTTGGAGCCGATGGGGCCGACGAGGCTGTTGGCGTCCGGGCGGCGGCCACCCCAATTGCTGACGTAAAGTTTATTGCGGCAAATCACAACATTATAAGGCGCGACACCTGCATCCCAGGAGCGCAGCACTTGACCGCTGGCGACGTCGAGTTCGATGACTTTGTTGGCGACGTTCAGCGCGACGTAAAGTTTTTGGCTGTCGGACGAAACGGCAATGCCGGTGGGGATGTCAAATTTCCGGTCGCCGCTGTTGGCTTTGGGAAGTGAGATATTGGAAAGTGGCGAAACTTGTTTGTCCCGCCCAACGCCAAAAACTTTAAGGTCGCCGTTGACGTTGGAAAGATAAATCCGTTTGCCATTGGGTGAGAAGGTGAGGCCGGTAAGGCTCAATTTGGGTTTTTCGTTGGCGCCAAGGACGAGCGAAGAGGCGGCCGCGAGGTCCTTATTGCCATTTTCCCCGGGAAAAGGCACGGATTGCAGGATTTTTCCGGTGGCCGGATCTAGGACGAGAAGCTGGTTTGTCAGACCTGAAGTGACCAAAAGCCTGGCGTCCGGACTCAAGGCGAGGGCATTTGGCCTCATACCGGGCAGAGGCACCCAAATACCAGCGGGCGTGACCAGTTGGTTGACGGGTGTTTCCAGGCCCTCGGCGCTGTGGCCGACGGCTTCGGTGGTGGCGTCAAACGAATCATCCAGAGGATCTGCCGCTAGCGCAGCATTCACGACGAGTGCGGCAAGAGAGAATAATACTAACAGTTTGCGTTTCATTGCTTCGGAATAATACCGCCGCAGAATGTAGCAGCACAGTTACAAAGTTGAAACTTTCCTTCCTTCTGGCTTTAACTGCGCCGCGAACGTTCGAGAAGTTCGCCAAACTCCGCCAGGGTGCGGACGACCAAATCGGGTTTAGGAACGAATTTTTTCGCCTCGGCAACGGTGGCTTCGCCGGTGAGGACGAGCACGGCGAGCGCGCCGGCGCGGCGGGCCATCGTCATATCGGTATAGAGACGATCGCCAACCATGGCGAGGCTTTGCGGTGTCAGCGAATGGCGATTCAAAACACCCCGCAGCATCGCGGGATTGGGTTTGCCGGGAACGGCATCCGGCGCGCGGCCGGTGGCCTGCTCGAGCGCGGCGGTGATGGAGCCACAGTCCACCAGCACGGTTGGTTCGTTGGTTGGACAGATCCGGTCGGGATTGGTGGCGAAGAACGGTTTAGCCTTTTTGATCCACCAGGCGGCGCGGCAGAGGCGGGTGTAGGTTAAGCTTAGGTCAAAGCCGACGAGGACGGCGTCAGGCGGGGATTTAGGATCATCAGGCATCAGTTTGAAGCCGGCGGCTTGCAGTTCGTCGCCGAGGCCGGGCGTACCGAGCACAAAGAGACGGCGGATCTTTGGATGATTCCGTTTCAGAAAATCGATAGTGGCTTGGGTGGAGGTGTAAAGCTGCTCCGCGGTCGCCTTGATGCCCATGCCGCGCAAGTGCGCGAGATATCCGGCGACGCTTTTGGACGGGTTGTTCGTGAGGAAGGTGTGGCCGATATCCAGTTCCTTCAAAAGATTCAGGAATGGCAGCGTCGCGGGGAAGAGGGTTTTGTCCGTGTAGATGGTTCCGTCCATGTCGAGAGCGACGTGGCGGATTCTGCGAAGGCGCGGGAGCAAATTTTTTCGCAGGGTTGCGGGCATGACAAAAAATTAAGGCGTGCCGAAAACGCGGGCGATGCTTGCGCGAGTAACAGCGACGATCTTTTTCAATTGCGCAGGCGTCGTGCAATAGGGAGGCATCAGAGCGATGACGTTTCCGATGGGGCGCGTGAGCACGCCGCGCGTGGACATGGCTTCGCAGACGCGGATGCCCGCGCGATCGCGGAGGGCGAAGGGCTGGCGCGTGCGCCAGTTTTTGACCAATTCGATTCCGGCGACCAGGCCCACTTGCCGAATATCGCCGACGTTGGGAAGCGACCAGAGCGTTTGCAATTCTCGATGCAAATGCGTTTCAAGATTTTGCCGGGCGAGGACGGACTTTTTGCTTTTCAACAGTCCCAAACTGGCGAGCGCGGCCGCGGAGCCGAGTTGGTTGCCTGTATAGCTGTGCCCATGGAAGAAGGTTTTGAATTCGTGATGTTCGCCGAGAAAAGCGTTGAAGACAGCGTGAGTCGTCAGTGTCGCCGCCATGGGCAGATAACCGCCGGTAAGCCCTTTGGCGAGGCACGCGAAATCCGGCTGGACGTTTTCCTGATGACTGGCCAGCAACGTATCTTTGCCATCCATCAGGCCCGTCCGGCCAAAGCCGGTCATCACTTCATCGGCGATCAGCAAGGCTCCATGCGCGCGCGCGATGCCGGCGACGCGGCGCAGCCAGCCGCGCGGCTGCGGAATCATGCCCGCCGCTCCTTGCATGAGCGGTTCAAAAACGAAGGCCGCGAAAGGGTTTCCTTTTTTCTTTTGCGCGGAAATTTTTTGTTCCACTTTGCCGACGCATTCCCAATTGCATTTGCGATAGTCGCGCGCGTCGGCGCGTTCGGGCCGGGCGCGGTTGAAGGGACAGCGGTAGCAATAGGGCGACATCACCTGCTCGCTCTTGAAGAGCAATCCGCTGTAGGCTTTGTGGAACAAGTCAATGTGGCCGAGCGAGACAGCGCCGACGGTGTCGCCGTGATACGCGCCGTGGAGGGAAAGGAATTTGGGCTGCTTGAGTTTTTTTACGCGGCGGGAAAATTCGTAGGCGAGTTTCAGGGCGACTTCGAGCGCGGTCGAGCCGTCGTCGGAGAAAAAGACTTTTTCCAGGCGGGGTTTAGATCGCGGCGGATTGGCCGCTATGACAAGCTCTTTGGCCAGCAAGGATGCGGGTTCGTTCGCAAAGCCGAGCGCGGAACTGTGGGCAATCTTTTTTAACTGCCGCAAGATGGCAACGTTGATTTGGGGATGACTGTGCCCGTGCAGGTTGGTCCAGATAGAGGCGTTGGCATCGAGAAATTTGCGGCCTCGCGCGTCGCGCAGCACCGCGCCGCGGCCCGACGTGATGACCATCGGCTCATGGCGCAGCCAATCGCGCATCTGCGTGAATGGATGCCAGACGTATTGATGGTCCAGTTGGGCGAGCTTGTTCATGTAGCGGGGGAAATATTTAGGGATTTCAAGGCCGCGACAAGGCGGGAAAGATCATCATCCGAATGACTCGCGGTCAAAGTGACCCGCAGCCGCGCCGCGCCGCGCGCGACCGTGGGATAGCGGATGGCCGGGACGAAGATGTTTTGCTCGCGCAGTTTTGTGGCAGCTTGCATGGCTTTTGATTCGTCGCCGAGAATGATGGGGATGATAGCGCTTGAGGCTGCGGGTTGAAGTTGTTTTATGAGCGACTGAAGTCGTTGGCGTAGTTTTTCACCTTCGGCTGATTGCGCAAGTTGAACTCCAGCGGTCGCGGCAGCAGCAGCGGCGGGAACGGGTGCGGTGGAAAAGATAAAACTGCGCGCGCGGTTGATGAGGAAATCGATCAAGGTGCGCGAGCCGCAGATAAAGCCGCCGCTGGCGCCGAGCGCTTTGCCGAGCGTACCCATCTGGATTTCGATTTGGGCGCTGACGCCAAGGTGTTCGGCCAGGCCGCGGCCATTTTTGCCGATAATCCCGGTGGCGTGGGCTTCATCCACCATCAGCCAGGCGCCGTATTTTTCCTTGAGCGCGACGATTTCGCGTAGTGGAGCGACATCGCCATCCATCGAGAAGATGGATTCGGTGACGATGAGGACACGTGGGGCAGGGGACGCGGCGAGGGATTTTGCGGACGCCCATTTGAGTTTATCTTCAAGATCTTCCAAATCGTTATGGGCGAAGACGCGGATTTTTGCGCCGCTCAATTTGGCGGCGTCCACGATGCAGGCGTGGACGAGCTTGTCTAGGATGATGATGTCGTCCTTACCGAGCAGCGCGCAAATGGTCCCCAGCGCGGCGGCGTAGCCGGTGGCAAAGGACAGGGCGGCTTCAGTTTGCTTGAATTGGGCCAGGGCCGTTTCCAGTTCGTGGAAGGGCGCGAGCGAACCGCAGATGAGCCGGGATGCGCCGGAACCCGCGCCGAATTTTTCAATGGCGCGGGTCGCCGCCTCTTTCAAGGCCGGATGATTGGCCAGGCCGAGATAATCATTGGAGGAAAAATTGAGGAACGGCTGGCCGTTGATTTGCAGATGCGGCGATTGGGGCGAATCCACGCGGCGCAGTTCGCGGAACAGGTTTTGTACGCGCAAGGCATCGAGTCGCTGGTTGAGCTCCGCATCGAAAGACATCCGCAGAATTTACGATTTAGGATTGAGGATTTACAGAAGGAAACGAAGGGAACAAAGGGGAATACGTTCCCCGAAAAGTCAGGGCTCGGGGTCTCGTAGAAGATTCTGCCGTCCCTTCGGGACTTATACATATCTGCACGAACGACCCAGCACTAAAGTGCTGGGCTATTTTCAGGGGTCCCTGCGGGACGAGTTTCGCCGGGATTGTTGAGTTTGCGCAGGATTTCCTGAACGAGGGGCTTGGTCATGGGCTGACCCGGTGGAATCATTTGTTTCACTTTTTCAAACAGCGCCCTTTGTTTTTTTTCTTCTTCGGCGGCTTCGGCCTGGAGCTGCCAGCGATGTTCGACTTCTTTAATGTGGGCTTCGCGGTCGGCTACGGGAACGTAGCGCGTGATGGCGTCGCGGAAATCGGAGGCGTGGTATCCCCGATGGACTTCCCTGCCAATCCTGATGTTGGAGGGGCGAATGTGGTAATGGCGCAGGGCTTTGGAGATTAGATATTCGTTGATGGACGAATCGCTTAAGGTATGCGAGGTCGCGCCGTTTTCGCGGAGCAAGGCGACGATGTCACGGCTAAACATTTTTTCACTGCCGGTCTCACCGAAGAGACTCAAAATGTCCATGATCAACCCCATGCCCGAATTTCTGGAGTCGGCGGTGCTGGAAAGGGCGAGGGCGGCGGAGTGCAGTTTTTCCTGCCATTTGTCCCCGGCGAGTTGGGCAATGACGTAGAGGGGATCGAAGGTGTCGGCGGCGCGGTCGTTCAGGCCTTCGATGCGGTTTTTGGGAGATTGGGCGATGGCCCGGCTGGAATCCAGGGCGAAGCGAGCGCATTTGGCTTTGATTTCGGCGGTGTCCAATTCAGAGAGGGGGAGGCAGGTTTCGGTGGTGAGTTTGCGGGCCATTTTTACAACGATGGAGCGGTCGGCGATGGTGTCGGGGACCTGGCCGATCATGGCGATGACTTTGGGGCACCAGCAGCTATATTTTTTAAGGCCGGTGTCGGTTGGTTGAGAGTTGAGAGTTGAGGGTTGAGCAGAATTCGAGGACGAGGAGGATCTGGAAAGGCGGAGGACGTAGGCGGTGCGGCGGGTGTTGCCGGAATTGATAATGCCACGCATGGTGCTGTTGCCGGCCATGAAGGTATCGGCTTCGTCGATGAAGAGGGTGGGCATGCAGGTATGGACGGAGCGGAAGAGGGCGCCGACGGTGATGTTGGAGGCGATGAGGGGTTTGCAGGTCATGGCGGCGAGGACGCTCAGGAGGGTGGTTTTGCCGCAGCGTTTTTCGGGCGATTCGATGGCGACGTAGGCGACGGTATCGCGCATTTCAAAGGTGTAGGTGTGAAGAACCCAAACGGCGAGGGCGGCAGCGGCGTGGTCGCTGAGAATAACGTGTCGTTTGATGACGGTTTCGATGTCGGTGAGGAGTTCGGCGATTTGAACGGGGATGGGATAGGGAACGACGGGGTCGAAGATGATGGTTTCGGTTTTCATGGTTTTTATCTTCAATTTAAAGGGAGGGGTTGGACAATGGCGGTCTAAGGGGGGCGGGAAATAGCCGCAAAAGAACGCAAAAAACACAAAGAAAATGGACAAAATGGACGGACACGGACAAAAACGGATGGTCTAAAATTGAGGAGGAGGACGAGGAGGATTTATCAGGGACCCTTAACGTCGTCTCCTACAATCCAACGGCCGCCAATCATGGAGGCGCGGACGTGGCCGGGGAAGTGGACGACGGCTTCGGCGGCATCGGAGGTTTTGCCGGTGAAGGGGATGGCGATGAGGTCGGCAAAAGCGCCGACGGTCAGGTCGCCGATTTTTCCTTTCATGCCGAAAGCGAGCGCGCCGTTGATGGTGACCATCTTTAAAATGGTTTGCGGCTGCACCGCGGGATTTTTGCGCGCGAAGAGTTGCATATCCTGGAACAGATTCAGCTCCAGCTCTTCCTTGTCGTGTTTGGTGACGGTGGCGAGGCTATCGGTGCCGAGGCAGACGTTCACGTGGGCGGCGAGCAATCTTTCGAGAGGAAAGGGCTGATGATTGAAATATTCGTGGCTGCGCGGGCAGTGGACGACGCTCAGTTTCTTTCCGGCAATCAGGCCGAAATCGGCTTCATCGAGATAGTTGGCGTGAATGGCGATGAAATTTTCGCCACTCAGGCCGGCGCGTTCCACATGCTGGAAGGGCGAGCCGAGGCCGCAATCGGAATTATCGCGGCCGTTTCTCTTGAGCCAGTCGAACATTTCGCCGCGCGCGTGGGCGAACATCTCAAATTCCTGTTCGGATTCAGCGACATGGGCGACGAAGCGCAGATTTTTCTCCCGCCCGATTTGGGCGCAGAGGCGGAGCAATTCCGGCGAAGTGGAGTAGGGGGCGTGGGGCGAAAGCGAGGCGGAGCAACGTGGGTGCGCGAGGGAATCGATTTTATCAATTGCTTCGCCGAGGATTTCTTTGGGGTCGCGCTTGGAGCGGATGCCAGTCAATTCGAGGAAGGAAACGACGCGAAGCGCGGTGGAATCCCAAACGTCGGGCAGCAATTCCGGCGCGGCCTCGATGTCGGCCACGGTGGTGGTGCCGGACCGCTCCAGCATTTTCGCGCCCTGAATCCAGGAACGGGCATAGTCGGAATAGCTCCATTCGGCCTTGGCGGCGAGCATCCGGGGAATCCATTCGGTGAATTTTTTTGGGGGCGGCCAAAGGCCGGCCATGCCGGTGTAGTCCAGATGGCAGTGGGCGTTGACCAGGCCGGGCATGAGGATGGCATCGCCGAGATCGATGATTTTTGCAGTTCCGGATTTCAGTTCGCCGGGAATGTCTTTCCAGGCGGCGACGACGACGATGCGGTCGCGGAAGACGAGGATAGCGCCATCCTCGATAGGCGGTTTGGCGGCGGGAAGAACCACACGCGCGCGCAAAACAAGCGGGCGACCGTCCCCGGGCGGTTGATAGCTAAGATGGTCGGCCATTACGCGTTTATTGCGATCAACAACGGCCGAGCGTTAAACTCCCACCTCGCGCTTGACTTGTTTCAACTTGGCGGCGTCCTTGTGTTTGCGCGCCTTGGTCTTGCTGTGGCGTTTGCGGATCTGCTGCTCGATTTTTTTGGTGACGACGTCAATGGCGGCATACAGGTCAGTCTCGCGCGCCTCGGCAAAAAGGTCGGGGCCGCGCATGGCAAGTTTCATCGAGCAACTGAATTGCTTTTCGGGCATGCGGCGGTGGTCGTGTTCCAGAGTGACGCGGGCATCAACGGCGCGGCCATCCATGTGGTCGAGTTGCTCGATCCTTTTTACAACGCGGTCTTCGAGGGTTTTGGTGAGGGTCACGTTGTGGGTCGAAAGAATCAATTTCATCACAAAAAAGATGCAGCTACGAGAGCAAAAAATCCAGTTTTCTATGCAAAAATCTTGTTATTGCCCGAAACTGGTTTAGAATGTGCTTACAAATGGCGCAAGGCTTACAATTGTCGCAGCGGATGACGCAATCGCTGGTGCTGGCACCGCAGTTGCAGCAGTCGCTCGCGTTGCTGCAAGCGCCGACCCTCGAACTCAAGGCGCTGATCGAGCATGAAATGGAGCAAAATCCCGTGCTGGAGGAAGTGGCGGTGACCGACGCGGAGATGCGCGAGAAATCCACGGATGACGACGGCGAGCCTTCCATGCCCACGGATTCCGCCGAAGAAGCCGCTTTTGATTCGGCATCGGACGGAGCGGCGGAAAAAGAAGCGCCGGAGCCAGTGGATAATTTCCAGACGGAGTTTGAAAAGCTGGTGCAATTGGACCAGGAGTGGCGCGACCATTTTTCGCAAACGAACGTGCCTATCCGGCAGTCATCCGAGGAAGAGGAAAGGCGGCAGTTCATGTTTGACTCGCTCACGGCGGGAACGTCGCTCGCGGAATTTTTGATGGAGCAGGTGCGTGATGCGGATTTGAACGATGAACAACGCGCGCTGGTGGAGACGATCATCGGGAACATTGATGATTACGGCTATTTAAAAGCGACGGTCGAGGAAATCGCGGCCTCGACGCAGGCGCCAGTGGAAAAAATTTCGGAAATGCTGAAGGTCGTTCAGTCATTTGATCCGGCGGGGATGGGGGCGCGCGATTTGCGCGAGTGCCTGCTGCTCCAACTGGAACGTGTGAAGCAACAGGACTCGCTGGAGTATGCCATCGTGAAGAATTTCATGGACGCGCTGGGCAAGCGGCGGATTCCGGAAATCGCGCGGGGCACGAATCATACGGTTGCCGAGGTGCAGGAATCCCTGGCGAGGATAGCCCGGCTGGAGCCGCGCCCGGGACGCGCTTTTTTGCCCGACACGGACCAGTATGTGCTGCCGGAAGTGTTTGTCCAAAAGAGCGGGGATGATTTTTCGGTTTCGACAAACGACGAATACATCCCGCACCTGCGGATCAGCAACGTCTATAAGGATTTGATGGCACAGGGGGAAAATTCGAGCGAGGTCAAAAATTACATCCGCGAGAAGATCCGCGCCGGGAAATTCCTGATTAAGAGCCTGCACCAGCGGCAGCAGACGATTTTGAACATCGCAAAGGAGATCGTGAAACGGCAGCGGGAGTTCATGGGGAGAGGCGTTTCCTGCCTAAAGCCGATGACGATGGCGCAGGTGGCGGAGGTGGTGGGCGTGCATGAAACGACGGTGAGCCGGGCGGTTTCCGGCAAATACATGCAGACGCCGCAGGGCATCTTCGAGATGCGTTTTTTCTTCACGGCCGGCCTGCAAACGGCGAGCGGCGACGGCGTTTCCAATACGAGTGTCAAAGACATGATCGCGGAAATTTTCAAAAACGAAAACGCGGGCAAGCCGTTATCCGACCAGGAGGTCGTCAAGATGCTGGTGGAAAAGGGCATCACCATCGCGCGCCGCACGGTGGCCAAATACCGCGACGAATTGAGCATCCTGCCATCCAATCTCAGGAAGGTTTATTGACCTTCCTTAAAAAAATCTGTATTTCAGGAGGGTTTAAAACTGGTTGTTTGGGCGGAATGCCGAAGTGAGAATCGTTTCATCAGGTCGCTCCTGCCATCAAAATAAAAAACAACAGGAACGTTTTGTCCGAACCGAGTAAATCGCGAATTTTATCACATGTCTATTCTGGTTAAACCAAATACTAAAGTCCTCGTTCAGGGTATCACCGGCAGTTTTGGCGCGCGCCACGCGCAGCTTTCCATCGATTACGGCTCGCAGGTGGTGGCGGGCGTGACGCCGGGCAAGGGCGGACAGGTTTTTGAGCATGGCGGACAGAAGGTTCCTGTTTTTGATACCGTGGCCGAGGCGGTGAAGCAAACCGGCGCAACGGCGAGCGCGGTATTTGTGCCGGCGGCATTTGCCGCTGACGCCATCCTCGAAGGCGTGGACGCGGGGCTGGAAGTGGTGGTGTGCATTACGGAAGGAATTCCGGCACGCGACATGATCGAAGTGAAACGCACGATGGCCGGCAACGCGCGCACGCGGCTGATCGGACCGAACTGCCCGGGCATCGTCACGCCGGGGGATGGGAAGGATTCCTACGGGGGTTGCCGCATCGGCATTGCGCCGGGTTACATCCACAAGAAAGGGCATATCGGGGTCGTTTCGCGGAGCGGGACGCTGACGTATGAAGCGGTCTGGCAGTTGACATCGCGCGGGGTGGGGCAGAGCACGTGTGTGGGCATCGGCGGCGACCCGGTGCCGGGAATGTCGCACCTGGATGTGATCAAACTTTTCAACGAGGACCCGGACACGCACGCGATGATTATGATCGGTGAAATTGGTGGCTCGGCGGAAGAGGAAGCGGCGGAGTGGATCAAGAAGAATTGCCGCAAGCCGGTCGCCGGGTTTATCGCGGGAGCGACGGCGCCGCCGGGGCGGCGGATGGGCCATGCCGGCGCCATCGTGAGCGGCGGTAAAGGAACGGCAGAAGCGAAGATGGCGGCGTTCCGCGACGCGGGCATCGGCGTGGCGGCGACGCCCAGCGAGATGGCAGATACGCTTTTGAAAATGATGTAACGCCTGACCCACGCCCATGAACTGGGTTGATCTCATCCTGAACCTTGCCGGCGTGCTACTGTGGCTCAACTGGCGCGCGGGCAGAGTGGACCCGCTCGGCAAACGGACGCCAGCCACGCTGGTCGGCACTTTGCGCAGCGCGGCGCCGCAACGGCTGGGGTGGTGGGATATGCCGGCGTTGCTGGCCGGGCTGATTTTTTTGCGGGCAGTGCTTTATTGGCTGCTCGGTCCCGCGTTGCGCTGGGCGGGGACTTTGAATCTGGGGGTCATTTCGCTTTCGTTTCGCAGCGATTGGTTTGGCCGGATCCTGATGTTTTCGTTCCTGAGTTTTCTGCTGGCGCTGGGGATATTTTATTCGTGTCTCATATTGCTTTCACTTTTGAAGGGGCCAAAGCCTATCCACGACCTGGTGCGGATGCAGTTGGGGCGGATTGATGATTGGCCGGACGGGGTGAAATGGCTTTTGCCGCCGGTGGTCGCGGCCATTTTTTGGTGGTCGACAAGCTGGGCGCTGGCGCGCATAGGCATCATTCCCCAGCCGGCTTCGGCCATTTGGCGTATCGAGGAATCGGTGGTCATCGGCCTGCAAAGTTACCTGGTCTGGAAATTTCCCCTGGCGGCGCTGCTCACGCTGCACCTGTTGAACAGCTATATCTATTTTGGCAGGCATCCGGTCTGGAATTATGTGGATACCGCGTCCCAAACGTTGCTGCGGCCGCTGAACAAAATTCCTTTACGGATCGGGAAAGTGGATTTCGCGCCGGTGATCGGAATCGCTCTGGTTTTTTTGGCTGCCGGACTCGCGGAGCAGGGGCTGCACCTGCTTTACCGGCGGCTTTCCGATTGAACCACCGCCTTGGCTAATGGGGCTCGATCTTCGTTTTGGGGAGTTTGGCGGTGATAGTCGCGCCTTCGCCCTTTTTGCTTTCGATGGAAAAGGCCCCGCCATGCAATTCGACCAGCCGTTTGGCGATGGTCAGCCCCAAACCCAGGCCCTGTTGCTCATTCATCTTGCGCTCAAACTGTATGTAAGCCCCGATGCGGGCGACTTGGTCCGTGGAAAATCCACGCCCCTTGTCGCCGACGGTCAGCAGAATGGAATTGAAACCTTCTTTTAATGAGACGCGCACCGGCGCACCGGGTTCAGAAAATTTTAAAGCGTTTTGAACGAGCTCATCCGTGACCTTGGCGAGATATTCGCTGGCCATCGGCATGGTGAGGTCGGCAAGGTCGAGGGACAAATCTTTGGCGCGGTTGGAATGGGAAGCCTGGGCGGTGGCATGCTCGCGAACCAGCGAATCGGCATGGTCCGTTTTACCAATGCGCAACGCGTTCACGTTCTTGGGGTCGGCCGCGATCAACTCCAGTTGGGCAAAGACGAGGAAATTTTCGATGAGGCGTTCGAGCCGCTGGCTGGAGTCATGGATTTCCTTGCCAATCTCCGCGATATCCGAGGTTTTGAGCGTGGAGGCAGACTGCGCGAGCAGTTCGGCGTTGGAAAGAATGCCGTTGAGAGGCGTGCGCATCTCATGCGGCATCATCAGGCTGATGTTGTCGCGCAAATGGGCGAGCTTGCGTTCTGCCTCGTCGCGGACAGTTTGCGATTTTTTCAAGCGCGCTTCGACGGCGGCATAAAGGGCCTCGGTGGTGAAGGGCTTGGCGAGGTAATCGTCCGCGCCGAGCTCCATGCCGTGCCTCATGCCGGCGTTATCGGCCAGACCGGTCATCAGGATGAACGGGATGGCGGCCGTGGGGGCTTCATTACGGAGCGAGGCGAGGGTCAGATAGCCGTCCACTTTCTCCATGTTGATGTCACAAAGAATGAGGTCGGGAAGTTCCTGGCGCGCTTTCTCGATTCCGTCGGCCCCGTTGCTGGCTTCGATAACATCGAACCCCTTTTGCTTCAGCGCCAGATGAATCATTTCGCGCAGCCACTCTTCGTCGTCAATGACCAGAATTTTTTTCATCTGTAAGTGTCCCCAGCTAAGCAGCTTTCATACCCGCCAAACCGCATCATGGCAATTATTTACGTTCCTCCAAGGGAATGTATTTGCTAAGGCTATTTCCGGTGTAAATCTGGCGTGGCCGGCAGATGCGGCTCTTGGGGTCTTCCATGATTTCCTTATAGTTGGCGATCCAGCCGGGCATGCGTCCGATCGCGAACATGACCGGGAACATGGCCACTGGGATGCCGAGGGCGCGCATGATGATGCCGCTATAAAAATCCACGTTCGGATAGAGCTTGCGCTCGACGAAATAGGAATCGCTCAAAGCGGCCTGTTCCAGGCGTTTGGCGATGTCCAGTAACGGGTCATTGATGCGTAACTGGGACAAGACTTCGTCGCAGGCTTTTTTGATGATTTTAGCGCGGGGGTCGTAGTTCTTATAGACGCGATGGCCGAAGCCCATGAGTTTTTTGCCGCTGTTTTTGTCCTTGGCCGCGGTGATGAATTTCGAGCCGTCGTCGCCGGTGCGATGGATTTCGTCGAGCATTTCGAGCACGGCCTGGTTGGCGCCGCCGTGCAGCGGGCCCCAAAGGGCGCACACGCCGGCGGAGACGCTGGCAAAGAGGTTGGCCTGGGATGAGCCGACCATGCGCACGGTGGAGGTGGAGCAGTTTTGCTCGTGGTCGGCATGCAGCAGGAAAATCAGGTCCAGGGCTTTGACGACTTCTGGGTTGATCTCTATCTCGTCATAAGGGGACGAGAACATCATATGCAGGAAGTTGGCTGTGTATTTGTAATTCTTCTTGGGATAAATCAGCGGCAGGCCCTGGGACTTGCGATAGGAATACGCGGCGATAGTGCGAACCTGGGACATCAATTTGGCGGTATACTTGTCGAAATGCGTATTGGCCTTGCCCCAGTGCCATTTCATGATGCCTTCGTCGAAACAACTGGTGGCATTGATCATCGCGGAGAGAATCGCCATCGGATGCGCGCCTGGCGGGAAACTTTCGAAATGATATTTCATATCCTCATGCAGGAACTGGTGTTCCGACAGGAGATCAGAAAAATACCGCAATTCATTGCGATTGGGCAAATGGCCGTAAATGAGGAGGTAAGCCGTCTCGATGAAGGAGGATTTCTCAGCCAGTTCCTCGATGGGAATGCCGCGGTAGCGCAGGATGCCTTTATCGCCATCAATGAAAGTGATTTTGCTGACGCAGGCGCCGGTGTTGCCGTAGCCTTCATCCAGGGTGATGTAGCCGCTGCTCGAGCGGAGGGCGGAGATGTCAACGGCTTTTTCGGCTTCGGTGCCTTCGACGGTGGGCAAGGTATAGGTCTTTCCGTCAAGTTCCAGTTTTGCCTCTTTGCTCATGTGATATTAACGCAATAATTTCGTCTTCAAGAATTTGCGGGTAAAAATAAAAAATGGCAAGCGGCGAAATTGAAATTAGCAAAATTTAATCAAGTTTGAGCCGAGCGGAATGAATCCGGCCTGTGTGTCAGGGCTGGAGTTTCTGGCTTTGAATCTGGGCGGTAATCTCGAAGGCCAGGTCCAGGGCGCGCTTGGCGGATTCGCCGCTGACCATGGGAGTTTGTTTTTCGCGGACGCATTCGACGAAGTGCTGCAATTCGAGCTTGAGAGGTTCGTCCTTGGCGATGGGCACGGGCTCGCGGACGATTTTCTTGCCGGCGAATTCGCTAACAATGCTGGCGTTGCTGCCGGCGAGAGCGAGGAGTTTGGCGATGGCGGAACTTTCGTGCTCGCCATCACGGGCGATGCGGTAGATAAAGCCTTCCTGCGCGCGGTAATCCAAGGAGATATAGCTGGGCATGGTCGTGCCGCCGCTAAAGACGCGGATCTTGCGCATCCGCTCGGCGCTCACGCGGCTGACGGTGAGGTTGGCGACGCAGCCGTTGGCAAAGCGCAGGCGGGCGTTGGCGATGTCCTCGCTGCGACTCAAAACGGGAATGCCCACGGCGTCCACGCTTTTCACAGGTGATTTCACGAAGGCCAGCACGACGTCCAAATCGTGGATCATCAGGTCCAGCACCACCCCGATGTCCGTGGAGCGGGCAGGGTAAGGAGACAGCCGGTGGCATTCGATGAAGCGTGGTTCCGGCGCGGCGGTCACAAGATACTTAAAAACGGGATTGAACCGCTCAACATGCCCGACCTGCAGGGCGAGGTTTTTTTGTTGGGCGAGCTGGACCAACTCACTCGCCTGAGCCGTATCATCAGTCATGGGTTTTTCGACCAGGACATGCTTGCCTTGCGCGAGCAATTGTTTAGCGATTTCAAAATGCGTTGTGGTCGGCGTGGCAATATTCAATGCATCGGAATTTTCTGCGGCTTCCGAAATGGACTTAAATATTTTTACGCCGTGCTTCGCGCCGATTTTATCGGCAGTATCGGTATTGGAATCGAACACTCCGGCGAAATAGATCTGACCGCCTTTTTCCAGTTCAGAATAAATGCGCGCGTGATGCTGTCCCAATGAGCCGACGCCGAGGACCGCGACGCGGATTTTTTCCGATGCCTGCTTTGTAGTTGCCACGGGCCGAGTTTGCCAGCGGGCGGTGTTTTCTGAAAGCGGAAATCAACTTCAACTTTCGACGTCGAGCCGTTAGACTGAGAGAGTGATTTTGAGTTATATTGCCGTTTCGGTCGTAGCATACCTGTTGGGTTCAATCCCAACGGGCTTCCTGGTGGCCAAGGCAAAGGGCATGGATATCCGCGCGGTGGGCAGCGGCAACATCGGCGCGGCGAACACGTTTCGCGCGATCGGAAAAACCGCGGGCATCCTGGTGCTGGTGATTGATGCGCTAAAGGGTTATGCGGCGGTTTGGGTTTGCGATTTTATTTTAAAATTTTTCGGGATAACGGACCCGGCGGTGACAATTCATTATCGGGTGCTCGCGGGGATGTTTGCAGTGCTGGGCCACAATTATACCTGCTGGCTGCATTTCAAAGGCGGCAAAGGCATCGCCACGACAGCCGGTGTTTATCTGGCGCTGGTTCCGCTATCGGTCGCCGCCGGCCTGGCGGCTTTCATTGTGGGCGTGGTCATCACCCGCATCACCTCGGTCGGTTCCATGCTGGCGGCGGTCGCGCTGATGCTGACGGTTTTGCTGACCCAGCATGATTTGACATTGCGATTGGTCACGATTGCGCTCTGTGTGCTGGCGCTGCTAAAGCACCGGACAAATATTCAACGGCTTATCGCGGGGACGGAGAACCGGATCGAATTTAAGAAACGCTCAAAGAAGAGGGATGATGAGCTTCAGTAAGTCCGCGAGTGATTCGACGGCCTTGAATTGCGAAAATTCCTTCTTCACATTTTCCGGCGCGTGGATGAGGAAGCCGACATTGGCTTCCAGCAACATGCCGGTATCGTTATATGAATCCCCGGCGGAAATGACGTTGTAGTTCAATTGTTTAAGCGCGGCGACGGCTTTTCGTTTTTGGTCGGCGATGCGGAGTTTGTAATTCACAATACGATCGTTTTCCACGACGAGTTTGTGGCAGAGAAGAGTCGGCTGGTTCAATTGCTTCATCAGGGGCGAAGCGAACTGTTCAAAGGTGTCTGACAGGATGATGACCTGCGTGCTGTTGCGCAACTCGTCCAAAAATTCCCTGGCGCCCGGGAGCGGCTTGAGCGAGGCGATGACCGCCTGGATGTCGGACAATTTCAGGTTGTGTTTGGCCAGGATTTCCAGGCGCCCGCGCATAAGCTTGTCGTAATCGGGTTCGTCGCGCGTGGTCCGGCGCAATTCGGGGATTTTGGTCTTTTCGGCGACGGCGATCCAAATTTCCGGCGTCAACACGCCTTCCATGTCGAGAGTGACAATTGATTGTTTCACGCGCGCGAGTTTTCCAAAATCAATGGAGTTGTTCGAGCTTTTCTTTGGCTTCGGGGAAATCCGGCCGGTTGGCGAGGGCGGCATTGAAATGAAGGAGGGCATCATTGGTCTCGCGGTGTTGCAATAAAAAAAAGCCAAAGTCATATTGCATCACCGGATTGCTGGGCCAAAGCTGGACGGCCGTGGCGAGATGGTTTGAAGCCTCATTGGAATCGCCGCGCGCGAGCAGGTTCATGCCCAGGTCAAATTGCGCCAGAGGATAGGTGGGTTCCAGCCGGACGGCTTCGGCGTAAAATTCTCCCGCTTTGTCCAGTTGGCCCATTTGGTTCAGGGTCTTGCCCAGGCAATCGTCGGCAGCGTAATTATCCGACGTGACCAAAAAAGTGTGCCAGAAAATCGTGAAGCTGTTTTGCCAGTAGCTCAATTGGATGGTGGTTAGCACCAAACACGCGGCCAGGGCTGCGCTGCCGGCCAAGGCGCAAATGGGCGCTCTGCGATGAGACGAACCTAGAAGATCGGTTACGCCCCACACCGCAAGAATGAAGATTCCGATTGCAGGCAGGTAGGTGTAACGGTCGGCCATGGATTGCACACCGACCTGCACCAGGCCGATGGCCGGCACGAGCGTGCCCAGAAACCACAGCCAGCCGACAATTAAATACGGAAATCGTTTCGCCAGAAGGATGCAGATGGCGGACAGAACGGCCAGGACTACTGCCGCGGCCACAACGCCGCCCAGCGGCCATGAATGCGGATACGGATAAATCAGGGCGAGGTTTTTGGGATAGAAAATCCTGGAGAGATAGCGGACATAAGATATGAGCGCGTTTGCCAGCCGGAACTGAAAGGACAGAGATGCGCTGGACCACAGGGCATTTTTTTGGACCAAAAGCGTCATCAGGCAGGAGCCAAGCGTCAGCGCAAAGAATGGTATTTTTTCAAGGAGCAATCCTGGAAGAGTTGACCCGCCTTCGCTGTGCTTCGGCGCGGCAGGAGGGTTAAAGCGTTGAAGGGGCCAGAAATCCAGCAACAGCAAGACAAAGGGCAGCGTCACGACCATTGGCTTGGACATCAGGCCGCAGGCGAACAAAAACAAGGCCAGGAGATAATAGATGGTTGCGGCCCGAACATTTGGTGAAGTGCGCGCTTTGGCATAGTGAGCATAAGCCATCAGTGCGAGCATCCAGAAAAACGCGCTCAAAACATCTTTGCGTTCCGATGCCCAGGCGACGGACTCAACATGCAGGGGATGCCATGCAAATAACGCCGCCACAAAGGCACTGCGCCAGGTCGCATCCGTCAAGTTATTCAGCAAAAGGAAAAGCAGCACGGCATTGGCCGCGTGGTAAAGCACGTTCATCAGGTGATGCGCGCCGGGATGGAGGCCGAAGAGCTGGCAATCGAGCATGTGCGAAATCCACGTCAGCGGATGCCAGTTGGCAGCGTAAGCGGTCGGCTGGAAGGCCCAAACGATGCCGGCCCAGGTCAGGCCGCCTTTGACGTGTGGATTGTCGAGGAGGTAGTCGGGGTCGTCGTAATTGATAAACCCATGCGACCATATCGGGAAATAGACGGCGAAAGTTCCCACGGCCAGTGCGAAACAAATGGCCGCGGTTAATCGCTTGCGTGAGAGTTCCGGCATCGTCAGAGGGCAAATTAGCGAAGTTCGGGATGTGCGGCGAGAATTTCGTCCAATTCCTTTTTCGCCTCCGGAAAGTCCGGTGTCAGCCGCAACGCTTCCCGATATTCCGCAATCGCTTTCGCCAAATCGTTCTGTTGTTCCAGCGCCTCGGCGAGCCGGTAATGCGCCTTGGTCTCATTGGGTGCCAGTCGCAGTTCCCCGGAAAACTGCGCCGCGGCTTGTGCCGGTTGGTGATCGTTCAGGTAGGCAAAGCCAAGATTAAAATACGCTTCCGGGTCGTTGGTTTGTAATTGGATCACGGTGGAGAACTCACTGATGGCCTGGTCGAGTTTGCCCTGGCTGGCCAGGGCCACGGCCAGGTTTTCATGGGCCTGCGCAAAGTCGGGCTGAAGCTGGATGGCCCGGGAGAATTCAGTGATGGCCTGGCCGGTTTGAGAAGTGGAGAGCAGGACCGTGCCCAGGTCATAATGGTATTGGGCGTTATCGGGATCCAGCGCTAGGCTGCGGGAGAGTTCATCGGCCGCGTCTTTGACTTTGCCTTCCTTCAAATAGGTTTTGCCCAGGGCGTTGTGCGCTTCGGCAAAGTCGGGATTATTAGTGATGGCGGTGGCAAAAAACAGGGCGGCCTGGTTTAGCTGGCCGTGTTCCAGCAGGAACTTGCCGACGTTGTATTGAAATCCTGCGTCGTGCGGGGAGGACTTGACGGCAGCGGTGAGGTGCGCCCCCGCGTCCGCCGTATCGCCCATTTTCCACAGGACAGTTCCGAGAAAGAACTGTCCCGGCGGATAATCAGGGTCGATTCGCACGGCTTCCCGGCAATAGATTAGAGCGTCCTTATCATCGCCGGCCACGTCCAAAGCCTGTCCGAGGCAGGCGCAGGCGACATAGTTATCGGTCGTCACCTGTAATGCATGGCTGAAGAGCGTGATGCTGTTTTGCCAATAGCGGATTTGATTTTTAGTGAGTGCGATACAAATGATGAGGACGACGGCTCCGGCTACGGCCAGAAAAGTTTTTGCCGGTCGTGATTGGGCAACGTCGGCCAGCGCCCAGGTGACGAGAATGAACAACCCGATGCTGGGAAGATAACTATAGCGGTCCGCCATGGATGCCGAGCCTACTTCAACGACGCCAATCGCCGGCACGAGCGTGCCCAGGAACCAAAACCAGCCAGTAAAGAAATAAGATTTCTGTGCGGACAAAAAGATAAACGCAAGGGAACAGATGGCCAGCAGCACGGCCGCCACCATTCCCAGAAGCAGAAGGCCGTGGGCAGGAAACGGATAAACGACGGACAAATCCACCGGCCAAAAGATTTTTGCGATGTAACGTTCATAGGCCCACAAGGCATTCAGCACGCGGAACGAAAGCGGATCGCTCGATACCGCGCCGCCAGTTTTTTGGACGAGATAGGTCACGACGCATCCACCCACTAAAAGCAAGAAGAAGGGAATTTTTTCGACGAGCAAAGATTTCAAGGCCGAAAGACGGAATCGTTCCAGCGGCCAGAAATCCAGCAGCAGCAGGACGAATGGCAGGGTCACGACCATCGGCTTGGACATCAAACCGCAGGCGAAAAAAAAGAGCGCCAGCCAATAGAAAGGCGAAGCCAGGAATCCCGGAGATTTTGCAGTGGCAGATGGTTTCTCACCCTTCGCAAACTTTGCATAAGCGATCAACGTGAGCATCCAGAAAAACGCGCTCAAAACGTCTTTGCGTTCCGCTGCCCAGGCGACGGATTCGACATGCAGCGGATGCCAGGCGAACAACGCCGCCACAAAGGCGCTCCGCCAAATCGCGCCCGTCAGGTTGTTCAATAAAATGAAAAGCAGCAGAGTATTCGCCGTGTGAAAAAGCAAGTTCACCAGGTGATGGCCCGAGGGGTCCAGGCCGAAAAGTTGGCAATCCATCATGTGTGAAATCCACGTCAATGGATGCCAGTTGGCCGCGTAGCCGGTCTGGAAGGCCCACAGAATGCCCGCCCAACTCAATCCGTTCTTAACGTGCGCATTGCCGGTGATATAACCGTCATCATCGAAATTGGTGAAGCCATCGTGCGTTATCGGCCAATAGAGAAGGAAGGTCCCGGCGGCAAGCCCGAGGCAGATGGCTGCGAACCATGGGGTTTTTGTCGGTTTGGCCGTAGGCATGAATCAGAACGGCACGATTTGCCGTTTGCGCTGGATGAAGCGGCAGGTCCGGGTATAGCCGACGCTGCGCGCCAATTGGACGGCATCGGCAAAGTTCATTCCCACTTCGCCCGGCGCATGGGCGTCCGACCCGAAGGTGATGGGCACGTCCTTCCGGAAGGCGAGTTGGAGGATTTCCCGGCTGGGATAAATCTCCTTACAATCCTTGCGCAGGCCGGCGGTGTTCAACTCGATGGCGCAACCGGATTTTTTGGCCGCTTCGAGAAATTTTTCATAGAGCGGACGACATTTGGCGTCGGGCTTGTGGCCGAATTTTTTAGGCAGATCAGCGTGGCCGATGATCTCGAACAAGCCTGAGGCCGCCGCCATGGCCAGCCGTTCGAAATAGATGCGCCAAACTTCGAACGAATCACGGTTTTTCCATTCGGAGATTTTTTTGGGGTCATCAATGGCCCAATCGTCCGAGACATAATGGACTGACCCGATGAAATAATCCCAGGGATACATGCCCGCCAGTTCGCGCACCCAGTCCTCGCCGCCGGGAAAATAATCCACCTCCATCGCCAGGCGAATGGGCATTTGCGGGAATTTCTTCTGCGCGCGGCGGACGTCCGAGACATAGACGGCCAGTTTGTCGAAATTCATCCGCCATTCGTCGAAATTGTCCTGGCGCATGGGAGAGTGGTCGGAGAAACCCATTTCCGGCAGGCCAAGCTTGAGCGCCTGCTGCACATATTCCTCGGGTTCACCGACGGCGTGCAGGCACAGCGGGGTGTGCATGTGATAATCTGCGGGCAAAGCCATGCGCCAGTTTCGAGTTTTAAGCGTCTGGTTTCAAGAGACAAATCCGGTGTTTGGGTTTGTTGCGATTGCGATCTTGCGCGTTTTTTAATTTTTTGCCACCGAGTCACAGAGGGACGCAGAGATAGTTAAAAATAAACAATCTTTTTTTCCTGAGAAAAACCCGCAAATAGGCGCAACTGGGTGCAAATAGGCGCAAATTACCGTAACCGGCGTTTAATCGCCAAACGGTGGGGCGAGCCCCCCCCTCCCGAAAAAACAATTTTTTTCTCCAAAACTGCTGGATTTGGCTGGACTAGCCTTGACTTGGTTGGACTTGGCTTGACCCGCCTCCCACCCGCCTTCGTTTGACTAGGCGCGACAAGAAAAATAAACAATTTTTTTCCTAAAAATGGCTACATTTACCTGTATTTACCTACATTTAGCTACATTTACCTACATCACCCTCGCCAGTTCCCCCGCGGGGTGGGGGCCGTAGCAGGTCGGAATAGGTCGGAACAAGTTTGCCGATTTTAACCGCAGTGATGCAGGCCACGCGTGGCGCGACGCGGAGGCAAAGCATAGCTCGCCCTCACCCCGGCCCTAATTCATGTGAGGGAGAATTTCATGTTTTCTACTTTCTATTGCGGCTCTTGAGCCAGAGAAACCATAAGCTGGTGGCTTGAAAATTTACCACGCGAAGGCCGATTGAAAGGTTTTTTGGTGGTTGAAACAGGATGTAGATAATCACCAGGTTGGTGGAATTTTGTTGGACATCCTGGATAGAAGCATTGAGCAAAAAAGGGAGCATATCGATAATGGATGTTGGCTGCCGCAAAACCTCAGATTCTTACAATCGTTTTTTGTCGAAAGAGCGCTTGCCAGCGGCGTACTTAATAGTTTTTTTCATTTTGTTTGAGATTCGTTACCTCGTCTTCTGTATAGGCTATCAGGCGTTCCCCTGATCCAGCACTTCCCGTAATTTGTGCGCCAGCGAGGATGGCGTGAACGGTTTTTGCAGGAGCGCCATGCCCTTGTTCAACACGCCTTGATGGACGATGGCATTCTCGGTGTAGGCGGACGTGAAAAGAATCCTGGTGTGCGGATATAACGCATGCACGCGGTCAGCCAATTCCTTGCCGCTCATTTGGGGCATCACGACATCGGTGAACAGCAAATCAACGTGCCCTATATCCGGCTGTTGTTTCAGGCTAAGGGCTTCAATGCCATTGGCCGCCGCCAAAACCTTGTAACCCAACTGTCCTAACAAGATCGCCTCCATTTCGCGCAAGGCAGGATCATCCTCCACCAGCAGAATGGTTTCCGTTCCGCGTGGCAGATCAGACGAGTTTAGGCGCCCGATGGAAGTTTGGGCCTCCGGTTCAAATTGCGGCAGATAAATTTTGAAAGTGGTGCCTCGGGCTGGCTCACTATAGACGCTGATATGGCCGCCGCTTTGTTTGATGATGCCGTAACAGGTGGACAATCCCAAACCGGTCCCCTGGCCGGTCGCCTTGGTGGAGAAAAACGGCTCGAACATGTGTGCCTTCACTTCCGCGCTCATCCCCGTGCCGGTATCCGTGATCGCCAGCATCACATAATCGCCCGGCTTCAATTCCGGATAGCGTCCCACCGTCTCCTGATCGAATGAAACGTTTGCGGTTTCCAGCATGAATTTGCCGCCATTGGGCATGGCATCGCGGCAGTTGATGGCCAGATTCATGATCACCTGTTCAATCTGGCCGGCATCCGCCTTCACCGCTTTAAGACCTTGGGCGGGAACAATTTGCGTGTCCACATCGGCCCCCATAAGATGATGAAAACCCCCTTCCATATCCTTAATGATCCGGTTTAGATCAAGGCTTTCCGGCTGTAGAGTCTGCTTGCGGCCATAGGCCAGGAGTTGCCGGGTGAGCGTGGCCGCCCGACTGGCGGCTTTGTTGATTTCGGTCGCGTTCTTGACTAACGGGCTCCAAGCCGGAAGATCTCCAAGCAATAATTCACTCTGGCCGATGATGGCCGTCAGGATACTGTTGAACTCATGCGCGATACCGCCCGCCAGCCGGCCGACGATTTCCAGTTTCTGGGATTGAATTAGCTGGGCTTCGAGCCGTTTGCGCACGGTGATGTCGCGCCAGTTGATCACCGTGCCCACGCACTTGCCATTAATCCGTTGAGGAAAAACATAACGCTCGAAAGTGCGACCGTCCTTCAGTTCGATCACGTCAAAAAACTCGACTGCCGGGTTGGCCTGTATTTCTTCGTTTCGCCGGGAGAATATTACCGGATCTTTAAGTTGCCCAGTGGTGTAAGTACGCGTCTCGGCGGCGTCTCGGCGGTCAAGCATTCCGGCAGGAAACTGCCAGCTATCAGCAAATTTGGTGTTATAGGAGACGATTTTGCCTGAAAGGTCCACCACTACGATGCTGTCGGCCGTTGATTCAAGGGTAGCATTGAGCAGCGAAAGCGATTTGGCCAGTTCCTGAGTGCGTTGGGCGACCATGTTCTCCAAGTCTCCCATTTTTTGCCTGGATTGCCGGTGCAACCACCATTTTTGGGTGAGCGCCTGAGCCAATTGGAGCGCTTCCACGGTGTCAAAAGGTTTTTTAAGAATGAGCAACCCATCGCGGTAACCCAGCTTTTCAAACATCTCATCCCATGAATAATCGGAATAGGCGGTGCAGAGGACAATCTGCATTTCGGGATCCAGCTCCCAAATTTTCCGGGATGTTTCCACGCCGTCCCAGCCCGGCGGCATTCGAATGTCCACAAAGGCCATTGCGTAAGGACGCCCGGCCTCAAGCGCCTTCTGCACCAGCAGTCCACCTTCCTGTCCCTGATAGGCTGAGTCAACTTCAAACGAGGTTTGCCGGACCGTAACCGTTGGAAGTCCAAACAGCGCCGTCTCTGTGTCGTCCATGGCCGCACTCGTGGTGATGGCGGGAGAAAGAATTTTGCGAAAATCATCATGGATCGCATGATTGTCATCAATGATCAGGATCCGTAGGTTTTTATCGGCAGGCAGATTAGGCATTTGATTTCTCGTTTGTGGTATATGGCAACTCCAATGTGAAGGTCGCGCCCCGGCCAACTCCGTCGCTGTGAACCGTCAATGAACCGCCCATTTCCTTTGCCGCCAGCGCGCCGCTGTGCAGGCCAAAGCCGTGGCCATCTTTGCGCGTCGTAAAACCGTGGTTGAAGATCCGGATCATGTTCTCCGGTGGAATGCCAACACCGTTATCAATGACAGATATTTTAATCCGGCCCGCACCGTTGGTCACGCGCACGGTCATCCGCGGGTCCAGGCGTCCCGAATCCTGGCAAGCGTATTTGGCGTTGCGCATCAGGTTGACCAGGATTTGCAAAATTTTATGCTTCTCAACATTAACCGGTGGCACATTCTCAAACTCGCGGATAACCTCCACATGGTGGCGATTCAAAGCGCCCTCATTCATATGCAAGCCGTCTTCCACCAGTTCGTTGATGTTGATGATTTCCTTGAGGCCGGAAACCTTGGCGTAATTTTGCTGCATCGCCACAATCTCTCTGATGTGTTCAATATTGCCGCGGAGTGAATCCAATTCCTTGATAATTGTTTTTTGGTCGGTGAGAAGATTTTCCGAGAGTTGGGCCAGATAGGCCGGCAAGCGTTTACCCTTTGAGTCGCTGGTGATAAACGTTCCCAAATCATGCTCATGTTCCTGCAACAAGACCACAACTTTGGCGAGGTTGGCCACTTTGGATTTCCTCAAGCTGTCAGCAACCTGGCTGGCCGAGACGTTGACGCTGTTGAGCACATTGCCGACATTATGGAGCACATTGGTGGCAATCTCGGCCATGCCACCCAAACGGGAAGCCTCCAACAGTTGTCTATGGGTACTTTCCAATTCACTAGTCCGATCTTCCACGCGTTTTTCCAGATTGTCCCGCGCAGTTTGCAGGGCGGTATCGCGCGTCTGGATCTGCATAAGCATTTCATTGAACCCGGCCGCCAACTGGCCGATTTCGTCGTTGCTTTGTTTTTTCGCCCGCAACGAATAATTTTTATCCTCTGCCACAGTCCGCGCCACCTGCGCGAGATGCAGGATAGGATCAGACACCAGCCGCTGCAACTGGCTGGACAGCAGAAGGACGACCAGCAACGATGTCAGGAACACTATTCCAACGATGACCATATAACTCATCAGGCGCAACGAAAGGTCCTTCAAATCCGAAGCGACAAAAATCATGCCTGTCAGCACGCCTCCCTGTCTAATCGCCCGAAACATATGCAGCTCATGGCTGGTGAATTCTTCGCCAGCCGGCTGCATAGCTGTTGAAACAAACGGAGAAACGGCGTCCCGGTGATAAATCGCAAACACCTTGCCATCGCGGGAATAGACGCAGGCAGAAACGATATTGTCATCGGCGCGCAGCGCCGCCAGCGTATCCGCCGCCGTCTTTGGATCGTTGAAATCAATGGCCGCCGCGCAGTTGTTGCCGATGGCATCGGCCAGGACGGAAACTCTTTCGACCAGCCCCCGGCGGAAGTTGACGGTGTCGTAGGCGACGAATGCGGTACAGGCGAGAAACAACACAACGCCGCTGATTAGCAGCATGATCAGCGTTTGCTTGCGCCGGATAGAGAGATTTATCAGAAAGTTCATGAGTCTCTAGTTAGTATTGCTTTTCACCACGTCCGCCACGGCCAGCAATCTGGAACTGATGGTCAGCCCGTTTTTTTTTGCCGCTGTGAGATCAATTTCGAGCCGAACTTTTCCATCCTTTAACACGAAATTGATGATGCCGTTGTTTTGCGCGAACTCTTTATCCTCGCCTATGGTGAGAATGGGCAGCGTGCCTGCCCGATCCAAAATTTTGCCCATTCGGGAGGCTTCCGAATCGCTAATGAACAGGATCTGGCAGCCGCCCAGATCCGAGTCTGAGGCAAGACGTTTGATGATAAACGACCGGCCATTGATGGTTTTGCCTTCAATAATATGCTGCAAATTGTCACCGAATGGATCTGTGCCCACGATGCCAATGGTGATTGGCACTGTGGAGTTCGGAAATGCCGCTGCAGGCCAGTCCACATATTTGGCGAAGTTAAAAAGAAAGATCGCCTCGACCTGATATTGGGTGAGTGACGGTTCATCACCGAACCCGGAGTTTGATGCCAGCAAGAAGGCCAGCCAACCAAACAGCAGCATCACTCGCCTGAACCGTTTTCCCGTTCGGAGGCTTAGCTTCCTGAAATCCGGCTTATTCATGGCTGTGTCGCCTGCTTTCATTGCATCAAAAATGCCAGGTGATTCTTGCCATCACGCTGCGCGGGATTTCCGTGATTAGCGTGGTTTCCTGGCTCGGAAATTCGGCATGTTGGTTGTCCAACAGATCCTTTCCCCAAATAGCAATCTCCAGCGATTTGATCGGACGCCAGGTAAGTCCCAAATCCAATTTGACGTAAGATGGAATCGTCACCATGGTTGCGCCGGATTGCGTACTAATTTGATCGATGTAATAAATAGCTCCGTTGAACTCCATATTGTGTGGAAGATCGAGATAGGAGCGAATCTGGAATTGTTCTTGTGGGCTGCTTGATTCGGGCGGGAAGGAGGTATCAGGCCCTAACTGCATGTGCAGAAAGGTGTAGCTGGCCGCCAATCTCCAACAATCCAGAACCTGCCATTGAGCCGACAACTCCACACCATAAGTTTCTCCGGAGTCTAAATTCTGCCAGGTGGAGGATATAAGGAGATGGCCGCCCTCGAATACGGTGGCGTTGGGAACCTCCGTTATTAAATTCCCATAGACATTATAAAATGCGGTCGCATCAAATGAGAGTCGCTCTATGGGTTCAATCCGGTAGCCCAATTCATATGCGGTTAGATTTTCGGCCTCAAGATTTGGATTTCCCAGCAACGAAACCAAAACTGGTGGGGCGGGAGGCGGCCCGGAAGGAAACGCCGCCTCGTTTAACCGGCCGTCGAGATTAAAAAGCGCTGGAGTCCTGGTGGCGCGCGACACGGCGGCCCAAACCGTTTGCTGCGTGGTCGGAGTCCAAAGCAGCCGGACGCTGGGTTCTATTTCAAGCCCGATCAAGCTATTATATTCGAATTTGGATCCGAGAGTGAAATGTAATCGGTTCCGCACGAGCGTGATGTCATCCTGCAGAAACACGTTGCCGAGCTGAAGCCCAACTGATTCCGGAGTCCAGGTCAGATCGAAGCTGGGTGTGTTGTCTATTTCGGCGTAGCGATAACCGGCGCCCCAAACAATGTCGTTACGCGGGCCCAGTGCAAACCGGTGCTGCAAATCAACATCGAAAGTATTGCGAAATTCCTCTCCAAAACCGTCGCCCTGTTGCACATGATCGTAATATGTCTGCAACGTAATTTCTGAATCTTCGGAAAAGGTGTGCGTCCATCGTCCCAGGACATTTCCTCCACTGTTGTGCTCATCGGTGCTGACGGACACGACAGCTGCCGGGGCGAGAGTGACCTGGCCGACTTCTCTTCCGTCGTTGCCGATGTAGTAATCTCCCTGAAAGGTGAAAGTATTTTGGGTAGGCGGTTCGTAATCCATGCGGAAACCTCCGTGAAAGAGGCTCGAATCATCCGGCGTGCCCCTGCCAGTAGAACTCTCCAGCCCAGGCTGGTTGGAATATTTTGCGTAGACGCGGTAATATAGATTGGTGGCCAACTCGCCACCGTACCGTACCGTGGTGATGGTCTGATCCTCGGTGCTGAGGGCAGTGGCTACCATGCCGCCCTGCGTTTCTTTGGCGCTTTTGGTGATGATATTGATGACACCATTGACGGCATTGGCACCCCACAACGTCGCGCCCGGTCCGCGGATGACTTCGATGCGGTCCAGGTCTTCCATGACAACATCCTGTGAATCCCAAAAAACGCCTGAGCTGGCCGGTGTATAAACCGTGCGGCCATCAATCAGAACCAGCATATCCTGGGCAAACTCGCCGTTAAAGCCGCGCGAACTGACGGCCCATTGATTGCCTGAGATCTGCGCCACGTCCATTCCGGGAACCATACGCAGCGCTTCGGGAATGCTGGTAACGCCCATTCGATGGATGTCGTCTTGGGTGATGACGTAGATGGCGGCGGGCGAGGTGAACAGGTCGGTTTCTTTTTTTGAAACGGACGTGACCTGGACGTTCACCAATTGTTCCAGCGTAAAGTTCTCCAGATCGTCCGACGACTTCACCACTTGATTGGTGTCGGCTGCCTCCGTCAAAGCCGTCATCAACAGAAATGCAGACGCCGCATTGAACAAAACGTATTTCCAGAGTGATAGCTGTTTGAACATACCAGTTTTGATTCATTTCCGAATCATGGCGGTGTCAGTTTTGTTATCGAGCATGGCGCGGATTTTGCGGAGCAGCGCCACCTGCGGGTAGGGTTTCGGAAGAAATTTAACCCCCTCTTCCTGCACGCCATATCGGAAAAGGGCATCATCCGTGTAGCCCGACGTGAAAAGGATTTTGAGATCGGGATAAGTTGTTTTAAGCCACTCTACCATCACTTTGCCGCCCATCAGAGGCATGATGACATCGGCGATCACCAGACTGATAGGCAATCCTTTGTGTTCACGGGCCACATGCAACGCATCCTGGCCGTTGCTTGCTCGCAACACCTTGTAGCCTTGTGCTTCCAACACGGCGCAAGCCAAATATCGCAGCGAGGGGTCATCTTCGACGACCAACAATGTTTCCGTTCCGCGCGGAAGCGAACTCGTTTCGTCGAGTTTTGTTAATATATCGATTGGTTGTTCGACTCGCGGAAAATAAATCCTAAAAATCGTGCCTTTGCCGACCTCGCTGTCAAAACTGATGTAACCACCGGACTGTTGGACGATGGTTTGGCAGGTCACCAATCCCAAGCCAGTGCCTTTGCCCTTGGGCTTAGTGGTGAAAAATGCTTCAAACATGCGCGCTTTGAGTTCGTCGGTCATGCCCGTTCCCGTGTCACTCACACTGAGCATCACATAGTCGCCGGGTATCGTGCCTGTGTGTGTACGCACGTAGCTTTCATCGAGTGTGACATTGGTGGTGGTGATGGTGAGCTTACCACCGTTGGGCATGGCGTCACGGGCATTGACGACCAGATTCATCAGCACTTGCCCGATGTAGCCGGGGTCGGCTTTGATACGTCCAATTTCTTTTCCGGGAACAATCACCATTTCGATATTCTCGTCAATGAGCCTCCGCAACATTTTATCCAGGTCTATCACCGTGTCGTTGAGGTCGAGCACGACAGGTTGCACTGTTTGTTTGCGGCTGAAGGCAAGCAGTTGCCGCGTCAATCCGGTGGCACGCTCAGCCGCGTGCCGAATCTCCTCAACATATTTCTGCCCCGGGCCGTCGGGACTAAGCTCCGCAACCACCAAATCGCTGTAGCCGATTATGACGCCCAAAATGTTGTTGAAATCGTGAGCCACGCCACCGGCAAGCTGGCCGATCACCTCCATTTTTTGAGCTTCGATGAACTGCGCTTGCAGCTTCTTGATCCGGGTAATGTCATGGCTATTTTTCGAGGCTCCAACGATCTCACCTTCGAGGGTTTCGATGGGAGTGATGCCCACGGATACGTTAATGAGCGTGCCGTCTTTTCGCTGCCGCACTGTGTCGAACGACGGCACAGACTTGCCGTCCTTGACCTCTTTCATGATGCGCAGATATTCCCGGTAATGATCCGGCGGGAATAGAATGGAGATGGATCGCCCGATCATCTCTTCGGCAGTGTAGCCGTACAATCGTTCGGCACCGTGGTTCCAACCGATGACGATGCCGTTTGCCGTTATGCTCACGATGGCGTCGTCCGACCATTCGATTATCGCGGCCAGCCGTGACCGTTCTTTCTCGGCTGCCTTCCGCTCCGTAATGTCACGGACATTGCACTGAATGACATCGTGATCGCCGACTTGATATACGTTGCTGACAAACTCCACAGCAATGCGACGGCCATCCCGCGTTTCTAATGGCAAGTCTTCATAGCGGACATAGCCGTCTTTTTGTAATCGCTCAAGCATAACCTTGTTCGATTCCATGTCCTTGAACGGACTTAGTTCGCCAACGGTTTTGCCGACCATGTCACTTCGGGAAAATCCGAGCAGATTAAAGAGGAAAGGGTTCACATCGTTGATGCGTCCCGTGTCAGCGTCAAGAATCAGGATGCCGTCCTTGGCCGCTTCAAACAAGCGACGATAACTGATTTCAGAAGCGCGGAGCGCCTGTTCCGTGCGTGTTTCGTTGTCTTTCCCATTTCCGTTTTGATCATTGGTCTTCATTCCATTTTCCGATAAACCATGTTTACTCCAGCACCATGATGGTGATTCACCAAACTGACGATATTCAGAGATACGTCCGGAAAAGCATCTTTCAGGTGAGCATTGTGCCGTCATTCGTGCCCAGGACTTTTTTCACCGTCTCCAGCAAATCATCATTGGAAAACGGCCCGAAGCGCCTCCCAGCCAGCGGCTCCATCTTTGGCACCGTCAACGTCGTAACCGGAGCCCAGAAGCATATCCATGGGAATCTTTCTTATTTATCATTTTGCAGGAATAAGCCGGATGACCGCACACCCGCTATGGGGTATTACCCTATCATAGATTTTACTACCCCAAAAAAACGGCGCGAACATGGACATTGAGATGTCTCGAGGACATTTATTTTCGTAAAAAATCCCCAAAAGGGTCGAAAAGGCTGAAAAATGATGCCACTATTTATATCAAAGCGTTCTGACAAAGAATGGATTAACTCAACCGACCAACGATTTTTCTGATAGCGATCTAAAGTTTATTGTTCGAAGTAAAGCCCATAGGCAACTGTAATAATTAAAACTTCAAAATAAAAAGCACCCTTCGGAGCGGGAGGGGGAATGGTTTTTCAAGGGAAATTGAAGTTTCTTCCGGTTCGGAATCGTGATCAGATTCAATCTTTCACCAAAGCCCGCAGGGCAGAACGCATTTCGGCCATCGAACCATATCGTTTCTTAAGATCGGGATGGCATGCCTTGAGGATGATAGCGTTCAGAGGCAGAAAATTTTCAGGCTGGTCCGGCTTCACCAACGTTGTGGCAATCTCGGGAAACAGCGAGGCGCTACGGCCAGTGCTAATGACGTAAAGCAACATGCCCAGGGCGTAGATGTCTGCCTGCGGCGTGCCTGGCGTTTCCGGAGGGGGCGGCATATACCCGGGCGTGCCAACGAGCGTTTTAGTTTGATCCGGCGGCCGGATTTCAGCGACGAGGCCGAGGTCAGCCAGTTTCGGCTGGCCGTTTACAAAAATCACATTTTGGGGTTTGATGTCACGGTGCGTCAACCCGCGTTGATGGAGAAATTCCAATGCATCGGCCAAGGTGATAGTGATGCGGATACAATCGCAAAAAGGCAGGCGCTGATGCGGCAAGCGGGCGCGCTCGCCGGCCAAGTCATGCGGTTTGTATTTTTGCGGGTCACCCTTCCAATCAGGTGCGAGCGAATCGCCCAGCTCCATAGCATAAAAGAAATAGCCCTCAGATTTTTCGCTGACAAAATCGATGCGCAGCAGGCCGGGATGCGCGTCGGATACTGGTTTATAGCGGCTGATGCCATTGAACTCCCGGTCGTAAGGCTCGGCGCTGCCCTCGAAGTTTTTTAAATAAATCACTTTCAGCGCACGCCATTGGCCGGCGGCATTTTGGGCAAGCCAGACTTTGCCGTAGGCGCCCGAGCCGATGGGCGGCTGGAATAGGCGGTATCCGGCCGTGGCCGGCAATTTTTCCACCGGTGTGGACGGAATTTTTTCTTTTTCCCCGATTTTGATGACCGCCGCCCAGGCCAGGGCGAAGGGAACCTGTCCGCCAGTGATGATGAGCCAGGGAAACCAATTATTCGTGAAATAACTCCACGAGACCGCCGCCAATGAGACCACCACAGCAATGACAGCCGCAGTCATCGCCGCCGTCCGGAATTTCATCCGGCAAAACCCAAACCCCATCAAAATTCCTGACAAGATCAAAATCGAAATTTCCGCACCTGACGATAGCCGTTGCAGCCAGTCGCCGTTTACCAGGTTCAGAAATTCCGTAAGTACGATTTGCACCCCCCCGAAGGATTGGCCGGTCCAGCGGGTAAAGGGCATGGAGAATTCATCCGGGTCATCGCCGGGCATGGGGGTTTGCGGCTGGGTTCCGATGAAAACTATTTTGTCGCGGAAATAATCCTTCGGCTTGGCGAGCGCGAAACTATAACTCATTTGCGCCCACGGGCCATCGTCTCCGTAATAACGCAGCCAGCGTTCCCGCGGTTTGTCAGTTAATTTTGTCCCGCCAAGCTGAGCTGCCGTCCAGGCCAGGCTCGGGTACGGCCCGGGCGAGGGAAAGGGCCAATGCCGCCGGACAATCTTGTCCAGATCCGGATCAAACCAGGCCACACCCCAATTGGTTCTGGCCGCCGCGAGGAACATGTTGGCGGGCAATACCGGTTGCGCACCGATGAGGCCGGGGTGGGTCACGTCCGCCTGTTCGGCCATCAGCACGATATTGCGCTGCCGCCGCATGGCCGTGGCGAGTGCGTCATCGCCGGCCGGGTCATGCGGCCCGCGAAAAAACGAATCGAAGACAACCAGCGCACAGCCATCATCGGCCAGCTTGTCCAGCAATTGCGCGTGAAGGGCGCGGTCCCACGGCTGACTGCGCGTTTGATGGAATTGATCGAACGCCTGGTTGTCCATCAGGACGAGCACGACATTGTTGGTGGCCAGCCGCGTGCCGAAGCGGAAGAGATAATCGTAGCTGGCATTAACCCACGGGCTGCCGACAGGCGCCTCCAGGAGCAGCAGGCCGCAAAGCGCCGCCAGCGCCGCGCCGGTCGCGGACAACATAAATTCTCTGCTGGCGAGTTTGCCTTTCAATTTTTTCAGTTTCCAACCCAATCTAAAGAAATCTTCCCGTGTAGAAAACCGGTTTTTGAATTTTTGAAAGAATCTTCGACTGCCTGCGTATATGTGATTGTGGATAAACCTTGCTGCGACGTTCGGAAGGCGAATAGGGAAGAACGACAGCGTAACCCTGTAACCCTTAACCAAAAACTGTCATGCAAAAAACTCCAGCGTTCGTTTTTTTGGGGCTTGCCATCATGTCAAGCAATGCGTTCGCGGATGGTCCAGTGCCGATCATCCAGCTGAAATATCCTCTTATCCTCGTCCAACCGGAAGACCAGTACATTCCGATGGGATCCAGCGCCACATTCTCCGTAACGGCGGAAAATGCCAGCGGCTACCAATGGCTGAAAAATGGGAACCCGATGGACAGCCAAACCAACGGCAGCCTTCTAATCCCGCAAGCGGGAATTGACGATGTCAGTTATTATTCCTGTGATGTCTTCAAGGACACCGCGTTCGTGCCGACGCGCTCGGCATCGTTGATGGTATACACGAACAGCATCGACCCGCAAACCGGCGTGGATCCGATCATTGTTTATGCTCTCCCGGTGAATGGCAATGGGGGGCAAGGTACCTGTCCTGGGCATTACGTTGGCTACGTTGATTATTCGCCAGGCACAAACGCCTGGGGTTGGGTACCAGATACCACCAATGGTAATACTATCTTCACCGCTACCGACACTAATCGGACAAACACCAAAATTCAATATTTAGGAGAATATGGGGACAATGGGTGCAACCAAATGACCGTCACTGTTCCGAACCCTCCCACAAGCCCGCAATATGTATTTACCATCTATTTTACGAATAATGTCCCAACCAATGCTTATCCCATCACCTTGGACGGGTTTTATCCGTGAGCAGGAAATCTGTCCGGTTTAAAAATTGAAACGCAGACTAGCTGCCAGGGTTCGCGTTAGCGGAAGTTCATTGTAGATGTTCAGCGGATTGAGATTATAGCTCCGCCCGGTAGCGTTCAACAGCCCGATGGCTATCTCCACATTTCGTCGTGGAGTCCGGTACCCGGCCCAAAAATTGAACTGCCAGAAATCGTCCGTCGGTTCATCGGGATTATAACCTTCGTTGATTTGATCAAACCACAACGCTTCGCCCTTGGCGAAAAATCCGCTGGGATGATTGTAAATCGCAGTAAGATCCAATTGGTTGAGGATGCCTTTTATTCGAGGCTCAAAACCCACTGAACTAAAAATGTCAGGCTCAGGCACACCCGCATAACTATCATTCAGAATTGCTTGGCTCACACGATATTTGAGTCCCAGCGACCACTCTTTGCCGACCAATTGGTTGGCCGTGAATTGAAGCGATTCTTCCTGATAGTCCAGATCCTCGCCAACGCCCGACGGGAGAGCAGAGTCCGGCGGTGGATGCGGATAATAGGCAAAAAGGCCATCAACCCTGTCAACGGTGGAATCCAATATCTCACCAGAAAGCGTCAGGTAAGTTCGCGTGCGAAATTTTTCTTCTAGCGACAGGTCATAGGTGCTAAACCGTGCCCCGGCATTCCCCCCAGCGATGGATTCCGGAATGACGCTGCGATAATTTTGGATAAACCCTGCCACCTGCGAAGGCTCTATCTGGTAGCTTTGGTCTAAGCTTGCCCCCGACAGGGAACGCGTATAGGCGAAACGGACGTTCGAATTGTCACACGGAGCCCAAATCAATCCCGCTTTCGGAGAAAACTGTTGCTCCACCTTTTCGTTACTGGAAAGTGGCACGATCCGGAAATTTTCCGGAAAAGTGATCCGATCATAATCCAGCCCACCGATCAATTGAAGCGGGTCAATGATTTGCCACTGATGATAGCCATAAAAACTGATGCGTTTGAATAAAGAATCGATTTCCTGGTTGGCGGCTGGAGCAGCAAATGGAAACGACAGGCTTGGTGAATCCTGCAGATTGTAGGTATCGAAATGGCCGTATTGCACCCGTGTGCCGGCGACAGTCGTATGGGATTCTTGCTCCCAGATTTGCTGCAATTCCGCGGAATAAATATTCAGCCGCCCCACATAATTTGCTGCCATGTCCACGGCTTGCAACGAGGTAAGAGTTGGAATCCCACCAATTTCCGGATAAAAGGCAAGCAGCGTTGGTTCAGCAGAATTGGTAGATGAAGTAGTATCGTTCAAGCGAGCCGCAAGGAATAAAGTATAAATGCCCGGTCTCCATTCATGATTATATCCTAGGCTAATGTTAGGGTTTTGCATTTCCGTGGCACTTACTGTGGGATTTACCATGTTGGTGCTATAGTATTGCTGCAAATTCCCGAAATCTGATTGATATTGTTGTACGTTTAAGTAAACGGTGTCGTGCGGTGTGAGCTGTTGCTTTACTGTCAAGGAAAGCTGCCGCTGCTCAATATCATTGTCGACCCATTGGCCGGGATCGGAGTGATAATATGCCTCGAAGTCGTAGCTGAAGTTGCCGAAGGTGCCGAATTGAGCGCCGGATTGCGTCCATGCCCCGCGACTCAAATATTTGGTGTCCGAAATGACACCCAATCCGTCCCGTGAGAATAATTTAGAGTATTCCCCCTCTGAAATCGTGGGCGAGAGCGTCCCGGCGCTGACCGGGGCGAGCAGGTTGGCGACGAGATATTCGCTTTCCGCCGGGGTCTCGTAACGGAGATTGACCGAATTCGGGTCGCTCAACTGCTCATAGCTGTCCGCCAGGAACAGATGCGCGGAATAATTCGCATAGTCGTAATTCACAGCGCGCGATGCTTCGTTGACGCTCACGTCAAACATCCCGTCGTCCTTGTACATGGCCGCCAGGCTGGCGCTGCGGACTGCCTGGTCCTGGTCCAGCAGAAACTGCGAGCGATACACGCTACGGTTGTCGTTCAACGCCTCCGATTTTTCCAGGTCACGGATAGCACTGTTGATTTGGTTGTGCGCCTGCTCCGACAACGCGGAATACAGCCACGCGGTCGGGTCATTCGGATCCAGGTTTTCCGCGCGTTGCAGTTCCTGGGTCGCGTGCCGATGATCTCCCGTTTCCTCATACGCTTTACCCAGGTAACTGCGCAGTTCCGCACGCTGCGGCTCCAGGGCGGCGGCCACGAGCAAATCCTCCCGGCCTCCGGTTAAATCTCCCAAACGAATGCGGCAAAGCCCCCGCCCCAGCCAGGCATTGCCAAACGCGGAATCAATGACCAGCGAACGGTTAAACCAGGAAATGGCCTCGCGTGTCCGGTTCTGACCCGCGAGCAGGAAACCTTTCAGCGCCAGCGCCTCGGGATTTCGTGGTGCCAGTGTGAGGCTCTGATCCAGGGCATTCATGGATTTATCACTGCGGCCAAAGCTGAATTCCAATTCCGCGACGCGTTCCCAGGCGAAACCAAATTGTGGCGAATCGGCCGCAGCCCGGTTTGCCAAATCAAGAGCGCGTTTAAGTGAAACATCGGGGATAGCGCGGGATTGCTCATAATAAGAGTCCGCCAGGAGTTCCGTGGGAAGGTGTGGTTCAAAATTTGACGGTCCCGGTTGGCGTTTGACCGCCGCAATAAGCAGGCGTACGGCGTCGGCGAGACGCTGGCTGCGTTCGTTAGAACCCGCCAAGGACGACATCTCGG
>Ga0206868_10033_pt1 | contig 40145 bp, 39 predicted proteins | sample Alteio_BWOrgCont_38_FD_152901 | JGI IMG/M metagenome (GOLD analysis project Ga0206868, IMG submission 152901) | Enriched cells from forest soil in Barre Woods Harvard Forest LTER site, Petersham, Massachusetts, United States -... | ecosystem: Environmental > Terrestrial > Soil > Temperate forest >... | reverse complement strand
AGAAAATGACAGTGAAATATTAAACAATGGGAACGACCAAATTATGACCCCCGATTTAAGCAAAAAAATGACGCCAGTAAAGAAAAAAACCTTGGCTAATGGCATGACTATTTTGGTTTACGAAACTCATGTTATCCCCAAGGTTTCCTTGCAATTGTGGTATAATGTCGGCTCAAAGGATGAAAAAAGTGGCGAGAGAGGAATTGCCCATTTAATTGAGCATATGATCTTTAAAGGGACCCAAAAGCTTTCTGAATCAGATATTAATATAGTATCGCATATGCTTTCGGGAAGTATTAATGCATTTACTTCTTATGATTACACAGGCTATTTATTTAATTTTCCTACACAAAATTGGCATGAAGCTCTTCCAATAATGGCTGACTGCATGCAAAATTGTGTTTTTAAGGATGAACACCTCAATTCTGAAATGAAAGCTGTTATTCAAGAGCTTAAGATGTATCGTGATGACTACAGTTCAAGCTTAATTCATGAGTTGATTTCAGTTATTTTTCCTGATCACCCTTATCATTTCCCAATTATTGGATTTAAACAGGATTTGTGGAGTGTTAATGGCAATGATCTGCGTGCCTTCTACAAAAAGCATTATGTGCCTAATAACGCAACATTAATTGTTGTAGGTGATGTTAAGGCCGAAGAAGTTTTTGCTTTGGCTCAAGAGCAATTTGGCCCTATCCCAGCAAGCCCTGATTACAAAAAGGAAGAGCATTATTTTAATCAGGATATTGTGTCAAAATCTGTTACCCTTTATCGTGATGTGCAACAGCCGTTGCATACACTTGTTTTTGTAACGCCGGGAATTTCTAACCGCAAAGAGCATGTTTTAGAGATTGCGTCATGGATTTTGGGGCAAGGAAAAAGCTCTAGATTATATAAAAAAATTGTTGATCAGGAGCAGTTGGCAACTTCATTATCAACATCTTTTTGGGATTTATTTGAGCATGGCTTGTTCTTTATTATGTTTGAGCCAAAAAATATAGCAGATATTCCTGCCATTGAGGCGATTATTCAGGCGGAAATTGATTCAATTGTAGCCGATGGACTAACAGATCAAGAGTTGACTCGAGCTATCAAAAAGGCTCAGATGAAGCTTTATTCTACGCTGGAAAACACTGAGCAAGAAGCTTATGATATTGGTAAGTATTATCTTGCAACTGGTGATGAAAATTACATTTTCAACTATCTAAGCTCACCAAAAGAGCTGCTTGCTAAGGATGTTAAGGAGTTGCTAGCAACCTACTTTAGGCATGCAATCACCCATAAAGGGACTGTTGTGCCTTTACCGGAAAAAGAAAAATCTGAATGGGAAAAACTGCAAAAGCTATCAGATGAAGAAGATACGCAAATTTTGTCTGTTCGTACAAGAGAAACACCGGTTGAAGGTCCTTTATATGCAAATAAGCTTGTTATAAAAGAGCCGGCCGATTTCCAATTTCCTAAGTCAGAATCGCTTGTTTTATCTAATGGAGCTAAGGTTCTTTATTATAACAATCAATCGGGTGTACCAAAGATTAACGTCATAGTTGAGTTTAAAGCTCGCCCTTTTTATGATTCTGAAGAGAAGCCAGGGTTGTATAATTTTGTAATGAGTATGCTGTCTGAAGGAACCACAAAACATACTGCTACGCAATTGGCCCAAGAGATTGAGTCGCGCGGCATGTCCTTTAGTGCTGCTCCGGGATCTGTTGCAATGAGCATGTTGGCAACAGATTTACCAAAAGGGTTGGAATTACTGCAAGAGATTTTGACGCAAGCTTCATTCGTGCCAGAAGAGATTGAAAAAGTTCGTGATCAACTTAAAACTGACATCAAAAATTTTTGGGATGATCCTTCGTCGTTTGCGGGCCAATTGGTAAGAGAGCGGATTTATAAAGGACATCCATATAGTAAAAATCTTATGGGAACTCTCGATTCAATCAGTGGAATAACTCAACAAGATTTGCTTGATTTTTATAAAAAATATATCACTCCGCAAGGCGCAAAGATTGTTATTGTGGGTGATCTTAAAGGTTATGATCTCAATAAAGTTTTAGAAAATAGTTTGGCTTCTTGGCAAGGGCCGAAAGTTGAAGATGTTAAGTTTCCCCCACTTGCTCCAATAACTGAAAGTCAATTCAATTATCCTATTAATCGTGATCAGGTTGTATTGTGTTACGCTGGATTGTCCGTCGACAGAAAAGATCAAGATTATGATAAGTTGTTGTTGTTTGATCAAATTTTTGGTCAAGGATCTTTGGGATCTTTACATTCCAAGTTGTATCAATTACGCGAACAATCTGGTTTGTTTTACAATATCAATGGTTCGCTAATATCTAATAGTGATGAGCAACCAGGCATGGTTTTGATTAAAACAATAGTATCGCTTGATCGACTGAAGGAGGCAGAAACAGTGATTAAAAAAACTGTTGATACTGTTTTAGATACGGTTACACCAGAAGAATTAACTGAAGCTCGTCATGCGGTTGCCAACACGTTGATGAATAATTTTGAGTCCAACGGGAGTATTGCTCGCGCGTTTTTATTTATTGATCGTTATGGTTTTGCAAAAGACTTTTTTGATCATCGTGCACAAGAGCTAAAGAAAATTGATCTTGCCGCAATGAAAGCAGCAGTTGGTAAATATTTGCGCACAGATAAATTGACTACACTCAAAATTGGACGCGTTGAAAACAAGTAGATTGCGGGATCGGAATATCTATAATTTTATATTGTAAGGGAATTGCTTATCCCGTTCGTCCTGAGGGGAATCCTGAGCTTAGACGAAGGATGAACTTGAAGGATCAGTCCAAATAAAAAATTTTGTATGGAGTTTAAATTAAGAAAAAAAATAAGGAATTTATCCTTCAAGTTCGCGGCCTAGCCGCTCCCCTCAGGACGAACGGGGAATGAAAGCCTTCTCTCACACAAAGCACAGTTACAAGATATAGCTGTGAAATTAATTGGCAAAATGTATGGATTTATCACAAAAACAAATTACGTCGTTCCAAAAATTCATTTGGGATTTTTACGCAAACAATGGGCGGGAATTTGCTTGGCGAAATATAGACAATTCTTATGCTATTGTTGTTTCAGAGATTATGTTGCAGCAAACACAAACTCATCGTGTTGCGCAAAAATATGAATTATGGTTGGCCGAGTTTCCTGATTTTGCATCATTAGCACAAGCCCCGTTGCGAGATATTTTAAGCGTTTGGCAAGGGCTTGGATATAATCGGCGTGCAATGGCGTTACAAAAAATTGCACAACGGATTGTTGCAGAGTTTGATGGGGAGCTTTCATCGGATCCAGAGGTCTTAATCACCTTTCCAAGCATAGGTCCAAATACTGCTGCCTCCATTTGTGCGTTTGCATTTAATAAGCCAACGGTGTTTATTGAAACTAATATTCGTGCAGTTTTTATTCATTCATTTTTTAAAGATAAAAAAGAGATTAGTGATAAAGAAATTTATCCGCTTGTTGCACAAACAGTGGATAAAAATAACCCACGTGAATGGTATTATGCACTGATGGATTATGGCGTTTTTCTAAAAGCTCAACATACAAATCCAAGTCGCAAAAGTGTGCATCATGCAAAGCAATCGAAGTTTGAAGGTTCTGATAGGCAAGTGCGTGGCATGATGTTGCGATTTTTAACAGCTAAGCCATGCACGCTTGAAGAGTTAATTGTGGATTCAAAAAAAGATGCATTGCGCGTACAAAAAATTGTTGAGCAACTTTGTGCTGAAGGTTTTATAAAAAAAGAAGCCCAGTTTTTTTCTATTTTTTAGCCTAACTTTTATTTAATCGTTGTGCTTTTGCAAACAAGTTGAGATAATTTTACGACATACTTTTCAAGGTCATTTCTTAATTCTTCTACCGCAATGAAACATTTTTCATCATTTGCTTTTTGAGCATCAGGTTCAGCGTGTCTTTCTATAAACCAAATCATTTGGCTTATTTCTGCAAGTAATTTAACTTTGTTGTAACAACAGTTATCAAGTTTTTTCTCTGTTATCATAATCCCCCCAGTTTTGTGATACAACCCTTTTCTTTAGGATAAACAAACAGCAAAAAGGGAATCAATGATTATTTTTTGCATAAAAAAGGGCTCCATAAAAGGAGCCCGCAGAACTTTCTATAAAAATGAGTAGTTTTAGCGTCGATGAAGGAAGTATCGAAAAGCACCGTCGACGAAAGATGCAAGAACAGGACCAGCGTCTATTGTACTAAAGTCGGCATAGCACACTATACCCGTTGATACAGCTACAGCAAAGGCAGCGAGCATTCTTAGTGCGCTTTGATTGCGTTCTTCTCTATGTATGTCATTTGGATCATCATTATTTGTTTGAATCCAGTGTTTGAGAGCTTGGGTGAGCTCGTATGCGCTATAACCAAGGCTTCCTAGGGCAATTCCCCCTGCAGTATATTGAATAGAATTTTTAACAAGCCCCCTAAAACCGGTTTGTGTTGCTGCGCCATGAGTAATATTGTGAGCAACATAAACATGACTAACAGATGCATGAACTGTTTGTTGCATCGCAACCAAAAGCGTACAGACCAGTAGCATTCTTGTAAGCGTCGATTTGAACATAGATTTTCCTTTATTTTGGAGCTTTATAGATACAGATAGTTTATAATACGAAATCAAAACTATCAACTAAATAGTTAATGCAAAAAACCATAAATTGTCGGATTGAATTTTTATGCTTGTTTTGCATCATTTAAAAAATTCTGGCCCTCTAGTGCCCAGCTTTGATGGTAAGGTAGGTCGTATTCCTTAAAAAATGCATGCACCGCGTCTCTAAAAATATATCCATTTTTTTCAAACAAAATATTTGCATGGGCTCCCTTTTTGGTGATGAGCAAATGGGCTTTTTTGTGTCCGCTAGCTACAATTTTATTGTATAGATTTTCCGTGCTTGTGTAGGGGATTAATGAGTCTTGTTTTGAGGCTACAATCAAGATAGGGATATTGTGAGGTATTCTTTCGGCCACTTTTATAGGTTGTAGGCCATTGGGTTTGTAGTTTGGGTACATTGAGGGCGCAATAAGTTCCAGATTCTCAAGACCTGGCCTTGGTTTGATAACATTGCTTACTTGGTCAAAGGGAGATTCAAGTATAGCGGCAACGATGTTTTTTGGTTGATAGGTGGCTAAATAATTGGCGATTGTTGCAGCACCTCGAGAGCATCCAACAAGAATAGCGCAAGTATACTTTTTGCAAATTTCATGCAAACAAGCAGTATCTGCTTCTTGCCCTAAGCATGATAAAAAAGGGTTGCCTGCGTCTTTAAAATTGAAGGTGATAAGTGCGGTTTGGATAAAGGAATACTGCTCGTTTGAATCAACATGATAGTAGCGGCCTTGTGTTGCATCGCCACCAAGGCCATGTGCAAATATAGTGACAATCTTGTCGTTTGGGGACAGGGTGGAGATCATCGTGAGTCCCAAAAATAAGAGTATTAATATAATTTTATACAAGTGATTCATAATCATTTTCCTTTACTGGCAACAATACCATGACATGCTAACAAAAGCCAATGACCTCCAAAAAGGGCAGTTATTGGTGTGTCGTCGTCGAATGGTAAGAATATTTTTTGTTGTTTGAATGTCTCTTGCTGTCTGGATAGCTTTTTTTTACTTCTTAGCAGCCTGTCTTGGTAATTGGTTAGTCGTTTTAGATGCTTGGAGTGATATCTTAGTTCTATGCTCTTATCATCAAGCTCTTTACCAAATTTTGTTTTTAGGGCGCCAACAGTACTGCTAGATGCAACAGGATAAGGTATAGAGTATTGTTGATAGGAAATTAATATGGATAGATTTGTTTTTTTCGGCAATTCTTTGGGACAATCGTCAGGTATTCTTGGCAAAATAAGATTTCTATGTGGTTTAAATGGGAGATGACTTGCATAAAGATTCTGGATAGAGACAAAGAAAATGACTATTTTTTTCCAAGTCATTTTCTTTCTCCTTTTAGATGGGGAAACCTTTTGTTAAAAATTCAGACATACATTTATATATACAGTTTCATACAAAGTTTTGTGAGTTGTCAATATTATTATAAAGAGCTTTTATGTCCAGTTTTTCTATAAGGCAAAACTATAACCTCTGGCAAAATTGATGAATTTGGCTCGTTGAGTGCATGTGCCTCTGAAATCATAATAAGAAGCTGCTTGTTGGAAAGTTGCGCATTGTTCTTTACAAGTTCGCGGATGAACTGTTGTAATAATTCAGGTGGAGCAGGTTTTAGGGGTTTGAGGAGGGGCAAGCCCGATGTAGAAACGCATGTATATGTGGCCTTGTGCTCATTGGGTTTTGCAAGCGCAAGATCTTCTGCTGATGCCATGATGCATGTATGGAAACTAAAATAAGCAATTACTTTTAATTTTTTTTTCATATACTCTTGCTCCATGATTTTCGATGCAAACTCTCTTTTTACACAAAGCACATTATAAATTACTTTTGAATTTAAGTTTATGTGCAAAAAAAACGCGATCTTTTCCTATTGAGCTATCCCCTGAGCAATCAGCGGGATCGGACATTTTATAAGTAAGAAATGGCAGGATGCCGCGCCCGCTTACTGTTTTTATGTGTCCTGCTCTTAATAGCGTTAAACTGGTTAATTTAGGCTCTTGCTCTAGAATAAGAGTGCGCAATTGTTTTATTGTGCTGGCAGGCTCTACTTTAACAGTTTTGTATGATGTTTTTGAAAATACTACACAAACTTCTATTGTAGATTTTATGTCTACATGTTTTGCTGCAGGTAAAGAGTTAGGGGCGCTGCTGTTATCAGAACTATACACCGGAGCGCATAAAAACATAATTAAAAAAAAGAGAAACTTGATGAACACAAACATCAGATTCTCCTTTTTTTAATTATTGTTAAAAATTGATCCAAGCTTACGCTTTTTATCTTTTTTTTAAAGCAATTTTATTTGATTTCGTAAATGCCTATCAATTCACCTTGAGCCAAGATATGATGCTTCATAGCATTTTGTACTTCATCTTTTGTCACACCAGCATGAAGATCGAGCATTTTATCAAGAGCAAAGACGTGAAAAAAATAACGATGTGGACCAGAATTTAATGGTGGCTTCGGGCCGACGTACCCTGTGCTTCCAGAGCTGTTTTTACCTTCTTTTCCGCCCAATGCATGAATTGCTGCCCCCTTGTCTAATTTGTGCACGTTAGCAGGAATATTAAAGGCCACCCAGTGCACATAAGCTTTAGGTGCTGGATTTTTTGCACTTGGTGCGTCTGGATCTTCTGCAAATATTACGAAACTGTGTGTTTTGTTTGGTTGGCCATTCCAAGAAAGTTGTGGTGACACATTTTCACCTTCCTGGGTGTACTCGGTTGGAATTTTTTCATTATGTTTAAATGCTGAACTTTCTAATTTCATATTCTCATCTGCCTCTGTTTTATTGTACGCTATTAATAATCCAAGAGTTATACACACAACTGCCAATACACCATAATACAATTTCATAGTAATCTCCATATTTTGAAGGAAGATTAACAAAAACATAGGGTAGTTCGTCAATAGTTAAAAAAAATAAAAACGAATACGTAGTGAGGGAGATGAAGCTTATTTTTGTGAGGTTATGAACCACTTGCGAGTTATATGATTGCCCTTATAAGAAAAAAATCTATAAACAGAGCTCGGTTGTTGTTCTGTTGTGTCTTGAGTTGCTTGCCCATTGTGCACTAAGAAAGTTCCTGAACGACTAATACACTTGCGCTTTAACAAAATGCCCATTTCTTCAAAAATTGGCTTCATTATCTTGTTAAGGCTTTGTTTATTCAATAGATTGATAATTTCTGCATTGCCATCTGTGCGGGAAATAAAAACTTCTAGCGGGGACATTGGACTAAAGTGTTTTCCACTTTTTAGTTTAAAAATAGGTCTTTCTATTTTTACGCAAAAACCTTGCTGATTTTCGTCATTATATTTATTTGATGAAGCGCAGAGACTGCCGCCTAAACTTCCAAGTAACAAGAAAAATAAAAGTTTATTTTTTTGCATTAATTTACCTTACGACAAATATTTTTTGAGTAACTCTTGGATGATTTTAGGGTTTCCCTTGCCCTGTGTTTTTTGCATTGCTTGTCCAACAAAGAATCCAAAAAGCCTCTCTTTGCCTGATTTATAATCTGCGACAACTGTTGGGTTAGCATCAACAATTTCCTTAATCATCGCTTCAAGTTCAGGAGATGCGCCAACTTGTTCAAGTCCTTTTTCTTTCACCACGTCAGCAGGAGTTGCGCCAGTTTGTGCTACAACTTCAAATACCTCTTTTGCAGCAGCATTATTAATTTTGCCTGTCTCTACAAGTTCGATAATTTGAGCAAGTTTTTCTGGAGACACTTTAAACTCATGCAAAGATATTTTGTGTTCTTTTAAGTAACCCATAACATCGCGCAAAATCCAATTAACTGCTTGTTTTGGCGCAACATTTTGAGCTGTTTTTTCAAAGTAGTTGGCAAGCTCAAGATCATCAACAATAATGTCCGCTTCGTAGGGAGTTAATCCTTTTTCTTTAATCAAGCGATCGAATTTTTGATGTGGAAGCTCAGGCATTGTTTTTCTTGTGCGCTCAATCCAGTCATCATCAATTTGTAGTATAGGTAAATCAGGATCGGTTAAATAGCGATAATCTGCAGCTTCTTCTTTAGAGCGCATGACTATTGTCTCTTTAGCTTTGCTATCCCACAAACGAGTTTCTTGACGAACTTTTCCGCCAGCTTCTAGTAGTTCAATTTGGCGTTCAATTTCATATTCAACTGCGTCAGAAATAAATTTAAATGAATTAATATTTTTGAGTTCGCATCTTGTACCAAGTTCTTTTGCGCCTTTTTTACGTACAGAAATATTGGTGTCTGCACGGAATGCTCCGTCTTCCATATTTCCAGTGCCTATTTTTAAATAAAGAACTATGGATCGCAATGCTTGTAAATAAGCTTTTACTTCCTGTGTTCCGGAAATATCAGGATAGCTTACGATTTCAAGCAATGGCGTACCTGCGCGATTTAAATCAACAAAGCTTTCGTTAGTTGCAGCATGAGTGTTTTTGCCGGCATCTTCTTCCATGTGAATACGAATTAAACGAACGTTTTTAATGCTGCCGTCCTCTAAGCGAATAGGGAGATTTCCTTCAGCACAAATTGGCTGATCGCTTTGGGTGGTTTGATAATTTTTTGGCAAATCAGGATAGAAGTAATGTTTTCTGGCAAATTGAGAAATGCGGGTGATATTACAATTTGTTGCAAGCCCGGCTAAAATTGCCCAATCAAGAACTTGTTTGTTGAGCACTGGCAGCACACCAGGGTGTCCAGAACAAATATTGCAGATATTGGTGTTTGGTTCTTTTGCAATCATGTTTGGGCAAGAGCAAAAAATCTTGCTTTTAGTGCTTAGCTGGACGTGGACTTCCATGCCAATGGTAACTTCGTAATCTGGATAATGATCAATAATGGATGGGGTTTTTGCCATTGTTATATTCCTTGATAAATAAAAATTTTTATCAGTATAACAGCTTTTTTGCATCAACCCAATTTTGAGTATGTATTTTTTCTTGTTTACACTTGTCCGGTTATAACCGCAATGCTTGCTATACCCCATATGATAGGAGCTCTTATTATACAGAATGCTATATCTGCCGTCAGGAGGGCTGCTATATTTGTTACCAGATTTGCCTTAGTTATAATGGGCAACCTTGGAATTTCGTGGCCATTGCCTTTTCTGTCAAAGTAGTAGCCACATAGAAGCGTGTTTCCATCACATGTATACCAAATGCTGCCTTTTGCATGATATCGATTTTTTTCTTCCCATTTATATTTATAAACAGCTCTATATAAAAATTCTGCCGCATTTGAGGTGCAATAACCTAAGAGGCATTTCCCTGCTACAGATGCCGGAATAAGAGCTGCGGGTAGGATAGCAGAAGATTGTTTTACAACTGAAGCAGAAGCCAGCATCACAAAAAGGAGTTTGAGAATATTTCTAGATTTCATATTAACCTTCAATTTTTATAGCATTGTGTTTAAATCAATTTAGTTACACCTGTCCGGTTATAATCTGCTTCATACAATGAATCCAGGTATATATTGCCCCCATAGAGAAATATACTGCAATTTGTGACGTTGTGTTCATAGCAAGATTTGCTTTATTTATAATAGGCAGTCTTGGAATTTCGTGGCGATTGCCATGTTTGTCATAATAGTAGCCACATAATAGTATTAGTTTGGGAAGGCCCCACGGGTTTTCTTCATCTTCGATCCAGTCCCACTTATCAAAGATGCTGCCGTTGCGTTCATACTTATTTTTTTCTTCTTTTATTTTTTTATAAGTAGTTCTATATAGAAGTTCTGTTGCACTTGAAGCGCACCACAACGCGAGGCATTTACCTAGCGTAGAGGCCGGAATAAGTGCAGCCGGTAAAATAGCAGAAGACTGTTTTGCAACTGAAGCAGACGCCAGTATCACAAAAAGTAATTTTAGAAAATTTCTCGATTTCATATGAACCTCCAAGTAAAACCATTTATTTTATAAGAATTCTTAAGAAACTCAGGATTTAAACCCTTCCTTTATGACGGACCAAATAAAGTGGCAAGAGGCAGTAGCGCATGTTAGTACTGCATCTACAACCACGTTTGTTTGGGCTATAATAGGCAATTTGGGAATACTATGGCGCTTTCCATCTTTGTCACAGTAGTAACCATAGTACTTTGGGAAAAAGAATTCAAAAGTTTCATACTGATTCCAGATGCTACCTTTATCTCCATATTGATTCTTTTCGTGCCATAATTTTTTGTAGGTAGCTCTATACAGCAGTTCAGTAGCACGTAAAGCTACTGCTGAGCTTATAGATCCAGCAAGACATTTCCCTGCTACAGATGCCGGAATAAGTGCAGCCGGTAAAATAGCAGAAGATGTTTTTGCAACTGAAGCTGACGCTAGAATCACAAAAAGTAGTTTGAGAGTATTTCTCGATTTCATATGAAACTCCAAGTGACCATTATTTTATAAAAATCCCATTCAAACTAATTCTTGTTATCCTCGGTGAGCACTAAGAGAGCTCAAGCACGCTAGAACCAAGTTGTAATCATTTATTTTTTTGCCGAAATCTTTTAAGGTTTTAAGTGGGTGTTTGCAGCCATTCCACAATTTGCCGGGTATTTTTTTTGGTTCAGAACATAGGGAACCTGTTGAATCGACAACTGCACAAGGCACAGCTGGGATATAACCTGTAATAAGAATTGGTACTAGTATGCCGTATCGAATTATTTTTTCATTAATCTCATTGACATCGGGTATATTTTCTTCGCATTTGATCATGGCGCCATGAATTATATTGCAAGCTGCGAGTGCAATTATTGAGCAGACGGGTAACGCAATTAGGCCGGCGGCACATTTCCCTGCTACAGATGTTGGGACAAGAACAGCCGGTAAAATAGCAGAAGATTGTTTTGCAACTGAAGCAGACGCGAAAATCACAAAAAGTAGTTTGAGAACATTTCTCGATTTCATATGAACCTCCAAGCGACCATTATTTTACAAAAATTCCATTCAGAATTAATGGTAACAGGAAAATAAAAGAGGCGCAAAAGGCCCATTTTTTATTGTTTCTATTTGAAATAGAAGGCGTAGATTATTTTAAAACAAAAAAGCCTGGCAATAGAAATTGCCAGGCTTTTTTTATATAGCTAATTAATTACTTGGTAGGCGCAGGTGCTGGAGTTGGTGTTTTTTTCTTGTGCTTTGTTTTTCCAGCAGCTTTTCTTTTAGCATAATAAGCTTTTCTCTTTGCCTTTTTTTGCTCTTTGGTCATGGCAGGTTTCTTAGGTTTCTTAGGCTTCTTTTTTATTTTTCCAGCTGCTTTTCTTTTTGCGTAAGATGCCTTTGATTTAGCCTTCTTTTGCTCTTTGGTCATGGTAGGTTTCTTAGGCTTCTTAGGTTTGTGCTTAATTTTTCCTGCTGCTTTTTTCGCGGCATATTTTGCTTTGTTTTGCGCCTTTGATAGCTTTGGTTTTTTACCGCCACACTGGGACGTGAATGCCGTGAATTTGTTTGTGTTTTTATTAAACTGGCATGGGCCTGAAGCGCAAGGATCGTTAGGTGTTGTTGCAACTACGTGCACTTGACCTCTTTGGTCTGCTATAATAGCATTCGATCCTTTGGGATTAGGATTTCCCCACTTTGAATCAATAGGTTTAGGTTGGCCCTTTTTTGGTCCACGTTTGTATACAGCACCTTGTGCTATAACGGTTGGAATTGTTGCGTTGCTAATAGTTGCCGATGAACCTGTGGCTACAGAAGTGCCGTTAACGGTTGCTGCAGCAGGAAGGCAATTTTTTATTGTAGGTGTTGCCGGCGCTCCAGCAAATTGATATGAGGCTGAGCTCAGAGCTATCGCAAAGAGCGCTCCAGATAGGGCTGTTCTTTTGCTTATCATATAACTTTTCCTTTTTTTAATTAAGATACAACCTTTTTAATCGTTTCTAGTAGTAATTATATGATTTGACACCTTTCTAATTCAAGGGTTTTGCTTATTTATTTAAGAATGGTTCAAAAACTCCTATCAAATAGGGCATTTCTTGAAAACTTCATCGTACAGCCTTTATTTTTACGCCAATTTGGCGCTTTTAATGTTAAGTTTACTTTATACATAAATCATTTTGTATGTCAAAGATATGTAGTTTTAATAAAGACAATTAATCTTTTTTCTTCTTCTGTAAAACAACAATTGTCTTGACAACAAGTCCCACTTTAGTACGATTTGCTAAACATTTATACATGAAGCAAATCTTAACAAGTAGGAGTAATGATGGAAATAAAAAAAATAGTTCTTTTTTTGTTGTTTATTGGGTTTGAAGTTGGTGCGGATCGAGACACAACTCATCTCATGGAAAAAGTAGTCGCTCCTGAAAATTTAAAAATAGCCTTAAAGCACAATATGCGTCGCCGCACAGCTAAGGGAATTGATGGTGTGGCAATAGAACAGTTACCTCTTTATCTCATGAAAAACTGGGAAAATATAGAACAACAACTCTTGACTGGAACTTATAAGCCCAAGGAAGTTCGTCGTATAGAAATTCCTAAGAGCAACGGTGGAAAGAGGCCTTTGGGTATAGCGACTGTTTTGGATAGATTTGTTCAGCGAGCTGTTTTGCAAGTAATTGCGCCTATTATTGATGAAACATTTTCTGAGTCGAGTTATGGATATCGACCAGGTAGGAGTATTAAGGATGCTGTAGATAAATCATTGGCCTATATTCAGGAAGGCAAAAGATTTGTTGTGAGCCTTGATATTGAGAAATTTTTTGATCAAATAGACCATGAAATATTATTGAAAAAGTTTTCATCAGCAATAAAAGATGAACGCATAATCACTCTCGTTAATGATTATCTCAAAGCAGGAATAGAGCTTAACGGGCGTTTTGTTCCAACAAATGAAGGAGTATGTCAAGGTTGGCCGATGAGCCCAATTCTTGCAAATTTGATGCTGGATGAATTGGATAAAGAACTCGAGCGCAGAAACCTTTCGTTTGTTAGGTGCGCAGATGATTGCACCATTTATGTTGCCAACAAGCAAGAGGGATACCAGATACTTGATTCTTTAAAAACATATGTTGAACAACAGCTCAAACTCAGCCTTAACAGTGAAAAAAGTGTTGTAATTGATGCACTAAAGCTTGAATTTTTAGGTTTTTCCTTCCAAAAGGCTGACAAAAAAGTATGTGCTGTCGCTACACCAAAAAAAGCTAAAAAGAAGGTTCAACTAGCAAACAACACTCCTGCAATCAATTCGATCAATAAAGCAGTCGATAAGATTATTCTTAAGACTAATGAAAAGGTAACAACAGACAAAGAAACAACCAAGCATGCTAAGGCCAAAAGAAAGAAAAAATCTGATGTATTGTCTTGCGAGGAGGCGGCTCTGAAGTTGGCCCAGGTGTTTAAAGATAAAAACGCTACCAATTCAGATGTAATGGAGCTGTCAGTAGCCAAGGTTTTTGAGCTTGATGCGTTGGTACAAGAAGCTCAAAAATTGGGCAAGGAAAAGAAGCAGGGAACAAAGGCTGAAAAAACTCTTGCAAAAAAACGTAAACGAGTGGCTAAAAGATTGTTAACTTTTTTGAATGAACCGGTAAGCACTGCCTTTAATTCCCTCATAATGAGTAACAAAATGAATAGCGCCACTCTTATTCAGACTACGTTGTTTTTAGCCCAAGGACTTCAGGCAGAGCAGCAACTTTTTTTTGAGAAAATTAAAGATGTAGAAACTAAAAAAAACAAACAAATTGTTCATTGCCATCAAGAAGAAAAAGCTTATCATACAGCTTGATGTTATAGCATGAAGCGATGTCTCTTGGTTTTTTTGAGCCTATTTTTGTTTGTAGGTTTGCAAGCTTTTTGCGTAGCAAATAACTCTTTTGGGCAATTGCTTTCTGAATTAAGCCAAGAAAGTAAAATTCCAATATCGTTTATAGTATTGTCCGATCCTTATGGAAACTCTCCTAAATTTACCTACCTGCCTAATGAGGTTTATAAATACAAAAAAATAGATTTACATCAAATCAAAGAAATAGAACAGATCCATATTATTGATGAAATTAATTATCGTCATATCAAGAAAAAAAACATTAAACATATTGACGATCGTCATATCAAACCTCTTGAATTTCACAGGTTTGATGATAATTTTTTTTCGTTGTTAGTTGATTTTGTGGACAATCATGTAAACAAACAATGCATAGGTTTTAAGCAGGAAAATGATAAGACTCTCTTATATGCCTGTGATAAACAGGCAGCTTTTATTGAAAAAGATTTAGGGCTATCACTAAAAAAGACCATGCTGATGGTTAGAGGTGGCCAAAAGATTTATATTCCTCTTAAAATAAGATTTATAAGTTTTTCAAAACGAAAACTCACTAAAAAAAAATTAAATGGGGTTTTTGGGCTCATCACACCAAAAGGAAAAAAAAAGCTGGATTCATATCTTAATGTTTCAACAACAAGCGTAGTTCAGGCAACCATAGTGGGAAACATGGTCGGTTCTTTTTTGGGGGCAAAGGGAACCATAGGAATTCCTGTGAGCCCGCTACAAAAATCATTAGTCGATGGTGATGCTGATATTGATTTGGTTCTCAACAAAGATGAATTTTATTCTTTTGAACAAACACAACTTCCTCCAGACAACACTGTCACATGGTTGCCTTCTGGAGCGCTATCAGTTATGAAAAAAAGAGGGGGGTTTTCAGCAAGAGTCACTCGGTTTCCTATTATTCATCCATTGCAGTTACTAGATGATGCTGAGTTAGTTAACGGCTATAAAAGAATCTGGACGAATCAAATTGATGATGTTGTTAAAAGCTATAAAGAAAATAAAATCACGCTTGAAAAATGCAAAAATGAGCTCGCTTCATTGGCATACTTTTGTAAGATTCCACAGTATTGCAGATATCTTTGGGCCGATGAGAGCTTAAAAATGTATGAGATTCTTATACCAAAAACTCTTTCAAAAAAATTTCACATAGGTGCCCATGTGGCGATTCTTTCCCATCCCTTGCTATTTACACTCAATTATGCGGTTGTGAAAATAAAAGGATACACTGATAGCCAAGCATTTGTTTTAAATCCAGAATTAGCTACAAGAATTTTACGCGATCAAGATGGAGATACGCTTTCCATTGTTGCCCCAGAAAATCTACCATTAAGCAAGATTCATATTCCCAAGAAAAATTCTATCACTACAAAAACAGACATTCGAAAAATGGAGTTATCCAACAAAGCTCTTTTGGAGCTTGTTTTCCATGATAACAATGGGATTATTTTTACCGTAAGATCACTTTTGAACCTGTATATACATCTATTGGAGAATAAAAAAACGGACTTGTTTGATGCATATAAGATAGATTTTGCTCGTTTTCATCAAGCTTCATTAGATAGAAGAAAAAAGTGTATTAATTGTGGTTATGCAGGAAAAAATTTAGAAGCATTTGTTCAAGCTGTATATTCAGAAGTTGATGATGAGTATGATTGCACGCAAGAGGTTCCTAAGCATCAAACATTTGTTGTTATTAAAAAATTAAAATCAATGTTGAAGCCAAATCACCTGTTGGCTGACTTTGAACGTGTGCACAAGCTTGTTGCAACCCCCACAAATATAGATTTTTTACAGGGGACATGGAGCCATCTTTATGAGGCTATGTGCTTGATTTCATGAGATATTGATTACGGTTTTTTTTCAAATTTGTACTGAGATAACACGAATTTTTTATCATCTTGGATCGCAATTTTACAGTTAAAGGTTTTTTCTAAGTATAAAATTGCGTTGTACTCAATGTTGGTGATATACGTGAACATTTCAGAGTTGACGGTCAAAAGAGCTTCTTGCGGATTTTCAGTGAGCAAGAACTCTTTGAGCTTTCTCATGATTGAGTAACATTCTGTTTGCAGCGATTTGATAAATCCTGAACCTCGACAGGTTGGGCAGTCATCAGTGAGCTGTTGCACCAATGTTTTACCCGAGCGTTTGCGAGTCATTTGGACTAGGCCGAATTCAGATACTTTAAGCACAACCGATTGGAACTTATCTTGTTCTTTGAGGATTTTTTCGAAGAATCTAAATAGTTTTTGTCGATTTGAAGCTAGTGACATATCGATAAAGTCGATGACAATTAGGCCACCAATGTTGCGTAATCGCAGTTGACGTGCAACTTCTTCGGCAGCTTCCATATTTGTTTTAAATATGGTGTCTTCCATATTGCTTTTGCCGATAAACTTGCCGGTATTAACGTCGATTACTGTCATAGCTTCGGTTGACTCAATAATGAGTGAACCACCAGATTTAAGTGATACTTTTTTATCTAGAACTGCTTCGATCTGTTTCTCGATGCCATAATGCTCAAATATTGGTGTTGCCCCATCATAAAGCTTAATTTTATAGATATATTCAGGTGCAATGTTTTTTACAAACTTATAGATTTCATTTTGATCATTTTTTGTGTCGGTAATCACAAACTCAACATCATCATCGAGATTATCTCGGACTACTTGTAGAGTTAGATCAAGATCTTCGTGCAGTTTGGCTTTTGGCTCTGCCATCTCGAATTTTTTTTGTATTTCGTTCCACGTGGCAATCAAATAGTCAAGATCTTTGCCTATTTCTTTTGCAGTTCGTCCTTCAGATGTTGTTCTTATAATTGCACCCATGCCTTCAGGCAAGTGACTTTTCACGATGTCTTTTAAGCGATTGCGTTCTTCTCGGTCTTCTATTTTTTTTGATACACCAATACGAGGAATATTTGGCATAAGTACAGCAAATCTGCCTGGTAAGGTAAAGCAGGTTGTCAGTTTTGCTCCTTTTTCGTACACGGGCTCCTTGCTGACCTGTACCAAAATCGGATCACCTTCTTTGAGTATCTTGCTGATATCAAGGGGTTGTCTGCTTGAAGGTCTTTCGTGTTCGCCCATTTCGATGTGTTTGCTGATTTTTTCAATCGCAAGTTCTCGATCGATTTCTGATATGTGTAGAAATCCAGCCCGTTCTTGGCCGATTTCCACAAAAGCAGTTTGTATACCAGGCAAAACTTTGGTGATCACCCCTTTAATGAATATGCGTTCAAGGGTTTGAGTTGCATGGGCAGAAAAATAGATGTTTTGTAGTTGCCCATCTTTAGTGATCGCAATTCGCGTTTGCCAGGGATTGTTATTTATTAGAATTTTTTTCATCTATTTCCGCTAGTAATTTTTGTTCCCTAAACCCACCATAAAATTATGTGTAAGCCATAGAAGTATTATTGTTAATTTATTAATCTTATCTTTAGTCTACAAAATATTATGCAGAATGAGTAGAAAATTGACTAAAAATGTGTTAAAGTCCTGTCAGTATCAAATATATTTATTACAAAAATTTGTAAAAGTTCGCGGAGCAAGGTTATGAAAAACAAAGGATCTTTATTAATTTTGGCCTTATTGATAAGCGTAGCTGGTTGTGGCAAAAAAAATAAAAAAGCTACCAACAAAGCTGTTTCTTCTAACATAGATATTCCAGTAGCAGATGGCATTCGCACTTTTTTTGATGAAGAAATAGGCGAATTTGCTTTAGCTGACGAAAAAAATGTTGATGCAGACAAGGCTAAAGATGGCGATTTTGCATTCGAAGACATGGATCAAAAGCAGTTTAAGAATGTGTATTTCGCGTTTGATGGCTATAACATCAAAAAAGACCAAGAAGACACTGTTGTTTACGATATGAATCAAATCAAAGAGTCTCTAGCAAAAGCTGAAAAAAATGGTGAGCAACCGTTAGTTATTATTGAAGGGCATGCTTGCCATTCAGCTGGTTCAGCTGTTTACAACTTGGCGCTGTCAGAAAAACGTGCAAAAGTTCTTGCCGATGAGTTGATTGCTCATGGTATTGCTAAAGATCACATTAAGATTGTTGGTCGCGGTAAGGAACTACCTGCAATTATTAATGGCGTGCCTTGCACAGGTAATAGAGAGCAACAATGGCCAAATAGACGTGATGAAATTCGCGTAATGTACAGCTAAAGCTTTATAAATTAGACGACGCAAGAAGGGAAGGTCACAAAAACCTTCCCTTCTTCATAGATAAGGTAAAAAAATGAAATTAAATAAAATATTGTTTTTAGCGGCTGTGTTTTTGGTCACAGGTATTGGTATTTTGATAGGACAAACCGTGAAGATAGTAAGAAAAGACGTTGGAAGTCACCCGGCAATCATATTAGAGCGAGCGGTAAAGGTAAAATATTGCAATTATCGTGGTGAAGTTGGCGTTCGTTCCATTATCCCTATAGAAATTTATTGGGGGCAAACAGAATATCATCCTCATGATCAGTGGCTACTAAAAGTTTGGGATGTGGAAAAAGATGCTGAACGCATTTATGCATTTAAGGACATCCAAGAATTTGACGTTAAGTAACTTACAATAATTTTCGGATACAATAAGGGCTGATTATGAAAAATAAAATATACATAGCAGTTGCTATCATCTCATGTACGTATAATTCTTTGACGCAAACGTCATCAGCAGAGTCATCATCGTCATCTTCTTCTCAAGCAATAGAAAAAAGAAAAAGTGATTATCTCAAAGGACAATCATTACTAAATAATTTTATACAAAAAATGAATGATTCTGAGAAACTTTCGGTCAATGAGCGTATAAATCTTAGTGTTCAACTTTCACCGGTGGCATTTGATTCACTGGAGCAAAACCCTAATATATTAAGGGGTGTGCTGACGGAATGTTATCTCAAAGCTAGAACAATAAGGGACGATAATGTAAAAATAAGGAATCTAGAAAAACAAGTTGAATTATATCAAACGCCCTATGAAGACAGCAAAACAAAATTAAAAACGGCGCAGAGTATTATAGATGCTATCAAGGGACAGAGCACTATAGAGGGCGTTAGAAAAATAGTACGAGAAACGTGTGGTATTGCGCCGCGGGAGAGTAATCCCCCTCAATATATATGGACAGATTCTCAAAAGTATTTGACCGGCGAAGAAGCAAGAATCTATTTGACACCGGCTCAATATAATGAAGTAAAGCGTACATACGAATAAAAATTAACCTTAACTTTGAGTTCATACGCGGCAATTCTTGCCCGTCGTAACTTGCCAAGCCGGTAGGCATGGATAAGTGTAGACTGGGTTCCATCTTTCAAAATATTCGAAACCATGCCGGAAAGATCTTCAGTCTTTTTAATCACATCACCAAATGCATGTTTTTATTTTTTAACTGATCTGGTGACATCGAGTGGAATCTGGTGTCCATTGCGCTCGATTATTATTTTGCAATTAAGCCCCTTTAGAACTTTGAAGAAGCTCCCTACGCTGAAGTTTTTTGCTCTTGTTCGCATGCCCTGCACAATTGTTGGAGAAACGCCGGCAAGTTTTGCCAATTTTCTCACCGAAATATCATCCTGCTCCATTGCTGCAAGAATCATTTCAGACAGCAATAGATCCTTATATTCTTCATCAAACTCTTTTTTTTCTTTAGGCGTCAAAGATTCAGCAAATTCTTCGGATGTTGATTTTATTTTTTTAGTCATAATAACTCCTATTTTGACATCGCTTGATATAGTTTGTTTTTAACTTTAACGCTTTCTCTTTTTATCTAGGCGGTAGTTTGTCTGTTTTCTTTTCAAAGCCATTGGTGACGATCACCTTGGCATCTCTAAAGAAAAAGCACAAAAATCTGTGAGGCGTCGGTTTGAACGCGTAAATTTGATCATCCTCATGACGAAATTGTTCTTTGCTGTGTATTTTTCCTGAGTCGCCCAGGAGATAAAAAAGATGAACAAGTTTTTTCTGATTTTGTGGGGGCAAGCTTTTAAAATATTCTAAAGCCTCACTTTTGCCTCGATCATCGAAATACCACTCAATCGTGAACTCTTGCCCGTCGTGAGCTATAAATTTCTTATCCATGGGTGCCTTTATTTTGTTCCTTATCATTATTATTGTGACAGAATCATGATACGATATCAAGTGCGATAAAAGCAACGATCATTACTTTATGGTAGATTTCACGCTTATCTCCTCCAATTCCCTCCCGGAGCTCCAAATATTTCATAAAAGTATTGAATTGCTCTCTCTCTCTCTCGTATAATTACAATTAGAATGTATTAGTGTCGTGTTTATATCTATTTTTAACTTTACATTAAGGAGAGTTTATGAAAATCAAAAGAATGATAATATTGACTGTGATGACGGGCTCATTGGGCGCAATGCAACCATCGCCTCAATATTGTAATGGGCTTCTAAATACTGTTATAAATGCTCAACAACAAGTGGGAAGAAACAGTCAAGAGATTCAAAAATATTGTTATGGTCCTCAGGCGGCAACAACGAAAGTTCTATGCCAAAATGCGCGAAACGCCACAGAAGTGCTCGAAGGTCAATATGATACTTATAACGATCTATACAATAAACAATGTGGTGGTGGTAAAGGGACTGGAAGTTTCAAATAAACTCATAAAAAAGACGAATCTATATCATGGTAGCGATAAGAGATTTAACCTCGTTGCTACCATGTTTTTTATCATACGCAGTTAAATTATCTTTCATGCGTTGTAATTTGCCATCTTTCAAGATTGAGCTCACCATGTTAGGAAGATCTTCAGCCTTTTTAATCACGTCGCCAAACTCATGTTTTTGTATGAACTGATAATTCATTTTTTCCCACTTTAAAACTGATGATGTCGTATCAACAAGCATAGGCAAATTCATATATATTGCCTCGCTCATGCTCACTGGGCCAGCTTTAGTGATAAATAAATCGGCAATTGCCATGAGATCAGAAATTCTTTGTGTAAACCCAACCATGGTGGTGGAAATATGTGTGGGAAAGGAAATAGTATTTATTTTTTGTTTAATAGCTTCGTATCTTCCGGTGCAGATAATCAAATGCGCTTCATTTGGCAGCTTTGAAAGTTCTTTGGTAAAAGAATAAAGGGCATCTGATCCAACTGAACCCATAAGTACCAAAATTACCGGTTTATTTTCGGGCACGTTGAACGATTGTTTGATAGACTTAATATCCTTGTGTTCAAAAAAATCTTGGCGTATAGGAAATCCTGTAACTGAAATTTGCGATGTTGGAATATGAGCAGGGATAAGTTTTTTTCTCAGATCTGTATCCTCAAAAGGAAGTGTGACGCGTAGCAGTTCATGTTTTGGTTTATAAATGTCATGAATGTAGTTGGTGCTATCAAGATCTGTTGGCAGTAATAAAAAAGGAATGCCAAGTTTTTGTGTTGCCTGCACAATTGCTCCATCAACGAGTGGAATTACTGAAATAACTAAATCAGGTTGATGTTTAACCAAGAATCGCTCTACCATTTTGCCGAGTTTTTTTTGAACTCGTCTAAAGTACCATTTACCAACACCATGAAGCGCACTTAAAAAAGTATTATATTTGCGCACCATACAATGTTCATAAAATTGTTCCCCATTCATGCGGTGGCCAGACAGTGTGTAAATAATGTCAACTTCACCAATAACATCCTTGAAAATATTCACGGCCTGAATGTTATAAGTATCGCCCATCGATGCTTTAAGCGCATTGGTAGTTGCTGTGTGTCCGCCCGCTCCATCAGAAGTGAATACGATAATTTTTTTCATAGCATCTTCTTTTTTAAGGAATGATAAAAGTGGTTGTTGACTTTTTTTGCTCAAATTTTTTATTTCATAAAAATACTTGGGAGCCCGATTTCAGATACCTTACCAATAATCCATTCTTCATTCAACATTTGGCCAATGATTTTTTTAATTTCTTGTCCGCCCTGTTTTTTGTTGAAGTGGCGTAAGTTGTTTCTATATTTGATTAACTGAGAGTTGTGTGTCAGCATATCGGTAACAATTAACGAAAGATTTGAGAAGTTCTCGATGCTTATGCCAAACTCATGGTCTTTAATAAATACATGATTGTATCGTTCCCATTTTAATATATTGGTTGTCGCATCCAATATCATCGGCAAATTCATGTAGATTGCTTCATTAACACTTACAGAGCCAGACTTTGTTATCAATACATCTGCTATGGCCATCAGGTCGGAGATTCGATCGGTAAATTCAATGATTGAAAATGAAATATGTGGCGGAAAATCTATAGCATTTATTTTGTTTTTAAGATGTTCTTGGCGACCAATACAAATTAAAATATGACACGGCACATCGATATACGAAAGTTGTTGAGCAAATGTTATAACAGCTTGCGATCCAACAGCGCCTAAGAGAAGTAGAACAATAGGTTTGTCTTGAGGGGCATCATAGAAAAATTTGATAGCAGCAGGTTCTTTTTCTTCAAAGAAATGTGAACGCAAAACAAATCCTGTTGTTTGGTATGCGTGTGCCGGAATTTTCGCTTGTAATAATTTTTGTTTAGTAGGTTCATCCTGAAAAGGAATAGCAATTTTGAACTGCTTGTAGTTGGGTGAATCGATATTTGCAATAAATGTAGTTATATCTATATCGGTAGGAATTAATAAAAAAGGTATGTTCTTTTTTTGTGCACAGCTGAGAATGATATTATTGACAAGTGGTACGACTGAAACAATGAAATCCGGTTTCTCTTTATTTAGATAGATATCTATGAGGTTGTCAGTTTTTGGACGCAGGTTTTCATAATAGAAAATCCCCATGTGATAATATAGATTCAGAAAACGATACCATTTTCTTGCGATGCAAAAATTATAGATGGATTCTCCTGAAATGCATCCTCGTGTTAGGATTTGCAATAAATCAAGGGGGGCAAGAACTTCAGTAAAAATGTTTGCGGTTTTAATGTGGTAAGAGTCTTTAAGGTAATGCTGTAATGCGTTTGCGACTGCAGTGTGGCCACCACCGCCCTTAGAGCTAAAAATGACTACTTTTTTCATAAGCTACTCTTTTTGGGTCCCTTTTTTTCGCTTTTATTTTCTGTATTACTTTTATGGGAGATCGCACCATTGCTTCAACCAAATGTGCAATCTCTATTCCACCTTGTTTCTTCTCAAGAGACTGGAGGTGTTTTTTATATTCATGGCACATTTCAGGATTTTTTAAAAGCTTTGTTACTATTTGGGCTAATTTGTTTTGTTCTTGTACGATTGTGCCAAAATTATGTCGCTTGATAAATCTATGGTTTGCTTGCTCCCAAGCAAGCAAATTTGTTGTTGCATCTAATATCATAGGAAGGTTCATATAGATAGCTTCACAAACACTTACCGATCCTGATTTTGTGATGAAAAGATCGGAGATTGCCATTAAGTCTGATATTCGCTGGGTGAAGCCTATGGTTGTCTTGGTGATATGTGGAGGAAATTTCAATGAGTCTATATTTTTTTTCATTATGCTTTGCCGACTGGTGCAAATAATAATGTGTGCAGGTGACTCAACTTTTGCCAACTCTTTGGTGAAATCATAAAGCGACTGTAAGCCCACTGCGCCAAGTAACAATAATATGACTGGCTTGCCTTCTGGAACATTAAATTCTTTTTTAAGAGCAGCAATGTCTTTGTGTTCAAAAAAGTCAGGCCGTATCACAAAACCAGTGACTAAAGATTTATCCATTGAAATTTGGTTTTCTGCCAGACGAATACGTGCTTCATCATCTTCAAAAGCAAGGGCGATCTTAAACTGGTCATACGTTGGGGCTTTAATGTTTTCGACAAAAGTTGTTATGTCTAAATCGGTTGGAATAAGCAGAAAGGGAAGATTCATCTCTTGTGTTACTGCCAATATGTGATCATTAATAACAGGAATAACGGAAATTGCTATGTCCGGCTTGTGTTTTTCTAGATGCGCACGAATAAGATTACGCACCTTAGTTTGCCTGTATTTATAGTAAACGACACCTAGCCTGTAATAGACATTTAATAATCGGTAACATTTGCGAGGCATTAAAAAATTGTAAATATCTTCACCAGTTTTGCGTTTAAAACTAATTGTCTGCATGAGATCAAGCGGAGCAAGTACTTCGCTGAACACGTTCACCGTAACTATTTCATAGTCGTTCTGTAGATAACCAGACAATGCGTTTGCCACTGCAGTGTGTCCGCCGCCACCATAAGAACTAAAGATAACAATTTTTTTCATTATCGATGCCCTTACTTTCCAACACAAAATTCTTTAAACACAGCGTCCATGCCTTGTTCGCTGATTGATTTTCCAGTGAGTTCACATAAATGGGCCAGAGCATCATTAAGGTGATACGATAATAACTCATAAGCAACAGTCTTGGTTCCAAGCATGGTTATTATTTCTAGCAAACGATTTTCAAGACCAAGCAATAAGTTGTAGTGTCGCTGGTTGAGTAAAAAAGGCGACTCGTTTTTTGCTAGTAATGCGCTGATCATGTCGTCAATGCGTTGTTCGAGTAACTCAAGAGCTTCTTTGTCATAGCACGATGTTTGTATGATCTCGGGTGTATTTGCAAGTAGCGCATTTGAACACATAGGAAGATCAGACTTATTTTGCACACAAATTGTTTTGTATCGATATTGTGTTAAAAGCTCATCATAGATTGTGTGTTCTTGATCTGTTGCGATACGTGATCCATCAAAAACTAACACAATGATATCTGCAAGTTGAGCTTCTTTGTGAGATCGTTTAATGCCTTCTTGTTCAATGAAGTCATTGGTTTGTCGTAATCCGGCAGTATCGATGAGTGTCCAATAGCAATCTTTTTTATACAGACCTGCTTCGATAGCATCTCGCGTGGTACCAGCTATGTCGGTAACAATTGCACGTTCTTTATTAAGAAGAGCATTAAAGAGTGATGATTTGCCAGCGTTAACAGATCCGATAAGCGCAATTCTCATACCTTGTCTGATATGAAGTTGCTGATTAAAAGTTTTTTTTATTGAGCCAATAGTGGTTAACGTAGATTCAATTATTTGTTTGATCTCATTGCCGAAAGCCATTTCTTCATCGATAAATTCGAAGCTACTTTCAGAAAACGCCAAAGCTTTTGTCAGTTCTTTTTCGATCGATGCAACCCAGCTTGAAAAACTGCCATCTAGTTGGCTTAATGATTTTTTTAGTCCAAGTTGAGTGTTGGCGTGAATGAGTTCATTGATTGCTTCAGCTTGAATCAAGTCGATCTTATTGTTGAGTACAGCGCGTTTAGTAAATTCGCCTTGTTGTGCCATACGAGCACCATTTTTGATGGCTTGGTGTAAAATTTCTTGGACAATGAATGGGTTGTTATGGCAGGTAATTTCGACAACATCTTGACCTGTAAATGTTTTTGGACCATGCATAAGCAAAAGCATAACATGATCAATTTTACTGCCGGCATCATCAATTATCCATCCGACATGAATGGTATGACTTTGCATTTCCAGTAATGATTTGCCAGATGCAAGTTTGCTTATCTTTGCTGCAACAGCAACTGCTGTAATACCAGAAATACGCAACAGCGCAATCGCCCCACTACCTTTGGGTGTGCATTGCGCAATGATTGTCTCATCGTCATGACACAAGATCATGCATTGCTCATCAAAATAACTTTCAACCCTTTGAGCGGCCTTTTATATTTTTGGCGCAAGGCTTGCATGATGAGATAAGCCCAACTGCGGAACAAGATTTTTTCGCGCTCAGAATTTTCTGTAATGAGCTTGCTGAACTGGAATTTTAAGGCATAGCGATCAACTTCAACCGTGCAGTCTAAACTTTTAAGGCCGAGTGTTTGGAGGGATTGATTGACCCACTCTTGAGCTGAGGCCACTAGGTCAGGATTCCAAGGAGAGGTTGATAGGTGCTCTTTTTTAGAAGACTGATTTTCGCCTCTAGTATTTTCAGCTTTAGGTTGCTGTGATCGTTCTGGTCTTATTTGAATATCTCGCTCATGTCTGCCGTGTGTTGCGCTTGGATTTTCAGAACGATTGTTTTGACGAGAAGGCTGTTCTTGGTAGCCGGTTTTTCTCGGCGACTGAGAGTGTGATTTTTCAGGCCTTGTCTGTCTGCCCGTTGGCTGAGTAACTGCTGCTTCTTGGAAAAAAAGCCCTATTTTTGCAGGTTTCGTGGTAAGGCCAAGAAAGTTTTTTTGTGCTTCTTCGAATACTTTGACGGTAAATTCTTGTGGTTTACCTGCACGATCCCAGCCCTTTTCTATTGCTTTGGCAATGGATGATGCTTCTTCCATTATTGATTTCATAATAAAGATAACCTTTCTTTGCGTTTGATGTTGAGCACCAAACAATGTTATTAGGGGGATACCTCTTTATATGTACCGGAATACGCCCCATGTAATCAATGACCAACACTATTATTATCAAATGAGTATGTAAGTTGTTTGTGGAGTAAGTGTGTTTTGTATAATGTATTAGACCCCAAAACGATGGTCCCACCAATTCCTTCACTTGCGCTCAGGATAAACTCCGCTATCTTTAGATGCTGAGATTGGAGCGGGAAACGGGACTCGGACCCGCGACCTTTGCCTTGGCAAGGCAACGCTCTACCAACTGAGCTATTCCCGCATATCAATTGACTGTGTACTAAGTACACAGATACTCTAGAAATGTATCACAGGAATGAACTTTGTCAATAAAAGTAGGTAAAATAGGCAGGAAAAAAGGATTTTAGATATTAGGTATATGAACCCTTCAAGTTCGGGCGATAGGCGCCCTGCCCTCAGGGTGAACGGGTGAGGGTAGGTTTTGTTGGTGTAAAAATGGAAAAAACTATTTAATTTTAGTGAAAAGAACATTAGATTGTTGTAGAGGTTTGCGTATTAAAAAAATTATTAAACCCGTTCGTCCTGAGGGGAGCAGCCTTGCTGCGAACTTGAAGGAGCAGTCCTTATAGAAAGCAGGTGTGGTTATGATCTCACATATTTCAGGCACGATAAAATCAGTTCTTGAGCAAGCAATTGTAGTGGAGATAGGTGGTATTGGGTTACAGGTAGCGGTTCCTCAGGAATCTCTTTTCCAATTGGGTAATTGCGTAACTCTTCACGCGTATATGCACTGGAATCAGGAAAATGGGCCGAGTCTATTTGGCTTTACCTCTGAGCTAGAAAAAGCTGTTTTTTTGGTGGTCATAGACTGTTCTGGTATTGGGCCCAAAATTGGCTTAGCGGTGTTGGGTTCTTTAGGTGCAGAGCGCTTTATAGAGATTATTCAATCTGGCGATGAGCGTGCTTTGAGTAAGGTTAGCGGAATTGGTCCAAAAAAGGCAGAGCAAATGATTGTGCACCTTAAGCATAAGGTGGCTAAGTTGCTTGATAAAGGCATAAAAGTTACCGGGTCTACTCAGATCACTCATTGGCAAAATATTCAGGAAGTGCTTGAATCACTCAATTATTCTCGCCCAGAAATTTCGGCTACCATGAGTCATTTGAGAGAGTCTATAGCCGATTCTTCTATTCCTTTTGATAATTTGATGCGCAAGGCGTTAGGCTTTTTGGCTAAGAATAAATAATTACAATCTTTTAGATTCCATATATTTTGCCAGATCTTTGCCAAATACTTCTTTAAAACTTTTGTGAAAGAGGTCTGGCGTATTTTCTGAATTTTTGCTTGCAAGTTCAATAAGGTAAAGGGCAAATGAGTACTCTTTGCCATTTAAGGTAAACTGCCAGTCGTAATCATTATCTCGATATGTTCTTATATTGCTTAGGTAGTTTTGTAGCGTCATATTATTAAAAAAGCTTTTTGAGTCATTGTATTCGCCATATATTTCTTGGTAATGGAATTGGCGTAAAAGCTTTGTTAATTTTTGAGTTTTATGAGCCGCGGGTTTAATAAAAAATCGGCTTTTGCAGTTATCAAGAAAATGTTGAGCATATAGCGGTGCTAGGCTCGAATTTTGTTCTAACATCTTCCATAAAATTTGTGGATGTATAGCATCAAAATGTTCTAGTATGTGAGAGATAAATTCTTGATCGCGACTTACGCCAGGATATTGAACCAAAAAACTGAGAATGATTGCTACCGTAGGAAAATCTTGATCTTCAATGCACATTGTGCAAAAGTGCAAGCACTCTTCTTGTGATAAAATGACTCCCTGTTGCTGCATCTTCCAAAGAAAATCTTTTTTAAACATATGAAAATCGGCATCGTGTTTGAAGTTGTTGTTGCGGCTTTGTCGTTTCTTATAAAAAGATGAAACCGTTATGGCCACTTTTTTTTGTAAGCCATTGAATCTTGACTGAGTGCTTTTAAGTTCGGGTCCTTCTGGTTTGTGTGTTAATTGCCGCCAAACAGAAGGAACGGTGGTCTTGCTGGTAAAGGGCAAGGATAACTGTTTTGCTTTTGAGGAGACCAAGGCGATTGCTGTTGACGCCTTATTAAGCCAGGAGCAGAACACGGGTGCGTTGAATGAAATAGTCGCAAGGACACTCATAATGATTAATTTTTTGAAATAGCGTGTCATGATTTTTTCCTCCATTCAACTAAAAAATAACCTCAATCAAGAATAACCCTATTGCTAAGGATACGCAGTATATTCAAATTGTCAAATTTTGGTTGTCTTGTCCTTTCTCATGAAGAAACATTGAATCTTGGCCAGCAAAACAATAAATAGAGAAAATCTCTATGCCTGGTATGCTTAAAAAATTAATTTAATATGCTCAATATCAGGAGTTTGTTTCCATGGATTTGCTATCGTTTTTTAAATGGCTTAATAATGATGTATTAGCCCTACCAGTCACCCTTCTTTTCTTTGGTGTGGGAATATTGCTGACTATCAAAGCAGGCTTTCTGCAAATCAGAGCATTTCCTCGATTTATTACCTTGATTACTCATGGCATTGCTCGGAAAAAACGTGAAGGTACACAAGGCGAGATGCGCACCATGGATTCTGTTCACGCTCTTTTTACAGCGATGGCAACGACAATTGGTATTGGCAATATTGTGAGCCCTTCTCTTGCAATCATTGTGGGTGGCCCAGGTGCATTATTTTGGTTAGTTTTTTATATTATCATCGGTTCAGCCACCAAATTTACTGAAGTTGTGTTTGCATTGCATACAAGAATAAAAACAGATAAAGGACATATTATTGGTGGCCCAATGCGTTACTTGTCAGAAGTTAAGCCCTGGCTTGCTGTGTGGTACGGTTTTGCGATGTCTCTTTTGATGGCAGGCTGGAGTGGGATTCAGGCAAATACGCTTGCCTCTATATTTGCTCAAGAGTCTGTGCCGGTTTGGTGCACCGGTTTGTTTTTAGCGCTACTTGTTTGGTTTGTTTTACAAGGTGGTGCAACGCGCGTGGGTAATGTGGCAAGCGCTTTAGTTCCTACTATGTTTGTGTGTTATGTAACTTTTGCTTTGTATATTTTATTAAGTCACCCCGCGGCTTTAGTAAGAGCTTTTGGTCTTATTTGGCACAGTGTTTTTTCTCCATCAGCTGCAATTGGCGGTCTAACAGCATTTGGTGTAATGCGCATAGGAATTTGTCGTGGTATTTTTATCACCGAATCTGGGCTTGGAACTTCATCAATTCCTCATGCAATGGCTGACGCACAAAAACCAAGTGATCAAGGAGTGCTTGCCATGTTTTCTGCTGGAGCAGATGCCTTTCTATCCATGCTTTCCGGGCTTTTAGTTTTAGTTACAGGCATTTGGATGCAAGGTGAATTTAGAAGCACGATGGTGTATGAAGTCTTTAAAATGTATTCCCCAAGTATTGGGCGTTATATTTTGCTTGTGAGTATAGCCTTATTTGCAATCACAACAGTCATAGGCAACGTATTTAATGGACGCCAAAGCTTTGCATCATTAACTAATTTTCGATGGGTCAAAGCTTATATTGTATTTGCAGTATCACTTGTTTTCTGTGGCGCATTTATGTCGTCATGCCTCATTTGGGAGATTATGGATCTCGCTCTCACTTTTGTTGCCATTCCAAATTTAATTGGTGTGGTTTACTTGGCATTCAAAAAACCGGAAGTTTTGAAAGTATAATACCCTAGTAAGACCCCTTTTGGGTATATATGGGTATATATGGGTATTTATGGGTAAGGATTTGGATCTAACATTTTTATAACAACAACTTTAAAATCTTTTGCTCTTGTTTGTGCATGATTTTATAATCTTCATCTTTCTCATGATCATAACCAAGCAAATGGCACACGCCGTGCACAAGCAAGATTGGCATGCGTTGTTCAAAGCTTTGGTTCCATTTTTTTGCATCTTTTTTTACATATTCAAGTGATATAATTAGATCACCTAAATTTTTATCATCTTCTGTTTTTGGCTTAATTTTCTGGCCAGCTTTTAAATCGGCATGATACGAAAAAGATAAAATATCAGTTGGCTTATCTTTGTTTCTGAACTGTTTATTATACGAATGAATCGTTTTATTCGTCGTTAATAAAATCCCTAAATCAAAATCACTATAGCCCAAGATGTCTAAAACTTTTTGTGCTTGGGCTACTAACTTTTTTTCATTTATTTTTATTTTACGAACTTGGTTTTTTATGTTTATCATTTTGTCTATTCGGACTTATCCTTCAAGTTCGCGGTTTAGCCGCTTCCCTCAGGACGAACGGGTTTAAATAATTTTTTCTTTACCATGATGCTGAATTTCCTTTTCGTTCGCCCTGAGGGGAACGAATGCCGAGTTTGTCTCGAGCATGAGTGAACTTGAAGGGTCAGTCATCTAGTAATTTAGCCTCGCATGCCAAAGTTCATCTTGTTGCTCTAGTTCACTAATTTCAATATTTTCCACCTTATAATGAATTACCTTAGCTTGTGTAATACCACGAATTAGTTGATCGTGTTTTTTTACATGATCGCGCAAATTTTCATCATTCGTGTACACCGTTAAGCTTTCCAGTGGCGTTTTTAACGATAGCTGTTTTTCTGTTTTTACTTTTCTCACGTTTGCCGTTAATGCAATAATGCGTTCCATAATGTCGGCTGTCTGCGCAAATACATACAATTGTTGTACATGATTAAACTTTGTTTGATGGATAGATTTTATTTTTTCGTGTTGTGTATAGAGGTGTCCATAGATGGTTTCTGTCAAATGTGGCATGTACGGTGCATACATTTGCAAAATGCGCAAGCCAACATTGTATAATGTCCATCGTGTCGATTCCACTTGTTGGGCGTCGTATTCTTGTGGATTAAATAACTGATTTTTTACTAATTCTAAGTAGTTGTCACAAAAATCATGCCAAAAGAATCGCTCAATTTGTTGTAATGCCAAACCAAACTCTTGTTGCTCAAAATATTTTGTATAACTTTCAAATGTGTGGCTAACAGAATGTAATAACCATTCATTAATGTCGCCAACCTGTGCTGGTTTTGTATGGCTCTTTAGTAAGCCAACATGTTCCTTGGTGAACCAAAATGCGTTCCACATCTTTGTCATTAATCGTAGACCAATTTTTAGTTGGTTTTCAGAAAATGCTACATCTTGTCCTAAGCTGCCTGTTGCAGTCCAATACCGAACAACATCTGCGGGATAAGTTTTGAGCAGATTTTCCGGCACTAAAGGAGAGTTATCTTTTGATTTCGATATTTTTTCTTTTGAATCAGCAAGCACATGTCCGGAAATTACAATGCTTTTCCATGGAATTGATTCGTGATGCATCCATGATTTAACAATAGTATCAAATGCCCAGGTGCGAATGATATCATGTGCTTGTGGGCGCATGCTCATCGGAATAAATGTATTAACTTCTGGGTTGTCAAAAAGAGACCCTTCGACAAGGCTCAGGGAGGACGGAGTCGGTTTTTTTGTTGAGTGGCTTGCCTGTCCGCCGTAGCTTGCCAAGTCGGAAGACGTGGATAAGCGAAGGCTGGAGTATACAGCAAAACAAATATACGGAGAAATGGATGACGTATTCCATGTGTCCATAACATCAGTGTCAGGTACAACTTCTGAGCTGCCGCATTTTTCGCACGCGCCTTTATACGCAACTTCTTGTGGATCTACAGGTAGTTGCGCAATATCAGCTAGTATAATATGTTTGCATTTTTTGCAATGCCATGCAGGAAATGGAATGCCAAAAAAGCGCTGACGAGAAATACACCAATCCCATCCAAGATGTTCTACCCAGTCTCTATAGCGAGCTTTCATAAATCCTGGATACCAGTTGATCTGATCAGCCATATCTAAAAATTGTTGCTTGTGATCTAAAATACTTACAAACCATTGCTCTAGAGCAACAAACTCGATCTCTTTTTTGCAGCGTTCGTGAACATTAACTGAGTGATTGAGTGCAACTTGACGGAGCAACAAACCAGCTTCACGCAATTTTTCTATCACTTGTGTGCGGGCTTGCTCAACTTTGAGCCCCGCTAAAAACCCTGTATCGGCAGCCCAACGCCCATCAAGACCAATAGATTGTTTGTAGGGCAGTTTAAATTTTTTATACCATTCGATATCTGTTTTATCACCGAATGTGCAGCACATAACTAATCCTGTGCCTTTTTCGATATCAACTTTTTCATCTTCCAAGATAGGCACGTGATGACCAAATAAAGGTACCGTTGCTTGTTTGCCGCGCAAATGTAGGTAGCGTTCATCTTTAGGATTAAAAATGAGGGCAACGCATGAAGGAAGTAGTTCTGGGCGAGTAGTGCCGATAATCAAATCGTTGCCTTGTGCGTCTTTGAATACAATGTCATTAAAAAATGAAGGTTTTTGTGCATCATCTAGTTCTGCTTGTGCAACAGAGGTGCGACATGCGGTGCAATATAAAGCCGGTTCATGCTTGCGATAGATAAAACCTTTTTTATAGAGTGTGATAAATGATTCCTGTGAAATTTTGCGTGCTAAGTCTGAAATGGTTGAGTAGCAAGAATCAAAGTTTGCTGATAATCCCATACGCTGCCATAGATGGACGAAAGTTTTTTCAACAGCATGTGATTCTTCTAAACATATTTTAATAAATTCTGATCGTGGCATATCAGTTGGGCGAATTTCCCGTTTTTTTTCTACATAACGTTCAGTTGGAAGACCATTATCATCAAAACCAAAGGGATAAAAAACAGAAAAGCCATTCATGCGTTTATAGCGAGCAATAATGTCGGTTTGGGTGTAAGAAAATATGTGCCCGATATGGAGCGACCCTGAAACAGTTGGGGGCGGTGTATCGATGGTAAAAGGTAGGCCGGGATTGTTTTCTAGGCTATAGGTGTTTTCTGAGGCCCATTTTTGCTGAGCGCGTATTTCGTTTGTAGACGATTCGTACTGTTTATCCATGATTTTTTTTCGATTTTAATGACTTAAAGGTATGCAAATCAAGGATACTATCAAAAGGAGGGAGGGTCAAAATTTGTGAGATGTTATAATTGGGAGATACGTGAAAAACAAAATATTCTACGTATCTCCACACTTATTTTATGAATGTGCAATCTGAGTCAGGTATTGTTGAGCCATTGAGCGAATGTTTTCCGGAGCTTTCATGTTACTGGCCAGCGTTATTAATTCTTGTTGTGCTTGCCCTTTTTTGCCCAGTTTTTCGTAACACGATGCCAATCTGATTGGCAAATGAGGGAGCTGTTCTTGTGCATGTCTTATTTTCTCAAAGCAGGCTAAGGCTTTATCAGCTTGATTTACTTTTAAATGTGCTTCACCTTTGTTGTACCAAGCACGGTATTCTTGTGGCGTTTGGGCTACTACGATTTCATAAACAGGTATTGATTCTGCATGTTTGCCTGATAAAAAGTAAGCATTGGCTAAACTGAATCGGGCTTCGGGGTAAACGGGATTCAGCTCAAGAGCTTTGGTAAATGCAAAAATGGCATCATCATATTTGTGTACTGCCAAGCTTACACGGCCAAATGTAGCAAAGCCAATATCAGTATCAAGATCGGCTTTTGTGCAGCTATCTCTAAAACATTCCCACGCTTTTTCTTGATCTCCTTGTTCTAAATAGATGCGTCCACGATTAAAAAATGCTTTTCCATAGTGAGGCCTTATTTTTAAAGCAACATCAAGAAATTGATGCGCTTTTTCATACTCTTTTTTCTGAATAAAAAAAGAGGCAAGATTATTATATCCTTCTGGATAATAAGGATTGATGGTCAAGCTGTGCCTGAGAGCTGCAATAGCATCATCAATTTTACCCAAGTGTGAATACGCGACAGCCAGATTGTTGCATGGATCAGGATATTTTGCGTCCATAGCTATTGCTTTTTTAAAATAAGGAATAGCTTCTTTAAATTGGTGCTTACCCTGGGAAAGCTCTACACCATAATTGTTGTAAGCACGCGCCTTGCCCGGAGCATTTTGAATTATATTGTCCCAAAATTCAAGTCCTGAACGCCAAACGGTGTTGCGTCGAATTGTGTAGTAACCCATGGGGATAGCGAGCAGAAAGGCACATGCCAATGCGCCATAATGTGAAAAAATAGACACTGTTTTAAGAGCGCTGCTCATGCGAGTAAATACATATACTAAACAAGTGGCTAATAAAAACAGTAATCCAAATGAAGCCATGTAGGTTTTATAATCAACTAATAATTCGGGGGATGCAATGATGCTGGATCGAGGAGCCATGCACACAGCAAACCATAGAATGCCGAATGCAATAGTATTTGCTTTATCGCGACACAATAATCTATAAACACCGTAAGCCATTGCGAGCAGTATCATAAGCGGAAATATGCAGTCTGGGGCTAAAAATCCCTTTACCAGCATCCAATCATATTCAACGCTTATATTAAAAGGCCAAATAAACATCCAGATATAGTGTAGGATGACTTTAAATTGTGAAATGCAAAAATTCCATGGAGTGATTAAAGATGCTGGATCGTGAGTGATCACATTGCCAATATTGTTTTTTGCTACAGAATTAAGCGTCATAATTTTGGTAAAAAAGGCAGGCTTGAGTAACCACAGATAGACTGTTGATATTACAAAAAATAGTGCGCCGTGTAGTGGTAGGCGTTTTTTATAATGTTTCCAGTCGCCTTGTGCAATAAAAAACCAATCAAGCAGCATGAATAATGCGGGTGAAATTACGGCAATTTCTTTAGTGCCGCAGGAAAATATTGCTAAAATAAAGAGTAAAATACCAAACAAGCTTTTTGTTACAGAAGTTGTTGCTTGAGTACATTTTATTAAACACAAAGACATACCTAAAATGAATAATGTTGCTAATCCTTCCAGTTCACCTTGAATGACGTATGAAACTGTTTGTGTTTGCACTGGGTGAAGCAAGAATAACAATGAACTCATGCATGCTATGGCAAACGCATGGGTACTAAAAAAATTTTTCTTTTTCAGGTGTGAGAGTGCGGTAAGAACCAAAAAGAATACAAGTATGCCATTGGCCGTGTGGATAAGTACGTTGCCAACGCGATAAGAATAGGGATCAAATTTGCCAATACTATAGTGAATTGCATTCAGCCAATAGCTGATCCATCGTGTGCCTGAAAAAAACAGTGTGCTAAATGTATTAGAGCGAATGTTGAAATGCTTAGATATATTTGCAATGTCATCAAATTGAAATTCATAATGCAACGATGGGTAGTAGACGGCTGCTGTAATGATTGAAAAAATTACCGGTGGCAGTATGTAATATAACCAAGACAGTGATTCCGTTTTTTGTGACATATCGAGCTCCTAGCCTCATTGTTTTAATATCATTTTTTATCGTATTTTAACGAGTCATACTTTTTTGTCGAGACGAAAAGCTATAAGTTCAAAGTGATAAAATGTAAAAAAGGGCGAATACGTCACGCATTCGCCCCTAAAAATATTAGCTGTTCAAAGAATAAATTTTATTTTTGTCCTGCTGATATCTTATATACGTTTAAAATATCTCGAGCTTGAGAAACAATTTTAAAGGCTCGTTCTGCAGCGTCTAGTAAATTAGGCCATCTATCTGGATGCCATTTTACACCAATTTTTCTGTAGGCTTTGTTAACTGTATTATAGTCAGTTGGAAGATCTATTTGCAGAATTTCAGCCGCAATTTTTTTAACTTCTTGCTGTTGAGACAAATCTAGTTTTTCTGTAGGCGTAAATAATAGAAGTTCATCTTTGCCATATTTTGCAAGGAATGCAATTGGTGTTGCGAATTCATCCTTTTGTGGAGCGGAATAAGAAGAAGATGATGATGATTCTGATTTTGGTGTTGCTTGTTCAGGTTGTTGTTCTGGTTCATTTTGATTTCCTACAAATTTTCCAAAGACTCCCGTACCTCCTCTGATGAATCGCAAGTTATTTACTTGAACGATAAACGGATTAATAAGCTTGCCTTTATTATCTCGAACAGTTGTTGTAAGAGCAATACCATACACTATGGCACCATTAGGAAAGCGCCACGCTTCTTTATAATCAGGAATATCTTCTATATTGACTATAACTATTTCTCCACGTGTAAAGTTGTTTGTTGTACTAAATTTCCAACCATTTTTTTCTGCTTCATCTTCATTAAAAAATGCATAGTCTCCGAGTAAATCTTTAATTTTTTTGTCTTGATACATGAGAGGTTCGAATTTTCTAGTTATCGAACTCCAGGGCTCAAAGTAATCGTTATTAAAATGTAAAATATATTCGTAAGCGGTAAACGGAAAGCGAAGAGTTTTGTGATTTCCGTAATCGTTATGCTCTGCTTCCTCTGTTATTCTATAGTTCCTTAAATACTCTTGTATAGCATCATTAAGCTCTTGATAAGAAGGAGATGTCATTATGTTCATTTTGTTGTTTTTTTTGTAAGTATTCAAAATTCTTTCACGTGCAGCTAACCATCTTTCTTGAAGCGGGAATTCTCGTTTTAACTTTGGTGCTTGCGAAGCAAACAAAGAAAATCCGGATATGGCTGTTATAAATGATAAAATTATAGGTTTGATATTCATAAAACATTCTCCTAGGCTTTTAATAAACAAATCACATAGCTTATTTTATATTAGAAATAATAACAAAAAGCATAACTATAAAGCAATGATTCGAAAAAAAAATCAGGGATCATGCGCTAAAAAGGCCTATTTATGGGGGATTATTCTCTATATAAATAAATTAAAAATTTTATAATTCTTGCCCGACTATCGGAAAAATATACCCTCTGAATAGAAAAAGGCATGTTGGCTCAAAAAACCTCGAGCAAAAGAATATGTAATGAGCTACGTACTTAAAAAACCATTAGATCTCTTATGTATCTCTATTTATCTCCTCCCTCATCCTTCGACAAAGCTCAGGAAGGTCGGAAAGAAAAGCTTATTTTCCGTCCTCCTTGAGCTTTGTCGAAAGGTGCGACGGAAAACAGTTTCAGAAAAGATCTATTGTTGCATACAGAAGAAGACTTGCAAGTGTCAGAATATACATAAATCAGGTGTGAGCGATACTATTTTGTCTGCCCGCCGTCCTTCAGCTTCGTTTAAATAGATCCTCTACGTTCTTTTTTTTGCTTCACGCCACCGGGCACATTTGGGAGACCTTCAACTTGTCGGCCATCGATGAAATCTTGAAGATTTTTATTTTGCGCCAGCAGTACTTGTTTTTCTTGCTGCCACTGTTTTTTTTCTCGTTCAAGTTTTTCTTTTTGGGCTTGCCATATTGATCCCTTAGCTGACATGGCCCGGGCTCTATCGATCTGATAAGTAATAATGAATTTTGGCGTCCGATCGCTAATACGGCAAGATTGAAAAATTTTGTTCGCTTCGTCCAGAGTCTTCAGTCTTTCAGAGTAATAAGCATCGTACTGATTTTTCAACTGTTGCTTGTGTATAGGATCATTGCAGGAGGATAGTTTTTGGTGTAAAAGGTGAACTTTTTGCATCACACGATCGGTTACTAGGTCTGCCATTGCGAGTTGTTGTAACTCGGGGTTATTAAGGTGTATTGTACGAAGTTTTGTTTTATATTTTTCGAATATCTTCTTGGCCACATTTTCATTTAGATTTGCTGCAGGTGTGCACAAAATATCTTCATCAGGCATGGCATCAATAACAGCTAGTTGTTCTTCTAATGACGGCGATGCTGGTTGAGCAGGAGCTGATCCAAAAGAATTTGATAAAGGAAGTGCACTTAGAAATGCGAAAAGAATGAGTTTTGTGTGGATATGCATGAGGATCCTTAATAGGCAAATAATGTTGTTATATAGGCACATCTTTAAGATTATAGGTTTGTATTTTACGTGTCTATCTTCTGTGCTTGCAAAAGTAGATTGGCACCAAGACAACATTTACAACAACTTGGTGTCCACCTTGATTGTTTTATACGTTGATTTGAGTTTTTTCAAACTTTTTGTCGTTTTTTTTGTTTTTACTTTATTTGTTAAAGGTATGTCTTGAGCTTCGAGTGCTTCTAGAATAATCTGTCGCATGCTCTTGCCATGCATAGCAGCAAAGCTTTTTAGTTTACGATGCTGCGCCTTTGGCAGTTCAATGATGATACGAGATATTTCATTGTTTTTTGTGCTCATCTTGTTTCCCATTTTCTATATAAACTAATATATGTACATTTATATGATACTATGGGTAAACCTAATTAAGCAAGAGAAAACTAGACCCAGTTTTGTATTTACCATAAAATAGAAAGAGATACTAATCTTTTTACTCAGTTAGGGAATTTCATGTTAAGTGTTAGATCGGCAGAATTTTTTATCACCATGATTTCATTTTTTTTGGCTTATATATTTGTGGTAACCTTTGTTGGCTATTTTAGAGCCTGGGTTACCGATAAAATGGGAGATGATTCGGCTGTTGAGGCTGGATATTTAACCTTAAATCCGCTGCCTCATATGGATTTGGTTGGCCTTGTGTGTCTTTTCCTTTTTCATATAGGGTGGGGCAACTTCCATATGCCATTTAATCCCGCTCGCATCATAGCACGTAGTCCAATTGTCAGGTGGATAAAATTGTGTGTCGCCTATTTTGCTGATGCGATTGCGCATATTGTGTTGGCTACTGTGGCCATGGCAGGATTATTATTGATGTTTGGTCAAAGTGTTCTCAATATTTCTGTTGGCATGATGTTGGATGGTGAATTATCTCATATGATATTTTCTCTCAACTATCCAAACAGTCCATCTGTGCTAATTTCTATAGCTTTAATTCTTATTGCTTCCATTTATCTTAATATATTTTTGGCGGGAATTAACCTCGTTTTTCGTGGTTTAGAGCTGTTCATGTTCTGGCTCATTGAAAAACATCCTCATTACGCAAAATACAATAATATCGCTACTATCTTTCTGTATGCTATTGTGGTTTCAATTTTTGTCACACCACAATTGAGATTGTTTTTAGTTATGACCATCGCTCATTGGGGCTCTTTGATTGCTCATCTGTTTGGTGCATAATAAATCTTGAGATGTTGTGCCATTAAGAACTACTATGGTAATAGTTTTTCTGGCACTAAAAAATTAAGGGGTTTTGAATGATTAGTTTTGTTTCCTGTTCAACTACCGTTACTTTGACTCAAATGCTCATTTCAGTAGCTGCGCTGCTGGTGGCATATGTCTCGATAACTTCTTTTATTGGTTTTTATAGGGCATGGATTGCTGACAAAATGGGCGATAGTTCGGCAGTTGAAGCTGGATTTTTAACATTAAACCCGCGCAAACAAATAAGCATTGAGGGTTTGATGTGTCTCTTGATTTTTCGTTTTGGGTGGGGTGCAACACAGCCACACCAGCCAACGCGCATAACGGGTAACGCAGATAGTGTGGCATCTACATCTGAAGGTGCGCCTGCTTATCGTTATGTGTGGATTAAATTATTTATGGCGT
>Ga0206868_10032_pt1 | contig 40177 bp, 31 predicted proteins | sample Alteio_BWOrgCont_38_FD_152901 | JGI IMG/M metagenome (GOLD analysis project Ga0206868, IMG submission 152901) | Enriched cells from forest soil in Barre Woods Harvard Forest LTER site, Petersham, Massachusetts, United States -... | ecosystem: Environmental > Terrestrial > Soil > Temperate forest >... | reverse complement strand
CCGCATCTCTCCATTATTTCGCAGACAGGCAATCGGTGATTGGTTTCAGCGGAACATTCCTGTTTTGAACGCGAAACAAAAATCAGCCTGTAGAACGAATCGAGGTTCGGCCTCCATCAGTTGGTGTCCACAGCAACATTCGTTGAGCCTTCGACGGTGCCGCCGGGGTTCTTGAAGAGTACATAAATTTGATTGGCAGGGCTGTTTGCAATGGCCGCCGTGGCCGTGACGAAAACTGAAAACGACGCATTCGCCCCCGGTGCGAACGAGGAGAGTGTGACTGTAGGCGCGGGCGCGGCAAGGCACTGGCCGGTACCGGCATTTGTCTGGCACAGGGTTACGACAACGGGCAGCGAAGGATTCGAGCCGGTCGAGGTTGAAACGGTGATGGAGGGAAAGCTTTGACCGCTTCCGTTGCTGGCAGCCACGACAAACGCCGACTGCCCTCCAACGGGAACCGTTACCACTCCATCTCCGGATGCAGTAGCAGCGAATGTCTCTATCGGATAACCGATGGTATAAGCTGCAGTCGCGATTGCGCTGTTGGTATAGCCCGTGGCTACAGCAATTGCTTCGACAGTCTCGCTGGCGCTGACTGCGATGGGGGCAGTGTACTTGGTAGAGGCAGTGGTGGGCGCGGTCCCGTTGGTGGTGTAGTAGATCGTTGCTCCAGGCGTGATATCGGTAATGCCAACGGACTGGGTCGTGGTGTATGAGCCTGCAGGCACAGAGAATGCGGGGGTAGCGACTCCCTTTCCAATGGTGTAGGCAGCTGAAGCGATCGGGCTGCTCGGAACCCCCGTAGCCACTGCAAGTGCGTGGATGGTCTCGCTGGAACTGACGACGATGGGGCCGGTGTAGATGGTTGAGGCAGTGGTGGGCGCGCTGCCATCAGTGGTGTAGAAGATGGTCGCGCTGGGTGTCTGGTCGATGATGTTGACAGCCTGGGCTGTACCGTATGTACCCGCCGCCGGCGTGAATACGGGAGCAGGGACTTGCCCAATGGTGTAGATCACTTCGCTGGCTGGGCTCCTGGTATATCCGGGAGCGATGGCGTCGAATGCGATGTACTCGGTGGAACTGACAGTGAAGGGACCGGTGTAGGTGTAAGTGTTCGTGGTAGAGCCGATACCTGTTGTATACGTGATAACCGCGCCAGGGGTTGCGTCCGTAATGGTGACTGTCTGGGGCGTACTGTAGGCGCCGGGGAGCGGGGAAAGCACAGGAATAGCAGTAATATTGGCTCCGATGTCGTATGTGGCTTCAGCTATATTGCTGTCGGCAAGTCCTGTAGCTACAGCGATGGCTTCGATGGTCTCGGAGGCCGACACGGGGATTGCGGCTGTGTATTGGGTGGACGAGGGGGTTGGAGTTGCGCCGTTGGTGGTGTAGTAAATGGTTGCACCGGCGGTTGCGTCAGTGATCGTGACACTCTGGGCTGTGGCGTAAGTGCCGGCAGCAAGCGAAAATGCCGGAGTTGCAACCAACCCAATCGTGTACTGCGCGGTGGCGACTGCACTGTTGGTGTGTCCGGTGGCGACTGCAATGGCTTTGACAATTTCGGTAGTACCAACGGCGATTGCAGCTGTGTATTTCGCTGAAGCTGTGGTCGGCGTAGTGCCGTTGGTGGTGTAGTAGATGACTGCCCCGGCGGTTGCGTCAGTGATCGTAACGTTCTGAGCTGTGGCGTAGGTGCCGGCTGCGATGGAGAAGGTTGGGGTAGCGGCAGGTGCTTCGATGACGTAGGCGACTGAGGCTACCGCTGAGTTGGAGAATCCGGTTGCGGCGGCGATGGCCTTGATGGTTTCGGAGGCGGTAACGGCAATGGGCGCAGTGTATTTGGTCGAGGATACAGTGGGTGTTGTCCCATTGGTGGTGTAGTAGATGGTTGCCCCATTTGTGGTGCAGGTGATCTTTACGGATTGAGCTGCTGCATATGTGCCTGCGGCTGGGCTGAATGCGGGCGTGGCAGCGATTGTCCCAATTACGTATGCGGCGGTAGTGACGGGGCTTTTGACAGCCGCGGCATTGATGGCGATGGCGCTGATGGTTTCAGAGGCAGAGACAGTGATTGGTCCGGTGTATGTGGGTGAGGTAGAAACGGGAACCGATCCGTTGGTGGTGTAGTGAATGGTTGTTCCGGCAGTAGCTTCAGTGATCGTGACGGATTGGGGCGTGCTGTAGGTTCCTGCTGCGGGAGAAAAGACTGGAGCAACAGGCTTAGCGATGATATATGCAGCGGTGGCTACCGGTCCTTTGACGCCAGCGGAGTTGATTGCAAGGGCACTGATAGTCTCGCTTGCGGCGACGGAGATGGGCGCCGTGTAGATGGGTGAGGATGAGAGAGGAACCGATCCATTGGTTGTGTAGTGGATGGTTGTTCCGGCGGCGGCTTCAGTGATCTTGACGGATTGCGGAGCGCCGTAGGTGCCTGCTGCGGGAGAAAAGACTGGAGCTACAGGCTTAGCAATGACGTAAGCGGCGGTGGCTACAGGGCCTTTGACACCAGCGGAGTTGATTGCGAGGGCACTGATAGTCTCGCTTGCGGCGACGGAGATAGGCGCTGTGTAGATGGGTGAGGATGAGAGAGGGACAGATCCGTTGGTGGTGTAGTGAATGGTAGTTCCGGCGGTGGCTTCGGTGATCTTGACGGATTGCGGGGCGCTGTAGGTGCCTGCTGCGGGTGAGAAGACTGGAGTTACCGGTTTAGCGATGACATATGCAGCAGTGGCTACCGGGCCTTTGACACCAGCAGAGTTGATTGCGAGGGCGTTGATGGTTTCAGAGGCGACGACTGAGATAGGCGCTGTGTAGATGGGTGAGGATGAGAGAGGGACAGATCCGTTGGTGGTGTAGTGAATGGTAGTTCCGGCGGTGGCCTCGGTGATCTTGACGGATTGCGGGGCGCTGTAGGTACCGGCAGCGGGTGTGAAGACTGGGGCTACCGGTTTAGCAATGACATATGCAGCGGTTGCGACTGCGCTCTTGACACCGCCGGTGCTGATTGCGAGGGCGTTAATGGTTTCAGAGGCGACGACGGAGATGGGCGCTGTGTAGATGGGCGAGGATGAGACGGGAACCGATCCGTTGGTGGTGTAGTGGATGGTGGCTCCTGCGGTGGCGTCGGAGATGGTGACGGATTGTGGAGCGCTGTATGTGCCTGCTGCGGGAGATAAGATCGGAGTCGCGACGATTTGCGTGGTCGATCCGGTGAGGCTTGTGGTGCCCGATATAGAGGCGGCAAAGTCGTCATCGGCGGGGAAGCTTGCGTCGACCAGATGAGTGCCAGAGCCGGAAGGCGCGATGCCGGTTGCTGTTGCGGTCGCCGTGCCGGTGAGCTGCGAGAGCCAGACGGTTGCGTTCCCAGTGGTTACTGTTTGCGACCCATTGCCCCGATCGGCGATGGCCAGATCGATATTGCCATGACCGCTGAAATTGCCTATCGCGAGTGCATACGGAGTGGTCTCTGCGGCAAGCGGTGACTGCGCGGCAAAGGTACCATCGCCTTTGCCCAGCAGGATGGTGACGGTATTGTCGCCGCTGTTGGCGATTGCGAGATCGGCTATGCCATCGCCATTGAAATCTCCAACAGCGATGGAACTCGGTGTTTTTCCAGTCGCAGGGCTGGCCCCGGCGGTGAAGGTGCCATCGCCGTTGCCTAAGAGTATCGAGACGTTATCGCCACCACCGTTGGTGATGGCCAGGTCGGCTTTGCCATCGCCATTGAAGTCGCCGACCACGATGGCGGTGGGCGATGAGCCTGCCTGGGTGCCATTGCTGGGGAAGAAGTCGCCCATGCCGTCCTGCAGAAAGATGTCGACGGTGCCATCGCTATGTGCGACGGCAATATCCAAAGCGCCCTTTCCGTCGAAGTCTCCGGCGCCAAGAGCGGTGATAGGGATGTTGCTGGTGGCGTTGAGGGTTCCGCCGTTGAAGGTTCCGTTCCCATTTCCAAGGAAGACATCGAAAGCGGGCACGCCAAACGCTTGGCCACTGACGACGAAATCTTGCTTGCCGTCGCCGTTGAAGTCGCCAGTGATGGCGGCTGTGACGGTATCGATGCCCAGCGATAAAGCGGTGCCGGCGTTGAGTCCACCGTTGCCGTCGCCGATAAAGAGCAGCGCGTTGTTCGTGGTAGAGCTCGAGTTGCTTACGGTGAGGATGTCCAGGGGACTACCGGTGGTAAAGGAGGTCGCGACGATGGCCTGATTCGTGGCCAGAGCAGAGAAGGATTTGGCTGTCTGAAATGTTCCGTCGCCGTTGCCAAGCAAGAGATTGATGTACCCGACGTTATTCGTGGCGCTGGTGCCGGTGGTTCCAATAGCGATGTCGGAAATGCCGTCTCCATTAAAGTCGGCTACGGCAATCGATTGGAGAGCGGGTTTGGTTGCTGGAGAGGCCGCACTGCTCCAGGATTGAGCAGTCTTGGCGCCGCCCAGAGTTGCGGTTCCGAGGGACTTATCGCTGGTGCTGGTATCGAGGAAAGAGACTGTGCCAGTTGGAGCGAGCATTACGCCAGAGGCCACGACCGTGGCCTTAAGTGTGTAATTGCCTGCGCTGCCGCTTTGAGCGATTGCCGTGGCCGTCGGAATTTCGACGGTAAGAGCAGATGTGCTGGAGCTGCTGGCCGCGTCGGTGGTCGTCCCCACGAATTCCGCTTTGTAGCTGTGGCTGCCGGGCGCTGGCACGAATTTCAGCACCGCCGTGCCCGCGCTCGCCAACTGCGCCGTCCCGAGTAGATGAATGCCGGTGCAATGAGCTGCCGTGGCGTCGCAGAAGTTCACCTGCCCGAGTTGGATCGCTGTAGCCCCGGTCTTGACCGTTGCCGTCAGCGTTACCACCGTACCGGAAACGACCGACGTTGTCTCCGTGCCACCGGAGGTGATCGCAAGGGTCGTCGAAGTGGCTGCCGCCGTGGCGAAAGCCGGGGATACACCGGCTGTCAGCAGTCCCGCTACGAGCAGCCCGGCTACCAGGAAAACTCTAAAAGATCGAAGACGTGGGTAGGATGCGATGACGACAGACACAGGTACTCCTTGAATTCAGCGCCCTTGGTCCAGGGTGCATTGCGGATCGCGCTGAAAGAAATGGTTCCTACCTGTATACGCGTATTGCGCGAGATTTTCCCCTCACACGGAGTTAATCTTCGTCTTTTTCTGGCTTGGGTCTGTGCAGTCTGGATTTATCTTTTTCCAATTGCTTCTGGATTTCCGGGGAGTCGTCCATATCGCGCAGTTCAGCCGCTTCTTGTTTGGTTTTGGGCTTGGCGAATTTGGCTTTGGCGGGGTCGAAGACATGGGTGTCGCTGGGCTGCCAGGCGAAGGCTTCGGTGTGCGCCGTGGTGGTGAAGGCTTCGGTGAATTCGCCAGCCAGGGCGTCTTCGAGGTTCAGAGGACCGAGGCCGAGCAGCTCGTTCATGGTGCGGGTAATGCTGCCCATGCTGCTGTGCTGGTGGCTGACTGCGCCGGATTTGGCCCAGGGACTGGCCATCAGGAGAATGCTGCGGTGCGCGTCCACGTGGTCTACGCCGCCCTGCGCGTCGTCTTCGGTGACGAAGAGGGCGGAGTCCTTCCAGATGCTGGTCTTTGAAAGATAGGCAACGATTTTGCCGAGAGCGAGATCGTTGTCGGCGACATAACTGGCGCGATACGGATAGCCATCCTGCGGGCGGGGCTCGGCAGTGTGGTCGTTGGGCAGGCGAATGACGATGAGGCCGGGAATTTTGCCTTGAGTAAGACGACGGCTGAAGTCGCGCTTGAATTCCTCAAAGCGGAACTGGTCCGGGATGCCGAGGTTGAAGGTGGGATATCCGCGATCCGAGTGTTCAAAGACGGGTTTGGGAACGGGCGCGTTGAGCAGCAGGCGCTGGCCTTCGGGGGCGGCTCCGTCGATTTCGTCGCCGCCTTCGAGTTCGATGCCTTCGCCGTAATTGAGAATACCCAGGCCGGAGTCGGCGATGTGTTCCCAGGTGGTGCCGAATTGGGGTTCGTCTTCAGGCATAGGCGCGTCGGCGCCGCCGAAGAGGGCGCGACGGCCGGGCTGGAGCGCAAAGGCGCTGCTGGAGCGGCGGTCGCCGTAGCCGCTGGTCCAGGCGGTGTTGAAGAAAGCAGTAGGATTGATACCCACAACCCAGCGATGGCCGTCAGCGGAGACGTCGCTATCGACGTAGAAGTTGTCGCTGATGGCGTATTGGTGGGCGAGCGCATGGAGGTTGGGCGTGACGTGGAGGTGGGTGGCTTCCAGTTCAGATTTGTTGGCCGGCCGGGGAGCGATGTGCGCCGCCGAGGATTTGGCGCGCTCTTCCGCCCAGCCATCGAGGCCGTACCGGGCGAGCGTAGCATCGCCATTGGCGCCAGCGACATCGCCCAGAACCTCATCGTAGGTACGGTTCTCGCGGATGACCAGGAAGCAGTGTCTAAGCTGGGGCAGTGGCGGGCGGTTAGCGATGGCATAGGTGTTGGCCGCGATGACGGTCGAAGTGAGCTGATCCGGTGAGGGAAGAGAAGTCAGATTGACGGCGGTAAGGCTGCCGAACTCAAGCGCGCCAACGTAAGTGGGGTAGTTTTCCGGATGGAGTTTGCCTGCGTTAGGGCCTGCGCCTTTACCCTTGGTGTTGACGATGTAGAGAGTCTTGCCATCGGGCGAAAGAGCGACCGCGCTTGGGTTCCATCCTGCGGGGATATGTTCTATAAGCTGCATCGACTGCACATCGAGAACGGCCACAGCGTCGATGCCGGATTCAGCGACATAGAGCTTGTCATCGCGTAAGGCCAGACCGCTGGGCATGACGCCGCGCAGGGGACGGTGCTGTGCGTCTTCAAACTTTTCTCCTGTAAAGGGCGAGAGCTGGGTTTGCCCAAGGACGCGCGCGCCGTCGGTGCTGACTTTAGCGATGGCGTCCTGGTGGGCGAGCGAGACATAGACGGCATCCGCTCCTGCGATGACGCCAGTGGGAGCGCTGCCGCCTATCTGGCCGCCCTTCAACTCAGTGATCGGGTCGCCGAGGCGTAGCTTGGCAGTGAGTTTGGGCTGGGCGTGTTCCTGAATCTCGTAGGTCCAGAGCGAGCTGCCGCGGTCGGAGTTTTCAGGCCCTAAGCCGGGGATTTGATGACCCTCGACGGTAGCGCCTTCGCGGGCCTCTTTGCTGGGGTAGCCGAAGGGCGGGAAGTGAAGGCCGGTGGCAAGCTCGTCTTCCTTCTTCACGCCGGGAACGGTCGAGTATTCAAAGAGGCCAATGTTGGTGACGTAGAGATGTTTGCCATCAGGGGAGAGAGCCTGGCCGAAGGGGTAGGCACCGGTAGGGATGGCAGCGACGACCGTGCGCTCGGCGGCGTCAATGACCACGATGCGCCAGTTGCCCTGGTCAAGTGCGTAGAGAGTGCGGCCATCGCCAGAGACGAGAACGGAGGCAGCGAAGCTCCCCCTCGATGCTGCTCCACCCACTGTGCTGTCGAGGGGAATGGTCGCGATCTGATGCCAGTCCGCGGTGGAGTAGAGGGTGATCTTGCCGCTGTTGCCGGTGGCGACGTAGAGAATCTGGCCATCGGGCGAGTAGGCGAGGCCGGCGTGCACTTCCATGTTGGGATCGTTCTCGCGCGCATCGAGGCCTGGCAGGCGGCGAACCGATGGCGCGGCCGCGTCAGGATGGGCGATGACATTGAGGGCGAAGGGAAAGCCGATCGAAGGGACAGCAGCCTCTGTGCCGTCGGGCTTGAGGGCAATGGCAAAAGGGTAAGGAGCGAGCGGCACCCATGTACCCGCCGGGCGGATCTGGCGGCCGTTGGGCAGGATGGCTTCAACTCCTGTTTGGCTGAGTGCAGGGAGGACGGCGAAGAGGGTCAGAACTGCGGCGAGTACCGGGCGTGATGACATATCCACAAGGATGCACTGGGAATGTGAATTGGGGAAGAAAAAGTGGCGGGACTACGTGGCCACTGTTGAGGGCAGACTGTACGAACTCAGCATGTGGTGCGCGCTTGACCGATGTGAGGACCGAGCCAGCGGTAGGCGTCTACAATGGTGGCCAGTAGATATACACGCTTCGAGATGCGCGAGGAGATGAGCCGGATGATTATTGGAGTGCCGAAAGAGATCAAGGATCATGAGGCGCGGGTTGGTGTGACTCCTGCAGGTGCGAAGGCGTTGGTGGAGGCCGGGCATACGGTTCTGGTCGAGACCCACGCGGGCACGCAGTCCGGGTTTCCGGATCATGAATATCAAGACGCCGGCGCGGAGATTGTGGGCGAGGCGGGGCATGTATGGGCCAATGCCGACACGGTAGTGAAGGTCAAAGAACCCATTGAGAAGGAATATGTCTTCTTTCGCGAAGGGCTGGTGCTGTTTACGTATTTGCACCTGGCTCCGCTGCCGGATCTGACCAATGCACTGCTGGCCGCGAAGGTGATTGGCATTGCTTATGAGACAGTACGTGACCGCGCGAATACTTTGCCGCTGCTGACGCCGATGAGCGAGGTTGCGGGCAGGATGAGTGTGCAGGTCGGGGCTTCGTATCTGGAAAAAGAAAAAGGTGGCCGAGGGATTTTGCTGGGCGGTGTGCCGGGTGTGCCTCCGGCGAATGTGTGCATCATCGGCGGCGGCATTGTTGGCACTAACGCGGCCAAGATTGCCGTGGGCATGGGTGCGCATGTGACCCTGGTGGATATGAACCTGAACCGGCTCAGGGAGCTAGATGATATTTTTGTTGGGCGGCTGCATACCCTGGCTTCGAACAGCTACAACATAGCCCGTGCCACGCGTGAAGCGGACCTGGTGATAGGCGGCGTGCTGATACCGGGGGCGACAGCGCCGAAGATTGTTACCAAGTCCATGGTGAGCAAGATGAAGAAGGGCGCGGTGATTGTGGATGTGGCGATCGACCAGGGCGGTTGCGTGGAGACGGCGCGGCCTACTTCGCATAGCGATCCCAGTTATGTGGTCGACGGTGTGGTTCATTACTGCGTGACCAACATGCCGGGCGCGGTGCCGCATACTTCAACGCTGGGGCTGACCAATGCCACCTTCCCGTATCTGATGCGGCTCGCGAACCTTGGCGCTAAGGCTGCGTTGAAGGCCGATGCCGGGCTGGCTGAGGGACTGAATGTCTTCAAGGGATCGCTCACGCACAAGGGCGTGGCGGAATCGCAAGGGCGGGCGTGGACTGCGCCTGCCGATGTGTTGAATTGACTTTTTTCTGGGGAGATACTTATGCAGCGACGGCAGTTTCTTGCAGCTTCTTTGGCTACTTCGGCTTTGGCTCTGGCGCGGGATGCGGCGGCACAGGGCGATGCTCATTCCGGGCGCGAGTTTTATCAGGTTCGCCAATACAAGCTCGAAAGCGGACCGCAGACCAAGCTGGCCGGAAGCTACTTCGGTGATGCGCTGATACCGGCATTGACGAAGCTGGGGCTGGGACCGGTAGGCGCGTTCTCCGCTGATTTTGGGCCTGAAACACCGACTTACTATCTGCTGATTCCGGGGTCGTCTGTCGAGGCTTTGGTTACCGTGGATCTGCATCTGGCCGAGAATGCCGACTTTCTCAAGGCTGCCGAGCCGTTTTGGAATGCGCCTGCGAGTTCACCTGCATTTCAACGCGTAGAAAGCTCGCTGCTGCGAGCCTTTGAGGGCTGGCCGAAGTTGACGCCGCCACCGAGTTCTGCGACCAAGGCGAAGCGGATTTTTCAGATGCGGACGTATGAAAGCCCCAGTTATCGCGATCATGTAGTTAAGGTAGATATGTTCCACAAGGGCGAGTTCGATATCTTCAAGACGGCCGGTTTTAATTCGGTGTTTTATGGGGATATGTTGATTGGTCCGCGTATGCCTTGCCTGACCTACATGCTGAGTATGGACAATCTCGAACAGCTGAATAGTAAGTGGGCGGCCTTTGGCGGCAATCCGGACTGGAAGAAGCTGTCTTCCGATCCGAGATATAGCTTTGAGCCAACGGTGAGCAACATTACGAATTTGGTGTTGAGTCCGCTGGCGAGCTCGCAGATTTAAGGCCCCGGTAAGCTACTGGTCTTCCTCTACTACGAGATAATCGGAAAATTTACCGTCTGGGAATATCAGACGGTAAATCCGCGTATATTGATACGTTTGGCCGTGACGATCTTCTTTCTGTATTTTGGCTTTGTAGGCGCCGGCCTGCAGAATGTCTGAGGAATAGGCTGTGCTGTTCAGCTGATAGTGCTTGCCGTCAATGACAACCGACAAGTGTTGAACATACCCACAGTCTGACCCCGCAGATATTGTTCCGCAAATATTGACCAGACTTGAAGCCTGCACTTGCACACTAATTGTGTAGTTAGCGGGATTGTCCACCTGACCGTACCGCTGCTTGGTCGGCATAAGAAGAAGGAGCATGAGTGCTGTTGTCATGTAAGTCCTCGGATGCTCAGGATGTTACCACAAGCCAGGTGATAACTTCCTCTAAACTGCTAAACAGGAATCAGAGAGTGATTACCAGGTAAATCCGCCGTCCGGTGGAGGCCAGTTGCCGAGTAATTGACGCATGAGAACAATGCGGCCGAGATGATAGGCATTGTGAGCAGCAAGGCTTTCCAGTTGCTCGCGGACCGTCATGGTTCTTTCCGGCGCGCCGATGGTCGGGCAGGCGACGACGATCTCAAGCCGCTCGGTGTCGTTGGCGATGGCAGCGGCATTCTGTGTGCCCGCGAGAAAACGGTCGCGAAGATTGTCCCAGCTTTCAGATGTATCTGATGGAAACCCTCCTGCGGCGTGTTCGGGAACGGGTGTGGGCTTGCCTTGCACCCAGTCCAAGCTGATGTCCTGCCAGTAGGCCATGTGCCAGACTTCGTCATAGATGGAATGTGGCGCAGCACCGAGAGCGGCTTGCGGCTTGGCTTGTGCCGCTTCGCCGGAGAGTGCCTGAAGGACGTTTTTGGGTGGCGCGAAAGCGCTATCGGCGATGAGAGATTTTGCCAGTTCGTTCATGATTCTTAGCTCCCAGACTCATTGTACGGAGTGAAGTTGAAGTCCAGGTCTCAAAAGCGTGAACGGTGCTCTGAACTTCAGTGATTGTGGAGTAGAACGGCCCTCGGCCTATAATTCCGGCATGTCACTTTTGGGCACTTCGCGCCGTCGTACCATCGCTTGGCTTGCTGCAGGCGTGTTTGTGATCCTGGCGGCGCTGCAGGCTTTGTATTCATTCAATACAAATCGGATTCCGTTTTTAACGCCGCAGACGACGGGCGACATTCTTGTTTTTACAGCGATGTCGGTGATCGTATTTCTCCTGCTGATGCTGCTGTTAGTACTGCTGATTCGCAACATCCTCAAGCTGTTTGTCGATCAGCGCAGCCGCGCTCTCGGGTCGCGGCTGCGGACGAGGCTGGTGGTAGGCGCTGCGCTGATTGCGCTGGCTCCGGCGGCGTTCATGTTTCTGTTCAGTTTTCAGTTGCTGAACCGCTCGGTGGACCGATGGTTTTCGCAGCCTACTTCTGAGTTGCGCGAGAACTCGACACGTGTGGTACTGGAACTGGCGCACTATGCGACTTCAAACGCGCGGCTGGAGGCCGAAGCCATCGCTGCTTCGGGAGCGGTGGACAAGGATCTGGCGGCTGCGAATGCCGAGATTCATTCGCGGCGCATTACGCTGGAGGGCGGTTTTGTCGCTGTCTATGGTGCCGACAAGCAAGGGTTTTTGGGATATCAATTGCCTTCCGATACAAGCCACTTGAGCCTGCTGCCTTGGCTGGATGATGGCAAGTCTGCTGCCATGCCGCTGCATGGCCCGGTACTGGCGAATTTGCTGACCGTTGCACAGCGTACCGATGAGCCGATTCTGGTTGTAGACAGCGGACAGGGAAAGCGCGAGTATGCTTCGGGAATTGCCGCGACGCCGGGAGGAAGGCTGGTGGTGGTGGGCCTGCCGATGCCGCAGGGGTTGAGCGCGACGGCCAGCGAGATTCGCACCGGGGCCAGTGAGTACTGGACGCTGTTTCGCTCGCGCAACAGCATTCGGACTACATACTTTTTCATGCTGCTGCTGATCACCACGCTGGTATTTTTTTCGAGCATGTGGCTGGCGTTGTTTCTGTCGAAGCAGATCACGCGTCCCGTCGAGGCGCTGGCCGATGCGATGGATGAGATTGCCGACGGCAAACTGGACAAGAGGGTCTTTGTCGACTCAAGCGGCGAGATGGCCGAGTTGATCGCGGCCTTCAATCATATGGCGCAGGATCTGGAGACTAGCCGGCATATGGCGGAGAGTTCTCGTGAGCAGTTGTCGGCTGCCAATCAGGCTCTCGAAGAACGGCGGCGCGAGTTGGAGACGATCCTGGAGACCATTCCCAGCGGCGTGGTGACGCTGGATAAGGGTGGCGCGATTCTACTTGCCAATCGCGCGTTTGCGGCACTGATTGGACATCGCGACGATTCGAATTTAAGCGGGCGGCAGATTGAAACGCTGTTCCCCGTCGATTGCAGTGACGATCTGGCGCGCGTGATTCGCCGCAGCTATCGCATGGGCGCGGCTTCGACGGAAGTTGAAACACATGCGCTGGGGCGCGTCGTTCATCTTGCAGTGACCAGTGCGCGGCTGGAGCTTGGAACCGGCAGGCAGGGTGCTGTGCTGGTGGTGGAAGATACGACGGAATTATTGCGTGCGCAACGGCAGTTGGCATGGAAGGAAGTAGCGCAGCGCGTGGCGCATGAGATCAAGAATCCACTGACGCCGATTGCCCTATCGGCAGAGCGGATTCGCAAGCACCTCGATCGCCCTACGGAGGATTCGCCGAGCGTGATGCGCAAGTGCAGCGAGGTAATTCTGGGTTGTGTGGGAACGATGCGAACGCTCGTCGACCAGTTTGCCGCGCTGGCTCAGTTTCCAACGCCGCAACCCCGGGCGTGCGACATGAACCAGATTGCTGAAGACGCACTGCAGTTATTTTCGGGGCGATTGGAAGGGATTACGATGCGTAAGTTGATGGAGCCGGGGCTGCCGCAGGTGATGGCCGATCCCGATGCGGTGAAGCGCGCGCTGGCCAACCTCATCGACAATGCTGCAGAGGCGATGCAGACCAGTCTGCTGCGCGTGCTTACGGTGACAACTGGATTGAGCGAAGACGGAATGTCGGTCGAGGTTGCTGTGTGCGATACCGGCTACGGGCTCACCGACGAGATTCGCGAGCGGCTGTTTTTGCCGTTCTATTCGACCAAGCAACGCGGGACAGGACTGGGACTTTCAATTGCCGCCAAGATTGCCCAGGAGCATCATGGGTCGATTCGCGCTGAAGCGAATTCACCCAAAGGGGCACGATTTATGCTGTGCTTGCCGGTGATGGAGAATGGTGTGATTGCGAACAAGACGACGCCGGAGGTTGCTGTTCAAGCGGAAACGGAAGCAGCTGTGGTTAAGTCGGGTGGATCGCGATGAATCACATTCTGATCGTGGATGACGAGGCAGAGATTCGCAGCTCGCTCGAAGAGATCTTGCGCGAGGAGGGTTACGGCGTTGCCACTGCGGGGACCGCTGCGGAGGCGATCACCTTGATTCAAGACGCGCCGTACGATGTGGTGCTGCTCGATATCTGGCTGCCGGATCGCGATGGGCTGGATGTGTTGGGTGACGTTCATGCGCTGCCTGCGGAGGCGCGGCCCGAGGTCGTCATCATCTCCGGCCACGGCACGATCGAGACCGCCGTGAAGGCTACGAAGCTGGGCGCGTATGACTTTCTGGAGAAGCCGCTTTCGCTGGATCGAACACTGATTGTGCTGAAGAATGCGGTGGAAGCACGTCGGCTGCGGCGCGACAATCTGGAGTTCAAGAAGCAGTTCTCAGCGCAGAGTATTTTGACGGGCGAGAGCGTGCCGGCCAAGGCGCTGCGGCAGCAGATTCGGCTGATGGCTCCGACCAATGGACGGGTGCTGATCTACGGCGAATCGGGAACGGGCAAGGAGCTGATTGCGAGGGCCATCCATGCAGAGAGCCTGCGCCGCGATAGCGTTTTTGTGGAGCTGAACTGCGCCGCGATTCCGGAAGCACACATCGAAGCGGAACTGTTTGGAGTGCGGCATGGAGCCTATCCGGTGGTGTCGGGCAACGGGCCTGTGGGCATGCCCGCGACGACCGCGCCGGAGAAGCGTGGAACGCTGGAGCGCGCCGATGGCGGGACCTTGTTTCTGGACGAGGTAGGCGACATGAGTTTGAAGACGCAGGCTAAGGTTTTGTCGGCGCTCGATGAGCAGTTGTTTACGCCCGTCGGAGGCACGCAGCCGATTCGCGTGGATGTGCGGGTGATTGCTGCTACGAACAAGAATCTTGAAGAAGAAATTCTCAAGGGGAATTTCCGCGAGGATCTTTTTTACCGGCTCAATGTCGTTCCGTTTTCAGTGCCGCCACTGCGGGAGCGCAAGCAGGATATTCCGCCGCTGGTGCGCGAGTTTCTGCGCGAGTTTGGGCGGCAATATGGGCGGCCGCGCATGGAGATCAGCGAAGAAGCGCTTGAAGTGCTGGCGCAGCATACGTGGCCTGGCAATGTGCGCGAACTTAGAAACCTTGTTGAACGGGTATTGATTCTCAATCCGCGCGCGCTGCGTATCGAACGCAAGCATCTGCCTCCGTTGACACAGCGCTCAAGCGCACGCAATGGCGAGGATTTCTCGACGCTGCAGCAGGCGCGCGATGCCTACGAGCGCGATTACATTTCGAAGAAGATGGATGAGGTGAAGGGCAATGTCAGCCGTGCAGCGGAGCTACTCGGCCTGGAGCGGAGCCATCTCTACCGCAAGATGAAAGCGCTGGGGATTTCGGTCAGGGAGTAGCGTTAAGCAGCGAGCCCACTCTAAAGGCTGGCGGTCTGCTTGATCGCGGCTCTAACTTCCGGCGGGAACTTTCTTTTCGGCAGGTTGTCGGCCTCTCGGAAGGGCGGAAGATTGGGGTCTTTTGTGCAATCGCTTAGGTATTGGCGCTTGGAGACACGCTCATTGTTGACCCAATATTGTGGATAGCCTCGCCTGAGCCTTCCATTGCTGTTCCACTCTCGCCGAATGCCATGCTGCAGATTCTCCCAGAAATGGGCTTCCTGATGGACGGATTTCTGGTCTTCTTCGAGCCACCATTCAAAGCCATGCCACTTGCCGTCTTTGATGTGACGAGCTTCATGAACGATGTAGGCTGACCCCGGTAAGAAACTCTTGTGCCGCCAAAGGTCGACGCCAGTTCCATGTTTCATGGTGTATGTGCCGATTAGCTTTCCGTCTTCGGACCATTGTTTGGCGGTTCCGTGAGCTAGACCGTTACGGTAGGGCTCGGCGAAAGTGACTTTCAGTACCCCATCAGGGATGTCGTCGAAGTAGTACATCGTTCCGTGCACGAGACCGTCTTTGAGCGGTGTCTCACTGCCCATCGTGCCGTCTTGGATAAAACGGCGAATTCCGACTACTTCGCCGTCGAGGACATATTCGACTGTCTGCAGATTTCCCGCAGGTTGGTGGGCGGGAAATCTGCGTTCTTGCGCGGCGTTTGGGATGGAGGAGCGATAGTGCTTCATCGTGAATTCATTTGAACAAAATTCCTGTTCTACTTTGCGCGCTCAGGCGAGTATTTGCAGGCCATGCTTTTGAACGATACTTAAAAGCTTCAGAGCCATGCCGCTCGGTTTTTTGGCGCCGGTTTCCCATTTCTCTACAGTGGATTCGCTGGTGTTGAGGTAGCGGGCGAAGACTGGCTGGCTGACTTTTTGGCTTTGGCGGAGCTTCTTGATTTGGTGTGGCTCAATTGGAGCGGGAACAGCAAGGCAGGATTCATCGAAACGACGCATCGTAGCCTGGTCGATCGTTCCGGCTTCGTACATGCCAGCGACGGTACTGTGGACCGCTTCTGCGATCTCACTTCTATATTTGCGATTCCTGGTCATGACATATCTCCACTAACTTCTTCTGGTGCAATTCCGTTGCAATCTCTGCCTCAGATTTCCGCGCATACACAGCCGCCAAAGCTCGGAGATCTGCCAAGTCCTGCTTTTCGATGTTGGCCTTATCCTTCTTTGCGAATAGATAGGCATAGACCCAGTATCTGGCGCCTTTGGCGAGGATGATGGAGCGCGACCGATTCTTATCCAATCGCTTTTTGAAAACCCCTCCGCCGAGGTCATCGCATTGGCCGAGCATCACTTGCCGGATAGCAAAGCAGAGTTCAGTGTCTGTGATCAGCGCTTTCGCAGACGCCTTGGAAAACCAGGCGGTCTTGAAGACTCTCTGCGATTTAGCGGCTGGGTTTGCCACAAGAAAAGTGTAGCACTTGGTGCTATCGAAATTCCAGCATGGTGAGGGATTATTTCGTGTCGATCGGCCCGATGGCGCTCTCGTTCAGCGGCGCCCTTGGGTTGACCTGGAAGTCCCAAACGCTGGCGTTGATGTCTTTGGGAGAGAGGACTTCAACCAGCGCATATTCGCCGATCTTCAACGGCTCTTTGGGTTTGAGCTTGAGCCAGTGCTTGCCGGGTAAGACTTCCACAGTTGTTGGGATGACGTCTTCTTCCTGCGTGATGTTGCCGGTAGGGCCGACATGAACAGTGCCGACGATGCGGACGGATTTGCGCTCGTCGACGCGGACGATGGCGAAGCTCGAAGTGGCCGAGGTTGCGCCGCGCTTGGGATGCTGCACGGAGGAGGCTCCGTGGGTATCCACGGTCATCGAATGAGCGGTGACCTGGTCGGTGATTTCGTTCTTGTCGTCGCGGTCGTCGAGCGAGAGATAGAGTACCGGCTCATTGACATGGATGTGAACTTTGGCCGCGGGGCCTTCGAGCTCGACGTGGGCTAGCTGGCCTTGCAGCGGCAGCACCGACCGGAGCCCATGCTGTCGGGCCATTTGCAGGTCGCCGGTGGAGGGGACGATTTCGACCAGCTCCGGGTTACCCTGAAACTCGTCGAGGATGAAGACGCCGTCCTGATTAGGTAGGTTGAGCCCGCGCGCTACTTCAGGCATGCGGTCTTTCTGCCCCTGACGCTCGGCGGCCTCTTCCTTGTCGATGGCTGCTGCTTCCTCCATGGCCGGGGATTGCTGATCCTTAGCCAACTCGGCCTGCTGTTTTTCGTATTTCTGCGTGGCCGGCCAGTCGACCAGGTCGGTGGGCAACTCTTCCCAGTCGCCGCCTCGTTCGACGGAGATGTAGCGGACGCGGTTGCCGACGACTTCGTATTTGCGAACGATCTGGTAGGTGCCGTCTTTGAGAATGAGGCGGTGGTTGGTCTGGGTGCCGGGTATTCCTGGTTTGAGCGGAAGCGGAGCGTTGTGCGGCTTGGCATCGCTATTCTGGGCGTTGGCCGATAAGCCACCGATCATGCCCAGAACCGTACCCAGAGAAAGCGCGAGGAGGGCGCACGAGAATGCAGCTCTGGAAAAGAGCGGGATGGCGCACGATTTAGGGCGATGGAACCTTACGGCCAGGAACATGGCTGCCAGTTTAGACGATGCGGACCGCGGATGGTCGCGGAGATGTTCTGCCAGGTCTCAAGTGCTGGGCCTAGGCCACTGCAGTGAGATATGGGACCACTGCCGGCCGTTGCGTTCTTTTTCGAACAGCAATAGTTGACGTCGCCGCGTCTAATTTCTGTGTATTCTTGTATCAGGGACGAATTTCCTTGAATTTGAGCAGACAGCAACGACTGATTGGCGACCGCAGGCCCTGGGCTATGCGCGCGACGACGTTGCTGTGTGTGCTGCTGCTGGCTCTGGTGACGGTGGTCCAGGTGGCGCACGTCCACCCAGCGTCTGTCGATCCGGATCATTGCCCGCTGTGCGTGGTCATGCATTCGGCCGCGCCGGTCGCCGCAGTTGCTCCAGCAATTGTTTTTACGACGGGCTCGGCTCCTGTGCCGGTACCGGTGTTGCCTTCGGTGGTCCGGCGATGGCACTGCACGCTCTTCAACCGACCCCCTCCTGCACACGTCTGAAATGCCTGGAAGCGCCGCGCGCGAGTCTTTGCCGCGGCGATCGAGATTCAGCAAGCTTCGCCGGCACACTTTGCGCAAGCCAAATCACCTGATCTTCAAGGGCTGATTTGAGCGGGATATGACCCAGCGAAGATAGCCGGAAAAGCTCGAATCTCCGAACACGGTGCATTCCGTATTGCCTATGGAGGTTTCATTTATGCCGTCAATTCGCGGCCTCGTATCTTCTTCTCTTCGCTTCTATCTTTTCGCTTTTACTTTGCTTGCATTGGGTGGGCTGGGCTTGTTTGCGCAGTCTGGTGGCAACTCTGGAACCGTTACCGGTACGGTTAACGATGGGTCTGGTGCAGTTGTGGTTGGCGCTCAGGTTGTGATTCAGAATCCGGTCAGCGGATACAAGCGGACTGCTGTCACCGACAGCACTGGCAAGTATGTGTTCTCCAACTTGCCCTTCAATCCTTACCACCTAACGATTTCTTCTCCGGGATTCGACTCGTACTCGCGGGATGTAGATGTGCGCTCGACAGTGGGCGTAATAGTGACAGACAGCCTTAAAGCCGGTGGCGGCGCTACTACGGTCACGGTGGATGCGGGCGATCTGCTCGAAAACGACTCGACCTTTCATACCGATGTGGATCGCGAGTTGATGGAGAAGCTGCCGCTCGAGAGTCAGTCTTCTTCGCTGAGTTCGCTGGTGACGTTGTCTTCGCCGGGTGTAGCGGCGGATTCGAACGGGCTTTTTCATGGGCTGGGCGATCATGCTTCCACATCGTTTTCGATCGATGGGCAGTCGGTGACCGATCAGCAGAGCAAGGTGTTTTCGAATCAGTTGCCGTCAAATTCGGTGCAGTCGATTGAGGTCATCTCGGGCGCGCCTCCTGCGGAGTATGGCGGCAAGACGGCGCTGGTGATTCAGGTGACGACGCGGTCGGGGCAGGGCGTGACCAAGCCTACCGGAAGCATCACCAGTTCGTATGGGACGTTTGGGTCGGCAACAGGCGCGATCGACCTGAGCTATGGCGGAGCGAAGTGGGGCAACTTTATCGAAATCGATGGATTGAATACGAGCCGCTTTCTCGATCCACCGGAGTTCAAGGTTTTTCACGACAAGGGTAACGAGGAGAATATTTTCGACCGCGTGGATCGTAACTTCACCCAGAAGGACTCGATTCATACCAATCTGAACTACAGCCGGTCGTGGTTTCAGACGCCGAACACCTATGACAGCCTGAATGTGCAGAACGTGATCGATGGCGGTGCGACGGCAGCGCCGATCTTTGGCAATGTGGGCAATGCGGATCAGCGCTCGGAGATTGGGACCTTCGACATCGCGCCGACGTATACGCGTGTTTTGAATAACTCGGCAGTTTTCAATCTGGGGCCATATGTGCGTCGTGATGCGTATAACTACTACCCGAGCGGAAATGCGCTTGCCGATCGGGGGCCTGCGAACCTGCAGACGTCGTCGATCAGCCAGGCAAGGACTCTGACCAACGCTGGTGTTCATGCCGATGTTTCGATCACCAAGGGCAATCAGACGATGAAGTTCGGCGCGATGTATTCGCAGACTTTCCTGAATGAGAATGACAGCCTGGGGATTGTCGATCCAACCTACACTTTCAGCGCTCCATGCGTGGATGCGAATGGCAATCCGTTGGCCGGTTACTCCAGCCAATCGCAGTGTCCCGGAGGTGTATCTGGTCAGAATCCTGCATATCTGTCGGTACTTGCGCCTTACGACCTGACGCGTGGTGGCAGCCTGTTCAACTACTCGGGCCACACCGATGTGAAGGAGATTGCGCTCTACGCGCAAGATCAGATCACGGCCGGAAACTGGCTCTTCAACCTTGGCTTCCGCGAGGACTTGTATAACGGGCTGACTTCGGCGCGCCAGGCTGAGCCACGGGTGGGCGTTTCGTACAAGATCAAGCGGACGAGTACAGTGCTGCGCGCATCGTATGCGCGGACGCTGGAGACGCCCTTCAACGAGAACCTGGTGCTGTCAAGCCAGGGATGTTTGAATCCAGTGTTGAACCCGCTGCTGGCGTGCAGTTCGGATTCGACGGGCACGTTGCAGCCGGGATTCAAGAACGAGTTTCATGCCGGATTGCAACAAGCCTTTGGCAAGAATCTCGTCATCAGCGGCGACTACATCTGGAAGTACACGCACAATGCCTTCGACTTCAGCGTGCTGGGCAATACGCCGATCACCTTCCCGATCGATTGGCATAACTCGAAGATCCCGGGGTTTGCCTTGCGCGCCGATGTGCCGAATATTCGCGGCATTTCGGCATATGTGATTATGTCGTCGGTGGCTGCGCGGTTCTTTCCGCCGCAGGTGGCGGGCGCGGGCGCGACGGTTGGGCAGGCGGGATTGCCGTTCCGTATCGATCATGATGAGAAGTTCAACCAGACGACGCACATGCAGTACCAGGCTCCGCTCAAGATCGGGTCGTTTGCTGCTCCCTGGGTTGGGTTCAACTGGCGCTTCGATTCAGGGCTTACAGCAGGCTCGGTGCCTTGCTTCAACAACACCGGCGATCCAAACAGTCCTTGCGGCGCGTCGGCGCTTCCCGATGGTACCCCGGCGATCGACCTGAGCGGACTGACGGCGGACGAACAGTTCCAGGCGGGGCTGACCTGCGATGGAGTGAAGGCGACGCCGACTATGGCATTGCCGAATCTCTGCCCGGCCAATCAGCTGACCTCAAACCTGGTGCATATCCCTGCGCCGAACACGGAGAATGACGATCACAATCCACCGCGCATTGCGCCGCGTAGCTTGTTCGATGTCTCGATCGGGCAGGACAATCTCTTTCACGGTGATAAGGATAAGTGGAGTCTGCGGCTCTCAGCGGTGAATATTACCAACAAGTACGCGCTGTATAACTTCCTCTCGACGTTTAGCGGGACGCACTATGTAAGTCCGCGGGCGATGACGGCAGAGCTTGGGTTCCACTTTTAATTAATTTACTTGCGGGCTGGAAGCATGAGGGCGTAGAACTGCCTGTATGTTTCCTGCCCGTAATTTGCTTTCGTCCTGGCCCGCATACTTTCTTGTGATATTTGTTATGGCAATTCAATGCCGAAATGCTCAGAGTCAGTCTGCATTGGATGAAGGATTAAAGGTCGTCAGACAACAGGTAGCACTCGATGATGCATTGCCAAGCAAGAGCAATCCTGCAGGTCTGAAGATTCATTTCTCAAGGATTAGCGAGAGCTTTGTTCCTCCGAGCCACCGAATACGGTATCGGTTCAATGTTCCAAGCGCAATCGAGTCCGAGAAATATTCGCTTGCGATTATGATGATCGGTTCAGGAATCCAAGTCGTAAGGGATGAGGTTTACGTCAACGCCCGAGGGCTGGTCATGGAGCAGAAGCCGCGCCCAGACCAAGAGGACAAAGATTCCTTGGATGAAGAGGATGAAGTTGAAGTTGAGATACAGGCAGCTCGTGGGGAGCCGGTTCGGTTTATCCTCATATCCGCAGACCACAAACTAGTAATTCCCGGGACTGTCGTTCCCTATCCGATAGAAAGCAAAAACGTGACCTGTCGTCTCGAAGCCAGACTTGGACTGCGTGACGCTGAAGGTGTCTTGGTCTATGCCGAAGGTCTTCCCCCAAATACTGAAGTTCCCTTCCTGTCAGTATCAGAGGGGGAATCCCATCCAGGTAAATTTGCGGTTCAGTCTGATGGGCGCGCACGAACGATCCAACTGCCATATGTTGCAGGAAAGACCTCAGGCATTCTGAAGGTTTCAGTTGACACAAAAGAGTGCTCCGCCTCGGTCGAAATCCCTTGGGGTAAGGGAAGCTATCATCCCTTGTAGCTTGCGGCGCAGGAGATTTTCGGCTTTTCTTTGAGCCGCCGATCTGGCATACTTGATTGTGCCCACCAGGTACGTCCAATCACCCCATTCCATTCAAGAGGTTGCACAAATGTCTGCAAAGTACATCTTTGTGACGGGCGGAGTCGTGTCCAGTTTAGGTAAAGGGCTGGCTGCAGCCTCGATCGGCTGTCTGCTTGAAAGCAGGGGACTTAAGGTCAACCTGATGAAGTTTGACCCCTACCTGAATGTCGATCCGGGGACCATGTCGCCCTTCCAGCACGGCGAGGTTTTCGTGACCGACGATGGGGCGGAGACGGATCTCGACCTTGGGCATTATGAACGGTTTACGCACGCCCACCTGTCCCGCGAGAACAACCTGACGACGGGGCGTATCTACGAGCAGATCATTCTCAAGGAGCGCCGCGGGGACTACCTGGGCAAGACCGTTCAGGTCATTCCGCACGTGACCAACGAGATCAAAAATGCCATGCGCAAGGTGGCTTCGCATGGGGCCGATGTGGTGATCGTGGAGATTGGCGGGACGGTCGGCGATATCGAGTCGCTGCCGTTTCTTGAGGCCATTCGCCAGATGCGGCAGGAGCTGGGGCGCGAAAACACGGTCTTTGTTCATGTGACGCTGGTACCGTGGATCGCGGCGGCGGGGGAGCTGAAGACCAAGCCTACCCAGCACTCTGTCAAGGAGTTGCTGTCGATCGGCATCCAGGCGGATATTCTGCTTTGCCGTACGGATCGCTATCTACCTAAGGAAATGAAGTCGAAGATTGCCGCCTTCTGCAACGTGGAAGAACGTGCCGTGGTGACGGCGAAGGATGTGCAGTCGATCTATGAGTGTCCGCTGGTGTTTGCGCATGAGGGCGTGGATGCACTTGCGCTGAAGTATCTGCATATCGACGCACCCGAGGCCAAGCTGGATAAGTGGAAAGATATTGTCCATCGGGCCTATAACCCCAAGGATAAGGTTTCGATTGCTATCGTCGGCAAGTATGTCGAGTATGAAGATAGTTACAAATCATTGAAAGAGGCGCTGGTACACGGCGCGTTGGCGCATAACCTCAAGCTCGAAGTTACCTGGATCGAGGCGGAGGGGCTTGAGGCCAACGATAGCGGCGAGCATACATACGAGCAGCAGCTGGCCGGGTTTGATGGAATCCTGGTGCCGGGCGGCTTTGGCAAGCGGGGCATCGAAGGAATGCTGAATGCAATCCGCTATGCGCGCGAAAATAAGGTGCCCTACTTCGGCATATGCCTTGGAATGCAGACAGCCTGCATCGAATTCGCGCGTAATGTTTGTGGGCTTAAGACGGCCAACTCCAGCGAGTTCGATCCGGCGACGGAGCATCGCGTGATCTATAAGCTGCGCGAACTGCTGGGCGTGGAAGAGATGGGCGGGACCATGAGATTAGGCGCATGGGAATGCGTGCTGTCGCCGGATTCGCTGGCTTCGAAAGCCTATGCGGCGACTGAGATCAGCGAGCGCCATCGGCATCGATACGAGTTCAATCGCGAGTACGAGGCGCTGCTGACGGGTGGCGGATTGCGGCTGACGGGAACGACTCCCGACTCGACATATGTTGAGATCGTCGAGATACCGGATCATCCATTCTTCCTGGGTTGCCAGTTCCACCCAGAGTTCAAGTCGAAGCCGCTGGAGCCGCATCCTTTGTTCCGCGATTTTATGGCAGCGAGTTATGCGAATCGAGGCTCCCAAAGCCGATCTAATCCAGTTGAAGTTAGCCGAAGCGCTGCAGAATAATACTGGTGCAAAGCCGTTGAGCGGGAACTAATCTTCCCTAGAGCACTCTCCTCGTCTATCTAAACGAGGAGAGTGCCGCTGACTGCCTGCATCTATACCACATTCTATGTAGCTGAACCATTTGGTTTGCGTGGTAGTGTGAGTATCGTACTCTCACAATCACAATCTTTCCTTTGGCGCGCAGTTTGAAGCGGTTGCCGAATCCTGGAGGCTCCATGGGAGTTGTAAGGCTGCTTACGTCGGCGAACGGCCGTGCGTTTTTGATCTGTTCTCTGGTGGGATATCTGATTGCTCGATTTATGCCGCCCGGTGCCTTGGGCCTCTATGTGTCGATGCTGGTGTCGTATCACCTTTACCTGGGCTGGCTGGTGATCTCGGCCGAACATGAGGCTGGCTTTTCTCTTCCGATTCTATCCACCGTCTTTACTCACCTCTGTTGCCTTGGCGTGCTGTTAAGTCTGCCATCGTTGCGGCATGTGATCCCTTATTTCAGTTTTCTACGTTTTGGCGTGACCTATCTAGCTGCATATGAGTGCCAATGGCTTTTCCGGTCGCACAGTGCGCGCAAGGAACCAGAAAATCCGGAGCCTTCGGTAGCTCAGGATGCGGTGAAGACGACCGATCCTGCGCCTATGCCAGTGGTGCGATTGGTCACCGTAGGCGGTGACGACGATCATGAGGCATGGCTCAAGCATCTGGCCAGACGTACCCCTGCCACGATGCGGCGCGGGTTGTCGGTAAAAGAAGAGCACGATGAATTTATGCGGGCTCGCGCCAAGGGCCGTGTTGCCGCTGAAGCGGCCCGATAACGACTGCCAGCAGCATCTGCGTTTCGCCGGAAGGCATGGCGTGTGGTTTGATAGCAGAGATGGCAGCGAGCTACGAAACAAGTAACTTCGAAATCGGTCCGGTGCAGGTGGGTGGAGGCGGGCTTTTCCTGATTGCCGGCCCGTGCGTCATTGAGTCCGAGACTCACGTGCGCACGATGGCGGACGCGATTCAACGGATCACCTCCGACCTTGGAATTCCTTACATCTTCAAAGCCAGCTACGACAAGGCCAATCGGACTTCGGTAAAAAGCTTTCGCGGGCCTGGTCTTGTAGAAGGCACGCGGATTCTCGGGGCTCTCGCCAAGGCGACCGGGCTGCCGGTGCTGACCGATGTTCATGAGCCGGGGCACTGCGAAGTAGTGGCCGAGGCTGTCGATGTGCTGCAGATTCCGGCGTTCCTCTGCCGGCAGACGGACCTGCTAGTGGCCGCTGGTAAGACGGGGCGAGCAGTCAATATCAAGAAGGGCCAATTTGTGGCGCCGTGGGATATGCAGTATCCCGTCGAAAAAACCAAATCCACGGGAAATGAGCGCGTATTTCTAACCGAGCGCGGCGCCAGCTTCGGCTACAACACGCTGGTGGTGGATTACCGGGCTTTGCCTGTTATGCGGCAGTATGGGCCGGTGGTGTTCGATGGGACGCACTCCGTGCAACAGCCTTCGGCGGCGGGCGGGGTGAGCGGCGGGCAGCCGGAGTATATTCCGCTGCTGGCGCGGGCGGCTGTAGCGGCGGGGGTGGATGGGCTGTTCCTGGAAGTGCATGACGACCCGGCAAATGCCAAATCGGATGGGGCCAATGCGCTCGATTTGAAGCAGCTCAAGCCGTTGCTGGAAACGCTGCTGGCAATTCATGCGGCTGCCAAGGACTGACTTGGCCCTCTGCTCTCCGAGGTCTCAGAGCGAGAGCCGGACCACCAGCTTTGCTAGACCTGTCCCTGATAGGATTCCGACATGTCCGGCTGGGAGAATCGCATATTGATGAATCGCACATTTTTGTGGCGTGGCTGTGTGCCTGCCGTGTTGACTGTTGCTTGTTTGACCGTGGTATTGCCGTCGACTGGGTCGGCACAGGAGAAACCTGTCAAGGCGCAGGTAGAAGAGGTATTGAAGGGGTTGAGCCGCAGCCACGGATTGGGGCCGGTCGCGGTTTCGCCGGACGGTTCGATGCTGGCGTTTGTGCACCGTGCCAAGGATGGATGGCAGGTGGAGTTGGCGCCCTTCAACTACCCCGGGAAGACGACGCGTGTGACAGCGTCCAAGAAGGACGACGAACAATGCGGCGAGAGCATGGTGGCGTGGGCTCCCGACTCGCGGCGGCTGGCGTTTGTAGGTAATTGCCTGGGCGGCGGGCAGGACGATATTTTCATCGCTTCGATCGGCAGAGACTTCGCCCAAGGCAAGCCGAAGATCGAAGTGCAGCGGTTGACCGAGGCCAAGGGCGAGGTTGGCTTTCCGGAGTTTTCACCAGACGGCTCGAAGGTCGCTTTCCTTTATGTTGAAGGGGCAACGCGCCCAGCTGGAGCATTGGCTGCGATGAAATCTCCGGCTGGTGTGATTGGTGAAGATGGGGTCGAGATTCAGCGCATAGCCGTGGTTGATGCCGGCGCGCACAAGGTCGTTCCGCAACTGGCGACTCCGGCGCAATTGCATGTCTACGAGTTTGACTGGTCGCCGGATTCGAAATCGCTGGCCTATGTGGCGGCCAACCCGCCCGGAGAGAACAACTGGTGGGTGGCGAAGCTGTATACACAAGCGCTGGGTGCTGAACCGAAGGCCATATTCGCTCCTGCCGAGGCTTCCGGCCCGCTGCGTGGGCTGCAGATTGCCGTTCCACGCTGGTCTCCGGACGGGAAGTCGATTGCGTTTATTGGCGGGTTGATGAGCGATCAGGGTTCGACCGGCGGCGATGTGTGGCTGCTGCCTTCAGAAGGCCTTCCCCAGAATGGCGGCCCGCGCAACCTTACGCCGGAGCGGCCCACAAGCCCGGCGTGGATCACCTGGGCAGACGATGGTCATCTCTTCGTGAGCGAGCTTGCAAGCGGTAACAGCCAGTTGGTGCGGCTGCCTGTGGAGGGAACGAGCGCAGCAGACGTTGTGTATAGCTTTCCGGGGACAGTCGGGGATGGCCACTTCGAACTGAGTCTTTCTTCGACGCGCGATCACGCGACGTTTGTCTTCAACGCCACTTCTTTCGATCATCCGATCGAGACTTTTGCCGCTCACACTGCAGGCCCAGCGGTGAACTCACTGAGCGGCCTGCAGCAGCTTACCCACATCAACGACGGGGTTGAGCGAATCTGGGGCAAGACTGAATCGCTGAACTGGAAGAATGATGGGTTCAACGTGCAGGGCTGGCTGCATTTCCCCAAGAATTACGACCCAGCCAAGAAATATGGATTGATTGTGCTGGTGCATGGCGGACCTGCTGCAGCGGCACAATCAGCGTGGGGCGGACGGGGCAGTTTGACGGGGACAGCGTTCTCTGCGCTGGGATATTTTGTGCTGGAGCCAAATCCGCGCGGCAGTTACGGGCAAGGCGAGGCGTTTACTGCGGCCAATCGCAAGGACTTTGGCTATGGCGACCTGCGCGACATTCTGGCCGGAGTAGACGAGGTAGTGGGCAAGTATCCTGTCGATCCCGAGCGGGTAGGGCTGACCGGCTGGAGCTATGGCGGGTTCATGACCATGTTTGCGGTGACCCAGACCAACCGCTTCAAGGCGGCGGTCGCCGGGGCGGGTATCTCCGACTGGAAGAGCTATTACGGCGAGAACTCGATCGACCAGTGGATGACTCCGTACTTTGGCGCTTCTGTCTACAAAGATCCGGCAGTGTATGCCAAAAGCTCGGCGATCGACTTTATCGATAAGGTGCATACCCCGACGCTGGCGGTCGTAGGAGATCGCGATGGAGAGTGCCCGGCTCCGCAGTCATTCGAATTCTGGCACGCGCTGCGCGATCAGCATGTGCCGACGCAACTGGTTGTCTATCCCAACGAAGGGCATGGGTTCGTGAATCCAGAACATCGTACCGACGTGCTGGTGAGAGCTCTGGGCTGGTTTGCACAGTACATGCCGGCGAAGTAGTGCCGCCGTTGGTGGTGTCTCAGTTCGCACGCAGGAGATTGGAGTTCTTCGTCGCCTGCGCGCGGCTCCTCAGAATGACAATTCCTTCAAACTGAGACACTACGCACCGTTACATTCTTGTGACAAATCTTTACTCTAGTAAAGCGATTTTCTCTTGACCGAATTTCGAGCATGGGCGTAGTTTGAGTTGTGATCGCGGCCTACGAGCCTCGGCGGAACGAAGGGTGCGTCTATGCAAGGAAAGTGGTCTCAGGTGAGGCGCGGAGCATGTGCTGCTCTGCTGGCGGTGTCTGCTGCAGGAATGGTCTACGCGCAGGATGCGACGAATGCGGCGGATACGGCAAAGATGCCTTTCATGGATACGAGTCTTTCCCCAGAGCAGCGCGCGGCGGACCTGGTGAAGCGCATGACTCTCGACGAGAAGGCTTCGCAACTGGTGAACCAAGCGCGGGCTGTTCAGCGATTGAATGTGCCGGGGTACGACTGGTGGAGCGAGAGCCTGCATGGCGTTGCGGTGAACGGGACGACGGAGTTTCCCGAACCGATCGGACTTGCCGCCACTTTCGACCCGGCGGCTATTCATGCCATGGCCGAGGCTATCAGCACCGAGGGACGCATCAAGCATATGCAGGCGATGCGAGCCGGGCACAGCAATATCTTTGAAGGGCTGGATTTCTGGGCGCCGAATATCAACATCTTTCGCGATCCGCGCTGGGGCCGCGGGCAGGAGACATATGGCGAAGATCCGTTCCTGACAGGGCGGATGGGCGTGGCCTTTGTCACCGGGATGCAAGGAGACGATCCGAAGTATTACAGGGTGATCTCTACACCGAAGCACTATGCAGTGCACAGCGGGCCTGAGCCGACGCGGCACTTTGCGGATGTGGATGTGAACCGCCACGATGAGCTGGACACCTACCTGCCGGCGTTTCGCGCGGCTGTAACCGAAGGCAAGGCGGGGTCGGTGATGTGTTCGTATAACTCAATCAACGGCGAGCCTGGATGCGCGAATCACTTTCTGCTCGAAGATCAGCTGCGCGGGAAGTGGGGATTCCAGGGCTATGTGGTTTCTGACTGCGGGGCGGTAGTCGATATCTTCAATGGGCACCATTACAAGCCGACGCAAGCGCAGGCCTCTGCGATCTCACTGACCCGTGGGATGGACAACGAGTGCGCGGATTTCTTTGCGAAGGTGACGGACGATCACGACTACAAGCCATATGTGGACGCTGTGCGGCAGGGATATCTTGACGAGCGCGACGTGGATAAGGCACTGGTGCGGCTCTTTACTGCGCGGATGAAGCTGGGGATGTTCGATCCCCCGGAGATGGTGCCGTATTCAAAGATCGATGAGAAGGAGCTGGATAGCGCCGAGCACAGGGCGCTGGCGCGGAAGCTGGCCAGCGAGTCGATGGTGTTGCTGAAGAATGACGGCGTGTTGCCGCTCAAGCAGGCGGTTAAAAAGATTGCCTTGGTGGGGCCATTGGCGGATCAGACGCGCGTTCTGCTGGGCAACTACAACGGCACTCCGACACATACGGTGAGCGTGCTCGAGGGGCTGAAGGCGGAGTTTCCCGGAGCGGAGATCAAGTTCGTGCCCGGTACTCGCTTCCTGCGGGATGACGGCGATCCTGTGCCTGCGGCGTGGCTGACGACAGATGGCGGCAAGCCCGGCCTCAAGGCGGAATATGCGCAAGGGCTGAGTCTGATGCCGGGCGGTCCGCCGCCTACACCGGTCACCAGCCGCGTGGAGCCGACGGTGGATATCACCAGCGAGAAGATGCCCGCGGAGGCCAAAGGCAAGAGCGGCCTGAGCATTCGCTGGACCGGATTTCTGACGCCCGCAGAGACGGGCGACTACGGCCTCGGAATTCTCTCAAGCGGATTTGCCAGTGTCATGCTGGACGGCAAGCAGGTGGCGCAGGCGTATTCGATGGGCGGCATCAGCTCCAAGCTTGGAAGGGTGCATCTGGAAAAGGGCAAGAAACTGCCGATCGCGGTCACCTTTGGCACATTGGGTGCGGGTGACCTGAAAGCGCAGCTGATCTGGGCTTCGGCAAGCATGACGCCTTCGCCGGAAGTCATGGCGGCAGCAAAGGGTGCCGACGTGGTGGTCGCTGTAGTCGGCATTACCAGTCAGCTTGAAGGGGAGGAGATGCCGGTGAGCGAGGAAGGCTTCCTTGGTGGTGACCGTACCAGCCTCGATCTGCCCAAGGCGGAGCAGGCACTGCTTGAGGAGGTTGCAAGCGCAGGCAAGCCGCTGGTGGTGGTGCTGATGAATGGCAGTGCGCTGGGCGTGAACTGGGCCAATGCCCATGCTAACGCCATTCTCGAAGCGTGGTATTCAGGCGAAGAAGGCGGCGCGGCGGTGGCGCAGACGCTGAACGGGAAGAACAATCCTGCGGGACGATTGCCTGTGACCTTCTACACGGACGTGAGCCAGCTGCCGCACTTTGAGGACTACACGATGCAGGGGCGTACTTACCGGTATTTCGCGGGCAAGCCTCTCTTTCCGTTCGGCTACGGTTTGAGCTATACGAGCTTTTCCTACAGCGAACTGACGTTGCCGACACAGGCGGTGAAGGCAGGCGAACCGGTGAAGGCCGAGGTGACGGTGACCAACAGCGGTTCGCTCGCGGGCGACGAAGTGGTGCAGCTCTATCTGAGCTTTCCAGATGTAAAGGGAGCTCCGCTGAAGGCGCTGCGCAATTTCAAGCGGATGCATCTGGAGCCTGGTTCGAGTGAAAAGGTGCAGTTTGTACTGAAGGATCGCGACCTGGGAATGGTGACAGAGGCTGGCGAACCTATCATTGCGGCCGGCGAATACAAGGTACGTGTAGGCGGCGGTCAGCCCGGTACGGATGCGGCAGGTGTGAGCGGAAGCTTTCAAATCAACGGGCAGCTCGCTCTGCCGGAATAAACAACGTCCTGGCGGAGCAAGGTGGCCGAGGCGGCGCACATTGCGTTGTGCAGCTTGTATTGAGCCGGCTCGCTCCCGTTTCACCGGATCATCCGTCCATCAGCTACGTGTCCGGGCAGTATCCGGGCTGTGGGTGCGCCAGCCTGCTGAAGCGTGAGCGAGGAGTACCTGCGTCCTGATACACTTTTCTTTCGGATTCCTTTTGGATTTTCGACATTGTGGTTGACCGTTCTGTTGCTTTGAAGGCGGAACGGGGAGGATTCATGCAGCGGTTGCTGACGCTTGTTTTTCTGCTTGGCCTGGCAATTCCGGCCGGCATCTCGATCTCCGGTTGCACGCGTAATCCAGCCGGGAACTATTGCAATGGTTTGGGCTACGGTCTGAAACTGACGGATGTGGCTTCGATCGATCTGGAGCCTCGGACGACGGGTGTTTCGCTGGCGTTTGGACAGACCCAGCAGATCACCGCACCGAGGGCGTTGACCTGCAAAGGTACCGCCGCCAGCGTGGCGAGCTTCACCTATGGCACCTCCAACAATCAATTGCTGGATATTTCGCCTAGCGGCCAGATGTGCGCCGGAACCTGGAACCGGCGCAGTGGTGGAGGCATTCCCGACTTCACCATCTGCAACCTGCCCTCTCCACTGCCCTCAACCAATGGGCAGCCTTTCGCGACAGCTTTCATCACGGCAACGGCGAATGCGGTGACCTCGAATACCGTGGAGGTCTTCGTTCATGTTCCGGTGACGTCCGCCTCGCTGGTGCTTGAGAAATCGGCCACCGATACCACGCCGATCAATGGATGTCTTTCACAGACGCAGACGGCCCAGTTGGATATCAAGGCATTCTATGTCGCGAATGGACTCCAAACTCTGCTGTGTGAGCCGGGTTCATCGTCAGTTCCCAGCTGCGCGGCGGCGGTGGGCGATGTAGTGTACTCGCCCTCAACCGCGTCGGTTTCGACCATCGATCAGAATGGCGTGATTACCGCAGTGGCGCCGGGTACGACCTACATCACCGTGTCCGTCGCTGGAACGGCTTCCACGGCAGGATATTTTTCCACCTGTCCGCCGAAGTCGATCAGCGTGAGCCTGAATGGTTCGACTACAGGTACGGTAACGCAGGGTGTCACGCAGAATCTGGTGACCACGATCCTCGACACCAATGGCAATACGATTCAGGGTCTGACGTTGGACTACCAGTCGACCAATCCGCTGGACATCGCCGCCGGTGCGGCTGGCGCGATTACGGCCAACTTTGCAGGTGAAGCAACGATTTACGCGGTATGCCAGCCCACCACATGCAATCCCGCGCCCATCGACAAAGTTGGCATCAATCAGACGGGAACGCCGATTACAAGCAACTCGGTGACTATCACCACGCCGGGTGTGGCCAGCGATTATGTCTGGATGTCGAGCCCCACGTCGCCGGCTTATCCGGGGATCAGTCTTCCCGGCTATGCGCCCAGCACAGGTTCGCAATATTTCGTGCCTGTGGAGTTGATCAGTGGCACGGTGGGTTCGCCGGTGAAGATGCCCTACATACCCAACTCAATGGTGATGGACCGAACCGGAACCAGTCTTTATTTCGGCTCCAGCACCGAGTTGATGGTGTACAGCACCGCGTCCAACTCCCTGAGCAAACAGGATCCGAACGTTCCAGGCATGGTGCTCGGTGCTGCTCCCGACAATTCAACGGTTCTGATCAACGATCCGATTCGCAAATTCATCTATCTGTACAAGCCATCGGCGGGCACATTTTCGACGCAGAATGGCGTGGTCACTTCGGCGCAGTGGACTCCAGACGCCAAGACTGTCTATGCAGTCGGCACCGATCCGACAGGAGTGCCAACCCTCTTTGTGAATAACGTGAACACTGGCTGGACCACCTACCCGCTGGCCTATGCCTCCTCCGATCTGGCGATTACAGTGCCAAGCGTAGGCGCGTTTCTGAGCGGCAGCACTACTGTGGCCCGTGCTTGGTGTCCAACGCTGAATGCAACCACCGGCTTTATCGACCAGGCCTACCCACAGATGGCCTCGGTGCCCAAAGACACGGATATTCTGGCGGCAACCATTGACGGCGCCCACATTCTGGGGACCAGCATGGCCACGGGCTCGCCAGTGCTGACGGATATCAACCTGAATCTGGCCCAGAGCCTGAACAACGGGGCTTGTCCGTCTGTCTCCAGCGGCGGCCTCTTTACCAGCACCAGTATCACCACTTCGCCGGTGACGGCGTACCCGCAGACAGCCATTGCGACTCCGGCGGGGGTAACGGTGAATGCGATCGATCAGATTGTGCCTTCACCAGCTTCGAATCTGGCATTCATTACCTACTCGGCCACCACAGGTTCGACAGGTACGGCTAATCTGCCGTATTACACGCCGCTTACCAGTGGAACGCAGGCGGGCCCAGTGAACTTCGTAACGCTTACCGGTACACCGGCGGCGCCAGTTGCGGGAGCCTTCAGCCTGGATGACACGCTGTTCTTCGTCTCTACCTCGGGGGACAATTTGGTGCACTACATCAAGTTGACGACGACTCCGTTCAGCGACTCACAGCAGATCAATCCTGGGCTGGTCGATGTGAACGGCAACCCCGTTCCAGCTACGGTGATCACCGTGAAGCCACGCTCCACCACCTAGTTTGCTCGCTCGATTGCAAGGCAAAAGAAGCTCGTTCGCAGAGATGCGGACGAGCTTCTTGCTTATATAGCCGTCGAGTTTGTCCAAGAGCGGTAGAGCGCCGCAAGCCAATTCAGCACGATAGAATCGAAGCATGATCAAGGGTATTTCTTTCCTCCGCCACGCCGCTACGCCTGCCGACTACGAGCGGTTGACGAGCTTCTTTTCGGCGCTGGGATTCACGCCGGGGAGTGGTTGGGACGAGGAGCAGAGCCGCGGAGCGTCTTTCCTCGCTCCGCTGGGCAGCATTGAAATTGTGGAGGGCCAGATGCCCTCCGCCGCAGATGTCATGGTGGAAGTCACGCAGTTGGACGCGGTGCACGAAGCGGCCATTGGCTGGTTGCGCGGACACGGTGCGGAGCCGGTTGGGCTTGTAGCTGAAATCGCCGAAACCGATTGGAAGTCGCGCATGTTTACGATTGAGCCGGTAGCTGGCCACGTCTTCGGTTTCTGGGAATGGACAGACCCTCTCAAAGGCAAGCCGATTGCGGTCGAAGGCGATCTTTCCGCAGCCGGAATGCGCTTTGCCATTGTGGCGGCGCGTTGGAACGCAGTAATTACAGACCGTCTGCTGGAGGGCGCTCTCGATGCCCTGCTGCGCAGCGGAGCCGCACGTCGGCACATCGAGATTGTCCGCGTGCCAGGCGCATGGGAAGTTCCGGCAGCGGCGCGGACGCTGGCCGAGCGCATCCCCGTCAACGGCGGGCCGGGTGCCGTCGACGCCATCATCACGCTCGGCTGCCTGATTCGCGGCGAGACTGCGCACTACGAGGCCATCTATAACGAAGTAGCGCGCGGCATCGGCCAGTCGCAGCAGGAGACAGGCATCCCTCACGCTTTTGGCGTGCTGACCTGCGAAACACTGGAGCAGGCTTTGAACCGCGCTGGAATAAAAGCCGGGAACAAAGGATTTGAGGCGGCGATTGCGGCCATAGAGATGGTTTCGCTACGCCGCAAGTTAACAGATGCAAGCGAGGGCGCATGACCGGCGGGGCAACGGGAACGAGGCGCAAGTCGCGCGAGCTGGCGATGCAGATGCTCTTCCAGGGCGACCTGGGCAAGCAGACTGCGGAGCAAGTGGGCAAGACGTTTTGGCTGGCTCGCGAAGAGTCCGATGCCGACACACGCGGCTTTGCCGAGGATCTCTATCGCGTGGCCACAGTCCACGCAGAAGAAATTGACGCGCTGATCGTGAGCCATCTAGTGAACTGGCGGCTGGAGCGCATGCCTGGCGTGGATCGCAATGTATTGCGGCTGGCGGCGGCAGAGATGCTGGGCTTCAAAGGCACTCCCTTTCCGATCGTGATCAATGAGGCGCTCGAGATCGCACGGCGATATTCTGCTCCCGAGTCGGTGAGCTTTTTGAACGGTGTGCTGGATGCGATGGCCAAGGAACTGATCAAGAAGATTTGAGTGGCCGCATTGGAAGGTCGCGGACGAGGATTTGCGATGGCGTTTGAACATATCATCCTGGAAAAGCACGCGCCCATTGCGGTGATTACCATTGACCGGCCCAAGGTTCTAAACGCGTTAAACGCGGCTACCATCGCGGAGTTGTCCGAAGCATTCGAGCAAGCCGCGGCCGACCCGGCAGTACGAGTGATTTTGCTGACCGGCGCGGGTGAAAAATCCTTCGTAGCCGGAGCGGATATTTCCGAACTGGCGGCCGTGGATGAGGTCGCCGGACGCGCATATTCAATTCAGGGTCAGAAGCTTTTCCGGCGTATTGAAACGCTGGGCAAGCCGGTGATCGCATGCATCAATGGATTCGCGCTAGGTGGGGGGTGCGAACTGGCGATGGCTTGCACTCTTCGTGTGGCAGCTGAAGAAGCGCGCTTCGGGCAGCCCGAGGTGAAGCTGGGAGTCATTGCCGGTTTCGGTGGAACGCAGCGGTTGCCCCGGCTGGTAGGCCGCGGCGCCGCCTTGAAAATGCTGCTGAGCGGAGCGATGATTTCCGCCACAGAGGCCTTGCGGATCGGCCTCGTCGATGAAGTGGTTGCGTCGAATCAGTCGGACCAGTTGATGGAGCGCGCCAAGGCTCTGGCCAACGAAATTGCAGCCAACGCGCCTATTGCATTGGAGCGGACATTGATTGCCGTGGATTCAGGCTTGGACATGTCTCTCGACGATGCTCTTGCTGAAGAAGCACGGCATTTCGGCCAGTGTTGTGGTACCCGTGACAAGGCCGAAGGGACTGCCGCATTCCTGGCCAAGCGACCTGCGGTCTGGACAGGAGAATGAGCTTTTTATACTGATATGCTGAATTCTGTGAACCCCCTGAACCAATCGATGCTATTTAAGGTCTCTACTCCGGCGCTCTTGCTGATGTGTTTCGCGCTCGCGAGTTGCAAGAAGGAAGAGCAGGCGGTGACCAAGGTTGCCAGCACCGCCGCCGCTGCCGAACACCGGGCCCAGGCCGTCTCCCTGGAGCGGGACCAGCAACGAGCCGATCTGGCCAAGATCGCGCTGCCCACCAAGAGCCGCTATGTCGATGTGCATGAGCCCGGAGCGTGGGCCAATCCATTTATCAGCTTCGATGCGCAGATGGTGAATCTTCGAGTGACTTTGGCTGATGCCAATCCCAGCCAGCTGGGGCAGGGCGGTCTGTTGCGCCCAAGTGCGGCGCGTCGGCGGGAAGTACAGATTCGGTCGAAGGACCTGGCTGCGGCGCTGATTGCACTACCTGACGGCGCGTGGCCCTATGGGCGTGTGGTGGCCATTGAGGAGTCTCCGCTGGCAGACCGGAAACAGCGGCCCGCGATTCGGCGTCAGATCGAGGCTGCCATTCAGCAGCTCAACGATCTGGGTGTGGTGGTGGAGGAGTGGCCTTCGCGCTAAGCTCGGCTTTCTTCCTGAGCTCGGCCACCTCCGCCCGCAATTTCTGATTGGTCAGCAACAGTTCGCCAACCAGCGTCTGGAGGCCTTTGTACTGTGCCTCCAGTACCTGTAGTTCTGCCTGCATAATTTCTGTCCTTGCTCCATAGGATGGGGAGTCTAAAATCGGGGTTGTGAGGTTCGAGGGCCAGCTCAAACCTCGGTATTTAACTTGCGGCATCAGGCCTCATCAATGACTCTCGCCGCCGCGTCGATAGCTTCGGCGATCTTGCGGATCTGCTCGGGCGATAGATTGCCCTGACCGGCACGCATCTTCAACGCGAACATGAGGTTGGCCACAGCGCGCATGATCTGCGGCGAACGGCCTCGGCCAAAGGCTTTGCCTGCCTGCTCCATGCGCCCGAAGATGGCTTTGACGGTTGCCTGATTGGTTTTCAGGTATTCCGCGCCCAACTCGGTGACGGTATACAGCTTTTTGCTGCCCTCAGCCGAGGAAACAGTAGCGTAGCCTTCCTCTTCGAGCAGGGTTAGGGTGGGATAAACGACACCGGGTGAAGGTGCGTAGCCGCCCGAAAGGCGCTCTTCGATGGCCTTGATGATCTCGTAGCCATAGCTGGGCTTTTCAGCGACCAGGTTGAGGATGACAAGGCGGAGTTCGCCGCTGTCGAAGAGCCGCTCGCGGTCTCCGCCAAAGCCTCCGAATCCGCGTCCGCCGCGAAATCCTTCCCAGCCTCCCCAACCGCCGTGGCGCCCGTGATGGCGCTCTCCGCGATGATGGCCGCAATGTCCTTCGCGCTGAGTCTCCCGGCCAACCCCTTCGTGGCCTTCGCTCAATCGTGCTTCTGCAAAACGTTCAAACTTTTCTTTTCCAAACATAGTGTTCCTCCTAAATCTGTCCGATACATCTCGCGAACGAATCACGATATATCTTAAGATACATCTAAGATTATCGGTTGGCAAATTGGATTCAGGAAAAATCTTTCTACTGAAATTGGTGAGCGGGTTGTAACGAATGTTAGATTCGGCTTTTCCAGTAGCCAGGGCGGCGTTTGGCGTGGGCTACTGCGACGATGAAAACCTCGTCCTGCCAGTCGAGATAAACGATGGAATATGGAAATTTATCGAGCACAAGTCGCTGCGTTCCATGCAGATAGGATGAATAGCGTTGTGGGAACCTACCAACATTTCGAAATCCGGAGAGCAAGACATCGCTGAATTTCTGGGCCGACAACATGTTTTGTTCTGCATGCCAAAGAGTTGCGAAATTGGCTTCCCGCCGAGCGGCCTCGTGTATCCGTAGGTTCTTCACTTCCCGACGATGGCACGCAGGTCAGCTTCAACTTCTTCCAACGAATAGGTAATGGCTGTTCCGGCTTTGATCTCTGCGACTCTCCGGGCAATTTCCGGTCCCCAGGCTGCATCGATCTCAGATTCCGTCACTTCGTCACTCGGAGTCAGAGTTTCCCAAAGCGAGTTCGCCAACTGGCGGCGGTCATCTTCGGGTAACTCAAGAGCGATTTGCCGGACTTCTTCGAGGGTACGCGACATGGCAAGATTGTAGCACCAGACTGAAATTGTGCAGGGCTGGTATTGGGTTACTTCAGTTCATTCTTGGGCGTGTTCAGAAAGTCAAGATTCTGGCCGTTTCGCCGAGCCCAATTGATGCTGTCGGCCAAGTCACCGAGATTTGGCACGGACACTCGTTCGGCGGGAAAATAGACGCCAAGACAGTTTGGTGACCAGCAGAGAAATGTGAAGACAAGCAGCAGTCTATAGGCTGTCCCCAAACTGTCAATTTCCCTTAATTTGGCAGAACTCTGCGTAGGCATGTCGAAGGCAACCCAAGCTTTGTTTTCATCCCATGCCTTCCGTACGAGGCCTATCGGCTCATATCCCGGGACCTCGTACCGTTGCGATGCTTGATGAAATGTGAAAAAGAATTTGCCGTTGCGAATAATATGGGCGTTCCCGTTGTCGAGCACTCCAATTAGTTCAACGTCTATGCCTGCACCCAATGCTCTTCGGACGAGATTGAGACTCTCGTTTGAAGTTCGAATTTGGGGTTCTCTGAGCAGGATTACAACGCTTGGATAATTCTCTGGAGTACTATCCGAGCGCGATAGTCTCAGCTTTTCTCGCAGCCATTGGAGCATGGTTCGATGCTACTCCGCGTTGTCGATCTGGGCCCGCTGGAGCTTGTCGCTATAGTCCACATAGACCGACTTCCAGGTGGTATAGAAGTCGAGCGCGCCGAGGCCTTCGCGGTGGCCGTTGCCGGTCTGTTTCACGCCGCCGAAGGGCAGATGAACTTCAGCGCCGATGGTGGGTGCATTGATGTAGGTGATGCCTGCTTCAAGGTCGCGAATGGCGGTGAAGGCGCGATTGACATCCTTGGTGTAAAGCGCCGTCGAGAGGCCGTAGTCGATGGAGTTGGCAATCTCGATGGCTTCTTCGATAGTCGAGAATTCAATCAGCGAAACCACCGGCCCGAAGACCTCTTCGCGGGCGATGCGCATCTCGGGAGTCACCGAGCCTAGGACTGTCGGCGCGAAGAAAGTGCCATTGGCATATGGGCCATCGGTGAGCGCTTGCCCGCCGGTGAGGATGGTTGCGCCTTCGGCTGCAGCGATGCCCACGTAGCGGGTGGATGTTTCGATTTGCTGCTCGTTCACCTGCGGGCCGACTTCGACGCCGACTTCGAGGCCGTTACCAACTTTGAGGGCGGCAGCGCGGGCTACTAGCTTGGTGGTGAATTCAGCAGCGATGTCTTTGTGCAGCAGAATCCGGCTGGTGGCAGTGCAGCGCTGGCCGGTAGTGCCGAAGGCTCCCCACAACGCGCCTTCGAGAGCCAGCTCCAAATTGGCATCGTCCATCACGATCATGGCGTTCTTGCCGCCCATCTCAAGCGAAACCGGCTTGAAGTTGGCCGCGGCGCGCTGGGCTACGTGCGAGCCGACAGCGCTCGACCCGGTAAAGCTGATGGCACGGACATCGGGATGCTCGACCAGCGGCGCGCCTGCCTCAGGCCCGTAGCCTGAGACAATATTGACCACGCCCGGCGGCAGGCCCGCATCCATCAAGGTCTGAACCAGGTTGTAGGTCGAGAGCGGGGTATCTTCAGCAGGCTTAATCACGCAGGTGTTGCCGCTGACCAGAGCAGGGAAGAGCTTCCACGAGGGGATGGCCATGGGGAAGTTCCACGGCGCGATCATGCCGATAACGCCCACCGGCATACGCACCGACATGGCGAACTTATTAGCCAGCTCCGACGGCACAGTGACGCCGAAGAGGCGGCGGCCTTCGCCGGCCACGTAGTACGCCTCGTCGATGGCCTCCTGCACGTCGCCGCGCGTCTCGGCCAGAACTTTACCCATCTCGCGGGTCATCTCCTGGGCATATTTCTCCTTGCGCTCGGAGAGAAGCTGACCGGCGCGATACAGGATTTCAGCCCGCTTAGGCGCAGGCACTAGACGCCAGCTAGCAAAGGCTTTCTTGGCGGCCGCAACGGCAAGGGCGACATCTTCAGCATCGGAAGAAGGGAAGATGCCAACAACATCCGAGTGGTCGGCTGGATTGATGTTTTTGAGCGTCGCGCCCGACTTGGCCGGCAGCCATTCGCCGCCGATTAGATTGTGATAGATAGTTTGTGCCACGAAAATCCTCGCTTTGCTTTCAGTAAGAGTGTACCTATAGGCCATTTGCGCGCGCAGGGGCCAACTCTTCAGTTTATCGCAGTTGTCAATAGCAGACGATTGAGGCGCGAAACCGCTGGCGGCTTATAGGGGCGAGGAGTATCGTTGCGACATGCTTGGAAACCGAACGTGGGCCAGTTGGATCGCGCAATACTCCGAGAGCCATCGGCATCCGCTGAATCTGCTGACGCACAGCTTCGGGATTCCCATGATCCTGGTATCGCTGCCATTGATGCTGGCAGGAGTCTTCTGGCGTCCGGCTCTGTGGTGCGGGCTTGGCCTTTTCGTGGCTGGCTGGGCGCTGCAGTTTCTGGGCCACGCCATCGAGGGCAAACCACCTGAATTCTTCAGCGACTGGCGGTTTCTACTGGTTGGGTCGCGATGGTGGTTTGCGAAGATGCGAGGAAAAGTTTAGCTATCGCTCTCAATTTGGCGAATTAGTGAATAGATACAAGGATGCGGCGATTCCCGCGATACGGCATTCTCCCGTGCGTCACCAGGAAGTTGTCCACCAGCAGCAAATCGCCGCGTTGCCAGCGAAACCGTACGGTTGCATTGTCGATCGCCTGATGAATGCCGTTGAGCTGTGGAATGGTGATCCTGCGTCCGT
>Ga0206868_10030_pt1 | contig 40535 bp, 29 predicted proteins | sample Alteio_BWOrgCont_38_FD_152901 | JGI IMG/M metagenome (GOLD analysis project Ga0206868, IMG submission 152901) | Enriched cells from forest soil in Barre Woods Harvard Forest LTER site, Petersham, Massachusetts, United States -... | ecosystem: Environmental > Terrestrial > Soil > Temperate forest >... | reverse complement strand
GGCACCCCCGGCATCAGCCCCGCTTATGGAACTGGCGGGACGGCTCTACGCGGAACACAATTGGAACAACGATGCCGAACGCTGTTTCCGCGCGGCGCTTGATATTGACCCGAAGCGCAACGGTGCCCTGGTTGAGTTGGCGGCGCTCGAATCGCGCACCGGAAACATTGAGGCGGCTTCGTCATCGGTCGCGAGCACAAGCGCCACGAATGCTCTGCTGATGTCAGCGGTGGAAGCGGACGCCGCGCGAAAGAACGACGATGCCATCCGGGGGTATGAAAAAGCGCTCGAAAAAGGTGATACCACCGGGGTCGCGGCGAACAATCTCGCGTGGATCTATGCCAGGGAAGGTACGCATCTCGACCGCGCGCTGCAATTGGCACAGAGAGCACGCGAGGCGAACCCACGCGATCCCGCGGTGAACGATACGGTTGGCTATGTGCTGCTGAGGCGGCACGAGTACTCGATGGCCGTGGTCGAACTCAAACATGCCGACCAGTTGATGCGAGGCCAGAAATCCAATGACGCCGAGTTAGCGGCGGCAATCCATCAGCACCTCGCAGAGGCCTATCGAAGCGCGGGCGGGAAAGCAAGTAACTACGCCGATTAGGTGGGTCCCCCCCGTCTCCAGATGTTTGTTTTCAACACTTTAGGCTATGCAATCCTCGCAAAATATTGATAAAAATCCGTTTATAGGTATAATATTGATAACAGGGGAGTTATAGCCAGTTTTTAGGTGCTTGCTCGCTCTTTCTGCACAGCGCATGCGAGACGCTTCGGCTACTGACCCACAACTTCCTGTGGGTGCTCCGCCCGCATGACAAACGCGATGCTGCCAGTGCCGCCAGATTTCAAAGATCAATTGTTGTGCTTGGGAATGCCCCGGATGTGCAGGTTATCGGGAACTGTGCACGCGGTCTGTGAGCGGGGACACGGTCACTGGTGATTGGCCGCGCGGCGTGTAGAATTCGATGTTTCCCGGAGGGCCCAGCAATGCGCGCATCCTCGGTAGTCATCCCATTCATGTTGGCGATTTTTGCCGTTTCCAACCTCGCGGCGCAGCAACCGCAGCGCGAGGTTGCGATCACGATTGACGATCTTCCGGCAGCGAGTCCGACGATGGGCGGCAAGGAGATGGATGAACTGACTGCCAAGCTGCTCGCCACGTTGAAGCAAAACAATGTTCCGGTGGTCGGATTCGTAAATGAAAAGAAGTTGTACGTGAAGGGCGAGGTGGACGATCGCATCGCGGCGTTGCGGATGTGGACCGACAACGGTTTTGAGCTGGGGAATCACACCTTCAGCCACGCGTCCCTGAACCAGCACACCTTGAAGGATTGGGAAGAAGAGGTGATTCGCGGCGAGACGGTGACGTCGATGCTGCTTGCGGAACACAAGATGAAGATTCGGTACTTGCGGCATCCGTATCTCGACACGGGGCGCGACCTGGAGACGCGACGCGACGCAGAAAATTTCCTGGCACAGCGCGGGTATCGTATTGCGCCGGTAACGATGGATGCTTGGGATTGGATGTATGGCGGAGTTTACGAAACGGCGCGGAAAAAAGGCGACACGGCGCTGGAGCAGAAACTGGTCGCGTCTTACCTTGAGCACACCAACGACGTCTTCGATTACTACGAGAAATTCTCGAAGCAATTGATTGGCTATGAGCCGGCGCAGATCCTGCTGCTGCACTGCAATTGGCTGGAGGCGGAGCACATCGGCGAGCTGCTGGATACGCTGCGGAAGCGTGGCTACAAGTTCGTAAGCCTGCAGGAGGCGCTGAGCGATTCGGCATACGGCTTACCGGACACGTTCGTTTCCGAAGAGGGAACGAACTGGATCGACCACTGGGCGATCACGCAGGGCAAGTTTCCGCAGCACACGCCGGAGTTTCCACAGTGGGTGATCGACTTAGCCCACCAGTCACCGCATGTGACGGAGCAGCCTTATTAGCGCTTACTGGAGCTCCAGAGAAACGATGTCGCCCTGGTTATCGCCATGTTCGCGATAGTTGATGGCTACTTTTCGGTCGTGCCAGTCGCAAGAAAACTTATCTTCGCCTAGAAGAACCGTGTGGGCGCGGTCGGCGACGGAGAAGGTCCAAGTCTTGCCGGCGATATCGACGGTTAACCTGGCGCCCGGCTCCGCGGTGCAATCGACGCGCAGGAGCTTGCCCTTGACGTAGTGGACGGGTACGGGGTGTGCGGGGGGCGGCGGAGCTTCGTCAGGTTCTTTCGAATCTTCAAAGGGCTGGCGGGTGGCGACGAAGCCGCCGGGATTGGTCTTTTCGTTTTCGCGAATGTGATCGATGTTTTCCAGCTGCGCGCGCGCGGCATTGGCGAGCGATGGGTTTGAACCTTCGACCACCGAGGTAAAGATCTTCTTTGCACTGTCCCAGTCGTGCACGCCCAGATAGTAGTTCGCCAAGTTCATCCGATAGATCTCATTCTGCGGATTGAGAATGATGGCTTTGTCGAAGGCGGCGAGCGCGGCGGGGTTGTCACCCTCCATCGACTGCGCGCGGGCCAGCAGTTCGTAGGCATCGGCAAACTCGGGATCGATGGCGATGGCGGCCTGCGCCTGGGCCCTCATGGTCTCAGCGCTACCGGCGCCATTGATAGCGACCGGCGCGCCAGGCTTGCCGTAATTGGTTACAACCAACACAGAGCGGCCGAGAAGTAGCGCGTAAATGTAGTGGCTTTGGGCGTCGTTGGGATCGACGGCAACGGCTTTCTGAATGTGCTGCAGCGATGCGTCGGTTTGCCCTGCCAACAACTCGGCATAGGCCAGACCGCGATTGGCGGTTGCGTTGTCGGGATTCTTTTGCAGAACGGCCTGGAACTCGCCAATGGACTTCTCGTGGTAGTCGCGGCTGTGGAAGTCGAGGTCGGCGAGCGCGGCGTCGGCATCGAGCATTGAGATCGGCTTCGCGGTATAGGCGCCCTCAGCGATGCCGGGAGGCGCGGGCTGATGGTGGTAGCGCATGGTATCCGGGCCGCGGAAATAGGCCTCCAACTGCTTGTCGAATTGCTCGGTGGTCATGCCGAAGGCGGTCTGAAACGCCGCCGGAATCGCGACGTGCTGGTTCTGCACCAGGTCCATGAATTTTCCGGCTTCGGCCATCTTCTTCTTGTCCATCAAGTAGTGGACGACCAGCCACGATTGCGCGTAGAGAAGCGAGCGATGGTCGCCGTTCTCGTTGTACTCGGGAGATCCGGGGCCGATGCTGAAGAGGTGGGCCGATGGCATCCAGCGAAATTGCCGCAGAACATACGCAACCGAATCGGTCATTTCTCCGAAGTAGAGATCTTTCTTCTCCACGCGCAGGGTAGCGAAGTACTCGGCATAGCCTTCGTCAAACCAGGTGGGGACCGGCGGCAAGTTGCTGTGGATGAGCAGGTGGCCGTATTCGTGGTAAACCGCGTGCCAAGCGTCTTGCGCGGAGAGGTCAACGACGATGAAATCGCGATCACCGCCGGAGAGGAAGAAGCCTCCAAGAGTGACCGGCTTACCCTTATAGATCGGAGAGTGGGCGGCGATCTCCTTGGAGTTGCGGAAAGCGATGATGGTGAGCGGAATCGGGCTGTTGACCTGGAGCTTCTCAACGATGGCGCCGAAGGCGTCGTGCACCTGCTCGAAGCGGAGGGCAACCTCGCGTCCGGTCTTTTCACCGGCGTCGGTGATGACTGTGAAGTGCGGCGAATGGACTTCGGTCCACTGCTCGGCCGACGCGCGCTGCACGGTGAGAAGGAGGAGCAAAAGCCCAATAGCACGAAGAGAGCGACTCACGGCCCGGAACTCCCGTAATGTTGGCTAGCTTGGGGCTGAGTCTATTACGGAGTGGCTGGGTGGAAAACTGAATAGTTCATTTTGCGGCAAGCGCGCGGGCGTGGCGGAAGACTTGTTCGAACATTGGCGCCGTCAGTTTGCCCGTCGCGGTGTTCTGGTTGGAGGGGTGGTAGGAGCCGAGAAGAGTGATGCCATCGGGCATTTTGTATTCAACGGCGTGGCCGAATAGGTATGCGGCGTTGCGGAAGGCGAAGCCGGAGCGGCGCAGGTGGGCGAGATAGGCGTCGAAGGCGATTTTGCCTAGGGCTACTACCACCTTCAAGTCTTTGAGAGCGGCGATTTCGCGATCCAGATACGGCGCACAGTTTGCGATCTCCTCGGGCAGCGGCTTGTTATCGGGCGGGGCGCAGCGAACGGCGGCGGTGATGTAGCAGTCGATGAGCTTTAGACCATCCTCGCGGCTCACGGCGGTCGGTTGGGAAGCGAAGCCGGTTTTGTAGAGGATGGGATACATGAACTCGCCGCTTTTGTCGCCTGTGAAGGGGCGTCCGGTGCGGTTGGAGCCGTGAGCGCCGGGGGCTAAGCCGAGGATCAGGACGCGGGCGTGGGGATCGCCGAAGCCGGGGACGGGCTTGGCCCAGTAGTCGTGGTCGCGGTAGGCCTTGCGCTTATCGATACCGATTTGTTCGCGATAGGCGACCAGGCGGGGGCAGCGGCGGCAGGCGATTACCTGCCGGTTGAGGATTGTGAGCGCGGAAGGCATCATTCGATCGTCTCGCAGCTGCCGATTTTCAATTCGTACTCGGTCAGGGCCTCGCAGGAATCGTCGAGGGCTTTGTATTCTGCGGCGAAGGAATTCTTGAAGCGGTCAAAGGCTTCGGCATTGGGCCACGAGTCGATGGTGAGGTAACGGCCGGTTATCGCTGGGTCGCGAAGCAGCGTGGTGCCGTGAAAGTCTGGCGAGCGGGCGAAGAGCTTGGCCCAGTCGCCATCGGCGCCGTAGAGACGCTCGAATTCGTCGCGATGCTCGGGAGTGACGCGAAACTCCCAGATGATTTTCCACATCACAAAATCTCCGGCGGGAATTCAGTATATTAGGGAGTGCGACAAATTATGCTGTCACCACTCTTCGTTATCGACGGGCCATGGCGCGGTCGCCTCGCCATTGCTCCGGCCCCGGCCCCTGAACCCCACCTGGAAAAAAACCTACGGCAGTGGAAGAACATGGGCTTATCGGCGGTGCTGTCGCTGCTGCGTCCCGGAGAACGCGAGGGAATGGAGGCGGAGGAAGATATCTGCTACGACCTCGGGCTGAAATTTTACTCGATTCCCATCACGGACCACTCTGTGCCCTCACCCGACGAATTGCCTAAGATTGCCGAGCAACTGGCCAAGATCGAGACGCTGCTGCGCGTGGGCGAGAAGGTGGCGGCGCACTGCTACGCGGGGATCGGGCGATCCGGAATGGCGACGATCAGCTTACTGATGATCGGTGGCATTCCGCTGGAAGATGCGAAAGCCCTGGTTAGTTCGGCGCGCGGGATTCCCACTCCGGAGACAGAAGAGCAGCACGAATGGCTGCGTTCGTTTGACCGGCATCGCCGGCTCTCTTACACTTAAAGTTTGCGGTTATGCGCCCGGAGCTGCTGACCTGAACTCCGCCTTATCCGTAGTAGTTTCCTACTCTGAACTCATTTTCTGAAGGCATTCCGTTGACGACTGAAACCACCAACACCGAAGTAAATGCAACCCCCGAAGTTGCGGCACCCGTTAATCCTCTTCTCCGCACTGTTGCGGTCGAAATTCCGTCGAATGTTGTGGACCAGGAACGCAACAACCTGGTGCAACGCTACGCCAAAGTCGCGCGCGTGCCCGGCTTCCGCGTGGGCAAAGTTCCGGCGGGCGTGATTCGCACCCGCTTTTCGCAGGACATCAATGAGGAGCTCGTTCGCAATCTGGTGCCGAAGTACTTCCGCGAGGAAACGCAGAAGCAGAACCTCGCGCCGATTTCGCAGCCGCAAGTCACCGACCTGCACCTGCACGATGGCGAGCCGCTGAAGTTCACCGCGGAGTTTGAAATCCTGCCGGAGATTCCCACCGCGGGATACGAGAACGTGAAAGTCGAACATCCGGCGGTCAGCGTCACTGACGAAGATATCGAAGAGACGGTGAACGGATTGCGCGAGCAGCGCTCGAGCTATGACCCGATCGAAGACCGCGCCGCTGAAATTGGCGACTTTGTGCAGATCAGCTTTGAAGGAAAAGATAAGGCCGATCCGGAAGCAAAGCCGGTGGAAGTTCCGTCGATTATGGTGGAACTGGGCGGCAAGAACACGGTGGCGGAGTTCACCGAGCATCTGACTGGGACCAAGGCTGGTGACGAAAAGACCTTTGACGTGACCTACGCGGACGATTACGGCGACCAGCGGCTGGCGGGTAAGGCGGTGGAGTATCACGTAACCGTTAAGTCGCTGAAGAAGAAGATTGTGCCTGAGGTCGATGAGGCGTTCATCAGCGAACTGGGCGGAGATTTCAAGACTCCGGAAGAGCTGCGGGCGACGATTCGCAAAGGCATGGAGCACGAGAAGAAACACCAAGCAGAGCATGAGGGCAAGGACAAGCTGGTGGACGAACTGGTAAAGCTGAACGACTTCCCAGTTCCGCAGGCGATGGTGGAGAGCCAGATTGAGATTCGGCTGGAGCGCGGATTGCGCGCGCTGGTGCAGCAAGGCATGCGTACGGAAGACATGCGCAAGATGGATTTCGCTCGCTTGCGTGAAGGTCAGCGCGAGGCGGCGACGCGCGAAGTGAAAGCTTCGTTGCTGCTGGAGAAGATCGCGGACGCCGAGAAGATCGAGGTCAGCGACGAAGAGATGGACAACGAGATCGCGGCGCTGGCACGGCAGTCGCAACAGACGCCGGAAGCGGTGCGCACACGTTTGACGCAGGATGGGTCGCTGGATAGAATCCGGACTCGAATTCGTAACGAGAAAACTCTCGACTTACTGTATAGCCGGTCCGCATAGGGCGGCCTGCTTTCTCCTGATTCATCCTACCCGGCCCCGTCTTATTCAGGCCCAGAGTGTGGTCAGGTAACTCATAAGGAGCGGCAATCATGCTTGTGCCCATGGTGATCGAACAAACCAGCAGGGGCGAGCGCGCGTACGATATCTATTCCCGTCTGCTGCGGGATAACATCATTTTTCTCGGCACGCCAATTGACGACAATGTCGCGAATTTGATCATCGCCCAGATGCTGTTCCTCGAGGCCGAAGATCCCGAGAAAGACATTTCGCTCTACATCAATTCTCCGGGCGGTTCCATTACGTCGGGCATGGCGATTTACGACACCATGCAGTTCATTCGTCCGGATGTGGCGACGATTTGCATCGGACAGTGCGCGAGCATGGCGGCGACGTTGCTGGCATCGGGCGCGCCGGGCAAGCGTTACGCCCTACCGACTTCGCGCATCCTTATCCATCAGCCATTAATGAGCGGACTGAGCGGACAGGCGACGGACATCGACATTCATGCGCGCGAGATTTTGCGTATGAGGGAAATCACTAACCAACTTCTGGCTAAGCATTGCAACCAGCGCCTTGAGAAGGTCGAAAAGGACGTGGAGCGCGACTTCATCATGAACGCGCAGCAGGCCAAAGAGTACGGGCTGGTGGACGACATTATTTACAAGCACAAGTAGCATTACCTGAGTCACAGGATTACACAGAGATATGCCACGAAAGTAATGCCTCCGCCTTAGGAAAAATTCCGCAAGGCGGAGTAAACTTTGAGAAACGCATGGGGGAGCGTGCTACCCGCGGATCGCATCCGATTCGGGGAAAAGAGTGCAGCCTGCACACGAATGAGACAGGCGCCTCGTAGCATGCTGCGATCAAAGGAGTGTTGCTGTGAGATCGAGGACAGGAACCGACGAGGTACTGCGCTGTTCGTTCTGCCACAAGTCGCAAGACGCAGTGGCAAAACTGATTTCTTCGCCCAGCGACTATCCGCGGGCCTACATTTGCGACGAGTGCGTTGCGGTCTGCAACTCCATCCTCGAGGATGACCGCGCCGAAGCCAGTCCAGCCGCAGCGCCGAACCATCTGCCAAAGCCGCTGGAAGTGAAGACCTTCCTCGACGAATACGTCATCGGCCAGGACCAGACCAAGAAGAAGCTTTCGGTCGCGGTTTACAACCACTACAAACGCGTGTTCATGAATCGCCAGCGCACTGGCGATGTCGAACTGCAGAAGTCGAATATTCTGCTGGTTGGGCCAACAGGCACGGGCAAGACTTTGCTGGCGCAGACGCTGGCGAAGATGCTCGACGTTCCCTTTGCGATTGTCGACGCGACAACGCTGACTGAAGCCGGTTACGTGGGCGAGGATGTGGAGAACATCATCCTGAAGCTGCTGCAGGCTGCGGATGGGGATGTAGCGCGGGCGCAGACTGGGATCATCTACATCGACGAGATCGACAAGATTGGGCGCAAGGACGAGAACCCGTCGATTACCCGCGACGTTTCTGGTGAAGGCGTGCAGCAGGCGTTACTCAAGATCCTTGAGGGTACGGTCGCAAACGTTCCACCCCAGGGCGGACGCAAGCATCCGCACCAGGAATTTACGCCGGTCGATACGACGAACATTTTGTTCATCGTTGGCGGAGCGTTTGTCGGCCTCGAGAAGATCGTGGGACGCCGACTGGGCAAGCGCGCCCTTGGCTTCCGCGATGAAGAGAAAGAAAAAAGCTTCACGACCGCGAACCAGCGGGACTCCGAGATGCTGCAGCAAGCAGAACCCCAGGACTTGATCAAATTCGGACTCATTCCGGAATTTGTTGGACGCCTGCCCGTGATGGGTGTGCTCAATGATCTCGACGAGAACGCGCTGGTCGAAATTCTCACCAAGCCGAAGAACGCCATTGTGAAGCAGTATCAGCGGCTGTTCGAATTCGAGAACGTGAAGCTGAAGTTCACGGACGAGGCGGTTCGGGCCATCGCGCGCGAAGCGATGCTGCGCAAGGTGGGTGCACGTGGACTGCGCATGATCCTGGAAGAACTGATGCTCGACCTGATGTACAGCCTGCCGAGCCAGAAGCGCGTAAAGGACTTCGAGGTAACCGCGGAGATGGTGCAAAAGCGGGACGTCTCGATCAACCTGGCTGTGGAAAAACAGGCCAGCTAGAAAGCAACGGTTTTCCAGCGACCCCAGCTTTGGCTGGGGTTTCGCTTTTGTGGATGGGAAGTCAAGTGCATTTCGCGGCACAGGGCTGTGGATTTCCGCTCGAAAAATGGGCGCCAGATGCCTGCGGAGTAACCGAGGTTCCCTCTTTAGTACTGCTCGAAGCCGCCATTTTCGCGTGTTATCCTTAAGGAATGCCGGGGGACCCTTCCATGACTCAGCGCGAAAAGTTTGAAACCAAGAAACTCCCGATGATGCCGATCCGCGATGTCGTCATCTTCCCATCGATGATGACGCCGTTTGTGGTGGGACGCGAGTCGAGTGTCCGGGCGCTGGAAGAAGCACTAGCCGCCGACAAGAAGATCTTTCTCGCCACCCAGCACGACGCCAGCGTGGACGAACCAAAGGCCAACGAGATCTACCAGGTCGGGACGATCGTCAACATCGTGCAGAGCCTGAAGTTGGCTGATGGAAACATCAAGGTGCTGGTTGAAGGCATTGAGCGCGCCAAGATTCTGCAAGTGACGGACGCAGATGGCTTCTTTGAAGCCACCGTGCGCACCGTGAAGTACAGCTCGGAGATGACGCCGACGCTCGAACAGGCGATTCAGCGCGTCACTTCCCTCTTCGAACAATACGTGAAGCTGTGCCAGTCGCTCAATTACGAAACGATGATCGCCGCCGTGCGCATGGAAGATCCGGCGAAGCTAACGGACACTATCGCGGCGAATCTGCAGCTTTCGATTGAAGAGAAGCAGGAACTGCTCGAGATTTTCGACCCGACGGAGCGGTTGAACCGCATTGCCGACGTTCTGGACGTCGAAATTGAAAAGCTGAACATGGACCGCACCATCCAGTCGCGCGTGAAGCGCCAGATGGAGCGCGCGCAAAAAGAGTATTACCTCAACGAGAAAATCAAGGCGATCCAGAAGGAACTCGGCCGCGGCGAGAAGAGCGAGTTTGACGAGCTAAAGAAGAAGATCGACGCCGCTGGCATGAATGAAGAGGTTCACGAGAAGGCGCTGCAAGAGTTGAAAAAGCTCGAGGCCATGCCGCCGATGTCGGCTGAGAGCACGGTTTCGCGCAACTACCTCGATTGGCTGCTTGCGGTGCCGTGGAAGAAGCGATCGAAGGAAGTTCGTAACATCGATTTCGCCGAGAAGATCCTGAACGAAGATCACTACGGCCTCGAAAAGGTTAAAGAGCGCATCCTCGAATTCCTCGCCGTGCGGCAGTTGGTGAAGAACCCGAAAGGCTCGATTCTTTGCTTCGTCGGACCTCCGGGCGTCGGCAAGACCTCGCTGGGAATGTCGATCGCGAAAGCCACTGGGCGCAAGTTTGTTCGCATGTCGCTGGGCGGCGTGCGTGATGAGGCCGAAATTCGCGGCCATCGCAGAACCTACATTGGGGCGCTGCCGGGCCAAATCATCCAGATGATGAAGAAGGCTGGCACCAAGAACCCGGTGTTCATGCTGGATGAAGTCGATAAGATGTCCATGGACTTCCGGGGCGATCCATCGTCGGCGCTGCTCGAAGTGCTCGACCCTGAGCAGAATTTCATGTTCGTCGATCACTACCTCGACGTGGAATACGACCTCTCGCAGGTCTTCTTCGTGGCTACGGCCAATGTGCTGCACACCATCCCGGCCCCGTTACAGGACCGCATGGAGATCATTCGGCTGCATGGGTACACGGAAGAAGAAAAAGTCGAAATCGCACGCCAATATTTGCTGAAGAAGCAGCACGAGCAAGCGGGCGTCACCGCCGAGAGCGGTCAGTTCGATACCGAAGCGCTGCGCATGATCATCCGCCACTACACGCGAGAAGCCGGGGTTCGCAACCTTGAGCGCGAGATTGGCAACGTTTGCCGCAAGATTGCACGCAAGGTAGTACGAGACAAGAAGTACGAGGTAAAAGTTACGGGAGAGAACATCTCCGAGTTCCTCGGCGTCGAGCGCTATCGCGATTCCGCCGCGCACGAGAAGAGCGAAATCGGCCTCGTCACCGGACTCGCCTGGACGGAAGTTGGCGGATCGATCCTCACCACTGAAGTTTCAGTGGTTGAGGGTAAGGGCAAGCTCACTCTCACCGGCAAACTCGGCGACGTGATGCAGGAATCGGCGCAAGCGGCTATGTCGTTTGTGCGCTCACGGGCTCACAAGCTCGGGTTGCCGCGCGACTTCTACCGCAATAGCGACATTCACGTGCATGTGCCCGAAGGCGCCATCCCGAAGGATGGCCCGTCGGCAGGCATCACGATGGCTACCGCCCTCGCCAGCGCACTGGCGAAAATTCCGGTGCGTCGAGACATCGCGATGACCGGAGAGATTACCCTGCGCGGCAAAGTGCTTCCGATCGGTGGGTTGAAAGAGAAACTGCTCGCTGCCCTGCGCGCCGGCCTCAAGACTGTGATCCTGCCCAAGGACAACGAGAAGGACATCGCCGAGGTGCCGGATAATATCCGCACCGAAATGACGCTGCACTTTGTCGATGAAATGGACCAAGTGTTGCAACTGGCGCTGGAGAAGCCTCTGCCGGATGTTGGCGATGAGGAACCCACTGCGCTCTCGGTGCTGCCCACGACGGAGCAGCCGTCGGCGCGACAATAGCGCGTATTGCTTGGAAAAAGCCCGCACAAAGCGGGCTTTTTGTTTGCCGCCTTGCACAACTGGGGCTTTCTCGTTCTATTGACTGCTATTGCGTCGTGGCCACGTCCGTAATGAAGAATTTCCCGTTGGTTCTCCGCACGGTAAAGGTATACGGTCCATAATCGTCCAGCGCCAGACGCACGGTGCTGATTGCTCCAGATCGCCTAACGGTGGCTTCCGAAATCGCACTTAGGAAAAGGTTGGCGCTTTTCGACTTCTTCGCTTCCACTCGCCGGTCGGGAATCTCTGCCGCTAGCGCTGAGACAACTCGCGGCGATGCTATGTTGACAGCGGACGCGCGCATCTCCAAGCGATAGAACAACTCATCGATCACGTCCAATTCGGGGTCAACCGCTTTTGACCCAAGGTCCGTGACACCTGTCGGGTTTATCAGCACTGTCCAAACTGCCTTTTTTTCCTCGCAGGAGCCGCACGAAAAAAAGGTTTTGAAATCCTCTTTCGTATGCAGAACGAGACGGCCATCGATGACTTGTGTCATGTCTTGGCTGTCAATCATGAACCAATATCTCTTCGCGAGCAGGAGCGAGGCCGTTCTGCCGTCCCATGACCAGATGCTCAGCTGCCCACCTATCGTAGCGCCCATCCACTGCATATAGGCGCCTTCTACATAGAACCTGGCTTTGCCGTCGCTCGTGGAAGGCAGGACACCCAATTTGCTCGCATAGGTCGGCGTCGCTTCACTTTTCGGCGCCAGGGCGCGCTCATTCCAGCTTGCCAATATGGGATCTAAGGTGGAAGTGTCAGCAATCGTCCAGGGCGGCCAATACGTTCCCCCATAATTCGCCACGATGCTCACGTTCCCGATCTCGTTCTTGGTCGTGGATATTACGAACGCATGCTCGGGCAAGGCCGCGACGTCCACCCCAAGGTCGGGATCTAAGTCACTAATACTTGCCGTCAACTCCTTCGCCGAGGCTGACGGATGTTCATTGAGATACGTGGCGGACCAATTCCCTATCAGCGACCATTGGCGGCGGAGGAGTTGTGGAAGATCGTTTCGCGGCGTGGAGCGGAGCATGCCTGACTCGTCGAAGTCATCATCGACCTGAGCCTTCGTGAGTTCGTAAGCGGCACGGATCGAAGTTGGCTGATCGGCGGCGCTTCCGAAACCCGTCAGCGACGCAAGCAACAAGAATGAGACAATCGTCAAACGCATTCGTCTACTTGCACGAGATCATGTTGCGACCCGTGCACCTCACACGATGATTTAAACTCTTCCCTTCTACATGCCGACATCTAAGAATAAGCCCAAGCACAAGCAAGCGCACGACGCCGTCAACACTCCTCCTTCACGGAATCCCGAATTGATGCGGCGCATGTATTCGCTGCTGGTGAAGTGTCGCGAGGCGCAGTGTGGCGCGGAAGCTACGGTTGTCGGGTCGTTGATGGGGCTGTTGCCTGAGGACTCACTTACGATTTCGCACGCAGGCAATCTCGCCGGCATTGTATTCGGGATGAAGGCACCAGAGATTCTCGATCTCGCTCCGCTCGATGCCAAATCCCGTGAGATCGGAGCGGCGGAGCAGATCGCGATTGCTGCTGGATATGCGCTCGATCGAAGTGTGCATCACAAGCCCGGTATCGTACTCGCGTTTGCTGGCGAAGCGGCGGCGCTCACGGATGCGCGCGAAACGCTCTCATTCGCGGCGACGCACCGGCTACCCCTTGTGATTGTCGTGCAACACAATCTCGCTGCGTCGAAGAAGAGCGACGCGTTCGCGGATCTGACCTACGAAATTCTCGGCACCGGCGTGGCGGGGATGACGGTGGATGGTAGCGATGCGATGGCGGTATATCGCGTGACGCAGGAGGCGATGTACCGCGCGCGACACGACGGCGGCCCGACGCTCATCGAGTGCAAGGTATTTCGGAAGGCGGTAGCGGCGGTCCCGACGCGATTGCGGGCTTGGGTGCAGGGCGATGCTGTGGAATACATGGAGAAACAACTAAGGGCGCGCAATTTCTGGCAGGAGAAATTGCGTCGCCCTTAGTTGGGTTGCAAGGTCGCTACACCGCGAGGGCTTCCTGCTCAGCGATGGTTTTCTCGATCATTCTCACCAGGCTTTGAAAGCGCTCGCTGACGATCGCCGACATATGCTCGCCAAACTCGAAACACCAGCCCGTCATATTGAAGAGCACCGCCGGGGGACACGTACCGTATTGCGCGCTGGCGGCCGCAAGCAGCAGTTCGGGGGTCATTCCCTCGGTGAATTTGCCGCTGGATGCGGGATCCGGCTGCACGGTGGTTTCGGTGATGGTGCCGGGCTCTCCCTGCGTGCTGGCGTCGATGAAGATCACGAACGAAGCATTTGCGATCTGCTTGGCGGTCTCGGGCGCGAGCTGATGGCAAGGAATGACCTCGACGCGTTCGTCGCCGCGGAGGTGGTGGCCGATTTGCCGGGCTACGTGACAACCCAAACCATCGTCCGCCCGCAAAGGATTTCCGTATCCGACAACCAGGATCTTTGACATGAAGCGCTCCCGCTCACACGAGCAATGTACTGGAGAGATCATCGGTGAGCGCCCGGCGTTCGGAAAGGAAGAGGGTCACGGTTTTGCGTGATTTATCCCCTCAGGGGACCGAAAAAACGATGAGAATTGAACAGTAGGAGGTGAATCAGGGCTTCTTCTTGGTTTTTCCGGGCAGGCTGGCGGGATTCTCATGCGTTTTCTCGCGGAAACGCGATTTTAGCCCGGTGGCAAGCGAGACCGCATTCTCGCCGAATTTGTCGCGCATTCGGTCGACGACCGTCAGCGCCTTGCTGATCTTGTCTTCCTGCGCTTGGGCTAGGAGATCGAGTTGCAACGGCACGTCGTCGAAGCCGGAGGTTTGCACGCCGAGCAGGCGGATTTCACGGTCGCGCTCCCAGTTCTCGCGAAAAAGCGATCTAGCGGTTTCTGCGACGACGTTGTCGTGCTGGGTTGGCTGCTCGAGCGAATGGGCGCGGGTGATGGTCGTGAAATCGGAGTAGCGGAGCTTGAGTTGAACCGTGCGCGCGTGCAGAGCGTGTTCGCGGAGACGGCGGCACACCATCTCAGAGAGGCGCGCGAGCATGGCTTCGAGTTTCTCGGCGTCCTTTGTATCAGTGTTGAAGGTGTGCTCGTGGCTGATCGACTTTGGGCCTTCGTCCACCGCTACATCGCGGTCGAAGTAGCCGCCGGCATCGAGGCCACGCGACTTTCCTGCCAACGCCAAGCCCCATTCGCCGAAGCGCTCGCGAAGGAACGCGTCGTCGAGCTTGGCGAGGTCGCCAACCTTCTTGATGCCGATTTCGTTGAGCTTTTGCTCCATCACCTTGCCGACGCCAGGGATTTTGCGCACGCTGAGAGGCGCTAGAAAGCTGGCTTCCTGGCCGGGGACGATCCACAACACGCCGTTGGGCTTGGCCTGATCGCTGCAGACCTTGGCAATCAGACGCGAGGTACCGATGCCGATCGAGCAATTCAACTGCGTTTCGGACTTCATCGACTGATGCAATGCATGCGCGGCCTTCAGCGGAGGCCCATGGAGACGCTCGGTTCCGGTCATATCAAGGTAGGCTTCGTCGATTGAGGCCATTTCGACCTTTGGCGAATAGTTCTTCAGCACTGCGAAAGCTTTGCCGGAATATTCGCGATAACGTTCGGGGTGTCCGTTGACGAAGATGGCGTGCGGACACATTTTGGCGGCGGTGCGCAGCGGCATGGCGGAGTGCACGCCGAACTTGCGAGCCTCGTAGGACGCGGCAGAGACCACACCGCGCTCGTCGCGCTGTCCGCCGACTACGACGGCCTTCCCTTTTAGCGCGGGATCGAAGAGCTCTTCCACCGAGACGAAGAAGGCGTCCATATCGACGTGGAAGATGGTCCGCGAGGGCGGCATTTGACTTGGAATGGATGCCATTCGGGCACGCTGCGCTTCATTCTACGTCGGGTTGCGTTGCCACAGAGGGGCATACGAGCGACAATAAACGGGTACTCTCACATTATTAGGAGCTTTCGCGGATGCCTGTGCGCGCCCTCACTCGCCGTGCTGTACTTGCCCTTCTGTTTCTCGCATCTTTCGCGGCCTTTGCTGCCGAAAAGAAGCCGTCGGAGATTCTCTTCATGACCGACTTCGGCAGCAATAACGACGCCGTGCCGATTTGCAAAGGCGTGATGCTCAGCATCCTGCCGGACGCCCGGATTATCGACATCACCCACGATGTGACGCCGTTCTCGATTCTGGACGGAGCGCGCTTCCTGGCTGGGACCACGCCCTACTATCCCGAGGGCACGGTGTTTGTGGTTGTCGTTGACCCGACGGTAGGCAGCAGCCGCAAGGCCATCGTTGCGAAGTCGAAGAAGAACCAGTACTTCATCCTTCCGGATAACGGCCTTCTGACCTTTGTGCAAGACCGCGATGGCATCGAGGGCGTGCACGAGATCACGAACAAGGATTTCATGATCGGCGCCGGTATCTCTTCGACCTTCCATGGGCGCGATATTTTCTCGCCTGCCGGAGCGCACGTGGCGCGTGGCGATGATTGGACTAAGGCTGGACCGGAAGTTCCGGTTGCCAAGCTGGTACGGCTCGATGTTCCGAAGCCGAAGGTTGAGCCCGATAAGGTCACTGCGACCGTCATTGGCATCGACGTTCCCTTTGGCAACCTGATCACCAACCTGATGCGGGAAGACGTTGCCAATCTCGGATACAAGATCGGCGATACGGTCCCCGTTGTCCTCGCCGGGAACCAGCTTCCACTGCCACTCGTACATACGTTCAGCGATGTGGAAGTTGGAAAGCCACTGCTATTTATCGACTCCCGCGGCCGATTAAGTTTTGCGATTAACCAAGCCGACTTTGCGACGATTTACAACATCAAGCCGCCGGTCAGCTTTTCCATTCCGGTTAAACAGAAGTAGCTAGGTTTCACTTTTGCTGGTCGCGAAAGCGGCTCGCGCTGAAGTATCTGGAGGGGGTTCATGAAGAATTTACGATTGGCCTCGATCGCGGTCATCCTGCTATTCATATCCATCTTCGCTGGTGGGCAGAGCTATCGCGGATCGATCCGCGGAACGGTTACGGATCCGAGCGGCGCGGTCGTGCCTAATGCAAGTGTATTGGTGAAGAACTCTGCGACTGGGCTGGAACGGACGGCTGTTTCCGATGGGCAAGGCTCCTATGTTGTCGCCGAGCTACCTCCGGGCGACTATCACGTTGTGGTGGCTGCGCAGGGTTTCACCAGCGCTGGAAAGCTGGTCTCGGTGGAAGTGGGGCACGATAGCACCGTCGACGTCAGGATGTCGGTCGGCGTCGTGGACACGGTGGAAGTCAACGAGAACTCCGCCCCGCTCGTCGAAGAAACTCGCGATGTTCTAGGACAGGTTGTCGAGAACCGGCTCGTCATTGAGCTTCCGCTGAATGGACGCGATTTCGGCAAACTCGTCGCACTCACGCCGGGCGTTACTGTGGAAGGTTCGGGAGTGGCCGGAACTGAAAAAGGCTTCGGGCAATTCAATATCAACGGTAACCGGGACCGATCGAACAACTATATGCTCGACGGCACCGACAACAACGATCCCTTCTTCAATAATTCGGCGTTGAACCAGGTTGGTATCACCGGTGCACCTGCGTCCTTGCTGCCGATTGACTCCATCCAGGAGTTCAACCTGCAAGCCGACTATGGCGCGGAGTACGGACGCAACAGCGGTGGGGCAGTGAACGTTCTGACGAAATCGGGTACCAATGACCTGCACGGCAGCGTCTTCTATTTCTTGCGGAATTCCGCGCTCGACGCGCGCAATTACTTCAATCCAGAGCCTGATCCGCAGGGCGGATTCAAGAACAACCAGTTTGGCGCGTCGGTAGGCGGCCCGATTATCAAAGACAAGACTTTCTTCTTTGCCGCGTACGAAGGCCAACGCGAGCGCGTGACCTCAAACTACATTCTCGATGTTCCTTCGGCGCTGCAAATCTCCGATGCGCAGGCCGCAGTCCTGGCGAACGGGGTGACACCGAGCCCAGCGCTCACCAAGATCCTGAACTACTTTCCTGCAGCAACCGGATGCACCGCCGGATCCGGCACTCCGGCGACCACGGGATGCATCGGCGGCAGCGGCACCGCAAATGGCGTGGTCAACGACAAGAACGACCTCGACAGTTTCATCGCGAAGATCGACCATCAGCTCACGACGAAGAACCAGCTCTCGGCACGCTATGCCTTCAGCCAAGGGGATCAGACCTTTCCGTTGGGCGGACTTGGCTACGGCGCGGGTTCGCGCATTGCGGCCTTCGCGCAGGAATCTCCGACCCGGGTGCAGGTGTTTTCTGCAAGTTTGCTGACCGCGTTTTCCGCCACCCACCTGAATGAGCTTCGCTTCGGATACTCGCGCTATCGCACTTCGTTCACTTCAGCAGATCAGATTGATCCCGGCTCGCTCGGGCTCGACATGGGCACCGGCAAACTCGGGCTTCCAGAAATTGATTTTGGCGGGATCTTCGAAAATCTCGGCACCAGCGCTTACAGCATTCCGCGCGGCCGCGTGAGCCAGACCTACCAGGCGCTCGACAACTTCACATGGATCCACGGCAAGCACAGCATAAAGTTTGGCGGGAACTACTGGCGCGCCCTGGTCAACTCGTACAACGACAACCTGGAACGCGCGCTGATGCCCTTCTATGGCGACGGCTATTCCAGCGATTACGGCACCGATGTGCTCGCCTCGTACTATCTCGGCGACGGTTTTCCAGCTTCGCTTACCGGGAACACGCAGCGCAGCACTTTCAACAATGACGCCGGCTTGTTCGTCCAGGACGATTACACAGTTGCGTCGAACCTGACGTTGAATCTCGGCATGCGCTGGGAGTATTTCGGCCCGCTGGGATCGAGTGACGGTCTCATCTCCAACATGACGCCGAGCGGCCCCCAGATCACCGACCATCCTTATAATCGCGACTTGAATAACTTTGGGCCGCGGGTTGGACTCGCATGGAACCCCCTGAAGCACACGGTGGTGCGCGCGGGGTACGGCATTTATTACGACTACATTCCGCAGGACCTGCTGATCGCGAACTACACCAACTCGGCGGGGCTGGTGACCAACCCGATCGGCCCGAAGCCGGTGAATGCACTGACGTTTAATTCCAGCGCCTGGAATGGCAGCGCGCCCGGGCCGGTGTACACCGCGGGTGCTCCGCCATACGACTGGTTCTTCGTGCCGCAGAATCTCGCGACACCCTACGTGCAAAGCTGGAATCTGAACATCCAGCAGGAGTTGGGTAGCGCGGCATCCTTTGAAGTGGGCTACGTGGGCAGCAAAGGAACGCGGCTCACGCGCCTCTTCGACGCTAACCAAGCTGATGCGGATGGCAATCGCCCCAATCCGAATTACGGATTTGAAGATTACCTGACGACGACCGCGAACTCGACCTATCACGCACTGCAGACCACGTTGCGGCTGCGCAATATGCATGGCTTTTCGGGATTCACCACCTACACGCTCTCGAAGTCACTCGACGACGCTTCAGATGGTATCGACTTCAACGGGGCCTCGGCGGCGCTGCCGCAGAACTCGCTGGACATTGCCGCAGAGCACGGGCCTTCAACGTTCGATACACGCCACCGCTTTACCGGCGCGATCAACTACGCATTTCCAACCTGGAGCGCGCTGCCTTCGCGGGTCGCAAAGGGATGGAATGCGAATGCGGTCGTGACGCTGCAATCTGGGCGCCCGATTCCGATCATCACATCGACAGATACGAGCATCTCGGATAGCGCTACGGGCTTCCAGCCGCCGTCGAATTATCATCAGCGCCCGAACGTGGTGCCGGGCGTGAATCCGATCCTGCCGAACTGGAATCCAGCGACCGGCTATCTCAACCCGCTTGCATTCTCGCAGCCGGCGGATGGGACGTTTGGGGATCTCGGCCGCGATGCGATCTATGGGCCACATTTCTACAACACTGATTTCTCACTCACCAAACTGACGCCCATCAACGAGCACTTGAACGTGCAGTTCCGGGCTGAATTCTTCAATATTTTCAACCATCCAAATTTCGCACTGCCGAATGGCGTAATCATTCCGGGCCTGAACTCGGATGGCACGTTGAATCCAAACGCAGGCGTCGCGGGGCAGATCACGCAGACTCCCGACGTGGCGCAAGGCAATCCCGGCCTTGGCGGTGGCGGCCCTCGCGTAATTCAGTTTGGGCTTCGGTTCCAGTTCTAGCTGTTCGCACCAATTCAAAAGGCCGTCCGCAATGGACGGCCTTTTTGCTTACATCGATGCCTATCTATCCGAGCGAGCCTACCAGCGCAGAACGGGGGCTGCCGGCCAGCATCTTGTTCACTTCGTTGACCGCGCGGTGAGCTGCCTTTATGCCTTCGCCAGTACCTGAGACCGGGCCTTCGGAGTCGGTGTTGGCAAAGGCGATCCGCTCCATGGGAACTCGAGCGAGTGGCTGGACCTTGGTGAAGTTGCCGGGGAGCGTCATGTACATGGGATGGCCACGGCGGTAGATGTGGACTTCCATTGGGTCGACGTTGGTCTCGGGCAACAGTTTTTTGAAATCGGTAAGCACCTGTTCGGCGACCATCTTGCTTCCGTTCTCCGTGAGGAGGTAACCGCGCTCATCGGAGTCGAGCGGCGTGTAGCAGGTAAGAATGTTGTATTTCTGCTTGTAGCCGGGCTGGTTCCGCACTGTCCAATCCGCAACGATGAAATCGGTGAAGCGATTGCCGCCGGGACACCAGGTGTCGTAGCCGCCGTTGAAGACGGGTTTGTCATAGATCAGGTTCACGACTGCATATGGAATGTAGCGCATCTTGTGGATGGCATCTTTTTGCGCGGCGGGCATGCCTTCGACGATGCGTGCGGTGATGAACTTCGGCGTCGCCATGATAACGGCCTTCGCGGTCACCGTCTTCAGCTCACCGTTCTGAACGTATGTAACTTCTACGCCATTCTTCTGCTGGCTTACGGCGACGATGGTAGCGCCAAGCTGGATGTGTTCCTTGCGCTTCTCGGTAAGCACCTCTGCGAGGCGCCGGTTCAGGGCACCGATGCCGCCGGGCAACGTCACGCGTTGGTCCTTCCGCCCCGGCCCGCTGATGAAGTGCAATTCCATGAGCGCGACCATCGCTGAAGTCTCTGCCGATTTCGCTCCCCAGTTCGAAGGGCCATAGGCGTCCCACCACTCGACGAGTTCCTGCGGATAGCCCTTGAGAAAGTGGGTGAGCGGCAGCAGATCGAGTTCTTTCGCGCGACCCATCACGTCCATCTTCAGCGCTTCGTCGCGGAATTTCTTGAATGCATCGCGCACGCTCGCTGAGTACGGGATCTTGTCGATGTTGTCGCCCCAGCAGTCGGAAACGAACTTGCCGTTCAGGATCATGCCGTCCCAGTTGTTGATGGGAAGCTGTTCCAGCCCGAGCGACTTCGAGAATTCAATAGCGGGACCTTCGAGTTCAAGGAATGCGCCGCCCGTCGCGTACGGCGTGCCGTTGAACTCCTCCATGTAGGAATTGCCACCCCAGTGCGGCTCTTTCTCAAGCAAGAGAAAGTTCTTATCCTGGAGCAAATAGGCCGCGGTCATGCCGCTCACGCCACCGCCCACAATCACGACGTCGTAGTTCGCCGACGAGGCGGGCTTGGTGAACGCGTGGCCGTCACGCACCTGGTGGCAGATCTCGTTATGCTCGCCATCGACCTCAGTCTTCGCGTCCTCGGGAACGGCCTTGAGATTGATCGGACATCCGGCAGCCACGGCTCCGGCTACCACGAACTTTATGAAGTCCCTGCGATTCGCGCTCATGATTACCCTTCTACCGCCTTGGCGGCGGCCTCCCACTCATCGGTTCCAGGCTTACGTAATCGGTACCAAAGCAAAATCATTGCCAACGAGAAAACGAAGATCACGGTCGAGATGGCGTTGATCTCAGGCGTCATGCCACGGCGCAGGCGCGACCAGATCTCCAGTGGTAACGTGTTGTCGCGGCCGATGAGGAAAAAGCTAACCGCGATCTCATCCATCGAAAGGGTAAAGATCAACAACGCCGCGCCGATGATCGCCAGCTTGAGATTCGGCAACGTGACGCGCCAGAAGGTCTGCCAGTAGGTCGCCCCGAGATCGAGCGATGCCTCTTCCTGCGAACGCTGCGCTTTTTGCAGTCCGGCGAAGATTTCGGTTGTCGCTACGGAGATGAGCGCGGTGCCGTGGCCGAGCGTGATCGTCAGCAGGCTGAGTTTCAGTTTCACGGCGACGACCAGCATCAGAAGTGAGAGGCCCGTGATGATGCCGGGAAGAATCAGCGGCAGAAGCACCAGGCGTCGGAAGATTACCTTACCGGGAAAGTTGACACGGTCGAGCGCCAGGGCTGCGGGAAGGCCGAGGCCGACTGCGATGATGACCGCGGCGATCGCGACTTCCAGGCTGTTGAGCACCGCATCCCAAAGTGCGCCGTCGCTGAACAGCAGGCGGTACCAGCTCAGGGTGAGATTGCGCGGCGGAAAGCCGCCCACGCCTCCACCGTTAAACGAGTAAAGAACGAGAATCGCGATCGGCAGGTAGAGGAAAGCGAAGACGGCGATTACGTGCACTCGCAGCCACGCCGGACGCTTCTCCGCGCTCGCACTCACTAGCTGAAGCTCCATTTCTTTTCGAGCTTCTCGGTCAGGAAGAGAATCGCGAGCACCAGCACCATCATGCACGCCGAGATCGCGGCGCCGAGCGGCCAATCAAACGCAGCTCCGAATAGGGTCACTACGACGTTTGAGATCATGATGCCACTGGGACCGCCGAGTAGCAGCGGCGCGAGGAAATCGCCAAGGCTCAGCACAAACGCAAACGTGGCACCGGCGAGGATGCCGGGAATCGATAGCGGAACGATGACTCGCCAGAACGTCTTGATGCGGGATGCGCCGAGGTCTTGTGAAGCTTCGATCAAGTTCTTTGGGATGTGCTCCAACGCGGCGTAGATTGGCAGGAACGTAAACGGCGTATAGATATGCGTCAATGTAAGAACGACCGCGAAGGGGCTGTAGAGCAAGAAGCCGACCGGTTCGTGCGTGATGTGAAGATACTGGAGCAGCGTGTTCATCACACCATCGCTTCCGAGGATGGTCTTCCACGCGTACGCGCGCACCAGGTAACTCACCCAGAGCGGAATGATCACTAACTGGTAAAGCAGTTCCTTGCGCTTTGCGTAAAACGCGACGTAGTACGCCAGCGGATAGCCGAGCAGCAGCGCGAGCAATGTCACTCCGCCGGCGATTTTCATCGAGCGCAACAAAACTTCGGCGTAAACCGGGACGTGCACCAGCTTCGAATAGTTCTGCATGCCCCAGTCATGCACAATCGTTTGTCCGTCGCGCACGCTCCAGAAGCTATTGCAGAAGAGCAACAGATAAGGCGTGAGGAGAAATGCACCTACCCACACAATAGGAGGTAGCGCCACCGCCGCTTTGTACGCGCGCGAGAACACTAGCGGCTCTCCTTGACGGGAACGAAATCGCTGAGTGCGAACTCAAATTCACTTTCGCCCGCCGGAACTCGGGCCGAGTAGATTTTTGCGTTGAGGGTCATCCCGCCGCAGTCGAGTTCGAAGAGTTCGGTCGCCCCTTGAAAGACTTGTCGCAGAACGGTTGCCTTAAACCGAACCACGTCGGTTGCACCGGCTGCCGATGCGAGACGTATCGCCTCCGGGCGCAGCGAAAACACCGCGGGGCCATCGGCTTCCGAAGTGGTGCAGATAACATTTCCGCAACGCGCGATCCCGCGACTCACGTTGCACCGCAACAGATTGCTGTGACCAATGAACTGGGCCACGTATGCAGTTGCAGGCTTCGAATAGATCTCTCGCGGAGTCGCGACCTGTTCCAGTTCACCGAATCGAAGCAGCGCGACGCGGTCCGACATCGTCATCGCTTCCTCCTGGTCGTGCGTGACGAAGACGAAAGCAATGCCGACTTCGCGCTGGAGCGATTTCAACTCGAACTGCATCTCCCGTCGGAGATTCGCATCGAGCGCCGATAGCGGTTCGTCGAGTAACAGCAGTTTGGGACGATTGACCAAGGCACGTGCCAACGCCACACGCTGTTGTTGGCCGCCGCTGAGCTTCGATGGCTTCGATGCAGCGAAACCTTCCATCTTCACCATCGCGAGCGCTTCCCGCACACGAGAATCGATCTCTCCCCTTGGGGCTTTGCTGACCTTTAAGCCGTAGGCAACGTTGTCGGCGACGGTGAGATGAGGAAAAAGCGCGTAGCTCTGGAAGACCGTATTGACGCGGCGTTTATAGGGAGGCAGACTGTCGATGCGTTCGCCTGCCATCTGAATTGTGCCCGAGTCCGGCCGCTCGAAACCAGCGATCAACCGGAGGAGCGTCGTTTTTCCAGAGCCACTCTCGCCGAGAATGCTGAGAAATTCGCCCTGCGCGATATCGAGCGACACGTCGCTCAGCACGATATTCTTCCCAAACGTCTTGGCCACCCGGTTCACGGAGAGCAGGGGCTGCGTCGCTGCCGGAGCTTGTGGCACTGCAGTGGTTGTCATGCGTTACTGGGCAGCCTTTACCTGATTCCAGATTTCGTTATACTTCGCACGCCGCGGCACGTTTTGCCAGAAGTAGATGTGCTTCTGATAGCCGTCTACGTCGTCGAGATGCAGCGCCTTCTTTTCGTCGTCGGTCATGAATTGCGCTGCCGTGGGATTCGCCGGAGTGTAACCGGTCACATCGGTGACGGCCTTCTGCGTCTTGGCCTCGACCATGTAGGCGAGGAACTTCATCGCGAGGTCTTTGTTCTCACTGGCGGAGGTGATCATCAGGTGATCGATCCACCCAGTGGTGTTTTCTTTCGGAATCGTTTCGGCGATCGGGAAATTCGCCTTGCGCAGCTGATTGGTCATCAGCGGCCAGCCCATCGAGGCAACGACCTCGTGGTTCTGGAAGAGGTTCGTCAGTTCGCCGCCCGTGGTCCACATCTTGCGAACGTTTGGCTTCAGTTCAAGGAGCTTCGCCTTCACCTTGTCCAGTTCCTCATCACTGAGGTTGTAGAGGTGCGCCGGATCGGGCTTGTCGTAACCGAGCACCTGCGCCGCCATGTAAGCCGTAGAGAGATCATCCCAAACGGAGATCTTCCCTTTCAGCTTCGGGTCCCACAAATCGGCCCAACTTTGTGGCGCGGACTTGTAGTAAGAGGTGTCGTAGAGCAGCGGATTCGGGCCCCACATGAATGGAACGCCATAGGTCTTGCCATTCACCTTTACCAGGGGCAGGTCGCGAAGCTGCGGGGATAGGCTGTTGTAGTCAGGAATCTGGGTGGTATCGATCTCGGCGGCGAGGCCACCAGCAGCGATGCTTGTGGCAACATCGCTCGAGGGAGAAATAACGTCGTAGTTTGCTGCGCTACCGCCGCGAAGCTTGGCGACCAGTTCATCGCTCGACCCCATGTAGCTGGCGGCGACCTTACAGTTGTACTTCTCTTCGAAGGCATGCACGAACGCGGGGTCGGCGTAGCCTTCCCACACCAACAGGTTCAAGGTCGGTGTCTTCTTCGAGCACGAACCCAGAAACACCGACAGCACTATCAGCAGCACAAGCGCACAGCATCGTTTCATTTGCCTGCTCCCGATGAAGAATTCTTGTCCCACGCAGCCGATTGATAAACGATCTTGCCACCCACCATCGTCAACAACACCTGTGTTTTCGAAAGTTGATTCGAAGGAACCTGAAAAGGATCTTGCGAGATGACGATGAGGTCGGCAAGTTTGCCCGCCTCGATGGAGCCTTCTGTCTGCTCGCGATGTCCGGCGAATGCCGCTCCAAGGGTGTAGCCTTCAATCGCCTGCGCCACTGTCAGACGTTGCGCGGGAACGAATCCGCCAGCCGGAGTTCCCTCCGTCGTCTCGCGGGTTACCGCCATCTCGACGCCGGGCCACGGATTGATCGTGACCACCGGCCAGTCACTGCCGAATGCGAGATGACCGCCGTCGTCCTTAATACTCTTCCACGCCCACGCTCGTGGCTCTCGTTCTTTGCCAGCGCCGGCGAGCCATGGCCCCAGCGTGTCTTCATCGGGATAGGCGTGTAGCGGTTGCATACTGGCGATCACGCCCAGCTTGCCGAAGCGTGCAATGTCGGCAGCTTTCACGGTCTCAATGTGCTCTACCCGTGGACGCATATCGTGCGTGTGATTCACTTGCTGCATGTTTTGAAAAGCATTCAGAGCGAGGTCCACGGCGTCATCGCCGATGGCGTGGGTAAACATCTGGAAGCCGCGTTTGTCGAGCTCCTGCATGGCTGCAGTGTATTTCTGGGGATCCCAGAATGTACTGGTGGTCTTGCCGGTATCGGCGTACTTCATCGCCGCAGTATGAGATTCCACGACGCCGTCGAGCATCGTCTTAACAGCTCCACCCGCGAGCCAGTCGTCGTGGTAAGTCCTTCGCGCATTTTCGATGAGATCAATTTCCTTCGGCGTCAATTCAGGTGGATCGAGGAAGTATGCGATGTAAAAGCGCGCGGTAAGTTGTCCGTTCTTTCTCAGCTCGTCATAGAGATCGAAGTATTCGAAATCGCCGCCCGCGCTGTGCATGCGCACCACGCCGTCTTTTGCTGCTTCCTGCAAGCCGCCGCGCAGCGCCGCCAATCGTTGCTCTCTCGTCATCGGAGGCACGACTTTGGAAACCAGTTCTTCCGCAGCTTCCTTCAATGCTCCGGTGGCAGAACCATTTGCGTCGCGAACAATAATGCCGTTTGCTGGATCCGGCGTGCGGTTGCCGATGTCCGCCAACTCGAGCGCTTTGCTGTTGGCCCAGTAGGTATGGCCATCGAAGCCCTCAAGAAAGACCGGTCGATCGGGGACGACGGCATCGAGATATTTCTTGTCAGGCAGGGCAGCGGCGCCGAATGTTGGATACGTCCAGCCGCGTCCCAGGATCCACGGCGCGTCCGGATGCGTGTCCGCAAACTGCTTCACGCGCTTTTGATACTCATCCACCGTTTTCGCATCATCGAGAATCACGCCCAAGAGCCCGATCGATCCGCTCATAAAGTGCACGTGACAGTCGGCGAAACCAGGCAACACCACGCGTCCACCGGCATCGATCACTTTCGTGTCAGCGCCCTTGAATTTCTCGACTTCAGTCGCTTTACCGACCGCCAGAATCTTTCCGTCGCGAATCGCGATGGCCTCCGCCCACGGCTGCCTATGGTTCACGGTATAGACGCGCGCCGACGTGACAATGAGATCGGCCGATGGAGACGCCTGTCCGCCACTGAATGCAGACAGCAATGCCACGATGAGCAAGGAGCACAAGCTTCGGGGAATAACCGCACGAAACATCGATTCTCCATGACAGCTGCCAACTAGAAAGTTGGCGGCGTATTGACCCAAAGAACCACAGCTTCTTTTTTTGCAGGATTCGACCAGCGATGCGGGGTGCTGCTCTCGAAGTAAAAGCTGTCGCCCTTTTGCAGCAGATACTCCTTACCATTCACTACAAGGTTCAGAGCCCCGGTGAGCACGAAGAGGAACTCCTCACCTTCATGGGAATACTCTTCTTCGCCACTGCCCGCGCCGGGGGCTACGTGGAAAAGATGCGGCTCCATTACGGGATTGCCCCAAGCCAGCAGTTCCATGCGCACCCCATCGCTCGCCTCGAGTTGGCGCCTCTCGGCCGGGCGGACCAGGTACTGTCGCGCACCGCTCTGATCGAAGAAATCGAGGATATTAAGCTGGTAAAACTTTGCAAGGTTGCGCAGCGTTGCTACGGATGCGCCCATCGCTGAGCGTTCGATGGCGCTCAGGAAACCAACCGAGATGCCAACTTCTTTCGCGACCTCGGAGAGAGAGAGGCCGCGCGATGAACGTACCAGGCGTAAGCGAATTCCGAGATTGTTGTCGGCACCATTGCGATGCGACTTCAACTCGCCTTTCGACTTCATCAGTTCGACGATGGCGGGAGCATTCATTCCGCGCACGCGGCTTAAATAGCGGGCGCGGCGCAGCAACTTCACGTCTTCGGGAGAATACAGCCGGTACTTGCTGCCAGTCCGCTGGGGCGAGGTGAGACCGAGTTTTTCCCACGAGCGAATGACCGACGCGGAGATGCCCACCATCTCGGCGACGTCGCCGATCTTCAGCAAAGGCGCCGCATTCTTCGCGTCCCGCTCATCTTGAGCATGGACGTCGCCCCGGCTCCCGTTCTTATGAACGGAACGATTTGCTTTTTTTCTAGCCAAAGTGCTTGACAGCGCGAGAAGGATTCTCTAACCTTGCGCGATTATAGCAAGGTTTGTTTTCCTGGCAAGCACAACTTCGGACTTCAAAACAACTGGATGTAAGGGACCCAATTCTCAGTCGCCTGTTCGTGGGGAGATAGATATGCACCGTTGCGGCAGTTCGTGGGCTCGATGTCTCATCGCCATCCTGTTTGCTGTTGCCCTTCTCACCGCGCCTGCAATTGCGCAGAGCACGGGCGGCCGTATCCTCGGCAAGATCACTGATCCCAGTGGCGCAGTAATTCCCGGCACAACTGTCACGCTAACGAATGAAGCCACCGGAGTATCGAATTCGACAGAGGCGGACAAAGAAGGCGAATTCGGGTTTCCCAGCGTTCCGGTGGGTAATTACACTATTCAATTCGTTGCCACTGGCTTCAAGGAAAACGTCCTGCACAACGTGACTGTCGTGCTGAACCAGGTCCTCACGTTGAATCAGTCGATGCAGCTCGGCCAGAAGGCGGAGATTGTGGACGTGACCTCAGAGGCGCCGATCGTCGATACGACCTCGACCCAACTCGGCGCCGTAGTTGATGAACGATCCGTTGTCGCGCTGCCCCTGAATACCCGCGATACCTATCAACTTCTGCAGTTGCAGCCCGGCGTCATGTCGAACGTAGGCGGCAGCAACAGCATTGCATATGGATCGGATCAGCCGGGCGTAGTCTCGGTGAATGGCGGACGCGGACGATCTAACAACTTCAACGTCAATGGCGGTGACGCGAACGATCTTTTCGCGAATTTACCGACCGTCCAACCGAATCCCGACAGCATTGAAGAATTCCGCGTCCTGACGAATACCTTCGACGCCGAGTATGGCCGCAATTCCGGCGCGGTGATCAACGTCGTGACGAAGTCCGGCACCAACAATTGGCATGGCAGCATGTACGAGTTCTTCCGCAACAAGGTGCTCAACGCCAAGGGCTATTTCGATCCGGATAAGCCTGACTTCCAACAGAACCAATTTGGCGGAACGCTCGGCGGACCAATCATCAAAGATCGCACTTTCTTCTTTACATCCTACGAAGGTCGTCGCATTAAGCAGGGCATCCCGTCCACAGCCGCATACTTTCCAGATGCAGCCCAACGCGGCGGAGATTTCAGCAATTCTGGAGCATTTACGGGCACGCTCAACGACCAAGCCGTCGCAGACACGTTGAATGCGCGTGCGGGATGCGCAGCCGGAATTGCTTCAGAGGGCGGAATGACGCCTGCGTCCGGGGCCCTGTGGTCACAGATCTTTCCGAAAGGTACGATTCCCACCGGCTGCATGGATCCGACGGCAGTTGCGTTGATGAATCTGTATGTTCCGCTTCCGAATCGCGGTAACGGTGCGGCGTTGGCCCAAGTGAACTACCAGTCAGTTCCCGACAACATCGTCCGTGGCGATCAAGGTACCCTCAGGATCGACCACCGCATCAGCAACAGCCAGAACCTCAATTTCTACTACTACGTGGACGACAGCGATACTTTCCAGGCGCTGTCGTTCTTCCAGCAGGCCGGCGCAAACGTTCCGGGATTTGGCAGCACCATCCCAACCCGGGTGCAGCAGTTCAACCTGTCACACACCTGGACGCTCAGCAACACCGTAGTGAATGAAGCACGCTTCACATATATGCGTGAAGGCCAGATCGGCTTCCAAAAGCCCCAGAACACAAATCTGGTTCAAGATACTTGCGGGAGTGCGGTGACAAATTGCTTTACCAGTCCGACCAACCCCTCCCTCGGAATTACGCCTGGACTCGGGGCATCGGCGGAGGGTCTTCCCTTCATTTCCGTACCTGGCTCGTTCTCCATCGGCAACAATTTTGAAGGACAGCTTCCGCAAGTCGGCAACAGCTTCCAGTGGAGTGACAACCTCAGCAAAGTTTGGGGCAATCACACTACGAAGTATGGTATCGATGTCCGTCGTATGAGGTTCGACCAGACGCTGTATTACAACGTGAACGGCGACTTCAGCTACGACCCGACCGCGGGCAATTCGACCGATTTGACCGTAACCTCGAACGGCAACTCGACAACGAACCTCATTCCCGACTATTTGCTCGGCTTGCCGTACAGCTACTCGCAAGGCTCAGCGCAGCGCGAGAACGTGCGCGCCACCGCTCTTTACCTCTTTGCGCAAGACAGCTGGAAGATCAAGCCGAACCTCACGTTGAACTACGGATTGCGTTGGGAACTCGACACGCCTTTGGCTGATCAGCTGCACCACGTGCAGACCTTCCGTCCCGGGCAAGCCGACACTCAGTTCCCGTGCCAACTTTCCGCGGCTAACGCCGCGGCTCTGGGCGCAACGAGTACAGACTGCGGGCAGAACAGCGCCAACAACGCCTACTTCCCACTGGGCTTGGTTGTTCCCGGAGACTCCGGGGTGCCTGCCGGCTTGACGGCAACCTATTACCACGCCTTTGCTCCGCGCATTGGTCTTGCCTGGAGCCCATCGGGATCGGACGGAATTAAACACGCGCTGTTTGGGAGCACTGGGCAAACCAGCATTCGCGCGGGATACGGCATCTTCTACAACCCGATCGAGCAGTTGGTGCTCGAGCAGTTCGGCGCCGAGCCGCCATTTGGCGGCAGCAACTACATCAGCGATCCCTCGTTTAACACGCCCTTCCTCGATCAATCTGGAACGCAGTGGCCGAACCCGTTCAATGGTTTCCTTACGCCTAAGACGGGTACGCCGATCGATTGGTCGGCCTTCCGCCCGATTCTCCTTTTCGGAGACCTGCAGCCTCACCTTAAGACGCAGTACTCGGAACAGTACAACCTGACCATCCAACGCGAACTGTCGAAAGACACGGTCCTTCAATTTGGATACGTAGGTTCGCAAGGTCACCGCCTGCTTGATTCGCACGATATCAACTACGGAAATCCGCAAACGTGTATTGATCTCAACACCGTACTTGGCGACGGGACATGCACCCAGGGCAGCGCTGACGGCGCTTACTTCATTCCTGCCGGCACTGTGATTCCGTCAGGTGGTTTCCACCTGCCCTACAATCCGGGCGGCTCAACCTACTTGCCTCCTGGTTACGTGGTAGGCGCGAATGGAATTACTCTCGTCGGCATCCGTCAATATTCATCGCCGAACTGCCATCCGATGACAGGCGCGGGTTGCCCAGCTGACGGCGTCCCCGTGTTCTCAAACATCTTTGCCGAGGACACGATCGGAAACTCGAACTACAACTCGTTCCAGGCGATGCTGCAAAAGCGCTTCTCCAAGGGACTGCAGTTCCAGCTCGCTTACACCTGGAGCAAGTCGTTTGACTTGGGCTCGAGTTTCGAAGGCGAAGTCAATCCGATCGATCCTCATCGCAGCTACTCCCTTTCCGAGTTTGACGCTCGTCATCGTGTTGTCTTCAGCTATGACTGGGAGCTGCCAATTCGCAAGATCAACGGTTTCGCCGGTAAAATTGTGAATGGGTGGACCACTTCTGGAATTGTTACCTTCCAATCTGGCTTCCCGATCCGCATCGGTTCGAACGACGACAACGAACTCTTCACCAGCTTCTTCTTCGAGACTGCGGGTGAACCGAACCAGATGCTTCCGTTCTCGACCCAAAGTCCCCAGAAGAACAATGGCTACTACTTCAACCCCAGCATCTTCAGCAATGATCCGGCGTCGATCAACTACCTGACCGGCCAGCCACTGTTCGGAACCGTAGGAAATGCGCCCCGCACGATCTGCTGCGGGCCCGGGATCGAAAACTGGGATATGACTTTCATCAAGGACTCCAAGTTGAGTGAACGTTGGAACATGGAGCTCCGTGCAGAATTCTTTAACCTGTTAAACCACACGCAGTTCTATAACCCGGATGGCAACATCTCCGACAGCACCTTCGGGCAAGTGCAGAATGCGCACGATCCGCGCCTTATCCAGCTTGCTTTGAAATTCTCGTTTTAGCCCGTAACGCTGCCGCCTTGGCCGCTCTCCGCGCCGTGGTGGCAGTGCTTCGGATGCACTCTTCGCGAAAAGGAAAAGGAGTCCCGCATCATGCATGAGGCATTGCGGAAAGAGATTGAAACCTTTGAAAAGCGCACGCCAAAATCGGCTGAGGCGCATCAAAAAAACCTCAAGCGGCTACCGCTTGGCGTCGCCAGTAACTACCGGGCCTACGACCCATATCCGATTTTCGTAAAGGACGCCTCGGGCTCGAAGTTCCGTGACCTCGATGGCAATGAATACATCGACCACAACCTCACCTTCGGCGCACTTATGGCCGGACACTGCCATCCCGCGGTGATGAAGGCCGTGGAAAAACGCCTGAGCACGGGAACCATGTTTGGCATGCCGCACGACATGGAATGGGAACTCGCAGAAGAGATTTGTGCTCGCTTCCCAATAGAAATGCTCCGCTTCGCTTCAACGGGCACGGAGGCAACGATGCACTCAGTGCGCTTGGCGCGAGCCGCTACTGGTCGCGACAAGATCATCAAGTTCGAAGGCGGCTATCACGGGCTGCATGATGCTGCTCTCGTCAGCGTGAAACCGAAGCTCTCTGAGGTCGGAGACTTCGATAAGCCGCATTCGGTCCCCGGCGGTCTGGGTGTACCCAAAGCCAGCATCGCGAATGTGACCATCGCGAGCTTCAACGATCTCGGCAGCGTCGAACACCGCTTTAAGCAGTTCCCTGGCGAGATTGCCGCAGTCATTCTCGAACCAGTCATGATGAACGTCGGCATTTGCATGCCGGAGCCGGGCTTCCTTGAGGGTCTGCGCGAGCTGTGTACCAAGTATGGCGCGCTGCTCATCTTCGACGAAGTGAAGACCGGCGCCAAACTCGGTTGGGGTGGCGCGTCGGAATACTTCGGCGTGCAACCGGACATGATCTGCCTCGCCAAGTCGATCGGCGGCGGATTCCCGCTCGCGGCGTTCGGTACATCGAAGTCCGTCATGCGACTGATCTCAGATCACAAGGTCTTCCATGGCGGAACTTACAACACAAACCCTGTTTCGATGGCAGCTGGGCTTGCGGTCTTCCGCGAGGTATTAACGCGCGCGAACTATGCGCACGTGGAAAAGCTCAGCCACAAGCTAACCGTGGGTTATCGCGAGACCGTCGCAAAAGTCGGGCTCGACGCTTATGTCGAAGTGGCTGGCGCCAACGGTGTACTCATGTTCGCACCCAAGCGCGTACGCAACTATCGCGACTGGCTCAATGTCGATACCGAATTGTGGCGGCATTACTGGTTCGCCATGGTCAACCGAGGCGTCATGCCTCAGCCCTACTGGTGGGATGAGCAATGGACTATGTCGGTCGCGCACACGGAGGCCGACATCGAGAAGCACCTTGCGGTATTTGCGGAAATCGCACCTTCTCTCGCAGCAGCTCAGAAAGAGCCGCACGAGGCGGTTGCGGCCCACTAGCTTTAACGTTGTAACCGATAGGCGGGGCGAACCAGCCCCGCCATTCATGCCTCACCCGGAGAGAATTTGACTGACAGCCACACCGAAACCGTGCACTTGAAACGCGTCCTCGGAAAATGGGACCTGGTGCTGCTTTTCGTGGTTGCGGTCTTCAACCTCAACGTTGTGCCGTCCATTGCTGCCAATGGCGGCGTCACGATTTGGCTTTGGATCATCTCGCTAATTCTGTTCTTCTGGCCACAAGGCATCGCGGTCATCGAACTGGCGCATCGCTACCCTGGAGAAGGCGGCGTCTACCTCTGGGCAAAGGAAATCTTCGGGGACTTTCACGGATTCCTCTCTGGTTGGTGCTACTGGACGAACAACATGCTTTACGTCCCGACGGTAATGCTTTATTTCGTCGGCGTTTCCGTTTATGTGCTGGGCCCGAGCCATCAAGGTCTGGCAGATAACAAAATATTCGCCCTCTCGGTGTCGCTGGCGCTACTGACGGTGCTCGTTGCCCTCAACATCGTCGGACTCGGCGTCGGCAAATGGATCAACAACATCGGCGCCATCGGCACCTTTGTCGCTGCCGGCACTCTTCTGGGCCTGGGTCTGTACGTCGGACTCAAGCAGGGCGCGTCGATCAGCAGTGTCAACTTCCACATCCCGGCGGATCCGAAATTCCTTTTTAACGCGTTCGGAGTCATTTGCTTCGGGCTGGTGGGCCTCGAACTCGCGTCGATCATGGGCGACGAAATCCGGGAGCCACGCAAAACATTGCCCGGTGCCGTCGCTTGGGGCGGCGTTATCTCAGGTGTGCTCTACATCGCAACGACGCTGACGCTTCTCGTTGCAGCCGGCAAGAACGGTATCAATGTGCTCCAGGGAATTGTGGACGCGGTCGCACACCTTGGAGCGCAGGCACACATCTCATGGATCCTCATTCCCTTCGCACTGATGCTGAGTCTCGCGATCGCCGGAATCGGATCCGCGTGGCTGGCTGGGTCCGCCCGTATTCCGTTCGTCGCCGGCCTCGATAGCTACATGCCGAGCTGGTTGGGACGAGTGCATCCGAAGTATGGGTCGCCCTATGCGGCCTTACTCGTGCACGCAGTCGTTTCGCTAACGCTTGTACTTTTGTCGTTCCTCGGCGGCGATAGCGTGAAACAAACGTTTCAAACCATGCTCTCACTCGCCGTCGCTCTGCAGTTGGTTCCGTTCCTTTACATGTTCGCCGCTCTCCTGCGGATCGGCATCAACTACAAGCCGGGGGAAGGCGTTTATGGGCGTCCGGCACTCTTGTTGGCTGGTCTCAGTGGATTCGTCACGACAACCCTGGGAATCGTACTGGCGTTCTTCCCGCCGGCATCTGTCATCTCTTTGAAACACTATGAACTTCAAATGGTCGGCGGAGCAGTCTTTTTCATCGGGCTCGCCGCTTTTTTCTTTTTTGTTTACGGCGGCCGCAAGGCACGCACCGCTGCCGCGCTTGCCGCATCTCATTCGGCCTAACGCAATGGAGATTTTGTTATGGGATCCGCAGTGAAAACTGACACTTATCAGATGTATATCGACGGCCTGTTCGTCGAAGGCGCAACCGGCAAATCGCTCCCTGTCTACGATCCTTCGACTGAAGAAATCATCGCCGAGTGTCCGGCCGGAAATGCGAGTGATGTAGATCGCGCCGTGAGCGCAGCACGCAAGGCGTTCGACGAAGGTCCATGGTCTGGTACCACTGCGCAGGAACGTGGACGCGTTCTCTTCCGCATCGCCGAGAAGATCCGCCAGAACGCCGCGGTACTTGCAGAGCTTGAATGCCGGAACTCTGGCAAGCCGATCGTTGAAGCAGAGTATGACATTGCCGACTGCGCCACCTGCTTCGAATACTACGGCGGCCTCGCGACGAAAGTCACCGGCCAAGTCAACCCCGTTCCAGATAACGCGGTCAGCCTGTCGCTCAAGGAACCGATCGGGGTTGCCGGGCAGATCATCCCGTGGAACTACCCGCTTGCCATGGCCGCTTGGAAGCTGGCACCGGCGATCGCTGCGGGCTGCACTGTCGTGCTCAAGCCCGCAGAACAAACGCCGCTCACCGTGCTCGAGCTCGCGAAGCACTTCGAAGAAGTCGGGCTTCCGAATGGCGTGATCAACATCGTCACCGGCTACGGCGAGGAAGCTGGGGCGCCGATCGTCGCGCACAAAGAGGTCGACAAGATCGCCTTCACGGGAAGCGGTGCCGTTGGCAAGGCCATTATGCGCGAAGCTGCGAATACTCTGAAGCGCGTCTCGCTCGAGCTCGGCGGCAAATCGCCGAACATTTTCTTTGCCGATGCCGATTTCGAAGCCGCGATCGACGGCGCTCTCTTTGGCGTCTTCATCAATCAAGGCGAGGTGTGTTCTGCGGGAAGCCGAATTCTCGTTGAGCGTCCAATCTATAAGAAGTTTGTCGAAGCTATGACCGAGAAGGCGAAGTTGGTGAAACTCGGGCCGCCGCTCGAACGTGAAACCAAGATGGGTCCGCTGGTCAGCAAGGAACAATACGACCGCGTCCGCAGCTACCAGGAACTCGGCAAGCAGGAAGCGAAAGTAGCCGCGGGCGGAAATCGCCCGAAGGATTTTGCGAAGGGCTATTATGTCGAGCCGACCATCTTTTACGATGTTGACAACAACGCGCGCATCGCGCGTGAAGAGATCTTCGGCCCCGTCGCTTCCGTCATTCCCTTCGACAACGAAGCGGACGGACTGCGCATTGCCAATGACACGCCCTTCGGCCTGGCCGCCGCCGTCTGGACCCGCGACATCTTCAAGGCATTCCGCATGGTGAAGAAGATCCGCGCCGGCATCGTGTGGGTGAACCACATGCAGCCCACGTATTTCGAAGCGCCGTGGGGTGGCTACAAGCAATCGGGCTTCGGACGCGAGCTCGGCCCCTGGGGCATCGAGGAATATCTCGAAACCAAGCAAGTCCACATCAACCTCAACGAGCAACCGATTGGATGGTACTGATGTCGTCGATTGTTCTACGCACCCAGATTCCCGGCCCCAAGGCCCAGGAGCTAGCGAAGCGCCGCGCGCAATCCGTCCCGCGCGGCATTTACGCATCGACTCCGGTCTATATTTCGCGCGCCGAGGGCGCCGTGATTGAAGACGTCGATGGTAATTCCCTGATCGATCTCGCCGGAGGCATTGGCGTCATCAATGTCGGTCACCGGTCGCCTGCGGTTGTCGATGCAATCCATCGCCAGGCCGATCGCTACCTGCATACGTGTTTCCAGGTCGTCGCTTACGAAAGCTATATAAAGCTCGCCGAGAAACTGAACGAGATCACGCCTGGAACTTTCCCGAAGCGCACATTCTTCGTCAACTCTGGAGCGGAAGCGGTTGAAAACGCGGTGAAGATCGCGCGCTTTTACACCAAGCGCCAAGCGGTGATTTGCTTCGAAGACGCATTTCACGGTCGCACCTTTCTCGGGATGGCGCTCACCAGCAAGACCCATCCCTACAAGGCGGGGTTTGAGCCATTTCCCAGCGAGATCTACCGAATCCCGTATGCTTATTGCTATCGCTGTTCCTACGGGCTGAAATATCCGAGCTGCGAAGTGGCATGTGCCGACGCCCTCGAGGGCGTCTTCAAGCGCACAGTCGCCGCGGAGTCAGTCGCGGCGATCATCGTTGAGCCGATTCTCGGCGAAGGTGGCTTCGTAACTCCCCCGAGCGATTTCCTCCGCAAGTTGCACGGCATCTGCAAGCAGCACGGCATCCTGCTCATTGCCGATGAAGTTCAAACCGGCTTCGGCCGCACCGGCGCAATGTTTGCCTGCGAACGCTACGGCATTGAGCCTGACATCCTGATCGCCGCGAAGTCGCTCGGAGGAGGATTGCCGATTGGCTCCATCACCGGACGCGCTGAAATCATGGATGCTCCCGGTCCGGGTGCAATTGGCGGCACTTTCGGCGGCAATCCGCTCGCCTGTGAAGCAGCACTGGCAACCATCGACACCATGGCGCGCCAGGATCTACCTGCCCGTGCTAATGCGCTGGGCGAACGTTTTCGGGCGCGCGCTGCGAAGTGGCAAGCGAACTGGTCTCAGATCGGCGAAGTCCGCGGCTTGGGAGCAATGCAAGCCATCGAACTCGTGCGCTCGCCGGAGTCTCGCGTTCCCAACGACGCCGCGACGAAACACATCATCCAATATTGTTATGAGCGCGGTGTGCTTACGCTGAATGCCGGTTCGTATGGCAACGTCATCCGCATTCTGATGCCGCTCGTCATAACGGACGTTCAGTTCGATGAGGCTCTCGACGTGCTTGAATCGGCGCTTTCGCATGAGTTTGCGCCGTCGCGCGTGACCACCGGGGTTACACAATAGTTTTACGCAACGCATTCTGCCGAAATTGGTGATCTAAATGAGTACCCACGTACAAGCTGAGTTATTGCAAGTGCAGAATTTCGTGAATGGCGAATGGCGCCATAGCACTTCTGCCGAAGCGCTTGAGATCTCGAAGCCCGCAACCGCCGAGCCATTGGCTCGCGTGCCGCTCTCTGGGGGCGCCGAAGTTGATGAGGCCGTCCGCGCTGCTTCTGCCGCGTGGCCCGCATGGCGCGAAACCCCTCCGGGGGAGCGCATTCAGTACATCTTTAAGCTCAAGCAGTTGATGGAAGAGCATTTCGAGGAGATCGCCCGCACCATCACGATCGAGAACGGAAAAACGCTCGTGGAAGCACGCGGCGAATTGCGGCGCGGCGTGGAGAACGTGGAAGTCGCCTGCGGCATTCCGCTCATGATGCAGGGCTACAACCTCGAAAACATTTCGCGTGGCATCGACGAGATCATGTATCGCCATCCGATTGGCGTCGTTGCGGCGATCACACCCTTCAATTTCCCGGCGATGATTCCCTTCTGGTATCTGCCTTACGCCATCGCCACGGGCAATTGCTTCATCCTCAAACCGAGCGAACGTGTACCGCTTACCATGCAGAAGATCTTCCAGTTGATCCACAAGATCAACCTGCCGAAAGGCGTCATCACTCTCGTAAACGGCGGCAAGCCCGCGGTGGACGCGCTTCTCGACCATCCTGATGTTCGCGCCATCAGCTTCGTAGGATCCACGCCTGTGGCCCGTTACATCTACTCCCGAGCCGCCGAGCGTGGCAAGCGCGTTCAGTGCCAAGGTGGCGCAAAGAACTACGCTGTTATTTTGCCGGACGCCGATATGAGCGCCGCCACTCAGATTGTCGGCGAAAGCGCCTTCGGATGCGCCGGCCAGCGGTGTCTCGCATTGAGTGTTGGCGTCACCGTCGGATCGGCGCAGAAGGGATTCCGAGAAGCCGTATCCGAGTTCGCTGCGCACCTGAAAACCGGCAATGGCCTCGAAGACGGCACGCAGATGGGCCCGGTGATCACGCCATATAGTAAAGAGCGGATCGAGAACATCATCGATCGTGCGGTGACGTCGGGCGCGAAGGCTGTGAAAGATGGGCGCGGCTACAAGGCGGTGCGCCACGAGAACGGCAATTTCCTCGCTCCCACCGTGCTCGATGAAGTACCCGTCGGCAGCGACATTCCGCAAACCGAAATCTTTGGCCCCGTGCTGAGCCTCGTGCATGCCGACACGCTTGAGCACGCGATTGAACTCTTATCGAAGAGCGCCTACGGTAACGCGGCATCGCTGTTCACCACCAATGGCGCCCATGCCCGCCGATTCCGCCACGAAGCGCCTGCCGGCAACATCGGCATCAATATTGGCGTGCCCGCGCCGGTGGCTTACTTCCCTTTCAGCGGTTGGAAAGAAAGTTTCTTTGGCGATCTCCACGGGCAGGGCCGCGACGCCATCGAGTTCTACACCGACAAGAAAGTTGTCATCGAGCGCTGGAGTTAAATCATGAGCGATACGATTCGCAAGTACCAGGACTACGTCATCACCAGTTTTGTTAAGGCTGTGCAGCCAGTCGTTATCGAGAGTGCAAGCGGGGCGATCATCCGCGATGTCTCAGGGCGCGAGTTTATCGACTGTTTCGCTGGCATCTCGGTCGTTAATGCTGGACACGGCAATCCCAAGGTGAACGCCGCGGCAAAAGCCCAAATCGATAAACTCGTCCATTGCGCCTCGTACATCTACCACAGCCAGCCCACCGCGAACCTTGCGGAGAAGATGGCGCAAATCATGCCTGGCCGCCTGAAGAAGTCGTTCTTCGCGAATAGCGGCGCGGAGGCTATCGAAGGCGCGATGAAAGTTGCGCGCCTGTTCACCGGTAAGCACGAAATCATCTCGCTCCAGCAATCCTTTCACGGACGCACCTGGGGCACCCTCAGTATTACCGGGAACCAGGGCCGCAAGAAGCGTGGTGGTCCGTATGCGCCGGGAATTGCATTTGCGCCCGCGCCATACGCGTATCGCTCGCCGTGGCCGAATGACCCAGAAAGGTTTGCCAGCCACTGCGCGAAGACTCTCGAGGAGGTCATTCGCTTCTCGACCGCCGGCGACGTCGCTGCTTTCATCGCCGAACCCGTGATGGGTGAAGGCGGAATCATCGTCCCACCGCAGAATTATTTCCGCGAAGTGAAAGAAGTCCTCGATCGCCATGGCATTCTCTTCATCGCTGACGAGGTGCAGTCAGGGTTCGGACGCACCGGCAAAATGTTTGCCATTGAACACTACGGGGTAGAGCCCGACATTCTCGTAACCGCCAAGGGCATAGCAAACGGATATCCGCTCGCGGCTTTTACCACCCGCGACGAAATTGCCGCATCGTTCCGACCCGGCGATCACCTCTCGACCTTCGGCGGCAATCCCGTTTGTTGCGCCGCAGCACTTGCAAACATCGAGTTCTTTGAAGAAGAGCGCCTCTGCGATCAATCCGCCGAGAAGGGCCGTTACGCCATCGCTCGACTTCGCGCCCTGCAACGGCGACTGCCCATCATCGGCGAAGTCCGCGGGCTCGGCCTGATGATCGGCGTCGAACTCGTGAAAGATGAAGCGTTGACGCCTGCTGCCGCGGAAGCCGAGGCCATCCGTGATACTTGTTTCAAGGCCGGAGTGCTCATCGGCGTCGGAGGAACGAACGCCAATGTTCTTAGACTCCAGCCTCCGCTCGTGATTACGCAGGAGCAACTGAACACCGCGCTCGATGTACTCGAGGGTGCAATCACCGAGGTCGCAAACCACGTCTCCGCCGTAGCGGGTAAGGCGTAGGCCGGATCATGACCCACGTTGCCGCCCCGGTTCTGCAGTACCCATTCCTATTGAATGGCAAATGGGTATCTGAAGGTCTGCCCGCAGATGTCCGTTCCCC
>Ga0206868_10028_pt1 | contig 41409 bp, 27 predicted proteins | sample Alteio_BWOrgCont_38_FD_152901 | JGI IMG/M metagenome (GOLD analysis project Ga0206868, IMG submission 152901) | Enriched cells from forest soil in Barre Woods Harvard Forest LTER site, Petersham, Massachusetts, United States -... | ecosystem: Environmental > Terrestrial > Soil > Temperate forest >... | reverse complement strand
GTTGCCGGGCTGCTCAGAACCGAGCCAAGCGAATTTGATACCAAACAAACGTAATCCAATGCATTTGTGGATGTAACGTTTGTAATCGTCAATGTTGCCGTCGCCGAGCCGGAGATTTGGCCGCCATCAGTGAGATTAGTGTAAGGCCCGCCGCTGCCAGTCGTTCCCTCCGCCCAATGGTAAATAAGCGGTTGAGAACTGCCGGCCACCACGTTGAACTGTGCCGTCTGTGCTGTAAAGACCGACTCTGAGACAGGTTGCCATTCTATTTCCGGCGGGTAAACAGAAACTCCAGAGCCGACGGAAAAAAGGCTTAACAGATTGCTTTGTGTCAACGAACGATTAAATATGGCCACATCGTCAATTGAGCCGATAAAACACTGGCTTGTAGTGTGAGCACTGTCACCGCCGATCAAAGTAACACCATTAAATGCCTGGTTGACATGGTTATAAACGTGCGTTGACGCGGCTATTCCATTGGCATTCATGATATAAATCGTGGCGTTCGTCGGAGTGATCGTCAATGTGACAAAGGACCATTGATATTCCGGTACGGTAATTCCGGAATTCCAACCAAATGTGTTTTCATCATTATTCCAGGTATAACCCAATACAGGATCCCCATATTGATCCGTAAAACCAGTGTATTCCAGGCCGGCGACGGTGGTCCCAGCGCGGCAGAAAATGATGCCATTTTCGGTATTTTCATCACCCTCCGGCATGATCCAGGCGGTCAAGGTTACGGTGTTTGTGTTTAAATTCCATGCTGGCGCTGTTATAAATGAGTTTTGGAGATCGAAACATTCCGCTGCCGTGTTGGTTGAGGTGAATCCCGGCCAACCGGTTCCCGGAGTCGGCCCGGCAATGTTATATTTGGGATTGCCGTTCTCGACTGCTGTTCCATAAACGCCCGTATATTGGCCTATGAAATCATAAGCTGGTGCGTTGCCGAGCGCCGGGTCATTGGTCTCGTTGAGCTCATAAAAAGCCACCGGCCCGGAGGCATCAACCGCTTGTTCATATGCCCCTTCGTTATTGGGCACAACCAGAGTAAGCCCGGCCAGGCTGCTGGTCACGGAACCTTCCGCGTTTGATATAACAACATCGAAGTTGCCTACGTCTCCCGAACTTGCAGCGGCTATGGTCAATGTTGGCGTCACTGACCCGGTGATGTTACCGCCATCGGTGAGGTTGGTGCCGCTCAGTTGCCATTGGTAAGCAGGCGCTGGGATTCCGGTAGCCGTGACTGTGAATTGCGCGGTATTACCCGGATAGACCGACTGCGGTGCGGGCTGAATCTCTATTGCGGGTGGAAAGTTAGAAACTCCTGAGGCGGCAGCATAGAGTGTTACCAGGTTACTCTGGGATAAAGATTGGTTAAATATTGCCACGTCATCTATCATACCGATGAAGGTCCTGTTGCCATTGCCGCCATCAGCGCTGTCATCTCCAATCAAGGTAGAGCCGTCAAATGCTGCGTTGGCATGAGCATATGTATGAGTTGACGCAGCGAAACCATTTGTGTTCATGATATAAATCGTTGCGTTTGTGGCGGTGACCGTCAGCGCCACAAATGACCATTGATTTTCCGGCACGGTAATCCCTGAATTCCAACTATATGTGTTCGCATCATTATTCCAATTGTAACCCAATACAGGATTTCCATTTACCGTATAACCGTTGTATTCCAGCCCCGCGACGGTGGTTCCGGCACGACAGAAAATGATGGCGTTTGTGGTGGATTCAGTCCCCAACGGCATGACCCAGGCGGACAATGTCACGGTATTCGTGTCCAGGTTCCATGCGGGAGCTGTCACCTGTGAGTGTATGCCATCAAAAAATTCTGCCGCGGCATTAGTCGTGGTAAATCCCGGGAAGCCGTTCGCAGGCCTCGGCCCGGCAATGTTATAATTTGGATTGCCATTCTCAACGTTAGTTCCGTAAATCGCCGTATATCCACCTACAAAGTCATAGGCTGGCGCATTGCCGGTCGCGGGATTATTCGTCTCGTTGAACTCATAGAAGGCAACGGCTCCAGCGGCATCAACCGCGCTTTCGTATGGTTCGCCACTGGGCACAGCCAAAGTGAGCGAGACCACGCTGCTGGTCACCGAACCGCTCGTATTTGACACAATCACATCGAAGGTGCCTGTATTTCCCGCGCCTACATTGGTAATGGTCAAACTCGGCGCTGTCGAGCCGGAGACATTCCCGCCGCTATTAAGGTTAGTGCCGTTTTGCTGCCACTGGTAGGTTAGTGCCAGGTTTCCGATGGGAGAAATGGCTTTAACCGTGAAAGCGGCGGAGTCGCCCGCAAAAATCTCATCCGATAATGGCTGCGTTTCTATCACTGGCGCGACTGGAACAGCGCTGTAAGGCTGGACAGTAATACTGCCAGGACCGCTGTTGGTGAAGTTTCCGGGAAACTGGCTTTGGAGATACGTGTAATCATAAGCACCTGGACTCAGCGATGTGCCTGCAATGGTCACCGCCGTGAAGCAACAATTCTGGTTTAAAACCATCTTGCCGCCATTTGTCAGGGTCAGCGTGCCGGCGCTGTCGAGCGGATATGCCGGCTCAAACGTGGCACCGGCCGGCGAGTAAGCCCCAACTGCGCCGACTGAAGGGTCCTGTTGCAGGTTGTAATCCGGATCCACGATGATGCTGTTAGTTCCCAGCGAATTGGTTCCCACCGCTCCCAGCCAGCCCTCCGTCACAATCCACTCGCCCGAAAAAGTGTTCGAGGTGCCGGAAATCGTCAGGTTGCCGAGAAAACCAAGACCCGTTTCAGTGTTTTCATCTTCACAGTCCATAAGCACTAGATTCCCATTGCCGGAGAGTTGGCCGCTGATCTCGACATACCGTCCTCCCCCGGTGGAAGGCGCGCCGGCGTTATTGCCGGTATTGAGATCAGTATAGGATTGTTGGGTGACTTCGATAGTGCCGGTAATAATAAAGTTCCCATCAGAAACTGCGGTCCACAATACGCCGCCGTTTAGTATTAAGCCGGGAATGCCGGGCACCCCCGGGAAATACAGAGTCGTTGCCTGTATGCCTTCGTTTGGTGGTTCTTGCATCCAAAGTTCCGTGTCCTGGTCCAATTGCAAAGAATCGCCCGGAAACGTTATTGTAGGGAAATCATTGGTAAGACCCGGTTCCTGGGAGGCAATATGAGTGGCTCCCGCATCGTTCTCAAAAAGGGTGCCATTACTAACCAGCTCATACGTATTGCCGGTGGTTGCGGCCACTGGAGTCATAACCGATACGTTCGTCCAGATGGCCGCAGTCCAGTCCGCACCGCCAACGCCCTGGGTAACTTGTGTCTGAAAATTGGGTTCGGCACGGCCGGCCTGGGGCAAGCAAATTACGCCTAAAGCGCAGAGAACGAGGACGGTTAATTTAGTGTTCATAGGGTTGTTTTGGTTTGATTTATTGCTGCCGGACACAGGGCCGAGGCTTGAGATGTAAAAGCGGGTTTGCAGATTTGAATTTTAATAATGTATCGCGCTTAAATTGGATAATTGATGGGCGAGTGTCGCCGAGAAATCGGTAGGATCCTGGTAGAAAAAGCATATTCGCGTGCCGTCAGTATTCCAGGTTGTGAGGTAAAACATTGTATTAAAATTATACCAGTGAACCGAACCATCCGTGAGAACCTCATTCCCACCCGCGGGTCGCATGGACGAGCCTGCTCTGTGCACCGGCATGTTTTGGTAAGCTGAAGGAGTCGCGGTGGCGGACTGCCCGCCACCCCATGTTCCATCAATTTCAAGCGTGCAGTCGGCGGCCAATACCCACCACGGCTTGGACGTGCTTAATTTTAGAGGACTATATCCGGGAAAGCCGTTCGGAAAGTTGACATTTTCCCAATTGGTCATTCCACCGAGATACTGGTAACCGATGTCCCATTGGCCGCCGGCCCCCGTGTCATAAAATGGCAATAGCGGAAGATCAGGGCAGGCCCAGACACTGGAGGCGTTCGTCCTCATCCCGGTGTAGTCTTGTGCTGCTGTCAATTCTCCTGGAAGCAGGGCAACTTGATTCTGGGCGTATTTGTCGCTATTGGCTCCAGTGCCACTATAGCTGTCGAATACGTAGTCATTGTTGTCTCCCGCATAGGTCATCGCCGCAAGACCAATCTGCCGGAGATTGCCCGTGCACAGAGCCCGTTGGCCCCTTTCTTTGGCACTTGCCAAGACTGGCAACAATATGGCGGCCAGTATCGCAATAATGGCAATAACGACTAACAGCTCGATTAGCGTGAAGGCGTACAGTCCGGTACGCGGCTGAATCGGTCTTGATTTGCTCATGGCAACTTTCTTTTCCATGCGACCAGCTTTCGCATAAGGATAATGCATAAAGCGCTAATGGTTTTGTGTATGCGATAATTATGGGCGAGATTTGCCCTCTGTCTAGCCACAGGAAACTATGGTTTTTCATGGCTATAAAACTATGGCTGCCCCACAAGAAACCAGCGAAATCTGTCAAAAATAAGGGTTTTTCACATTTTTAGATAATGTAAAACAGGTTTGTCATTTGAAACTCCGTCCCGCGAAGGAAATTGCCGATAAGCTGCCTTCATTCTCGGCTGGCTATCCTGATCCGACCATACATGGGGCTTTTGACACATCAACCGTTTCGTTTGGTGGAGCATATCCATCGGTGCAAAAATTTTCTGAGCCACCAACATTTCGAACTATCCGGCCCTCCACGTCCCGCGAACTTAAAGATTAATGGGCGGTCGAAAGCCGACCTTGGCATCATTCGCAGCTAAAGAATTAATGAATCAAGTATATGAAACATAATCGCAATTATGACGATGCTCCGGTGGACAGAACGCCCGACCCGCAACTGGTGCCTGTTCACTTTGAATTCAAGGACCCAAAAGCCACGACCGTTTGCCTTGCTGGAACCTTCAACCACTGGCAGCCCGATAGCAAAACTTTGGATTCCTCCGGTGTCGGTCACTGGTGGAAGGATACAGCTTTGGAGCCAGGGGCCTACGAATACTGCTTCGTCGTGGATGGCAACTGGATGCCTGATCCACTGGCCAAAGAAACTGTGCCCAATCCATTCGGCGGCAAAAACTCGCTTTTAAGGGTGGCTTGTTCGCCAGAAGCAGCGCATCTGGCCGACGCGGAAAATCTGCCACTGAAAAACGAACACGAACAATAATAAGTCAGATCTGTAGCCGCAAATAAATGACTATGAATACCGGGGATCTTTTACTGTTCCCAAAGGAACCAAAACGCATCGGTATCGCCGCTGACCATGGGGGTTTTGAATTAAAGGAATTTCTGGCCGAGAAATTGCACAAAGCCGGTCATGAAGTGGTTGACTTTGGCGACGGCCAACCGAAAGAGGACGATGACTATCCGGATTTTATCGTGCGCTGGCCCGCGCGGTTGCTGATGGGACGGTGAATCGCGGCGTAGGCATATGTGGAAGCGGGGTTGGCGCATCAGTCTGCGCGAACAAAGTGGCGGGGGTTCGGGCCTGCTTGATCCACGAAAACTTTTCAGCGCACCAAGGGGTTGAGGACGATGATTTGAACATGATCTGTTTTGGAGGCCTTGTGGTAGGTCACGCTCTGGCTTGGGAATTGGTGCAGACATTTATTGCAGCACAATTCATCGGTGCGGAGCGTTTTCGCCGCCGTCTGGCCAAAGTGATGGAACTCGAACATCAACCATCGAAGGAAACGTCATGGAAATAAGTCTTTTGGCCGGAAAGCCGGCACCACTTGAAATACTGGCCAATGTCAAAGACCCATCGCGTTACCGTGCGTGTCATTCGCACGGACGAAGAACTGATGATTGCGCGCTCGGTTTTGCGTTCATGCGGGAAAACTTTTACACACTGAACCTGAATCATAAATAATGGGTAGGGTGAATACCCCATAGCAGTCGCAGGGTTGCGGGGATTATGTTCGTGTTAATAGTTGCGCCAGCTATTGGCGGTGCCGGGAAAACAATTAACCGAGACTTTTAAAATGAAACAAAACAAATCGTTCGCAGTATTAGCATTCATCGTTATTTTTGGCATTGGCGCGGCACTGGCCTACACGAGGTTTAAAGTGGGGGACAACATGGCTGCCGCCGGGATTGGAATCGTAGCTTTTATCATTGCGCTGATCGTATCCGCGTCCATCCAAGTGGCGGATCAGTGGGACCGGGCCGTGATATTGCGCCTTGGCCAATTCCACGCACTCAGGGGGCCGGGACTGTTTTTCATTATTCCGGTGGTTGATGCAATTCCTTACTGGATTGATACGCGCGTTATCACAACTGGTTTCAAGGCGGAAAAGACCCTTACCAAAGATACCGTGCCGGTGGATGTGGATGCGGTTTTGTTTTGGAAAGTTTTGGACCCAAAGAAGGCGGCGCTGGATGTGGCGGATTATCAAAGCGCCATCGGTTGGGCGTCCCAAACCGCGCTGCGGGATGTTATCGGCAAGACGATGCTTTCGGACATGCTGGAAGGCCGCGACAAAATCAGCGGGCTGTTGCAGAAAATTATTGATGAGCGCACTGAACCTTGGGGCATCAATGTGATTTCAGTGGAGGTGAAGGATGTTTTGATCCCATCAGGATTGGAAGATGCGATGTCCATGCAGGCGCAGGCGGAAAGAGAACGGCAGGCGCGCGTCATCCTGGGTGATGCCGAGCGGCAGATAGCGGAGAAATTTGCGGAAGCCGGCAAGACCTATGAGCACAATCCAGTGGCCTTTCATTTGCGGGCGATGAACATGCTTTACGAGGGTTTGAAGGAGAATGCCACGATTGTCATTGTTCCCAGCACCGCCGTGGAATCCATGCAGTTGGGCGGCCTTGCCGGGATGACTGCCTTGACGATGGGCCTGGGCCCGGAACGCGCCAACGGACATAAGGAAAAAGTGGATGGAATAATTCCGACGAAAGAAATCCCCGATCGCACCTGACCGGAGACGTGGGAATTATAAAACGCAAACAACGAAAGAATTATTATGTTAATCAAGGCCAAAACGCTGGCGGGCTACAAATTGGACAGCTTGGACGGTGAAATCGGGAGGGTCAAAGAATTCTACTTCGATGACCAGCACTGGACCATTCGCTATCTGGTCGCCAACACTGGAAACTGGCTCATGGGTAGGCAGGTGCTGATCTCCCCGTATGCACTGGCCGACGTGAATAAAGAAGAACGAAACATCGCCATTGATTTAAACAAAAAGCAGATCGAGACAAGTCCTTCGCTGGACAGTGATAAGCCCGTCTCCCGGCAATTTGAACAGGCATACTATGGGCATTATGGATACCCGACGTATTGGGGCGGCCCATTCAGTTGGGGGTCTTATCCCTACCCGATGCGTGACCGTGAACAATGGAAAGGATCCACACAAGACAAGGAAGGGTGGGACCTGCATTTGCGCAGCACTTACAATGTGACAGGTCACCATATCCAGGCCTTGGACGGCGAGATTGGCCATGTGGAGGATTTCGTGATTGATGACGAGACTTGGGCGATTCGATACATCATCGTTGACACCCATAATTGGTGGCCGGGCAAAAAGGTTGTGGTTTCCCCGCAGTGGATAGAGCGCGTGAGTTGGGGTGAGCGAAAAGTCTTCGTTAATCTTAATCGCCAGACCATCAAGGAGTCGCCGGCATTCACGGATGAGTCCCTGCTGACACGGGATTACGAGGCCAAGCTCTATGAACATTACGATCGCAAGGGATATTGGGTGGATGAACTGGTGGCGGACTAGCGTTCGCATTGAATTTAACAAATCGCCGGTGGAGGAAAAATAACAGCGGCGTCTTGCTGTAGCGGCAGGCGTGGCTGTGAATGAATTGCAAATATGAAAACAAATAATAACACGCTCACGCCGGACTCGCTTGAAAAGATCAATGCTTACTGGCGTGCTGCCAATTATCTCTCAGTCGGCCAGATTTATCTTTACGACAATCCGCTGCTGAAGCGCCCGTTAAAACTCTCAGATGTAAAACCGCTGGTCGTGGGACACTGGGGCACCACGCCCGGCCAGAATTTCATTTATGTGCATCTCAACCGGGTCATCAAAAAGTATGACCTGAATATGTTTTATGTGGCCGGTCCCGGTCACGGCGGCCCGGCGATTGTGGGCAACGTTTATCTCGAAGGCACGTGGAGCGAGGTTTATCCGAACATCACGCAAGACGAAGACGGGATGAAAAAGCTGTTCACACAATTTTCATTTCCCGGTGGGATTTCGAGCCATGTTGCGCCAACTACACCCGGATCTATTCATGAGGGCGGCGAGTTGGGTTACTCGCTCAGCCATTCTTTCGGAGCAGTGTTTGATAATCCAGATTTAATTGTGGCGTGCGTTGTCGGTGACGGCGAAGCGGAAACCGGCCCGCTGGCGACGGCGTGGCAGTCTAACAAGCTTCTCGACCCAATTACTGACGGTGCCGTGCTGCCAATTTTGCACCTTAACGGCTACAAGATTTCCAATCCGACCCTGCTGGCCCGCATTGAGCCGGACGAGTTGGAACAATTTTTTCGCGGTTGCGGTTGGACACCTTACTTCGTGGAAGGTGATAAGCCGGAAAAGATGCACGAGCTCATGGCTAGCACGATGGACAAGGCGGTTGCGGATATACGGCAAATCCAAAAAACAGCGCGGGACAAGAATGACACCACTCGTCCGCGCTGGCCGATGATCGTTCTCAAGTCGCCGAAAGGCTGGACGGGACCGAAAGAAGTTGATGGCTTAAAAGTGGAAGGCACCTTTCGCGCGCACCAAGTGCCGCTCCTGGTGGATGCCGAACATCCTGAGCACGTCAAACAACTCGAAAGCTGGATGAAGAGTTACAAGGCCGAGGAATTGTTTGATGAAAAAGGCCGGCTCAAGCCCGAGCTGCAAGAGTTAGCGCCAAAAGGAAACAAGCGAATGGGATCCAATCCTCACACCAACGGTGGACTGCTATTGCGCGACCTGGTCATGCCAGACTTTCGCAACCATGCCGTAACAGTGCCTTCGCCGGGCGCGTTGGAAGGCCAAGATACGATGGTGCTGGGCAAATTCCTGCGCGATGTTGAAAAGCTGAACCAGAATAATTTCCGCATCTTCGGTCCCGATGAGACGCTTTCAAATCTACTGGGCGCAGTCTTCGAAGTCAGCAATCGCCAGTGGGATGCGCGCGAAATAAAGAATGATGAATTTCTCGCGCCCGCTGGACGCGTAGTTGACTCGATGTTGAGCGAACACCAATGCGAAGGTTGGTTGGAAGGTTATCTACTCACGGGGCGGCACGGGTTGTTCAATAGTTATGAAGCTTTCATTCGTATCGTGGACTCGATGTTCAGCCAGCATGCCAAGTGGCTGAAGGTAACTTTGGAACTGCCATGGCGCCGGAAAATCGCTTCGTTAAACTATCTACTCGCCTCGCACGTCTGGCAGCAGGATCACAACGGCTTTACGCATCAGGATCCCGGTTTCCTCGACCACGTTATCAACAAGAAGGCCGACATCGTGCGCGTCTATTTGCCGCCCGATGCGAACTGTCTGTTGTCGGTGTTTGATCACTGCCTGCGCAGCCGACATTACGTCAACGTGGTCGTCGCTGGCAAACATCCACTGCCGCAATGGTTGAGCATGGATGCTGCCGTTATCCATTGCACAGAAGGCATTGGGATTTGGCAATGGGCCGGCAACGACCAAAATGCCGAACCGGACGTGGTGATGGCCTGTTGCGGCGACACGCCTACGCTGGAAACCATGGCCGCCGTTTCCATTTTGCGCGAACATCTGCCGGATCTAAAAGTCCGGGTAATCAATGTGGTTGACCTTATGAAGCTGCAACCTAAAACCGAACACCCGCACGGATTAAGCGATACGGATTACGATTCACTATTCACGAAGGACAAGCACATCATTTTTAATTTCCATGGTTATCCGTGGTTGGTTCACAAGCTTACTTATCGGCGGACCAATCGCAATCTCCACGTCCGTGGCTACAAGGAAGAAGGCACGATTACCACGCCTTTTGACATGCGAGTGCAGAATGACATTGACCGCTTTCATCTTGTGCAAGACGTGGTAGATCGGGTGCCCAATCTGGGTTCCAAAGGCGACTATTTGAAACAGCAGATGAAGGACAAGCTCATTGAACACAAGCATTACGTTGACAAGCATGGCCAGGACTTGCCGGAAATCCGCAACTGGAAGTGGGGCCATGCCGAAAACTCCGCAGCTACACCCCTGGCGGAAAAGACACACGACGGGAAGATGCTAATTTCCGAATTGAATCGAATCGAAGGTCTAAAAAATGCCGATTCACATAAATGAAGATCGCGGCGGGAATTTTCTCGCCGTTCATGTCAGCGGGATTTTATCTTAGGCGGATTACGAGGAGTTTGGGCGCAGAAGTGGTTGGCGGAGGCATAGTATTTATGAATGAATTGAAGAATGGTCACAAATCGCACGGAGATCCGAATGGTGGCCCGATTAACCAAGGCCATCCCCCTTATTGGAGACGCGCGCATCGAGATTGGCGTATATGGTTCGGCGTGATTTTGATGCTCGTGGCGATGGTGGTCTATTTGATGACAGGTGATTTGCGCTGGCCGTTTCATGCCCATCCGCAGCCAATGGTTCCAATGGCGGGCTGAAAATATTAGGGGTGGCCAATCCCCGACATGAACACAAAACTGGTAATCGATATCGCGAGGGAACTCGTCGCCAACGACAAAGGCCTGTTGGCGATCGATGAAAGCAATCCAACCTGCAACAAACGATTTGCCAAATTGGGAATTCCCCAGACTGTGGAAGCCCGGCGCGACTATCGGGAGTTGATTGTGACCACGCCCGGCCTCGGCGAGTGCATCAGTGCAACCGCGCCGCCCGCCGAAATGAATACCACGTCACAATGGAAGAGGCATGAAAAGTCCCCCAGCCACGGTCATTGCTAATCTGGCTGCCAAATCCGCGCCCGCGACATCACGTAAGTAAAATTAAATTGAAGCAGAGTGGTCACACGGAAATGGTGGCCATCTCTTTCTTCCCTCAAGGACGTTTCTTGTTCTTTTCCGCTAGAATTTTCTGCGCGCGGTCCAGGGAGGAATCAATGTCGCCGCAGATATTATCCATGCCAAGCCGCTCAATGAGGCCCGCCTGCGTCAGTGCGAACAAAGGTTGTGAATGTGGCCCGCATAAAATCAGTTCCTTTTTGTCTATCCGTAATTTCTCCATCAAATCTTCCAGCGCGTCGAGGCCGGTTGCGTCCAAGGCCAGCACGTCGCGCATCCGTAAAATTAAAACTTCCGGCAATTGGCCTGCTCGGCGAAGGGAAGTTTCCAATTTGTCCGCCGCGCCGAAAAAGAACGCGCCGAAAATGCGAAACACCATGACACCTTCGGGAATTGTTTTGCCCGCGACGGTTTGTCCTGGCGAACTCGCTTGCGCCACTTCGTCATTTACCTGTGTCGCTTCGGAAAGTCTTTTCACGAGCAATGCCGACGCCAGAATTAGCGACGCACCTACTGCCGTCGGCAAATCCACGGCAACAGTCAAACCGAACGCACAAAGAAAAACCATCACGTCGCTTTTTGGCCAGCGCTTCAATCGCACGAATTGATGCCATTCGCCCATGCGCAATGACACGACCACCAGCACCGCGCTCAAGGCCGCGAGTGGAATATTTTTTGCCATTGGTGCGGCCACGAGCAGAATCACCAGAAGAGTAAATGAATGAATGATTCCAGCCACCGGCGTTTGTGCCCCGCTGCGGACATTTGCCGCCGTGCGTGCGATAACGCCCGTCGTCGGCATCCCGCCAAAAATTCCCACTGTAATGTTTGCGATTCCCTGTCCCATCAGTTCCTGATTCGAGTCATGGCGGTCGTCAATCATGCCGTCCGAAACCACTGCCGAAAGCAGTGATTCAATTGAACCCAAAACTGCAATTGTCAATGCTGCTGGCAGCAAAGCTCGCCATTCATCAAACGGCAGAGACGGCCAATGCGGCATTGGCAAACCTCTTGGCATTTCACCAAACGCCGTGCCGAGCGTTTGAATTCCGAAGTTTTCGTTGAAGTGAAAAAATACCGATGCGGCTGCTGCGCCAATGACGATGACAATCGAACCGGGAACGTGTCGGCCAATTGTTTTCGGCCAAAACCAAATCGCCAGCGTAGCGACGGTCGCGAGAGCCACCGTCGCCCAATTCGGCTGAAAGTTTTCTGCAAGCGAACGCACTTTGCCTATGAAGTCCGGCGGCAGTTTATTTTGCAGTCCGAAAAAGTCGCGGATTTGCGTGCTGATGATAATGATTGCGATGCCACTGGTGAAACCGGTGACGACCGGATACGGGATAAATTTGATGAGCGTGCCCAGTTTGCTTGCACCCAATATAATTAAAATAACACCCGCCATCATCGCACAGACAACCAATGCTTCCGGCCCGTGCTTCATCACAATCGGCGCAAGCAATGGCACGAACGCACCGGCCGGGCCACCAATTTGCACCCGCGAACCGCCGAGGGCCGAAACCAAAAGTCCGCCGATGATGGCTGTGAAGATGCCGATTTCCGGTTTCAAGCCGGACGCAATCGCCAAGGCCATTGAAAGCGGCAGCGCAACGATGCCGACCGTGAAGCCCGCTATCGCATCGGCGTAAAATTTCTGCGCCGAATAATCTTTCAGCGAGTCAACCAGTTTTGGCCGGAATGAAATGGGGAAACTCATCAGGAGGAAATTCCAATACTCGACTTCATGGTAGCTGCGGCTGAATTCAAAATCATTTGCTTATAGTTTTATATTTCGCAACCGGAGTGCATTGGCAGTGACGGATACGGAACTCAAGCTCATGGCTGCGCCCGCGATGATTGGACTCAAAAGCAGGCCAAAGAACGGATAGAGTAAACCTGCCGCGAGCGGAATTCCCAACGCGTTATAGGCGAATGCGAAGAAAAGATTCTGCCGAATGTTCCGCATCATCGAACGGCTCAAGGTAATGGCCTTGGCGATGCCCAGCAGGTCGCCTTTGACGAGCGTAATCCCCGCACTTTCCATGGCCACGTCTGTGCCCGTACCCATGGCTATGCCGACGTTAGCGGCGGCCAGCGCAGGCGCGTCGTTGATGCCGTCACCCGCCATCGCCACAATTTGACCTTCCTGCTGTAATTGCTGAATGCGTCCGTGCTTGTCCTGCGGTGCAACACCCGCTTCCACCTGATCGAGACCAAGGTTCTTTGCCACGGCGTTTGCGGTGCGCTCATTGTCGCCAGTGAGCATGATGATTTTCAAACCGAGCTTGTGAAGTTGCGCGATGGCTTCGGGCGTGGTTGCCTTGATGGGATCAGACACGGTGAGAATTCCGGCAGCGTTGCCATTTATGGCGACGAACATTGCTGTCTGTCCTTCTGCCTGCAACGTGGTTGCCTTGGTTTCAAGCATCCCCCAGTCTGTGACGCCGCGCTCTTGGAGAAACTTAAATTTGCCGACAACAATTTCGCGCCCGCCAACTTTTCCGACGACTCCGCCGCCGGTGATAGAATTAAAATCCGTCACGCCTTGCAGTTTCATACCTCGGTCTTTCGCTCCTCGAACAATCGCGGCGGCGAGGGGATGTTCGCTGTTCTGTTCAACGGACGCGGCTGTGAGTAATAAATCATCTTCAGTCACGCCGTTGGCCGTTATAATTTGCGTGAGACGTGGCTTGCCCTCGGTCAGCGTGCCGGTTTTGTCCACGACAACCGTGGTGACCTTTTCCATGACTTCCATGGCTTCGGCATTGCGGATAAGAACACCCGCCCGCGCGCCGCGTCCAATGCCAACCATGACAGACATTGGCGTGGCAAGGCCAAGCGCGCAAGGACACGCGATGATAAGCACGGCGACCGCGTTGACGATAGCATGGGTAAAGCGAGGCTCTGGACCGACCACGGCCCACACAATGAATGTCAGCACCGCACAGGCCAGCACTGCCGGAACAAAATAGCCGGAAACCTTATCGGCCAATGCTTGAATTGGTGCGCGGCTGCGTTGCGCGTCGGCCACCATTTTGACAATGCGCGCCAGCACAGTCTCGCTGCCAACGTGTTCGGCTTGCATGAGGAAAGTGCCGGTGGTGTTGAGCGTGCCGCCGGTCACTTTATCGCCGGTGTTTTTCTCCATTGGAATCGGCTCGCCGGAAATCATGGATTCGTCCACGGAGGTTCTGCCATTGAGCAACACGCCGTCCACCGGAATTTTTTCGCCGGGACGGACGCGCAATTTCGCTCCGACTTGAACGGATTCAAGCGGCACGTCGCGTTCTCCACCGCCTTGAACCACGCGCGCAGTTTTGGGCGCGAGATTGAGCAAGGCGCGGATGGCGCTGCCGGTCTTGCTCCGCGCCCGCAATTCAAGAACTTGGCCGAGCAACACGAGCACGACAATCACCGCCGACGCCTCGAAATAAATTCCGACCTTGCCATCGGGCGCGAACGAAACCGGAAACGCGCCCGGCATGAGCATTACCGCCGCGCTGAAAAGATAGGCCGTGCCGACACCAATGGCGATGAGCGTGAACATATTCAACTGCCATGTGACGAGTGAACGCCAGCCGCGTTCGAAGAACGGCCAGCCCGCCCAAAGCACGACGGGAGTCGAGAGAAAGAATTGAATCCAGCGCGACGTGTCGCCCATAACCCAGCTTTCGTGACCCAGCGCGGGGATCAAGTGCGCCATTGCGAGCACGAAGACCGGCAAGGCGAGCGCCGCGCCAATCCAAAACCGCCGCGTCATGTCGGTAAGTTCGGGGTTTTCCTCCTCTACCGCTGACACGGTTTTCAGCTCCAACGTCATGCCGCATATTGGACAGTTACCCGGGTGATCCTGTTGGATTTGAGGATGCATCGGGCAGGTGTAAATGATTTTGCCAGATGTGGACACACCGGCTATTTGATTATGCTTCGCCACGATGGTGGGAAAGGTATCACTGCTCATATAGTTTCGTTTAGTCTGCAATGATCGTCACACACGAACGCAAATCAGCACGAGTGCCAAAATTTAGTTTGCGCCAGTTGGGACGGCCTCACTATGGGGTGTTCACCCCATTCATTTCTCGGCGTCCAAGAGTTACGTTTGTCAGTGTGGGGCGGTGTAAAAATTGAAATTTCATGGATCAAATATCTCTCTATCCACTGCGATTCGAACCGATTTACCAATATCGGCTCTGGGGCGGACGACGATTGGCTAACCTGCTCACTGCGTCGTTGCCCGGCGATGGCCCTATCGGCGAAGCCTGGCTGCTCAGCGACCGTGATGATCAGCCGAGCCATGTTGCCAATGGACCTCTTAAAGGACGGACCCTCGCGCAATTGCTTCATCAGTGGCCGGAACAGTTGCTGGGAAAACTGGCTGGGCGTTTTCGCCGGTTTCCATTGCTGCTAAAATTCCTCGACGTGCGTGACACGCTCTCGGTTCAAGTGCATCCATCGGATCAGCAGACTCAATATATTCCCACAGGTGAGAGCGGCAAAACCGAAGCCTGGGTGGTGCTGGAGGCGGGGACAAAAAGTCGCATTTACGCGGGCCTCAAGCCTACCAGCACAACAGATACTCTGCGGCAGGCGCTCGCAAATGGAACCGTGGGAATGGTGGCGGACCAACTCGCCTCCTTCACCCCGAAACCCGGCGACGGAATTTTCATACCAGCCGGAACTGTTCATTCATTGGGCGACGCGGTTGTTTTCGAAGTGCAGGAAAACAGCGATGTGACGTTTCGTCTTTACGACTGGAACCACGTTGATGTCAAGACCGGCCATCCACGACCTCTGCAAGTTGATCAGGCGATGGCCTGCATTGATTTTGCGCAGGGGGCAATAAGTCCAGTGGTGCCAATGGTGGATGAGGTAAAGCCGGTGTTGCGAGAGCGGCTCTTTGATTGTGAACAGTTCGGGTTGTGGCAGTTCGGCGCAGAATCGCCATTTAGAGTCGGCGCCGAAAGCACCCCGCGGGTGCTGGTGTGTCTTTCAGGGAACGGTCAGGTGGAGCACGATGGCGCCGATTACGCCATCGGCAAGGGCGATGTGCTGCTCTTGCCCGCCGTAGTTGGGTCATGTTTGTGCCGACCGCATGGTGCCATCAGCTTGTTGGAAATTTCACTTCCGGAAGACATCTAATCCATGAAAAGGCTCATTGTTTTCGATCTGGATGGCACGCTTGCCGAAAGCAAATCATCTCTCGATGCCGAGATGGCGACGCTGCTCGGCGCTTTGCTGAAGATTGTAAAAGTGGCGGTAATTTCCGGCGGCGATTGGCCGCAGTTTGAGAAACAAGTGCTCTCCAATCTGCCCCATGACGAACACTTGAAGAATCTGTCTCTCCTTCCCACCTGTGGAACAAAGTTCTACCAATACACAGGGGATTGGAAAAAGATATATTCCGAAGATTTCACTGCGGACGAGAAAAAGAAAATCATCAGTTCGCTAAAGCAGGCACTCGAAGCAGCGGGTTTCAAAGTTGAAAAGGTTTGGGGAGAAACTATTGAAGACCGGGGAAGCCAGATTACGTTCTCAGCGTTAGGGCAACAGGCGCCTCTCGAAGAAAAGAAAAAATGGGACCCTGATTTCACCAAGCGGAAGAAAATAAAAGCACTTCTTGATAAACTGATCCCCGAGTTTTCCGTGCGTCTGGGGGGCACGACCTCCGTTGACGTCACCAAACCTGGCATTGATAAAGCCTACGGAATTCGAAAACTCCGGGACATCCTTGGCATTTCAATTCAGGAGATGATTTTTATCGGCGACGCCTTGTTCCCAGGTGGGAACGACTATCCGGCGAAAGAAGCAGGTGTTCTTTCCATCCGCGTACGGGATCCCAACGAGTCGAAACGGGTGATTGAAGCCATCGTCGCTTGTCTGGGTGATGTTAAACCCACACAAGAGGAGAAGACCGGATGAGTGGCTTTCAATTAAAGCGTCTGGGAATGTTGATGGAGCCTGAGCTGGGCAATCCTAACGAGGTTGAAGGTGTCCTGAATCCGGCGGCCACTCGTGGCCCTGATGGTAAGCTTTACCTGTTTCCGAGGCTTGTCGCCAACAACAACTATTCACGTATCGGCATCGCCCGCGTAAAGTTCAACGAAGCCGGCAACCCGTCCGGAGTCGAACGTCTCGGCATTGCACTTGAGCCAGAAGCAGACTACGAGCGGCAATCTGGCGGCAGCGGCGGCTGCGAGGATGCCCGTGTAACTTTTGTCGAGCCGCTCCAACATTACGTCATGACTTACACGGCGCTTTCGCCAAGCGGACCCCGAATTGCCCTGGCTATGTCGGAGGATTTGTTCCATTGGAAGCGGATCGGGCTGGCGACTTTCGAACCATTTCAAGGCATTGATTTCGTTAACGTGGACAACAAGGACGCCAGCATCTTTCCCGTTGCCATACCCAATCACGCCGGAAAAATGCAACTGGCCCTTCTCCACCGTCCGCTTTTTCCCGGTACCCGCCCCGAGGAAACCGCCTGCCAAGCCGAGTCCCGGATTGTGGACCGCGAGCACGAAAGCATCTGGATTTCCTATTGTCCGATGCCGCCGAAGGGATTGGCGCCGCATCGTCCTGGCCTGTTCAACTCGCATCACCGGCTGGCAACTCCGGTTTCGCCCTGGGAAAAGTTAAAAATCGGCGGCGGCACTCCGCCCATTCTAACTAAACACGGCTGGCTGATCCTTTACCACGGCGTGAGCAAAATGGCAGAGCCGGACAGCAACGGACGCCAGCTCTGTTACTCGGCGGGGGTGATGGTGCTCTCGAAGGAACATCCGCGCGAAATCCTCTATCGGTCGGCGAAGCCTGTGTTGACGCCGGAGTTACCGCAAGAACGGCACGGCACTATCGCCAACGTCGTGTTCCCCACCGGTATTGACCGGCGCGACGATCTCGGTACGCCGGAGAGCTTCGACGTTTATTACGGAATGGCCGACAACCGGATTGGCGTCGCACGCCTTGACCTGCCGGATTTCCTGCCACCTGGAGCGGCCGCTGACATGCCAGAAACAAAGTGTAACGCGCCCGATTTCAAAACTTCAAAGGCATGAAAGGATACAATTTATGAAAATAGACATCGACCAGCCCAAGGCTCCCGAAGCGAAGGCAAGTGCATCCGCAGAATCAAAGCCCGACGCCTCCGTTGCCAAGCCTGAGGTGAAGGATGATACCAAGACTGATGCGAAGCCCACCACAGCCCCCTCCGAACCCGATGCCAAAACTGCTCCGCAAGATGATTTGAAAACCCTACCCATGGCGGAGGTGGAGAAAAAATTAGAGTCGTCGCCGGACGGCCTCACCCAATCTAAGGCGCAGAAGCGGCTAACGCAATACGGGCCGAATGAACTGATCGAGAAGAAGACAAATCTCCTGCTAAAATTCCTTTCCTATTTTTGGGGTCCAATCCCGTGGATGATTGAAGTGGCGGTGATACTGTCAGGCGTGGTCCGGCACTGGCCGGATTTCTGTATCATACTCGTCTTGCTGGTGACCAATGCCGTGGTTGCCTTCTGGGAAGAACGCCAGGCGGGCAATGAAATCGCCGCCTTGAAAGCTAAGCTGGCAATCAAAGCCCGCGTGATTCGTGATGGCAAATGGATCAACCCCCCGGCGCGCGAGTTGGTACCGGGTGATGTCATCCGCCTGCGGTTGGGCGACATTATACCGGCGGACGCGCGTTTGCTGGCGGGTGACGAGGTTTCAGTGGATCAGTCTGCGTTAACGGGTGAATCTTTGCCCGCCACGCGCAAAGCCGGTGATGCGGTGTTTTCCGGTTCGATCATCCGGCGTGGCGAAATTGGCGCGCTGGTCTACGCCACAGGGGAAAAGACTTATTTCGGTAAGACGGCGCAACTGGTGCAGGGAGCGTTAACGGTCAGTCATTTTCAGAAAGCGGTTTTGAAGATCGGGAATTATCTCATCATTCTCGCCGTGTCGCTGGTGGCGGTAATCATTGGTTTCGCGATTTACCGTGGTGACCATATTCTCACAACATTGCAGTTCGCCCTGGTGCTGACCGTGGCCGCGATTCCCGTGGCGATGCCGACGGTGCTGTCGGTGACGATGGCAGTTGGAGCGCGGCTGCTTGCGAAGAAAAAGGCCATTGTCAGCAAGCTGGTGGCCATCGAGGAACTGGCGGGCGTGGACGTGTTATGCGCGGACAAGACTGGCACGCTGACACAGAACAAGCTCACGTTGGGCGATGCGTTCAGCGTTAATAATATCCCTGCCGGGCAAATCATCCTGACGGCTGCGCTGGCCTCGCGCGCGGACAACAACGATACAATAGATTTGGCAGTTCTGGGCGGTCTAAAAAATAAAGAAGAGTTGAAGGATTATCAGGTGGTTCACTTTCTGCCATTTGATCCGGTACATAAACGCACCGAGGCGACCGTAAAGGGCAAGGATGGAAAGACGTTCAAGGTGACGAAGGGTGCGCCGCAAGTGATTTTGGCATTGTCGGCCAATGTCGGGTCCGTGAAAGCGGCGGCAGAAAAAGCGGTCAATGATTTTGCCGCGCGCGGTTTTCGTTCGTTGGGCGTGGCGCGGGCAGATGGCGACGGGCCATGGCAATTTCTCGGCGTTTTGCCCATGTTCGATCCGCCGCGCGAGGATGCGAAGGCTACGATTGCGACCGCGCTGCAAATGGGTGTGAAAATCAAGATGGTGACGGGCGATGCATTGGCGATTGCCAAAGAGACGGCTAAGACTTTAGGAATGGGCACGAACATCCTCGATGCCAAAACGCTAGGCGACTCAAAAAAACAAGAATCAGCGGAGGTGATCAAATCCATCGAGAACGCGGACGGTTTCGCCGAAGTATTTCCCGAACATAAATTTCACATCGTAGATGTGCTGCAAAAGCGCAACCACATGGTAGGCATGACGGGCGACGGTGTGAATGACGCGCCCGCATTGAAAAAGGCAGACTGTGGCATCGCTGTTTCGAGTGCGACCGACGCGGCGCGCGCGGCGGCATCCATCGTGCTCACGACGCCCGGGCTGTCGGTGATCATTGACGCTATCAAGGAGAGCCGGAGAATTTTCCAGCGGATGAATAGTTACGCGATCTATCGCATCGCCGAAACTTTACGCGTGCTGTTGTTTATGACGCTGGCGATCCTGATCTTTAATTTCTATCCCTTGACGGCGGTGATGATCGTGATGCTGGCATTGCTCAATGACGGGGCGATTCTGTCCATTGCCTACGACAACGTGCATTACAAGAACAAACCGGAGCAGTGGAATATGCGCCTGGTGCTGGGCATCGCCACGGTGCTGGGCATCGTCGGACCCATTGCGGCGTTTGGCCTGTTCTTTCTGGGCGACCGCGTTTTCAAACTCGATCACCAGCATCTCCAGCCGATGATGTATCTGATGCTGTCGGTCGCCGGACATCTGACGATTTTCCAGACGCGCACGCGTGGCCCATTTTGGTCCATCCGTCCGGCAAAGGTTCTATTGTTTGCAGTTCTCGGCACGCAAATCCTGGCGACATTCATCGCCGTTTACGGATTCTTAATGCCGCCGCTGGGGTGGGGTTGGGCCGGATTTGTTTGGGCCTATGCCATCGTATGGTTTCTGTTGACCGATCCGGTGAAATTGCTCGCCTATCGGATTTTTGATCCAGTCAAAGCTAATGCTCAAAAGGAAACAAAAGGCGTGCCACAGCCAGACGCCAAAGTCGAAGCAAAACCTGATCCCAAGGCCGAGGCTAAACCTGAAGAAAAAGTTGCACCGGCACCGGAAGCGTCTTCCGAAGCGAAGCCTGAAACTGAAAACAAACCTGAATTGGAATGCTCACCTGAAACCAAAGAAAAAACAACGTCCGATTTAACGCCGCAGATCGCGGCACGGGCCTATGAACTTTACGAGCGCCAAGGTCATCAGGACGGTCACTCGGTGCAGAATTGGGACAAGGCCGAGCAAGAGATTCGCGAAACTCAAGTCAAGGCTGAACCAAAACCTGAAACCAAATCTGCCGAACCTCAAATCAAAGCCGTGTCGCCGTCCGAAGTCAAAGCAGAGCCGAAACCAGACGTCAAAAAAGACGCCAAACCAACCGACGCCGTCGAGCCGAAGCCTGATGCCAAAGCCGAAGCTAAATCTGAACCGGATGTGAAGCCAGCGGCCGATGTATCGCCGCAGTTGGTTAAGCGTGTCCATGAATTTTACGAGCAATTAGGGCGCGAGGATGTTCGTGCCGTTGAGGAATTGGATCTAGCGAAGCAAAAGACTCCCGAAGTAGAAACCAAAAAGTAAGCCGGCGCAGACAAAGCGGCTGACATCGCAAAAAATATAGATGAAAATCAATTCGAAGCATTTCCGGGTACGGCCGGGAGCCAGGCTGAAACTTAAAAATTGGCCGACACGGGTGAAGCCTATTTGCAAATCGAAGAAGCGGTATCAAATATTGCTTGAAGCACACGTTGAAGAATTAAGCGCGTTGCAACAACTGCACTACGCGTCTAATCGAACCGCGTTACTGTTGATTTTTCAAGGGATGGACGCGGCAGGTAAGGACGGTGCCATCCGGCACGTTATGTCCGGGATCAATCCGCAAGGCTGCGAGGTTTTCAGTTTTAAACAACCCAGTGCTGAGGAACTGGAACACGATTTTCTCTGGCGCACGACCTGTCGTTTGCCGGAACGCGGGCGAATTGGCATCTTCAACCGTTCCTATTATGAAGAAGTGCTGGTCGTTAAAGTGCATCCGGAAATCCTGCGCAACCAAGGACTTTCGGAAGAGTTACGCAACGAGAAAAGCATCTGGAAAGAGCGCTATCAATCCATCGTGAATTTGGAGCAGCACCTCTATCGCAACGGAACACGGATTATCAAATTTTTCCTTCACCTGTCAAAAAACGAACAACGGACTCGCTTTCTCGCACGCATTGATGAGCCGGAGAAGAACTGGAAATTCAGTGTCGCGGACATTCACGAACGGAAATACTGGAAGCACTACATGGAGGCTTATGAAGCTTGCCTGAACGCGACCAGCACGCATGAAGCGCCTTGGTTCGTCGTTCCCGCCGATGATAAGGATGATGCCCGGTTAATCGTTTCCCAGATTGTTCTGGATATGTTCAATGAACTTAAAATGACCTATCCCAAGACAACCCCTAAGCGTAGGCGGGAGTTGAAATTCATTCGCAAACGGCTTTGACGTTGGCGTTTGAAACTTTTCAGACAGCGTTTTTCCCGGCATCATCGGCCAGTGAAGAAACTGGTCGAGCGGCTGACGAAACTGCCGCTACGTTCGCGCACGATTGTCAAAACGTGCGCCTATGGATTTGTAGCCGGGCTGGTGGCGGTGGCCTTTCAATTGGCGATGAACGGCTGTTATCAGGCTGGCATTGTTCACCTGTCGCAGTGTTCACACACGGTATTTCTCTGGAGCAGCCTGGGGTTGATTCTTGGGACTTCACTCATTTCGGGCTGGCTGGTCAATTCATTTTGCTCGGATGCCGCCGGAAGCGGAATTCCGCAATTGAAGGCGGCGTTCTGGAAAAATTTCGGCTATGTGCCATTCCGCCTGCTGTGGGTGAAGTTCATTGCCGCCACGTTGCAAATCGGCGGTGGCAGCAGCCTCGGACGTGAAGGTCCAAGCGTCCAACTGGCAGGCACGGCGGCTTCGCTACTGGCGGGTGTGGCGGGTGAACCCAAACAAAAGCGTCGGCTGGCCGCCGCCACGGGAGCCGCCGCCGGTCTGGCTGCGGCCTTTAATACTCCACTGGCTGGCGTCACGTTCGTGCTGGAGGAGTTGATAGGTGATTTGAACAGCCGTTTGTTGGGTAGCGTCTTGCTCGGAGCGATGCTCGGCGCACTCGTTGCGCATGGCATCATCGGCCCACAACCGTCATTTTCACTCGCGGCCATTGGCGAACCCACATGGCAATCCTACCTGCTGGTGCCGGTTGTGGCTGCGGTGGGAACCCTGGTAGGCGTTGCGTTTCAGAAGTCAGCCTTGGCCTTGCGTGCCCGCCAAAAGAAATGGACCGCCGTTCCGGCGTGGCTGCGTCCCGCCATCGGCGGATTGATCTGCTGGGCGCTGGGCGTGTTTGTGTTTCTCAAAACTGGAAGACTCGGCGTGTTCGGCCTTGGTTATGGCGATTTGTCGGAGGCACTGGCGGGCAAACTAGTCTGGCAGACGGCAATGTTGCTCCTGGGGGCGAAATTCCTGGCCACTGTAGCCTGCTACGGGACGGGAGGGTGCGGTGGCATTTTTTCACCCACTTTGTTCTTCGGCGCAATGACCGGGCTTGGCATCGCCGGAATCGTGCAGCCGGTATATCCGTTATCGCCGGAAGGCACGGCCATGCTCGCCATTGTGAGCATGAGCGCCACACTAGGTGCCGTGGTGCGCGCGCCGGTGACGAGCATCCTGCTCGTGTTTGAGATGACGCATCAGTTTTCACTGGTGCCGCCGTTGATGCTCGCTGCCTTAATCAGTCAGGCCATTAGCCGCAGCATGGCGCGGCATAATTTTTATGACGCCTTGCTGGAACAGGATGGCCACGTCGTGGAACGTTTCGCCCCGCCCCGCGATTTGCGGGAATGGCAGAACCAACCCGTCTCGCTTCTGGCCAATGCAAAACCCGTCGTTGTCACTTCGCTAGAGTTGAATCCAATTCAAAGCCTATTGCAAAGCCATCCTTACGCGCAGTTCCCGGTGGTGATTGACGGGCGAATTTGCGGTGTGCTGACACGGCAAGAAAGCATCCGCGCCATCCGCGAGAAATGCCCACCCATCCTGGTTGAAGCCACAATTTGCGCGCCGGACTTGCCGTTGCGCGCCGTAGAGACGAAGTTGATTGAATCCAAGACCGGCTTCATTTTGTTGCAAGATCCAACAGAGGGAACGCTGGTGGGAATTTTAACGCTCCACGACACCCTCCGCGCACGCCAAGCTGCAGCCGACGAATAGCTGAACTTTCTTTCTGGTGGCCTTAAGGGCACGACGAATGATTTACGAACGCCTTTTAGCCAGATACCACAATATATTGTGGTGGAGTAGCCTTATCCATCTTGCTAGAAGAATTAGAAGTGTAGTAAGTATCTTATTTCAAGATTGTTAAGTGGTGGCTGGGGGCGGAATCGGCCTAAAAAGAGGACATCTTTGACTCAAAATTACCAATTTTTATCGGCTAGTCAAACACTAGGACCCTACTAGTGCGTCACTAGGCTTTCACTACTTTTTATACGCAGTTTTGGACACAGCTCAACATCAATTATTTCACATTGGATAGAAGCTGGCTCCAGAGGCAGGATTCGGCTCTGCTATCGCTCAAATTAATTGAGTTTTCGAAGCCTATTTACAATGGCTCGCGACAGATTTCAAGCAGTTTCTGGCACGTGCCGAACGGCACCTTTCACTGTTTTCTTCTGACAATTCTTCTGACAGCCTAGTAAGGACAAAAAAACGATTTATTCCCAAAAATCATCAAAGTAACCGACGTGACTTCACTGGTTTATAGGGCAATTTCAGCAGCGGCTCCATCAACACCAATGTATGGAGTCTAATCAATTGTGATTTGCTGATTCGGGATAGGTATCCTTCAAACCATTCAATCCCTCGTGGTCAATGGTGAAGGAGAATTTCTCCTGGCCATTCTCCCGGGTAATCTTGAACACAAAAATCATGTCATATTCGTCTCCATGCCAGATGGGAACTTTTGCGGGATCATCACCGTTGTCCTTGACTAAATTTTTGGCGAATTTGTCGAGCAGGCCATGTTCCCAGGCAACAAAAATCGTAGCATTTTGATACTGCGGCTGGGCAAGTTCGGATTCGAGCCCTTTGATTTCCTCGTAGCCATACTTCGTATTCACCGGCAGGCCGCAACGGATGGCCGTTGGCTCAATGGTTGCCAGTGGACGCACATAATAATAGCCAGGATTTCCGTCCACCTTTTGGGTGGGATTGGGCGCGAAGATAAACTGAGGTGTTCCGTATCTTTTCAGCAACACATCGGGCAAAGCAAGTGAACGGTTCAGGCCCTGAAGAGTTAACTGGCCGAGTCCACCGTGCGGTTTTTCCCCATGCCGGATGCAGACGATGGTTTCCACGTTAATGGTAGCCGACGCCGGGGTGGTTTGACCGTCAGCGCGGCTTGAAATTGCAAGTCCAACCAACAATATCGCAATTATTATTCTCATATTTTAACACCGTTTTCTCCCAGTTTATTAAATAGTAGATGGTCTGGAATGAATCACACCACAGACGGGATCCGTTTGCGTTTCCCCGGCTCCTGTATCGGCATGGATTGTTAATAAAGCAACGAAAGTACTCGCAAAGTGCTCTAGCATTGCTTCCTCAGTAGATGTTCTAAGGCACTGGTGTAATCGTAACGTTGTCAAACGTAGCAGTATTCAATATCAAATCATTTTTAGATCCCACGGCCAGGCCAACCCAAGCGTTTGTGGACATGGCAACCGTTTGAGGAGTGCCAACCGATATCCAATTTGTGCCATCGCTAGAATAGGAAGCCGTCAAACTGTTGCCGTTGGTGCGGCCTAACTCCAACCAGCAAGGCGCGGTGATGCCGGGGACATTGGAAAAATTGCTAGTGCTACCGTCGGTGTTGGTTCGACCCTGGAATGACACGCCATTTGTGCCTACGAACAGGAGAGCATCTTCCGAATCGGCTGATAATGTGTCCCGGATCATCACGCCGGCTTTGCCCGGAGGATACGAACTCCCGACACTAACATATGCAACGATTTGACCATCTCCATAAAGTGGCTGATAGACATACTGGAAGGCATCATTGGTTCCCCAAATATCAGTTCCTGAACCACTAACTGTAAAAGTGCCGGTTGAATCATCAATTTCCGTATTGCCGGCGACTCCAACACTGCCAACGTCGCCACTGGTCCACGCACTCTGCACACTGACGTTATCGAATGTTGAAGTATTGAGGACGGTATTGCTCTTGGAAGTGACGGCCAGGCCAATGTAGTAACTACTGGCGATACCATTGCTTTGTGTTCCAATCCAACTCCAATTAGTTCCATCAACTGATTGGTAACCATTCATGTTGGCGCTGCTTCGAACGAGCATAAGCCACTGTGGGGGAGGGAGGCCGCCGGCGTGGCTAACGTTAATAGTCAACCCGTCGGTAGACGTCCTGCCTTGCAGCGAAATACCATTGGTGGGAGAGAGAAACAATGTGGTATTACATGAGTTGGCATTGGTTGTCTCCCGGATCATCAAGGCAGCCTTCGCCGATGAAGCCGTGTTTGAAACGCTGAGCACCTGCGCAACCATCGCCTCATCTCCACTAGCAGTCTGATAAAAATACTGAAAGGCATCGTTTGTTGACCAGATGTCCGTTCCGGAACCTGCGATGGTGAAAACCCCATTCGAATTAATTTGAGAACTGCCTTCAACTCCTACGTCGCCAATATCTCCACTCTGCCAGCCATTGACCGTAACATTGTCGAAGGTTGAAGTATTGAGGACGGTATTGCTCTTGGAAGTGACGGCCATCCCTACGTAAATATTGGTTGCCGTAAAATTAGTCTGGCCGATAAAGGTCCAATTAACATCATCAGCCGACTGATAGCCGAATACGTTAGTCCCCAATTGAATCAACTGCAGCCACTGTGGTGGAAGGAGGCCACCGTAATGGTTAATGGTGGCGGTCAACCCGCCAGTAGCTGTCCTGGCTTGCATCGAAACACCATTGGTGGGAGAGACAAACAATGTGACATTGCGCGAATCTGCATTGGTTGTCTCCCGGATCATCAAGGCGCCCTTTGCCGATGTAGCTGTGTTTGAAACGCTGGTCACTTGCGCCACAACCTCTACATTTCCAGTCCAAGATTGATAAACATACTGAAAACTGTCGGTGGAGCTCCAGATATCCATCCCTGATCCGCTCACCGTAAACGTACCATTGGTATAAGTTGCGTTGCCTTGGACGCCGACGCTTCCGATATCCGCATTGGTCCAGGGGGGCGGCAGACCCATTGACTGGATGACCGTCAGATCCCCGTTGCTACTATACGTGATGCCATAGTTTATCTGATTAAACGACCCGCCCGTCGCCATGCTCGGGAAGATGGGATAAATCCCCACCGGTGCCGTGTTCGTCGCGCCGGCACAGGTGAGCGTCACGGAGCCGACCGTCTCTCCATTTTGCAATCCCACGCTCGTAAAGTTCGTCTGTTCTGCTCCCAGGATGAGATTCGCGCCATAAACCTTGTTTTGCGGATCGGCCGTGATGGTCAATGGCGCCGCCGTCACCATCAGTGTGCCGGCGATATAGGTAATCGTATAGTTATTCGCATCAAACGTGCCGTTGGTGGCCGCACCGGGCATGATGCTTGAAGTCGAACCCGCCGCAGAGTTCGTCAGTAATGCGCCTGCGCCGTAAGTCAACGTCACCGAACCAACCGTATCGCCGTTTTGCAATCCTGCGGGCGTGAACGCAGTCGAGCCGGTCACAGGCGAGGACTGGCCACTGCCATAGACGTTATACTGTGCATTGGCCGTAATCGTCAAAGGCGCCGGGGTGACTACCAGGGTCACCATCAGTTCCGTCGGCAAATAGTTCGTACTCGTCGGCGTGAATACCGTCGTCAGGACGTTCGTCCCTGCCGGCAAGATGGCGCCGTTGGTTGGGTCGTAAGTAAAGGTGCCCAAGATGCTCGATGTCGCGTTGTTCTCAACTTCCGACAATTCCGTCCCGTAAACAATGCTTGGCGGATTCGTCCAGCCCACTGTGTAATTGTAACTGGTGTTGCTGTTGGTAGTTACGGAAACGTTGGTGAACGTGGAGGTATTCAAGACCGTGTTCGAGTCCGCGGTCACACATAGTCCAACATAAATGCTGTTGGTCATGGAATAGACATTGGTGCCGACCAGTGTCCAATTGACGCCATTGGTCGATTCATAGCCGCTCAGAACGTTGCCTGACCGGACCAATTGCAGCCAGCAGGGCGCACCACCGCTGATCGTATTGACACTGCTGGTAAGGTTGTTGGCCATGGTTCGTCCCTGCATTTTAACGCCACCATTTGTTGGATTCACAAAGAGGTCTCCCTCGGCCGAACCTGGATCAAGCGTCTCGCGGAACATCAGGCCTGCCTTGGCAGCCGGAGCCGTGTTCTGAATTGAGGTCACTTGCGCCACAATCTGACCGTCTCCCGTCCAGGGTTGATAAACAAACTGAAAACTGTCGTTTGTCCCCCAGATATCAACCCCCGACCCATTCACCGTAAAATTTCCGTTGGTATATGATGCACTCCCGCCGAGGTCAACACTTCCGATGTCGTAGTTAGTCCAACCTACCGGCAAGGTCCGTGGAACAAAAGGCCCGACAAAGATATTGGTGAGCGAGGGAGCCACATAAACGTTAGTATTATAGCTCTTCACCCCCGGATCAACCACCAGGGCATTGTTGTCGAATACAACCCCCCCTGAATTCGTGATAATAATTGCGCCCAGAAGAGTCATATCGTTCGTCAGGCAGGGATTCTCAAAGGTGTTGTTCTGCACCAGAACATTCGTCGCCGAACCGATCTCCAGGGAAGCATGGGTCGAGTTTGCCACCAGATTGTATTGGAAAATAATATTCTGGCAAATAGGATAGGGTGTAATAGTGTCGTAGCTGGTTTGTCCCACTAAGACTATATCATTGGGAAAATACGTATCCGTTACGCCGTTGTTTCTGATAATATTATTGCCGTTAAAGGTGTTGTTTTGGACTATAATGTTGCTCGGATTGTATCCTTCACCATAGGAAGAACCTAAAGTGTGATATGAATTTATGCATGCGATAAATAATCCAGGATTATAATTGCGGATAAACTGGTTATTCTCGACAGTCCCGTTGGCAGTATGAAGAAAAGCTCCCTTCCCCTTGCTATCGTGTATGTAACAACCGCTGATGATGTAATTGCCGGAATTATATCGGTGATTGAAAAGAATGGTGGTGGTGGTCAGTCCCCCAGGCAGATTATTTGAAAATGTAAGCGCGTATGACGAGCCGTTATCCGTACTGGCGGTCACGATTGACGACCAATTCCATGGAGAAGAATCTCCCTGGCGCAATTCGACGACGTCGTCTTTATGGTAAGGATCTTCATAGTCAACTGTATTTTCGGCGGTGAGCGTATTGGCGCCATTGGTTTCTATCCCCTCCGAGGTGCCGTCGTGAATGTTGATATTGTCGTCACCGCAGTTTCCGAGCTCATCATTTTGCAGTTTGAAATATCCATAGCCGATGGAATTGTTGATGCCATCCGAAGCGCTGGACAGGTGATAAATCGTGCCCGGCTCGCGGATGAGTTTCGAATCAATAATTTGCCAGTATTGATTGTTGATCAGCGAAAATCCCATGCCCAGGGTCGAATACACCGTGACATTGCTGTAGGTCAAATTATTATTGGTTTCCACATCATTCCCTGGAAATTGGTAAGCATAATGGCGCAGAAGATAGTGTTGCCCGACCCGGAATCCTTGATTATAAAGCCAACCGTTGCCTTTAGTGGTGTAAAACCTTACTGTGCTGTTTCCCAGACTTACTTGGTTGGTGAGGTTTATATCGCTGGCGCCGATGATGCCGGCACCCTGGTTGGAAAAGTCATAATTCGTCTGATACACTCCGTTAGTCTCCTCCACTTCCGCCTCCACTTCGTCTAGCTCGTATAAAAGCGAGTTGGCGGCGGGATTGCTCTCATAGGGATAATACAAGTCCATGTAGTTTGTGCTGGAATCAATGTTGGTTACCTCTGTCAGACTTTGAACGGGCGTCACCGACCAGTCCCAATTCATTGTATAATTTTGCAAGGCGATCTGCGAGCAGTACCTCACCTTTATGAAATCACTTTTGGACTGCATAATAAATGTGGAGCCTTGCCCGTCAAAAATAAAATTGGTCAGGTAGATAAAAGAGAGGATGCCATTACCGTAAGACGAATTGGAACTGCCGATGTAATAAGTTCCCGTTGGCACGGTCAGCTTGGAAACGTTACTGGTCTCGCAATAATTAATTGCATTAAGAAAATCCGTATAATTTTGGCCGCCGGTGTTGCTGGTGCTGACGCCGAAAGAAGCGGCGCTCTCGACCATCCCTGAACCGGTCGGCAGAGTGATGTTAAAAGCCGGACACCCGGTCGTCGCACTGCGGATATCAATTTCAAGTTGATTTGTGGTGAGCCCCAATGCCTCCGTTGATATGAGAAGACAAATAAACAACAACGCAAAAATGACGGGCCGGTTGGTTTTCATAAATAATTTCAATAATTTAACAAACCTTCTTATTGCTACAACCGTATGTTTATATGGGTCGGAGGTCTTAATGATACAATTATTTTTGTCCTGAAATGGACTCGCGCCATTTAGGGATAATTTGCAGTATTCAAATCACTACCCAGCAAGGTTGAACATAGACCTCCCGCGTAAACGGGGATGAAAAGTGTCTGGCGGTCTTTCCAAGAGACGTCACTGCTACGGAGATTCGATGATGTAGAAACGGTCGGGATAATTCGTGGCATCACCATCGATGAGACTGACATTCGTCCCATCGAACATACCAACGCCAATGATAATCCAGTTGGTCAGTGGTGCGGCCAGCTTGTCGGAAGCCAGCACTTGATAGGCCTGGTTTAACGGCCCGGAAAACGCCAGTTGGAAACCATTCGCGCCCATTTGCGTCTGGCTGGCCACGATGACCGGCGGAACGATGTTACCCGTGCCGGCAAGGGAGAGTGTAAACGGGTTGTAAATCGGGTCGTTATTGGTGATTTGCAATAAGGCCGAACGCGCGCCGCCAGCGGTGGGCGAGAAGACAACATTGAAGGTTGCACTGTCACCAGCAATTACCGAAGCTGGCAAAGTAATTCCGGCCACTGTGAAATCACCAGCAGCGACGACATTTGACAGAATCAATGTGGCACTGCCGGAGTTGGTGACAGCGAATGTATTAGTGGCGCTCGTGCCGATATTTACAGTGCCGAAAGCCGGTGCGCTACCACCGTTGGTCAGGGTTATGGCAGATAGCTGAACGCCCATTTCCGGCACATTTTGCAACAAATCGCTTAAGTCATCAGCAGTGGTTCCTCCGATGTTGTTGTAAGCGCCGGTGGGCGTGGCGGCGGTTTCACCGGACGGGATTGCATTGCTCATGTAATTTGCCTTGGATGAATTTGTGTAATTTAGTCCAAAAATCTCCTCCATCGTTTTAACGTCCGAGGAGTGGCTCATGACCACGCTGCTGGCGTAAGCGTTGCCCTTGGCCAGCGGCGAGATGATGATCTCGGGAATCGAGTAGTTTGTGGTGTCGCCGCCTTCGGTTTCATCAAACCGGATGATGATAAGGCCGTTGTTTGTGAAAGTGGCAGAAGCCATGATCTTTGGAATGAGGATTGAAAGGAAGTTATCTCCCTCAGAGATAGCACACTGGTCGCTGCCACCTGTATAAGTTGTGCCGTGATAGGTGAAATTGGCCGTCGTTGCCGTGTGCATGCAATTTTCCAAGTCCGGCATGAGCCAGTTGTATTGGGCAAGCCTGCCATTATCAAGGTCTGAGAGAAAATTGGTCAGGCTGATGACGTTTTCCTCCCACGAATTGGTCCAAAAACACATCGGATTGTGCTTACAGGCATAACTATATTGAGTTGAGCCGTTGTAGGCATTGGTGCCATTCGGCCGCGTTCCTGATTTGCTTACGATCGGAGTGGTGTATTCCACATCCTCCTCATAATTGCGCCAAGAGATGCTGGCGGCGTCCAACTGGTGCACGAAGTGCTGGACAGTAAATATGTTGCCGTTAGCCGTGCTCGGATCGTTGTCCGCCAAAATCCCCAGATTCGACCCCGCCTCCTCCCATATATAGTTTGGTTCGGACGGATGCACTCCATTGCCGGTGTTGAAATACCTCGTGCAATAGGAAACATACGTTGCATTGGAATTGCCCGGTGTAATCAGGCTGTTAATGTAGGGAGCGGCAGGATTCGTGAAAATCTGCTGCGGGTTGGAGGTGGGATTGGGCTGTTTGAAGTTGTGGTTCTCAAAGCCGATCATGATGACGGTTTTGACTTGTTGCAAAACCTCCACCGCTTGCACTGGCATGATTTCCAATATGCCAGCAAGCAAACCAGAGGCAAAAATATATTTGAAAAATCGCCACCGAGCACCGCCAGCAATCCACCGTCCTTTTAAAATATCGGAACCCAGAGCAACCTCTTTTCGAGCGTCGAGGGGAGCCTTTGATCTCAAAATCTGGGATTTCCCATATGGATTTTGCTGCCGGTAATTACATATTGCTTTTGAATTGTTCAATGGCGGTCAAATATTTTACAACTGCTTCAGTGCGTGAATGAACCTTCAACTTCCTGTATGTACTGCAAATATAGCCATTCAGCGTTCCGGTGCTAATGCCGAGGTTGTTGATAATCTCCTTGTATAGAAATCCTTTGGCAAGCTGCTTGAGCACATCCTTTTCTCGCGGCGACAGCCTTTTCAAATCTGAAGCCAATTCGGGTGGTTGGCGAAGGCAATCGATGGGGGTGGGCAATAAATCAATGACCTCTTTCGTGAGTTGAGCATTCATAAATTCTTATAGGCTTAAAAGCAACTTATTGTTGCCTTGGTAAATGATTTCAAATCGGAGTTTTTATGTTCAAACATATCATGCAATTATATGGAAATTTCTGGTTTTTTACAAAGTTTCCTAAGGCGTGGCATTAGGCAGGGGCACAAATTCGGTATGCATTTCGCCGTCGGGGGTGATGGTGTGCATGGCAAAACCGAGTTGTCCACCAAGCGGAAGCCAACTGGTGGCCGGGGCTACGTGGACGGTAATGCCGTCCTGCTGGAAGACGCGCCCAATGTGCCAGTGTCCCGCTAGCAGGTGTTTGACGCCCAATTTATGGAGTAGATCTGTCTCGCGTTGGGCGTAGGGCGCGTCTATGGTCCAATATGGATTATTTTCAGGGAAACCGTGGTCGTGGAAGAGGGGAATATGTTGCACCGCGATGACGATTTTGCCACGGGTTGGCCCGACCTGCGCGGCCAGCCAAGCAAGCATTTTTTCAGATTCCACTTTCAGCGCAGGCGGCAGGGGCGGGCGGGGCTTCTTATCAAATTTTTCGTAGTTGCCCAGGAGTTGGGAATCGAGGGCGATCACTTCCACATTTTTGACCTGGAAGCGGTAATAATCGGGGCCGAACTGTTGCCGATAGTGTTCGAGGCCTATGATATCATGAAATTCATGATTGCCGGGCACGTAATAGACCGGGGCGTTGAGTGCCTTTAAGATGATTTTTGCCTGTTCCCGATACTCTTGACTTTCCCCGATGTCGCCAGAGAGGATGACGGCGTCGGGATGGCGTGCGTTGATCATCCTGACAGCCTCGCGCAGATTCGCGGCGGCCTGCGGGGAATGTCCTTCACCCAGATGGGTATCGCTGAGCTGGGCGATGGTGACGTCCGGAGAACCCGCGGCGACGAGAGAATGGGCCATGCCGCAGACAAAAGCGATTAGGAGGATACAGCATTGTTTCATATGGCTACAGGTAAGCATCGTTCAAGTTTTTCAATCCCTCATGGTCAATCGTAAAAATTTATCCAATCAAGCGGGCTTCCAGGCAATGAAACACTGGAATTTTGGTGAGCCTTTTTACGAAGTTCCTGCTCAAGACCTTCACCCCAAGTAGGGCCAAGGCGCGATTGAGACCGCGGCAAATTAGTTGCCTCAGTTGGTCTCGTGGTATTTTGCCGTGCCGGATGCAGACAATTGTCTCAACCATTTGCCCGGAAACAACGGTCGAAGTTTGTCCTTCAACCTGATCGCAAACCGCAAACACAACAAGAAGTATGATGAGTAATAGTTTCATTTGATAGGGCTTTTACAATTTTTAAAATAGCTTGTGTTATTGGATCTTTACGCGAAAAAACAACTGCGCCGCCCCCGTAAACGACACGGTATAAGGTGAGACCGCTCCGGAAACATCCGTATATGGCCCGGTGACTTGGTCGGCAGATTGCAAGGTGCCCCGTGGCCAGTTTAATATAATGCCACCGTCGATAATATTAAAGTTAAGGCCGTTGCCGCTAGCGATGGAGACCCGCGCATAAGTTGATAAGGAACCGATCGAAACTGCGTTGGCCCAGCTTGACCAAATCCAATTCGAGGAACATACTCCAAATTCGACGCGCGCTTCGTCTATCGCACCGTTGAACGGGAACGCACCGTCCGATGACATACCTAATAACACATGGTTGGTCTTGGAAAAGTTGTTGAGGATAGAGCCGCTCCCTACCTCGTTGCCATCCACATATACATAAGCAACGTTGGCTGCCGTATCTACCGCGGCGGTGACAAGATGCCATTGGCCAAAGGTTACGGCCCCGGCGGGACTGGTGGCGGCCGCGGAGCTGCTTCCATTGCCAGTGATAAAGTCGAGAGCTCCGTCGGTGGTGTTGAGATCGTTCACGTTCATGGCAAACCCATTGGCGGTTCCGGAACCCGGCTTGCTCGCCCAGATCGTCTGAACGTTTGAAACAGAAGGGGAGATGTTGATCCAGGCCGACAGCGTGAATGAATTGCTCAAGTTGAGTGCTCCCGCGTCAAGATAGGTAGTAGAGCCATTGAAGCCTAGACCCATTCCAGTGACCCCCGCCATCGGGATGCCATCGGAACCCTTGGTGGCCGGGTACTGCAGTGTACTATCATAAAATGGGAAATTGGTCTGGTTCAAATGCCATACCAAGTCAAAATAGGTGGGATCCGGCAGGGGCACAAACTCGGTGCTTACGTCACCTGCTGCGGTGATAGTGTGCAGGGAAAAACCTACTTTTCCGCCTACGCCAATAGGATAACTGATGGCAGGAGCCGCATGGATAGTAATGCCGCCCTGTTCAAAAACCCGCCCGTTATGCCAGTGTCCGGCCAGCATATCTTTGACGCCAAGAGTAATCAGCAGGTTAGATTCGGACTCGGCATAAGGCGGATTCACAGTCCAATAGGGCAGATTACCGGGAGGGAAGTCATTGTCGCTGTCAGTGAATAAAGGGATGTGTTGCACGGCAATGACCACTTGACCCGTGATTGAGCTTGCCTGATTCGCTAGCCAAATCAGCATATTTTGGGTTTTCGCAGCCATCCCGGGAGGCAGCGGTAACACTGTCTTCGCATTGTAATTAGTATAATTGCCCAGCAATTCGGAATCTAACATCAGCACCTCCACATTTTTGACCCAAAAACTGTAATAATCCGGACCAAATTGTTCCTGATAGATTGCAAGGCTATTGGTATCATAAACATCATGGTTGCCGGGCACATAATAAACCGGGGCAGTAAGACCCTGTAAGATCGTTTGCGCCTCCGCTCGGTCATCGGGAGTCTCACCAATGTCGCCGGAGAGTATGACGGCATCGGGTTGGAGCGCGTTGATCATTTTCACAGCTACGCGCAAATTATAGGTAGCATTTGGAGCTGCTGCCAAACCCAAATGAGTATCGCTAAGTTGGGCGATTGTAACATCAGTGGTGCTGGCAGCATTCGCAGAAGCATCAATCAGACCTTTACCGACGTTGTTCATCGCAAGGAAGCCATTATTACCTGCATACATCTTCCAACCGCCTTGTGTCCGCCGAGTGGCAATGTTAAGCGCCGGCAGCAATATTGCTGGAAATATGGTAATGATGGCGATGATCACCAGAAGATCGACGAGCGTAAAGCTGGCGTCATTTGTCTTGTGTCGGCTAGCTTTTGAACCAGGCCGATGCGACCGCTTGAACGCATTGCCGATATTATCTTGCATGGTTTTGCTGTCGGTAAACGGGAAGGCGAGCTGGTTCACGCCTCACCAAGTCATAATCGGATGTGGTCGAAAAATCCCAATTCCAGACCGCCCCGTTGGTGTTTGAAGCCGGGGCGTTCGTCTTTTTCTTCATAGTAAATCTGCTCAATTCGTTTCCCAGACGGCACCGTTGGTGTTCGAAGCCGCGGCGTTCGTCTGCGCTAGGTTGCCCCAGTAAGCCATGATATAATCATTGGTACTCGAGATCAGCGGCACCTGCACCCAGACAATGGACTCGCCAGCCGGGTTCCATTGCTCAATCTCATAGGGCAGCGCCTGCGTATTGCTAGCGGCGGTGAACTGCAAGTCCGCGCCAATGGGTGAGGCAAACTGGGAATAGGAGAAACCGGCGATGTTAGTGCTCAATCGGACCAGCACGGGGAAATTGGTCACCGGCACCGCCTGATTATATCCGCTAAAGGTGATCTTGAGGCTTGAATTGTAGTTCGAGCTGTTGACCATGGTCGATTGGGCTTGCGCCACCAAGCCAGCGAAAAGAGCCAAAGCTCCCAACGCCATTATCATTCGCTTTTTCGTAATTTTTGCTTTTATCGTGCTGATTTCAATTTTTTTCTGGCGTGCCCGAAGCCGATTAATCCAGTTCCCGGATGGCCTCGTCAACTCCATCAAATTGCCCGGCTGAGTCAAAACCTTGGTCTCGAAGCGACTCATCTGCCCGGTGGAGTCCGCCGTGTGCTCTGTGGCTCGCCCCGCCGACCACATGCCGCTCGACGGAATCAAGTGAGAGCCTTTCAGCGTCATTGTCCTCATGCCTGCCTGTTTGTTAGTTGTACCCAGTGGATTTTCCGGTTTTTGTTGTTTCAACTTCAACCACAGTCTTTGTTTATGCGGCTCCATTGTTTGTCAGTAATTCAACTTAATTTTATCTGGGAAAGCTGGGTTGATTTTTACTGGACTTTGATGCGGTAAAATTGTTGTGTTTCCGATGCGGTGTTGGTGTAAGGCGATGTTGCAGCCGGAATGTCGTTATAGGGGCCGGTCACTACACTGGCCGACTGCAACGTGCCTTCCGGCCAGGTAAGGATAACACTGTTGCCGGACGTTTGGATGCCCAGCGTGACCACCGAGGAGCTGATCGCGGAATAACTTTCAAACGATAAGTTCGCCGCAACCGTCATGTAGGAGGCCCACACCCAGTTTGACGATTCCAAGCCGGAATGTATCCGCGCCTCATCAATTAACCCAGTGAATTGGAAGCTATTGCCGTTGTCCTGCCCCAGATCCATGTCGGTGTTGGTGGGGAAGTCAGTCAAGGCGGCACCGGAAGCCACTTGATTGCCGTCCACATACAAGTTTGCCGCGCCATCCGTGCGATCCACCGCCGCCGTCACCAAATGCCATTGATTGAAACCAACCGCCCCGGTAGCTGATTGTAATTTTTGTTCGGTTGCACCACCGTCGCCCGTGGTCAGAATCAGCGCCCCATCACTTTTTCCGTAGCTGTCCACATAGAAAAGACACTCGTCCGATTCGGCTACGCCATCTCCATTGCCCCAAACCGTTTGAATACTGGAGTCGCTCGCAGGCACATTCACCCAGGCTGACAGGGTAAAGGCGTTGCCAAGATTGACCAGCCCGGCGTCCAGGTAGGGGGTCTTATTAAACGAAAGCCCCTGTCCAACGATGCCGGCAACGGAAGCAGGCGCAATCCCGTTGGTCGCTGGATATTGCAGCGTACTGTCCAGATACGGAAATCCAGTTTGTTCCAAATGATACACCACATCATATGAGGGCAGCGACTGGAAGGCCGGTGGCAGCCAGACGGCACCGTTGGTCGTGTAATCAGACGGTGTGGTATCGGCGGGATTGCCCCAGTAAGCCCAGATGAAATCGTTGGTTCCGGACAAGGACGGCATCTGCACCCAAACCGTGGAATTGGTACTGTTCCATTGGTCAATCTCATACGGGAGCGACACGGTACCGCTCGAGTCGGCAAAGCGCAGATCCGCGCCGGTGGGCGAGGCAAACTGTTGAGTGGAGAACCCGGACACATTCGTGCCCAATTGCACCAGCACCGGGAAATCCTCCAGCGTTTCGTTGCGGTTACTATAGCCGATGAATTGAATCTTCATCTTGTAAGAGAAGTCCGAAGAATTAAGGGTCTCCGGTGCCACGACCCCGGCCACGGTGGCGGTGCTGCTTAGTGTGGGCGTGCCAGCGCTGTAGATATTGGTAACCGCGCAATAATAAGTGTTGGTGCCCAACAAAACGGCAAAAGTGTAGCTGCTATTCGTTGCGCCGATGACGGACGCCCCGTCTTGATACCATTGATACGAGAATGGCGAAGTGCCCGACATGGTGATCGATAGAGCGTTTGTGGTACCAGAATATGAGGAAAGGCTATCCGGTCCACCAGAAATGAGAGGAGGTCCTTCACCAATCGCAATATTTGTAAAAGGCCCGACAAAGATATTGGGGAGCGACGGAGCCACGTAAACGTTAGTATTATAGCTCTTCACCCCCGGATCAACCACCAGGGCGTTGTTGTCGAATACAACCCCACCCGAGTTTGTGATAATAACTGCGCCCAGGAGAGTCATATCGTTCGTCAGACAGGGATTCTCAAAGGTGTTGTTCTGCACTAGAACATTCGTCGCCGAAGCAACCTCCAGGGAAGCATGCGTGGAGTTTGCCACCAAGTTGTATTGGAAAATAATATTCTGGCAAATAGGATAGGTGGTAATAGCGTTGGAGCTGGTTTGCCCCACCAGAACTATATCATTGGGAAAGTAAGTATCCGTTACGCCGTTATTCCTGATAATGTTATTGCCGTTAAAGGTGTTGTTTTGGACAATAATGTTGCTCGGATCGTATCCTTCACCATAGGACGAGCCTAAAGTGTGGTATGAATTTATGCAGGCTATAAATAATCCGGGATTGTAATTGTGGATGAACTGGTTATTTTCGACCGTCCCGTTGGCAGTATGGAGGAAAGCTCCCTTGCCCTTGCTATCGTGTATATAGCAACCGCTAATGATGTAATTGCCCGAGTTGTATGAATCATTAAAAAGAATCGTGTCGTCGACCAGTCCCGCGGGCAGATTGTTCGAAAAGGTAAGCGCGTATGACGAGTCGCTATACGTACTGGCGGTCACGATTGACGACCAATTCCATGGAGAAGAATCTCCATGGCGCAATTCGATGACGTCATTTGTATCATAAGAATCCTCATAGTCGACTACATTTTCGGCGGTGAACGTATTGGCACCGATACTTTCCACTCCCTCCGAGGTGCCGTCGTGAATGTTGATGTTGTCATCACCGCAGTTCCCGAGTTCATCATTTTGCAGTTTGAAATATCCATGGCCGATGGAATTGTTGATGCCATCGGAAGCGCTGGACAAGTGGTAAAGCGTGCCCGGCTCGCGGATGAGTTTCGAATCAATAATTTGCCAGTATTTATTTTTGATAAGCGAAAATCCCATGCCCAGGGTCGAATACACAGTGACATTGCTGAAGGTCAAATTATTATTGTATTCCACATCATTCCCCGGATATTGATAAGCGTAATGACGCAGAAGATAGTATTGCCCGACCCGGATTCCCTGATTATAAAGCCAACCGCTGCCTTTGCTGCTTTTACTGTAAAACCGCAAGGTGCTGTTTCCTAGACTTGTCGCGTTGGTATTCATATCGCCGACGCCGATGATGCCGGCGCCCTGGTTGGAAAAGTCATAATTCGTCTCATACACTCCGTTAGTCTCCTCCACTTCCGCCTCCACTTCGTCCAGCTCGTAGAGAAGCACGTTGGTGGCGGGATTGCTCTCATAGGGATAATACAAGTCCATGTTAGTTCCATTGGTAGCAACGTTGGTTACCTGGGTCAGACTTTGAACGGGTGTAATGGACCAATCCCAATTCATGGTGTAATTCTGAAGGGCGACCTGCGAGCAGTACCTCACCACGACGAAGTCGCTTTTGGACTGCATGATAAATGTGGAGCCTTGCCCGTCAAAAATAAAATTGGTCAGGTAGTTAAAATAGAGAATGCCATTACCGTAAGACGAATTGGAACTGCCGATGTAATAAGTCCCCGTTGGCACGGTCAGCTTGGAAACGTTACTGGTCTTGCAATAATTGATTGAGTTAAGAAAATCCGTATAATTTTGGCCGCCAGTGTTGTTGGTGCTGACTCCGAAATTCGTGACACTCTCGACCATCCCTGAACCGGTCGGCAGAGTGATGTTAAAAGCCGGGCACCCGGTCGTCGCGCCGAGAATGTCAGCTTCAAGCTCAGCCGAGGTGATCCCTCGCGCCTCCATTGACATTAGAAGACAAATAAACAACAACGCAAAAATGACCGGTCGGCTGGAGTAGCGATATTTATCTTCCATTTAATTTTTGTTTGACCAGCGCACACTGAATGCGGGCACGGCAAAATTAGAGAGAGAATTCTTAAATCAATCCCACTATTAATTTTATTTTCCATAACAATTGGTCAGGGTTGGTAAGTGCCCGCAGGCGCGCCAGAAGCGAGCCCAGACGCACTGTGAGCTACCCATATTACATCTGGATTATGGAGAACATTGCCGCTCCAGCCGCCGCTTGGGCTGCCGTTTATGGTGGGAGTTGAAGCCGTAATGGCCCAAATCGGCTGAGGAAAGATACCCGGCAACCGCCAGTGATGAACTGCCGCATGTCCATCGGCAAAGGCAAAAGAACAACCGCCATTGTGCAAATTACCAGGTATGCTAATAAACTCAGTGTCTGCAGCACTTGTTGGCATCTGAACCGAAAAGGTAGCATCATTGATGCTGTTTGGGTTCTTCTCCGTCAGCACAAACAAATCCGATGGCCCAAGCCCGCCCGTGATGTCGCTTTCTTTAAGATAAACTTTCCACGGGGTGCCTCCCGGTGGACTGGCATTTCCCGTTGAAAGCCAATGGCCTGCAATATGACTTCCATCCATAAGAGTACCCAATGCAGTCCCGCCAATGGACTGGCTCATATTATAACTGCGGACCCGGGGTATTCCGTCCCATGTGCTTAGGTCGGCAGGGCATTTGAATATCGTTGGGGTTTGCACGTAAGGTGCGACCAAAGAATACGCCGAATTAACTAGCAGCGCCGAATTAGTGGCATCAGGCCCAGTATACGGACCCCCAATACTTATGCCGCCAGACATGTTCCCAGCGACCCAGGAGGGAGAAGATTCGTAGTCGGGGTTTGGCGGAAAATGACCACCATTGTCATCAGGATACATCTTCACGGCCAGAATCAATTGTTTCAAGTTTGACATGCACTGGATACCCAGAGCTTGATCCTTGGCCCTACTGAGAACCGGTAATAATATGGCGGCCAAAATCGCAATGATAGCTATTACCACCAACAGTTCAATCAGGGTAAACCCTGAATTCCCAAACCGACTCCCTTCGCCATCCCGCCAATACTGGAAGTTGCTTTCGCTTTTTTTGACTCTATTTTCCATTTTATTTTGTATTTGGCCGGCGGGAATGTCATCACATTTCCGCCGGCATTTTACGGTCATTGAACGCGGACGCGGTAGAATTCCTGTGCTCCGGACACCGTATTGGTATACGGCGAGGTGGCCGTCGGAATGTCACTATACGGACCGGTGAG
>Ga0206868_10009_pt2 | contig 41693 bp, 31 predicted proteins | sample Alteio_BWOrgCont_38_FD_152901 | JGI IMG/M metagenome (GOLD analysis project Ga0206868, IMG submission 152901) | Enriched cells from forest soil in Barre Woods Harvard Forest LTER site, Petersham, Massachusetts, United States -... | ecosystem: Environmental > Terrestrial > Soil > Temperate forest >... | reverse complement strand
TCCCGTTCGGCAAATAGCAGAAGACTTCGTTTTTCGCCGTTCATCAGACGGATCGTTTTGCGAATCGTCACCGCCCTTTGCGTCGGATCGTCGCCCGGGAACGGTAGCCCCCCGATCGAAGCGAAGAGCGGAAACGCCTCGAACTCCTGAATCCAGTCGAGGATCGGCATTTTCAACGCGGTCATCGCGTGGTACATTACGTATCCGTCATGCCACCCGTGATGGTTCGGCGCCAAGATGCACGGCTCAGCCAAGGGCCGGCTTGGCGGAATCCAATAAACCCCGCGAAACGCTCGGCGCACCGACCGCCGGATCATCCGGTCCACGGCCTTCCCCACCAACCCGACCGCCTGTGACATCACCCTAAGGCTACTCCGTTGCCATGTCTGGCGAGAGACCAAGCCCGAGACCATCTGAACGGTCACTCAACAGGCGCATGACCTGTGAGGTGAAAGGCACAAAGCGCTTAAAAGCATAGAATGTAGTTTGCGAATATTTATTTGGTCATCGCAAGTTTCCGTTGTACAGTGGTGTTATGGCTGGAGTAGCAATTACGCGAGGCGCAACGCAACGCTACTGGATGCTTCGTAAAGTGCTTTGCTTGGCACTAAGTGGACTTTGGTTCCTGCCTTTCTTGCAGCGGGCAAGCTTCTTCGCTGCAATCCTCATGCTTTTGCTGGAGGCGTCGGCGGGCATCCTGACATTGTTGCCGAAGACCCGCCGAATCGGCGTAATTCTTAGCCTCACCATGGGCTCCATGTTTCTCGCGGTGAACCTCATTCGATTTGCGGAGGATATTCCCGTTCCGTGCTCGTGCTTCGGCGCTATCTATAAAGCTAGCCCTGCGGCTATCGTGCTTATTGACCTTGGAATTATTGGAGCGAGTTGGTTTTTGCTTTCTTCGTTTCAAAAGGAAGTGTCCACATGATCTCTAAATTCTTATCTTCCCTGGCCGTACCTGTCTTCCTCATTCTGTTGGCTGCCTCGATTGAGGCGCCTCACGCGCGCGGATCCACTGCTTTTTACGAAGCATACATTGGGACATCCGGTTCCTACACAGGAGCATGTACCGTTCCGTCTTGTGATAATGATCCTGGTTGCTCTTGGATAACAAACCAATATAACCTCTACTATCCAACAGTGCATTGCAGTGGTGGGCAACTGGGCGGCGGTGTCTGCGTCGAAGAGTTCGTCAAATGTCGGATACAGATCTATTACTCGGAAAGTTCCTGTCAGGGAGCTATGACAACTATCACGCTTTTTTGGGATGCTGCTTGTGACGGCGGCGCCTGACAGTCTTATACTTTTGCGACTAACACGGTAAAGGGTCGACTCGGCCGAATGAAGGAATAAATCTATGCTCAAAAAACTGCTGTCTTCCTTAGCCAGTCCGCTTCTTCTAGTTCTCGTCGCAGTAACAGTCGAAGCGCCTCATGCCCGTGGGTCGACGATTGCCTATTATACGAACTACGTCGGAATTGCTGGTCTTTACGATGGAGGCTGCGCAGATCCGTCTTGCGATAATGATCCAGGCTGTTCATGGTTTACCGATCAATACAACTGGTATTTTCCGACAGTACATTGTAACGGGGGCGTAGACGGAAGCGGATCATGTATGGAAGATTGGTTGAAATGTCGTGTGCAAGCGAGATATACGGAAGCTGATTGTGACGGAGACCCCTATGCCGTGACAACCACATTTGATGCCGCTTGTGCGGGCACAAGTTATTAGCTTATGAAGTACTTCGTTGGAGTTTGCGTGCTCTGTTCCCTTCCTGTGTTTTCGCGAGGTCAGGCAAGTGAACTCGCAAGGCAGATTTCGGCTGGTAGGGCGAAAATGCCACCGTTTGCTGCGGAGTATGTTCAGCAAATCAGGGTAGCGGAGCCTGATCGAACTACTGCTCCCGGTTGGGGATTAGCTGATAGCGACGAATTGATTGTCGCGGCCATAGACAACAAATCCACTTACCAATATTGGACGTCACACAAAGACCCGTCGGGAGGACCGGGTGACTTGGGTGATAGCCACTACTTTTCTGACGGAGATAGGTTCTTTTATGCCACATCTAAGGAAAGGCAGGGAAATTTTGGTCATCGGGCGCCAGGCCTCGTTAACCCGGCTGCCGCTGGCTACGAGTTTATTTCCAAGCCACTCGTGACGGCAATAGAGAGCAAATTCCTAGCGCAAGATGGGCCCGACTCGTTTACGATGAAGAATAGTGAGAATGCCGTGTACCGCTGCACGCTCAAGCGGTTCGGCCCACAAGTTGTTCTTGAAAGCATCGATGGGGGAGATCCAAGTAAAGATTTCCGGACTGCAATTCGAGTGGAGGACTGGATTGAGTGGAAAGGCTTTCACTATCCGAAGGTAGTAACCGTAACATTCATGAAAGCCGACGCCCCCTATAGCACTTGGACTTATAGGTTGACCAAGCTTCGTCCTGACAAGGCCGTACCGCTATCCTGGAAGTGGAAGAACGGAGCAATCGTTCGCGATATGGATACATTTAAGATCTACGTTGTCCGAAACGGATCGCTAGTTCTTGACCCTCGCTTTCTTCGCGGATCTGCGCTGGAAACTACCCTGCGCCGTGCCATCTTCGTTCTCTGCATAGTTGGCATAGCGATTTGGGCCGCCTTCCGCGCTAGGAATAAGGGACAGAAAACGCGACAAGGCATAACCTCTGCCGTGTAAGTAGGCGCCACGGAGATTCATAGACTAGGATTGATGCGGTCCGGACTTGCCTTAACGGATCTCTTTCCGTAATGGGATGAGCAAATCCATCCAATATGCTGCGAATAGAGCCAGTTTAACGGGATTGGATTGTTCAACTTGGATCTCTAGAAACCACTTGCGACTCCACGACATCTCGTGATTCTTTTTTGCAATCAGATCATGGAGGTTGGCCATGCCTTGTTTGACTTGGTCTAACCAAGCTAGATCTGGCTCTCGGGGAAAGTACAGCCTCTCGAACTCTCCGAGAACTTCCTGTCGTTCCGCCATTACGAGTAGAGCGGCAGAAAACTGCCACATCACGACCTTGTCTTCTTAGAATTGGGCTGACACGACGGGTAGCCCTGAGATCGCCTTTCGCCCAGTAGCGCCACGCTCCCTTGGAGGGTTCAATACGGAAGTTTTGCGACGGCCCTTGATATCAATGCCAACGAAATTGACGCCAGGGCCACCAACCCGGTGCCGCAACTGAAGCCGGCGAGCAGGACGGGGGCGTAGCGCGACCAGGTTTCGACGCCGTATTTCTTCGCCAAGTACCGTTTGCCTGCCCAAGCGCCGAGGAACTGGGGGACGGTGTTCGCCGGATAAAGCCCGAGGCCGCCGGCGAAGCCGTAAAAGAACAGCAAAGGGATCTTGAACACGCCGCACAGCCCGTACAGTGCAAGGCCCGAGAGCGTGCCGACGCCGATTAGGCCGGGTTTGATCGCCTTCGCAAACCACCCCAACTCCCCGTTCGGCCTTGGTACGTTGATCTGTTGAAGCACGGCCGACATCTGGGCTTGGATCGGCCAGAACTTTTGCGCGTATGGGAACTGTCCGCTCGGCAGCGCGTTCGAGTTCCAAAAGAAAGCCCAGAAACCAAAGGACGCCGCAAAGATCAGGGGATACATCATCGCCTCGGCCTTGAAGATGCTGTGCATCTTGGTGCCGGTCAGCTCGACTTCGCGGAACCGCTGGGCCACCGCGCCTTGGTCGACCAGTGGAATCGGTGCGTACCAAACGTCGACGCGCCGGTATCCGGAGGCCACGACGCCCGCCTCCTTGAGGTACGGAAAGGACACGCCCCGGCCGGTCAAGCCGATCATCCGCGCCGAGATGTACGAGTTCAGCGGACTCCACATGAACCCGAACACCAGCAACAGCCAGACTGGGAAATTCGGAACCAGGTAATGCGAAACGACGACGAGTACCGCCGTCGAGCCTAGCCATGCCGCAATCGCCAAGAACACCGGGATGTCGCCTCGCCCGGGGGGAGGGGCCAGGCTGAACTTGCGCTCCGTGTTCAAGCGCCTGGCGTCTTTGAAAGCCCGATACACCAGGGCGAGGCCGATCATCGCGATCGCCATGTTCACGCCGATGCCGATCGACAGCCAAAAATCCATGTCGGCCGTCAGCTTCGTGGTGAGCGCATCGGAGCCCGGCACGTAGCTCGGCAGCATCTTGAAATGGAATAGGATCGGGTTCATGAACACCATCGCAAACAAGCTGGCCACCATCGAACCGAGAACGATCTCGTAAGGCAGCACAAAGCCCATGAACACGTTTCCAAGGCTGAAGCTCAGGCCGACGACGGCAGCCGGCAGGAGGTTCTGAACGTTCGTCGTGTAGTCGGCGAACGGAATCGGCAGCAGCTCGAACGAGTGGCCGAAGAGGGTACCCGTCAACACCGGGACGCCGATATAAACCACGCCGAACAGCAGGCCGATGACAGTCCCCGTCGAGAATATCCCCCATCGCCAGCTCTCGGAGCCGGCTTCGCTAAGCGCCGTCGCGCCGGACGCGGCGACCGAAGCATAGGGAAACGGCAGCTTCTCGACGTCGCTCGTCAGGCGGAAGAGCGCATAGCCCAAACCCAAATAGCTCAACCGCCCGCACAGGTCGGTGACCAGGAGCAGCATGATGGGTCGCCACCAGTCCGGATGCCAAAGCTCACGGTGGACGATGCCGTGGCTCAGGGCGCCAGGAACAGCCCAGTGCGGAATCTGGTTCGCGATCGGCCTGGCCGCCTGGGAGGTGGCGAAGTAGGCGTTCCAAATCAGGTTGGAAAACGGACCGCCGGCGAGGCCGCGATCGGCGTTGACCACCGCCGTCAACGTCAGTGCCATGTAGAACAGGACATAGACTTCCTGCTTCCTCAGCGGCGCATACGAACGTCGCGCGACCTCCGCGAACAGCACGATGGTGACCCACTCGGCGGCATCGCCGACCCCCTGGCCGGCGACCAACGCCAGGTACATCCCGCCCGGCAGCATGAAGAGCGCAATAAAAAGCGCCCCAATGGCCGTTTTGAAGGTGAACCCCTCCTCAAAAGAAGATGGCGCCTGGTTGCTATCGATCCGCTCGCGCTCGGAATCTGCCATAGGCTGCGCTGCATCACGGGCCATCAACCGATGGTTTCGACGCCGACGGAGAGGATTCCTTCCGACCGTCGGAGAGCGTTAAAGCGTTGCGCTTCGCTAGCGTTAAGAGCGTTCAAGGGAGACCACACTCTCCCGATGTCCTCGGACGCTTTAACGCTCAGCGCTTTAACACTTCGCTAGGCTATCAGCCCGTGCTCTTTCACCAGCCGGATGCCGACTTTGGCGAGCGAAACCAGGGGGAGACGGCGGGCTTCTTCGGGGGTGTACCACTCGCAGATGTCGGTGGTGCCCTCCTTTTCGAACTGGAGCTCGCCACCTTCGACGTTCACGGCGTAGATCAGCCGGACGGCGTGCATGCGCGAGCCGGTGAAGTGGAAGAGCTCCGAGTTCACGCTCAGGACGCTCTTAACGGAGACTTTCAGACCCGTCTCTTCGCGGACCTCGCGGACGACCGCATTGTCCGGATGTTCGCCGAATTCGACCTTGCCGCCAGGCAACGTCCACATCCCCGCCGAGCCGGTCAACGCGGTAAGCCGGCACAGCAAAACCTTCGCATCCTTAACAATAAGGGCGTAGGCAGCCAACCGCTGTACTTCCGGTTTTGAAACGACCTCAGGCACGGGGAGCTAAGAATACCCCTGGGCTGCGCCCAGTCTTGGGTGTTGGGTGCTAGGTGTTAGGGCGATCCGCTCCGCCCAACACCTAACACCCAACACCGAACGCCCCTATAATTGGCGCGTGGTATTGCTTCAAGCTTTAACTATTCTGGTATCGTTCGTCGCTATGACCGGTCAGTCCCAAGCGGGTGATCCTTCGGCGAGCGAGATGCGATTTCCGTTGGAACGCTTCCAGGCCGATCTTGGCGCGTTGCGCCGCAAGTATGCGGTGCCGCTGTCGAAAGTCGACTCAAAGCGCCTGCACGTGTTCTATGCCGACTGGCTCAAGTCGCTGGATAAAGAGCCATTCGACGGGATGAGCCATGCCGGACAGGTGGACTTCGTTCTGTTCCGGAATCACCTGCAGCACGCTATCAAGCGACTCGATCAGAACGACAGGCGGGAAAAGGAGATGGAGCCGATCCTGCCCTTTGCGCCCGTCATCGTGGCCCTGGAAGAATCTTGGCAGCGCATGGAGCCGGTCGATCCGCAAAAGACCGCCGCGACGGTGAACGATCTCGTCAAGCAAATCGATGCCGCCCACAAGAAGGTCGACAAGGGATTGAAGGCAGACCAGACGGTAGCCAACCGCGCATTCGCCGCTCTGGAGCGGGTGCGCAGGTCGTTCGGCCAATGGTTCGGCTTCTACAACGGCTACGACCCGATGTTTAGCTGGTGGGTCTCCGAGCCCTACAAAGAGGCGAACAAAGCCCTGGAAGAGTACACAAACGCAGTTCGGGACAAGCTGGTTGGGATCAAGCCGGACGACAAAACCACGATCATTGGCGACCCGATCGGCACCGAGGCCCTGCAAGACGACTTGAAGGATGCGATGATCCCGTACACCCCGGCGGAGATCATCGACATCGCCAACAAGGAGTTCGTCTGGTGCGAGGCCGAGATGAAAAAGGCTTCCCACGAGCTGGGCTACGGCGACGACTGGAAGAAGGCGCTTGAGCACGTCAAGCAACAGTTTGTCGACCCCGGCAAGCAGCCGGAGCTGATTCACTTCCTGGCCGAAGAGGCGATCAAGTACGTAAAGGACCGCTACCTGGTCACTGTTCCCGACTTGGCGGTCGAGACGTACCGGATGAGCATGATGTCGCCGGAGCGGCAGTTGGTAAGTCCGTTCTTCCTCGGCGGGGAAGAGATTCAAGTCTCGTACCCGACCGACACGATGACCCATGAGCAGAAGCTCATGAGCATGCGCGGCAACAACCGGCACTTTGCCCGCGCCACCGTGTTCCACGAGCTGATTCCGGGCCACCACCTGCAGGAGTTCATGATGCAGCGGTACCGGCCGTATCGCGAGCCGTTCGACACGCCGTTCTGGATCGAGGGGTGGGCGCTGTATTGGGAGATGCTGCTCTACGATCTTCACTTCCCGAAGACGCCGGAAGACAAGGTCGGCATGCTCTTTTGGCGAATGCATCGTTGCGCACGCATCATCTTTTCGTTCGGGTTTCACACCGGCAAGATGACTCCTCAGCAGTGCGTCGACTTTCTGGTCGACCGCGTGGGGCACGAGCGCGATAACGCCGCTGCCGAGGTCCGCCGTTCGTTTGGCGGCGGCTATGAACCGCTCTATCAGGCTGCGTACATGCTTGGGGGACTGCAGATTCGCTCGCTGCGCCACGAGTTGGTCGACACCGGCAAGATGACGGACAAGCAGTTCCACGACGCCGTCCTTCACGAAAACTCGATACCGATCGAGATGGTGAGGGCGAGCCTGGAGGGCTTGCCGGTCAGTCGCGACTACAAGCCGGTTTGGCGGTTTTACGACAGCAAGTAGGTTTGCGCAAGTCACAAAAAAGGGGGCAATTTTGCCTCTTCCCGCTGCGTATAGGGACTGGTAACATAGACCGATCCCTTAACATGTTCGTTGGGGGAAATTGGAAGATCCGTGAGCAAGTACCGCGCGTCCATCGCAACTGCCGTAATGGGCGCGATCACGATCTCCCATGCCCAGTCGCTCAGTCGGAACTCGTTCTCCGGTTCGTTGATCGCCCGGTCGCTATCGAAGTTTCACAGCGTTCGGGTCTCCGACCACAAACCGACGCCTCCAATCGCGAAGGCGGTTGTTCCTCCCAAAGTCGACGTACGTCCCGCCGATCCGCCCGCGCCGATTATCAAGACCTTGGCGCCGCCTCCCGCGCCCAAAGTTGCCGCGGTTCCAGTTGGCAAGACGACGAAAACAGCCCAGTCGCCGCGAGTATTGACCGACGAGGATCTGGATAAGATCGCCGACAAGGTTGTGGATGCCGTCGCAGGACCGATGGCCGATCCCAGCAAGATCGGATTGGTCATGCCTGATCCGGAACCGGCCAAGATCATGCCCTTCGAGCAGAAGGGAAGCCGCAATCTTCACGTCCAGTGGGTTTCGGAGGGGTACTTCGATGCCGGTTACGAGCGGTTGCTCGGCACGTTTGCGACGCAGATTCTACGATTCGGCGCCCGATACGGCCAAGACGATCTTCACGCCTACGTTCGAAACGAAACTCTGGATACCGTCGGGACCGGGTTGCCTTATCCGCAGTCGGTTACGGGTACCAGCGTGGGCCTCGAGGCGCGCCACTGGTTCCCCGGCAATCAGATGTACGCTTCGGCGTCCCTGGGTCAAGGGATTAGCGGCCCCAACGAAGGCAAAGCCGACGCACGGTACGGATTGGCAGGCTACACCAATTGGACGCACGACCGATGGTTCGGCGACTTCTACGGCGAGCTGTTCTACATCGCTCTTGCGACCGACACATTCCTCGACGGCCGCCTTCGCGCCGGCCGGATCTGGAAGCGGTTCAAGAAGGACTATGTTTGGGGCTACGTCGTCGGCCAGTTCTGGGTATCCGGCCAGACCGAGAGCGGCACAGAAAACCGAATGGAAGCCGGCCTCGGCGTCGGCTACTCCTGGCACGAAGGGATCTCCCTAAACATCGAGCTGCGAGGCGGCTACGCCTTCCGATCCGGCATCGACGACGGCGGTGACAGACTGTATTTCAACCCCACCATCATCCTGGCCGGCGGCTTCTACAACGGCTACACGCCCGGCAAGTAGGCTCCCCTCTCCTATCGTTCCGGCGATGTGGGGGTTGGGGGTGAGGGTCTGGACGACGGCCGCTACTTCGCCGGGGTCACGTCGACGAACAATGGGATCGTGATGTCCGGGTCCAATGCGTCGACTTGGAATTCGCGGGCGAATTTCGGGTCGGAATCGTATGGTTGGATCAGCATCTCGGCGTGATCGCCGATCTTCATGTCCTTGATGTCGGTTTTCTCGCCCGCGCGGATGCCGTACCGGTAAATCCGGATCTTCATCCCTGGTTTGATCGAAGCCATCCGGCCGGATACGATCTTCACGACCTTGTACTCCTCGGCGAGCAGCGCGCTTCGATAGGGGCGGATCCGATCGATGTCGGGAACGGGCGTCATCGCGGTCAATTCCCCCTCCACCGTAACCTTCGCCGTATCGGGGCCGGGCGGCTCCGTCTTCGGCGTCGCGTCGACGGCCGGCGAAGACTTCGTCGGCGACAAAAGCGAATGCTCGTTCGCGAACAGCTCATCCACCGAAAGCTCGCGCGAGTAACCCGCGATCCCGAGGATCTTGCCCTTCCAGGTGTCTAAACCGACCTCGATCGGCAGCAACGGCTTGGTCGGCAGGATCGACCGCGAGGCGCGCTCGCCGTTCACATAGGCGTGGATCGAGTCGTAATGCTTCAGGATCTGTACGTCGTTCGATTCGCCTTGGGTCAGCGGCGCAACCTCGATCATGGCGCCGTCCTTGGAGTAGTAAAGGTGACCGCCCTTGGTTACGAGAGAAATCCCGCCGAACCGGGCAAGGGTTCCGTCGGCCGTGTAGGTGAAGGCGATCTGCAGCGTTTTCCAGGGCGTCGCGCCTCGCGGCAGCCCAACAAACCCAGATCCCGAATCGCCCGATGCCAGCTTGCCTGTCGAATCGCCCTTGACCGCGATCATCGCGTGGGAAACAGGCGAGTCCGCGCCGTTGAGCGAGAACAACGCGCCGGGGACGATGGGCCAGTGCGAACTCCCACCCTGGAGCCGAGCCAAAAGGCATAAAGCTGCGAACGCTGTTGTCATCATTTCAGTATGATCGGACCGATTTGAAGCTTCCGCTTCTGAGAGTCGAAGAATAGGCACGTGACCTGGTCAAGGTTGGGCACCTTGCTTAGTGGAATCGAATACTCGTTCCAGCCGGAAGCAAACGGCGAGCCGCCCGAGACCAGGTCGACGGCAATGCTGTTCGTCTTATCGATGGTGAGATCGTAGCTCGGCCTCGTGATCAGATAGGCACGAATCGGGCCTGGCTGGCCATCCCCCTTTAGCCAGATGTCGAGAACCTTCTTGCCCTGCCACAGGTCGCCGTCGACGTTTTGGAACATGATAGTCCCCTCCGGTCCCGGCGTCACAATGGCGGACCCTTTGTCGCTGGGGCCGTCCGCGCTCCACTCGACGGCGCCGGATCGGATATAGAGATCATCCTTCTCGGACGGATCGAACAAGCTGGATGGGTATTCGGCATTCGATTTGGTGATGCCTTGGGCAACGGGATCGAGGTATTGGGGGCCGTTCGCGATCGCGCCGAACTTGGCCGTCTCGATCTGGGCCGCCGCAAACAACGGCACGTGCGGATTGTAAACCGGGATCTCGCACGTATAGGCGCCGCCTTGCTGCGTCAACGGCAGGCGGTGCCATGTCCGGCCAAGCCAGTTGCCGGCCTTGCCGTACGAGACGAGCAGCTCGGCGTGGGTCGACGGCTCTTTGGAATCGAAAGCGCAGGTGTAAATCAGCTTGCCGCCATCGGTCTTGACGACGCCTTCGCCTACCGTGGCCGGCTTTGCGGCCCCGAATACCCACGATCCCAGCCATGCCGAGTAACTGCTGAGCTCGTTCCGCGAGGTCGGCATGTGCTGCCGGTTCGGCGAGAAGGCGAAAGCCTTTGGCGACTTGAGATGGTTGTACATCTCGATGATCGCATCGAGCCTGGTGTACGTGTCGTCCAGCGCCGTTCCGTCATAGAAGGGTTTCGAGCCATATTGGGCGTACGCCGCCGGGCAGTACATCTCGTACTGCTTGCGACTGAGGGTTACCGCCGGCGCCAGCGGGAGCGTCGACCCGCCGGAGAGACCGCCCGCGTCGACGAAATATCCCGGCGCGTGAAAGGTGACGTAAGCGGCCGGGCGGTCGTCGATGGCGTGCATCAGCCCGACCATCGTGCTGGCCCACTGGTAGCCCACAACCGTCGTGTTCGGCACGCTGGCCTCGGACCTGGTTTGCAGATAGTCCAAGCCTCGGATGAGCGCGACGGTGTATTGGTAGATGTAGCTGTTGTTCTTATCGTCTAAGAACTGAGCATTAAAATTGAACGGAACCGGATAGACCGGGCCGCCGACGGATTCGATCTTCTTCGGGTCCTTGTTCCCGGTCGGCGGAGCGATCACGATCCCAAAGAACCCCGCCTTAGCCTCCGCCACCAACGGTTTCATCGGAAAGAGCTCGACAAAAACGTATCCCGGCGCCGCCTTCGCGCCCTCCTTATAGGTCAGTGCCGCCACCATGCGCACACCGGGCAGGGACGTATACCGAACCTGCTCAACCACCACGTCCCCCTCCTTGGTTTTCGACAACACCTCGGGGTCCAGCGGTACCGCCCGGATCGCCTTCAAATCAAAGATCCCAATCGAATCCTGCGCGAACGCGCCTTGGAACAGGGCAAAGCCAAAGACCAAAACCGCCAAAGATCGTCGACCTGTAGCCGCCGGATGGTTTTTGCCGGCGCATCGGCCGTTCGGTAGGTTCACATTTGGTCGAAATCGCGATCTGGGTACGCCGGCAAGACCCATCCGGCGGCTACAGGTCCTCCAAGAGTTAGGCAGCTTGGACTCCGTCCTGTACAAAGCGACCTCGGCGAACCAATGAAGAAGGACATTCACAACGGCTTACTTCACGAAGATCGGGCCGATCTGGAGGCGTCTCTTGTTCGGGTCTAGGAAGAGTTGGGTGACTTGGCTCAGGTTACGGACCTTGTCGAGGTGGACGACGAACTCCTGCCAGCCGTTGGCGAAGGTGCCGCCCTTCGGCACCAGCTCGACTTGGGTGTAATTCCCTTTGCCGATCTCGACGTAGTACTGCGAGTGGAAGGCCAGGTAGGCGGTGATCGGGCCGGGCTTGCCGTCGCCTTTCAGCCAGATGTCCAGAACCTTCTTGCCCGCCCATAGGGCGCCGTCGACGTTCTGGAATGTAATGGTGTCTTCCTCGCCGGGCCCTACAATCGCGGACCCTTTGCCATCGGGGCCGTCCGCGCTCCACTCGATATCGCCGGTACGGATGTATAGATCGTCTTTCTGGGACGGATCGAACAGTTGATCCGGATACGTCGCATTTGAGGCGGTGATGCCGAGCGCCGACGGAACGACATACTGCGGGCCATTGCCGGCATCGTGCCATTTCTCCGTGTTGATCTGGCCGATTACGTAGAACGGAACCGTCGGATCATAGACCGGAATATCGGCTTGGTAGTGGTCGCCGCTCTGCACGAGTGGGAACCGGTGCCAAGTCTTGCCCATCCAGTCACCCGGCCTGCCATAGGCGACCATAGCCTCCGCGTGGACCAGCGGGTACTTCGAGTCGATGGCGCAGCTATAGATCGCGTGCCCGCCCACGTTTGAAACCGAACCCTCGCCTATCGTCGACGGCTTCTCGCCCGAAAACTGCCAATACTGAAGCCAAGAGATATGGCTTAGCATCTCCTGGCGCGAGGTCTCCTGGTGGTGCCGGTTCGGTACATAGACGAACTCCTTCGGGCACTTCAGGTTCTTGTACGTCTCGGTAATCGCGTCGAGCTTGGTGTAGTAGTCGTCCAGCGCGCATCCGAGGAAGAGCGGTTTCGTGCCGTATTGGGCATAGGCGGCCGGGCAGTACATCTCGTACTTCTTTCGGCTGATCGGCCCCTGCTCGCCGCCGGACATACCGTTCTCGTCGACGTACGGGCCCAAGCCGTGGAAGAGGATGAACGCCGCCTCGCGGTCATCGAGAGCGTGCAGAAGTGCGACCATCGTGCCCGCCCACGAGTAGCCGGCAACCGTGGTGATCGACAGGTTCACTTCCGGCCTTGTCGCCAGATAATCCATCGCCCGAAGCAGCGCCACCGTGTATTGGTAGATGTAGCTGTCCTTGGGGTCGTCCGTGTAGGCGTCCAGGATGCTGAAAGTGCCGGGGGTGAGCTTGGGGCCGCCAAGCGACTCCATCCGCTTTGGGTCTGTGTTGCCGGTCGGGGGCATCACCGACATGCCCAGGAAGCCGTTCTGGCCCTGTTCGAGCAGTGGCTTCGCGCCGAACCGCTCTACCTTTACATAGCCGGCAAGGCCCTTCGCGTTGTCCTTGTAAGTAAGGATCGCGTAGATGCGGACGCCGGGCAGGGACGTGAACCGAACCTGCTCGACGTTCACGTCGCCCACCTTCGTTTTCCCCAATACTTCCGGATCCAGCGGCACCGCGCGGATCGCCTTGAGGTCGAATATTCCGACCTTGTCGGGAATTTGCCTGGTTCCTGCGAACGCAGTCGCAAGCAAGCCGGCAAAAACAACGCCAAGAGTGGCTAAAGTTTTGGACGCAATCTTATACATATCTGAAGTGTCTGCCCGGGAGTGAATCTTCGCTTAGGATACCTACGCTTACTGGGCCGCCTTGATGACGGGAACCTTCGACCAGCCCTGTCCTTCGGTGAATTCGCGCACCGTGAAGCACCAGACGACCATCTTCTTACCTGCCATGTTGTCTGCGCGCCGGGCCAGATTGACCCGGGCCGGGGTTGCGCCCGAACCGCGGACTCCGACGGTGTCCGGCGCGAAGCCGATCTTGGCAGCAAGGTTCTCCGGGAAGCCGGAGCTGACTGCCAGCATATCGTCGCCGACCGAGTAGATCAGGTTGTGGCTATCGCCAAGCACGACCAGCGGGCTCTGCCGCCAAGACTGGACGGGGCCGCCCTTATCGTCCTTGACCGAGGTCAGCACGACGCTCTCCGGTCCAGGTTTGGCGCCCGACATCATCGAAACCAAATCGCCTGTTAATGAGGCCGGCGCGGTGGCGGTCGTAAACTTCATGGTGGGGACGCCGGGGAACCAGGCTTCCTTTCGAACGACTTCAGCCACGGCGTAAGCGGCAACGTCGATGCCGTAGCCGGACCAGTGGGTGTCCTCTTTCGTGTAGAGCGGCTGATCGGGGTGGTCCTTGCGGTACTGGATGAACGTAGGAGCCAGATCCAGAACGTTGATCCCGTTTTGCTTCAGCACGCCGACGAACTCGGCGTCGGACGAATCGAGCCGGGTGGATTCCGTGTTCATCGTGCCCGGGTCGATCATCTCGGGGTAGATGGCGGCCTTGGCGGGAACCGGGACGATCAAAAGGTCGATGCCTGCCTTCTTAAGCTGGTCGTTGAAGTCGAGAATCGCGGGCAGCGGGTCGGCCTTGGTCGGGGAGGTTGCCCTGCTCACCTTTGCTGCGTCGTCACCCCAGAACGTGCCGACGCTGAGGTGACGCAGCTCGGGGACAAAGAACAGCCAGCCGTCGGAGCCGGCTACGACCGAAGCGTTGGTCTTGCCGGCCGCATCGACTTTGGCGGCCATGTCCTGCTTGAAGTCTGCGAATCGAACCGCTCCAAAAACGGTTGCGGCGCCTGCGATCGCCAAAGCGGCGGTGATTGTCTTCATGTTCCTCATTTACTGATCTCTCCCCAAAATGCTTCCCAAGAAATCGCGTCGTCGGCTTCCAGCTCCTGCCGGTTGTAGCCGCCGTACTTCGACTCGACCGACGCCCAAGGCGCCAGCTTGAATCGGATCGTTTGCCCTACCGTATATGCGCCATCGACAAGTTGGTTGTCGCGCATGCCCCAAACGTACACGACGATGTTTGGCCCCTTGACCGTGCCGCCCGTGACCTTCAGGTCGGTGAGCTGGAGCGCGATCAAGCAATCTTTGTACGGAACAGAACCCGGCTTCGGCGTCGTTGCCCGCGAAGCGATGCGGCCGGTCACGAAGAGCCCCTGCTCGACCGGTTTGATCGGCTTGACCGGCGTGGTTGTATTGGTCTTTGGCGGAGTTACGTTCGGCGGAACCGCTCCGGTCTTAGGCGTCGTCCCGCCTACTTTGGTGGGCGGGAGCGTTACCGGCGTCTTTTGCGCGGCGTCGACCACGACGATGCCCGTAAGCAGCGGCGCAATCTTCGTGCCGTCGAGCCGAGTTCCCTCGACTCGCACCGTATACGATCCGGCCGGAACCGCCTTTCCGCGAACGTCCTTGCCGTCCCAGTGGTCTTCGAGCTTGTGGTCGATCGTTCCCGTGCCGCCGCTTAGTCTGCGGATGACTTCGTTGCCGGTATTGACGATCGTCACGTTCCAAGAACCTGGCGGCGTCGTGACCTCGATGTGTACGACGTCGTGCTTGCTCAGGTCAAGGGTGTTCGGCGTGGCCTTGAGCGCCTTGAAGAAGGTAAGGCCTGCCGACGGATTCAGGTTCGGCTTCGACGTAACCGGCGGCGTCGGGGGAATGATCGTTTCGGTCGCCTTGGGCGGCTGAGCCAGCTTGATCATCTTCCAATCCCCTTGCGACAGGTCTCGCATCGAGAACTCGTAGACAACAACCTTCTTGTTGGCAAGCCGGTCCACGCCTTGGGCGAGTTGGCGAGCCAGCTCCCGGCGGGAGGCGAAAGCGCCGCCGGCGTTGATCACAATCTTGTCGATGGGGCGGGCGAGGGCAAAACTTAGGTGCTCGGCAAACCCGGCGAGAGATCCCCATCCCATACCGTCGAGCGAATAGATGTTCGAGAAGCTGTCTCCGAGGAGCAGCACGTCCCCGGTTCGCTCCGGCGCCCACGGCGAGCCGTCCTGCTTGGCGATCTTCTTGATGGTGACCGTCTGCTTCAGAAAGATCGTCTGGTCCTTCGGGAGCTTGAGCATCTCGGCGATATCGCCGAGATTCGAAATCTGCTGCGGAGCCGCGCCGTAACCTCCGGGCGAATAGGGCAGGTTGTACTTTTGGTTTAGAAACTCGCCGAGCTTCGAAGCGACACGATCCATCGCTTCCGGCGTCCAGTGCGTGTCGGACTGAAGGTACAGCTTGGACCCCGTCTCCTTCTTAAGGTCGAGTAGGACCGGCGTCGGATCGAACACGTGGACGCCGTTGGACTCCAGCGTCTGCTGGAACTGCGCGAACGAGTCGTTTTGCAAGACTTCGCCCTCAGCCCCCCATCCGGCGAGCATCTCCGGGTGAATCATCGGCTTGGTCGACATCGGCATGACCACCAACTGGATGCCTCTCGAAGCGAGCTGCTCCTTGAAGTCGAGGATCGCCTTGACCGGGTCCGGCTGAATCGCGGTGGCCCCGTGCGACTGCTCTTTCTGCCATGACGGGGTTAGGAAGCCGGGCGAAGTGAGATACTCGACGTCGGGACGATAAAACAGCCAGCCGTCGCGTCCGACATAAGCCTTCTCGTTGCCGGCGCCCAAGAGACCGGTCATAACCTGCTGAGTCGGCGAGAGCAGGGAGGTCGTCAAAACGGAGTTCTCTTTGAGAGAGGTCTCGAAAGCGCTGATGCTTTCGACGCTCGGGATCAGGTCCCAATAGCCCCAGAACCCTTTGGCCTGGCTGATCTGCTGCGAGGTCGGAAGCAGTTTGAAAACGTCGTAGATCTGTGGCGCGAGGCCCGGTTTGGGAGCGCCGCTCGACGGGCTCCAGGCCGCCTGCTTGGCCAGGTTTTGCTTGATTTCGACGACGTGCTGCGCGATCGGCACTCCGAAAACGATGGCCAGAAACATGAAGGCCGCCATCAGTTGCGAACCCTTCGAATAGACGGTGTGGTTAAGACACCGATCCGCCTCCTCTTCGCGAGTGATGTGCTGGCGCCGGGTTACTTTGGGTGCTTCGGTTTGGCTCATGGTCTCAGAAGATGAAGTAGATGAACGGGTTGTACTCTTGGGTCACGAGTACGACGATGGACAGCATAAACACAGCGGCGCAGACCAACGCCTTGGGCCGGGAAAGGTTCTGCGTCCACTCCCACGTATCGGGGACGAACCAAACCGCGATCGCCGCCAATAGGAACGAAAGCACGTAAAAAGGTTTGTAGATCAATCCGGGCAAGAGTGAAGCGCTGGCCTGATGGCCGCCGAGCCCGAACATCGAGCCGAGGTAAGCCGTTGCCTTGCCCAGGTCGTTTGACCGGAAAAACACCCATCCGACGAGGACGATTCCGTAGGTCGCTGCTCCTCGAATGAGCTTCGGCAGCTTGAAATACGGGTGGTTGTCGCCCAGCCCGCGCTCGGCCGCCAGCGATCCGCCGTGCAGGCCGCCCCAGATCACGAAGTTCCACGAAGCTCCGTGCCAGAGACCGCCAAGCAGCATCGTGGCCATGAGGTTGACGTACGTTCGGACCTTTCCTTTTCGATTGCCGCCGAGCGGGATATACAGATACTCGCGCAGCCAGGTCGAAAGGGAGATGTGCCACCGGCGCCAAAACTCGGTGATCGACACCGACCGGTAGGGCGAATCGAAGTTGCGCGCGAACACGAAACCGAACATCAGGCCTAGGCCGATCGCCATGTCGGAGTACGCGCTGAAGTCGATAAAGATCTGGAACGAGTAAGCGACGGCGCCGAACCAGGCATCGAACGGATGAACCGAGTGCGCGTTAAACGTGTGGTCGGCGATCTTTCCGCACGGGTTTGCGAGCAGGATCTTCTTACCCATGCCGAGCATGAAGAAGGTCGCGCCCCTCGCAAACTTGTCCATCGTCAGCGAGCGCTTTTCGAGCTGGTCGGCAAGAAAGGAGAACTTCAGTATCGGACCAGCGACCAGGTGCGGGAACATCGACACGAAGCAGGAGAAGTCGACAAAGTTCCGCATCGCCTTCGCGTCGCCGCGATAGACGTCGATAATGTAGCTGAGCGACTGGAACGTATAGAAGCTGATGCCGAGCGGGAGGATGACCCTAAAGTAGGTATCCCATTGCAGATGGGCGGCTCCCGCCGCGACGGCTAGTCCGTTATAGCTATCGAGGAAGAAGTTGAAGTACTTGAAGAACCCGAGCATCAGCAGGTTCGAAATGATCGAAGCTGCCAACGCCGACTTTTGACGTTTCGACCTTGGACCCGTTTCTAATTCCGATAGTTTGGGTTTCCAATCCCGCCAGAATTTCCACGAGTTGTAGGCGATAACCAAGCTGAGCAGCCAGTCCAAGAAAGTGGTCCCGAACATCAAGAAGATGAACTTCGGATTGGCCCAGCCGTAGAAGACGTACCCGAGAAGGGCTAAGCAAAGATTGCGCACCCGCTGCGGCGCTTTGGCTAGCGCATAGTAAATAGCTAGCGCTAAAGGCAGGAAGTAGAAGACGAATATTTGGGAGCTAAATACCACGCTTCTAAATCCACCACTCAGACAAACATGCAACCGATCGGGCTTTCCGCGCCCGGAGATATGGACGATACCACCGGCAAAATCGGCTTAATTCCGCCTTGAGGGAAAACTACACGAAAACGTGACGACCGTCTATTTGAGGGTCGCAAAGATCTTTCGCATGCTTTCAGCGGTCGCTTCGAGGCGGGCCGCGTCGTCCGGCAGGTCGGCCAGCTCCTTTTTGAACGGCTCCGGGACCACCGGCCCCGAGTATCCGATGCTCCTCAGCGCGTCCAAGAAACCGGCAATATCGATCACGCCCGTCTCACCGGGAAGGCAACGGACGTTGTCGACTTGCTCGTCGACCGGGATTCCGGCGGGTGCGTCGTTGACGTGAACGTAAACCACGTCGGTCTCCTGCAGCTTGGCGATGTCGGAGACATGACCGTGGGAGGTGTACAGATGCCACGCGTCCAACAGCAGGCCGACGTTATCGCCGATCTGCACCGCCATATCGAGCATGCCGGGCATGTCGTGGATGAACGAGTATTCGAACTTCGTGCGGATCGTCTTCGGCCCGATGAACTCCAGGCCGACCCGGTGCCCATGCTCGCCGATGATCTCGGCGATCGGCTTGAACCGCTCGATGTGGAAAGCCAGGTTCTCGTCGAAGGGCCGGTCGTTGGACGCCGGCATGATCCAAGTCGCCGTGCGGAAGCATCCGATGGCGGCCGCCGCTTTCGCCAGCCTGGGCAGCGTCTCCAGGTCGCGTTTCCAATTCTCTTCGCTCGACCGCCAGTCGACCGGCATTCCCCAGCCGCAGGCGATCACCTCGGCGTCCTCGAAATGCGCCCTTACCGCGTCCGCGCCCTGCGTATCCACGAGGTCCGCGATCTCGAAAATATCGATATCGACCCCCGCAAACCCAAAGTCTTTGGCCGCCGCAATCCGCTGCGCAAGCCCCTCCACCTTAACCCCGACACAGCCCGGACTCAGCGCGATGTACATGCCAAACGGTTTACCGCATCGGTTCGCTGATGTGCTCGTCGAGATATAGCGCGTAAAGGTCGCAGGCGGGGACGGCGCGGCCGGCGGGGTCTTCGCGGAGGACGCCGGCGGCGACTAGCCGCTGGACGGCGTCCGAACCTGCCGGAGGGGTGGAATCCAGCGAGGAGCGGAGAGCGGAAACCATTTCCGGAAATTGCGAGACGGCGACCAGCAGGCGTCTCAGGTGGTCGCCGAAAGGACCGTCGCTGCGGTCGGCGGTTTCGAACAGCGTCGCAAAGTCGATTGCGCCGGATGCGAGCTGCTCGAAGGCACGGCGAACGAGGAACGGCTGGCCGGCCAACAGGAAGTGCAGCGCCTCAAGGTCCGAACGCCGCTTGACCGGGTTGCCGTACAGTTCGTTGAGCTGTGCCGTCTGATCGACGGTGAAGTTCGCCATCGTGACCTGGCGCCCGACGTTGAACGGCGACTGGTTCAAGTCACGGATGAACAGGCGCGCCTCGGTTGCGTATGCGATTACGAGCGTGAAGCGTCCCCAAGGGCCGCTCGGGTCGGTCGCCCGGGCGTTGTGCCACGACCGAAGGAGGCCGAAGAAGTCGCTGGCGAACGATGCGTGAAAGAGCCGATCGGCCTCGTCCATAAACCACACGATCGGCTGGTCCGATTCGGCGATAAGGGCGCGCATGAAGTTGGCCAGGTTCAGGTTCGGCCCGAATACATCCTGCCATTCCTCGGCGAAATCGTATTTGAAGCTGAACTGCTTGGCTAGAGTGGCCGCAAGCATCCGGGCGAAGAGGTCGGGGTCGCTCAGTTGGGCGGAGCTCACCATCTGAAAGTCTGTCGAAGCCTGACGGCAGCCGAGTCCCTTGACGAACTTCGTTCCGCGCCCGATCAGCGATGTCTTGCCGATCTGCCTCGGCCCGCGAACCAAGATCACACTCTCGCGCGCGCGGATGGCATTCTCGACCTCGACATCCGCGTCGCGAACGATGTAGAAGGGCGAATCGGGCGACATCGCCCCGCCGGCCGGTTCTAGTGGATGGTTCTTTTCGACGGCAGCCATGGAATTCTTAAGTGCCGACCGGACTTCGTCGGCTACCCGCGCATCGTCGGACGGGCCATGCCAACTGACGAATTGCAAATCGTCGAGGGAAGCGCCCATCGAACCTCCAAGCGGCGCCTTAAGCTCGATACGGACCGGAAGCAAGAACGGCTTTCCATGGTTGCGCCACTCGTCTAGTGCCGTCTCAACTTCGAACTGAAGCATTTCGCTTTCGGAGGACGAATCGGTAAGGATAGCGACCACCGCATCCGCCGATCGAATCTGCGCCTCAATCTCCTGCGCCCATCCGACCCCGACTTCCTGCTCTCGGTCGACGAATACTTGGCATCCGCTTTCCGCGAGCCTTCGCTCGATCAAATCGCGAACATGACCCTCAGGTTGGGCGTTTCTCCTGCTGAGCAGAACGACCGTGGATTGTTGAGCTTCTTTCATCATGGAAACTTGCGAGTTCATTTGTACAACAGCGCGATATCAATTATAACGGTTAAATTACGGCGAGATATTCCTGACAGCCGAGCTCGGCACCGGTATACGAACCGTAGGATCGCGGTCCGGTCCGGACCAGGATCGAACGAGCCCGTCGTCGCCCGCCGTAAGCAGCTTTCGCCCATCGGCGGAGAACACAATGGAGCGCAACGGCAGGTTCGAAGCGCGAATCTCCGTCAGTTGGTCCCCCGTATAGCGGTCCCAAATCTGCCATGCCCCCGCAACGTTGCATGTTGCGACCCGCTTGCCGTCAGGCGACAAGTCCGCGGATTCGATGTCGGCCGTGTTGCCTCTGAATTCGGCCAGTTTCGCAAGCGTGTCGCCGTCCCACAGGATCGCCTTGCCGTCGCCGCCTCCGGTCAAGAACAAGCGGCTATCCCGAGAGAAGTTCAAAGCCGTGATCTGAAGCTTGTGGCCCTTGCTCCGGCGAAGGATTTCGCCCGTGTTCGGGTCCAATGTTGCCAATTGGCCGTCATAGGTCGACGCGATCAAGCGCTTGCTATCCGGCGACATCCAAATGCTGCGAATAGCCGCTTCATATCTTCGAGACCATAACTGGGCGTGGGTTTTGCCCGAAATGCCCAAGAACTGCCGCGATTGATCCATCACGACCATAACATCGTTGTGAACGCCGCAGGTCAAGTTATCCAAACGATACGGGAATTCGATCGTGGGCACGCTGCCGTCGATCGACACGACTTTCGATCGATCCCCTGCACTCGGGGCGATGCACCACAGGGCGCTATAGGTTAAGTCGTGGGCTCCGTTTGGCAATGTCAAAGTCGGCAAAGGAGTAAGCGAGGGGTCGGCAAGTCGCGGCATAGCGGCGACTCCCAACGATGTCAGCCGTAGACCTCCTACGTTGTCGCGGGAAATCTTTTTGGCCTCCCCAACGATGCCCTGGCCGCCACGAGACAGGTTCAAGATGCGAACCGTCGACGACGATCCGACCCACAGGTTGCCGCCCGCCGAGGAAATGTCCCGAAGGTTCGACCGGATTGCCAGAAGCCTTCCGCTGGGAACTTCCCGAACCCTCGCCGCGCCGTCGGACGATACGCATACCATAGACTTATCGTCGGGCGCCACTTCGATGGAGAGCGGCACCTGTTCGCCAAAGCCGATCGTCGAGTAAATCGTGCTGCGCCGGTCAATATCTCGGAGCCTCGCCAAGTGGTTCTCATCCAAATAAGCCAGAACCTTGCCCGACTGGGAAATGCCAAAGAACACCCAGACGGCATCAAAGGGCAGACTATCGACCTCGCGATTCGCTCGGGTATCCCAAACGAAGAGGCGAATCGGAATGGACGGAACGTTTTGGGTCGGCGTTGACGCCTGCTTGACGGCGTAAACAATCCGATGGCCGTCTCGCGAAATAGCGAGGGGGCCAAACGTATTCCTTATCGGCCCATACTGAAAAACGACGCGCGCGGTTCGCAGATCCCAGATTTCGAAAATGTGCTCAAGGAGGTCTGCCGTCTTCACTTGGTCGACCAGCACGCAGTCGGACTGAGGCTGGCTTGCGAGCCCTCCAATCACATAACCGGGCTTTTGCATGGTGCAGACGATGCGGCCCGTCGCAATGTCGGTGACCGTCGCTTGGGTTCTGGCAGACGTTATGGCGACGATTCCGGCGGTTGTGGCGAGGATCATGTTCCTCCCAAGGGCCGTTTTCCCGAGGACGCGCTTTGTCTTTCGATCCACCACGACGGCGACGTCCGCCAGCCGGTCTTCAACGCATATCTGCCGGCCGTCTTGGGAAAGAATTCCCAACTCCTGCTTGCCGGGCGTCGAATAGTCCAAGGTGTACTCTTCGGTCGAATCGTGCAGACGGCCGAGCCAAAAGTTCCATTCGAACCCGCGATACGGACTGGTTTTGGTACGTTCCAGCACGCTGGCCATCCGTGAGCTGTCGCCGGTCTCTTCGAAAAGCCGCAGGCTGCTGATGTTGGCGATGTAGAGTTCCTGGGCAAGTGCCGACTTCGCTTCGAGCGCGTCCGCCCGCGCCCGGAGTGCGAACAGGGCCAAGGTTCCGATAATCCCGCCGAGCACGACGGTGACGGCGATTCCGCGCATCAAACCGCGCCGGAAAGATATCTTTTGCCGGATGAGTTCCTGACCCGGCATGTTCGCCCGAATCCAGGTCCGGTCGAATACGTGCTGGTAGATACGGTTTCGGAGTGGCAGCCGCCCGCCTTCCGAGCGGCACAGGCCGGACAGCTTTAGAACGACCGAGACGCGGTTGGCATCGTCGTCCTTGACCCATCCTCCCCGCCAAACGCGTTCGTAGGCGCTGAGGAGGTCCGCCCGGAACTTGTCGGAATCTTCCTGAGAGTCGTTGAGCGCCCGGTGGGCAACGTCCGCCAGATTGACATTCGTATCCACCGACTTCGGCCCGAAGAACAGACGGTCGACCAGGGCGTCGACACCTTCTTCATCCTGAATACGGCTGTCGGCGGCGATCTCTTGACACACGCTTTGCGTCAGAAACGGCTGGCCATTGGTCCAGAAGTGAACTCGTCGGGCGAGTCTCTCTCCGTTCGGCCCCAGTGCCTGCCCAAAGGCTCGAATCTCCTCCAAGCTGAAGTCCTGAAGCTGGACGCGCTCGCCGATATTGAACGGCGTCGTAGCCGCGTTTCGGATCAGATCGTTCGGAACTGCGACGCCGAGCAGGCAAAACGTGAGCCTTTGCGAAGGCTCGTGCTGGACGCGTCGGTTATAGCACTCTCGAATGCCGGCGAAAAACTCGTCGGTGTCGAATGGCAGGCTTCGGGTCGCGTCGATTTCGTCGATGAAGATCACGATCGGCGTCTTGATCTCCTCTAGCACCACTTCGCGGATCGCGCCGAAGAACCGCTGCATCGGGCTCAGCTCGGTCTTCTCTTTGAAATAGGCGAGCATTTGGCTCGAAAGACCGAGAACGCGGCCGATCTCGCTGGCCAGGCCGGCATACCACTGGGCGGCTTGGACGTTCCGTCCGCCGATCTGGGTGAGATCGATGAACACGGTGCGGATTCCCCGCTCGGTAAGCCTCGCGACAGTTCGGACCGAGAGCGAGGACTTGCCGACCTGGCGCGAGTTAAGGACGTAGCAGTACCTTCCCGCCTCAAGGAACTCCAGCAGTTGCCTGTCTGCCTTTCGTTCGACGTAGCTTTCCGAATCCAGGGGCAGGGTGCCGCCGGAAACGAAAAAATGTCTGGCGGCCACCTGCATTGCCTCTAATCTAACTCAACCGAGGCCGATCAGTCCAGACGGAAGAATCGTTCGGCGTTTCGCGTCGTCAGCTCGGCGCAGGCTTCGGGTGTGGTTCCGAGCGCGGCGGCAAGCCCTGCGTTAACAAGGGCGACGTATGCTGGCTTGTTCGCCTGGCCCCGAAAGGGGACTGGGGGCATATACGGGCTGTCGGTTTCGACCACCAGCCGGTCGTGGGGGATTTGCCGGATTGTGTCTCTAAGCTGCTGGCCGTTCTTGTATGTGATCGGCCCGTCGACGCCGAACATCGCGCCGAGCCGTACGGCCCGGGCTGCGTCGGCCAAATCACCCGCAAAGCAATGGAGCAGGTACGGATGCGGTTGACGCAATTCTAAGATGTCCAGCAATTGCGGATAGGCTTCCCGGCAGTGGAAAACGATGGGTGTTTGCGTTCGCTTCGCAAGCTCCAGTTGGTCAGACAAGGCGGCGTACTGCTGCTCCGGAGTGGCATAGTCCCAGTGGAAGTCGAGTCCGATCTCCCCTAGGGCGACGACCTTCGGGTGGGACAGCATTTGCTCGATTTCGTCGAGTGACGCACGCGTGTAGTCCTTTGTGTAGGTCGGATGCCACCCGACGACAGCGTAAACAGCCTTGAATTGCTCGGCCAACTCCACCGCCTGGCAGCTGCTTTCGGGGTCGCATCCGACCGCAATCATTCGCGTTACGCCCGCCGCTTTCGCCTCTTCGACGACGGCCGCCGGATCGGGAAACTTGTCAGGGAAGTTAATGTGGCAGTGGGTGTCGATCAGCATTCGTTGGCAGGACAGTGTCCTTCGTGCAGGTTGAGCAAGATCGGTTCGATCAGATGGCCGATAGCCCGGATGCCCTGCAAAACGGCCTTTGGCGAGCCCGGCAGGTTGACCACCAGCGCCCCTCGGCAAACGCCGGCGATGCCGCGCGACAAGTGGCTGAATTGGGTCTGCCCCATCCCCCGAAGGCGCATCAGTTCGCAGAGCGAATCGGCTCGCTTTTCAAGCAGCGGGGCCGTGGCTTCGGGCGTCACGTCCCTGGGCGCGAAGCCGGTGCCTCCGGTCGTGAAAACGCCATGGCAGGTCTCGCAAAGGTCGAGAATCGCCGCCTGGATCTGTTCGACTTCATCGGGAACGATGCGCGATTCGAAGTCCTGGAACCCAAACTCCGCCAGAGTCTGGCGGGCCATCGGCCCGCTTTGGTCGTCCCGGGCGCTGCGCGTATCGCTGACGGTGATAATCCCTATTCGCGCCGCCACTCGGTCTTGCCTCCCGTCTTTTCGAGCAGCCGGACGTCGGTCAGCACCAGGTCCGGATTGACGCCCTTGAGCATGTCGATCAGCGTGATTCCCGCGACCACAACGGCGGTATAGGCTTCCATCTCGACGCCCGTCTGGGCGTCCGTTTTAGCGGTTGCCACGATGACGATCCCGTCTTCGGTGACCTGCACCCCGACGTCGAGGTGGGTTAGGGCGATCTGGTGGCAGAGCGGGATGAAGTCCGAGCACCGCTTCCCGCCCTGAATCCCGGCGATCTGCGCGATCGTCAGCGCATCGCCCTTCGGCAGTTTGTCGATAGCCTCCCGATGTTCGTCCGTGATCTTAAGCAGCCCCGCCGCCTTTGCCTCACGTACCGTTACCGCCTTCCCCGACACATCCACCATCCGCACCGTCCCATCCGCCGCCACATGGCTCAACTCGCTCATGCTCCAACTATAGTTTATCGGGCGGTTTCGCCGTAGCCGAGTGCCAGGTGGACATTTCAGACGGCGTGAGGCCCGTCTGAAAACCGATCACTGATAGCTGGTCGTGCAGTTGCAGCAACCATCGGTCTGGTCTGACGGGCTGCCGTCCGTGTAGTAGATAACGTTATACGGTGAGTTAATGTTCGTCCACTGATAGACGTTCCGCGTTCGGAGCTTTTGATTAAACTTTGACGAGTCGCTAGGGCACGTTTGCGTTAAGTCGCAGTAGTCGTATTGACACGGCGTTTGCCATACGGCGGTATCCGGTTTTGGGGAGGGGAGATTGTTACATGCAACGCCTGAGTAAGTGGGCATCGAATAGCTACAGGGAGGGCGCGAAGCCTGACTAACGAATGCAAGACCTGCGGTTACGAAACTGGCGAGTAGTGTTGCTTTTCGATTCATTCGATATTCTCCATTTCTTGCGAAACCGTCAAAAATTCATCTCAAAGATTACGTTGCTCCCGCAGGGCAGCTTATGGGCTAGTCGGACGTCGTTCGCCATTTTAGCGTCAATGCGCGCGACACTTCCGTCTAGGCGACCGAGGAAAAAGAACGCGCTTCCTGTTACGTATGCCTGCTGCTCGCGCTCGTGATTTCTGTCGAAGATGATCGGCATCGCAGGTCCCCGTATCTTTTTGCAGGCATCCCAGGCGTCGTATTCCGCTTGTTCTTGAGCGACATTTGGATTTGGGACGAATGAGTCAAAGATGTTGTAGTCGTCGAGATAGCTTGTACTCTTCGGAGCCGCTGGGCAATGTAGCAGCGTTGGATAGTAAGGCTTTAAACCCGGCCAGTTCAGCCGATTTGGTGGATATTCACCATACTCGTTCTCATACAGACTGACCGCCGTATATATTTGCCGGATATTGGAAATGCACGTCGTCGCTTGAGCCTTGTACTTGGTTTGCGTAAACACGGGGAATGCGATGGAGGCAACGATCGCAATGATCAGAATCACGACCAACAGTTCAGTGATCGTAAATGCTCTTTTTTTCATCGGAATATCTCTCTCGCAAAATCTCAAATCCGAAGCAGCCCAGCACTCCGAGCGCGACAACGAGCATCGCTAAGTGCCGAGTGGGAGCAAAGAGGCTCATGCTGGAATACGTACAGGCATCGAACCATGAGACCAGGGTGGCCAGCACGACTGTTGCCGCCGCGACCAGGGTCCACGTGTGCTTCGGTTGGCTAAATCGCGACATGGCCAGTCCCCCAAGGGCAGCCATCGTTGCCCCAAGGACGGCTGCAAACTCCCAATAGTGAGGATTTCGGTCGTATAGGGAAAATGTTCCCTCCCACTCGTGGGAACCCCGGAATCTAAATATGCAGAACAAAGCGATTGCCATTCCGGCGGCTATAGCCAAGGCCCCCTGCCCGCCGCGTCGACAAGCAGGCATGCAACCGACCGCAAGCGCTAAAGCGAGCAGCCAATGGCCGTGTCCCAAAACGAAGAGGGCGACGCGAGAGCCCGGCATCCAACGTGCCACGACGGCGAGGATAAACGACTCCACCAAAGTGACGATCGCGATCGGCAAGGTCAAAGCCACGGCAGCCTCGACGATCGTGAGATTCGGAGCAGATTCACTTACGGTCGGCAATGAGATCCTCCTTGGCATAAACGCTCACGCGGGAGGGTTGAACGTAGATCAAACGAAGATTGCGGTCGAATCTATAGAGGCATGGGCCAAATTGCGGCGCCAGATCCTTTATGTCCTCGGGCTGCAGATAAATTACGTTGGCGCCTGGCGTCGACTTCTCGATAGCCCGGTAGTCCCTAAAGTCCGGAGCCACCACGACGTTCAGCACGTCTCGGCTTGAAAAAAGTTGCTTGACGGCCATCGGATCGGCAACCGAGCAAGACAGGCAGTCGGTGTGCACGGCCACGATCTGGGGGGCAAAACGGGTCAGAGACGCTGGTATCGGTTGCCCCATCTTCGCCGGGCTTAGTCCAAAGAGGCTCGTATGCCGAGGATCGGCTGGAACGTAATGAGCTTGGCCGAATTGGACGCCAACTATTGACAGTGCGAGAAGGCACGCATAGAGGCTGGAAAATATGACGAAAATATACGCGCCCCTCATAGTGTAGATTATCGTATCACGAGGTTCGGACATAACCAAATAAAAACAATATAAATACATCGACCGAAGCGACTGCATAGAGCCGAGTTCAGCCGCGTGTCGCCTTGCCGTAGCCGAGCTTCTCGGGATCGCTGGTCCGCCTAACGTCGCCCCTGTCGAGATCGACAGCTTTGCGGGTACAGAGCTAAGGCTCGTCGTCTCCGACACGACGATGGACTGTCGACGTCGCCTAACGTTGGGTGATGCGACTTCTACGCGGAGTCGGATTTGGTTCGCTGCCTTCCAGGGGTCTCGGGACTCGACCACTGGCTATTGGATGCGATCCCTCCGGGATCGGAACGCGTTCGGAAGTTAGGATGTTGCAGCAGGTACGGATGAAATTGCTGGGGTTGAGGTGGTCTTCGAACTTAATGTTGCCTGGAGGCGTCAGCCAGTTGTGACGACATTCATATTTGTGGCTTCCGGAGCCTTGGGTGATCGGCCACATTCGACGCCAAAGCCGCAACGCTTTCGGACCCAGGCAAGTAAGTCCTAACTAACCAATTCTTCACGTGCCATTTGCGCCCTACTGGACGTCGTTTTTGTTCAAGTTTGCGTACTGAGCAAGGAATAGCCGAGATCCTATGCCGACTCCCTCCAAAACATTAAAACTATCTGCCCTTGCCGTGGTGCTATTGCCGATGATTGCAGCCACTCAGCAGGCATCGACAAGTGGTCAAGCCGGCGCCCAACAGGGAGCGACGCAAGGTAACCCGCCCGATAAGTCCGCCCAGGCAAATGGCGGAGCCGCCAACCAAAATGGCCCGGCCAACAACGGCCCGGCTAACCAGCAAGGCACGCCCGGGAATGGCGCCGCGAACAAGCAGGGGGCGCAGACCGGCGCCGCCAACACGCAAGCGGGGGCGAAGGGAGCAAAGCAAGGAACCACGACGCCGGGGGCACAAACGCACCCCGCAGGTGGAGGAACGCCGGTCGAGGTCGGCGACCCGTGGGACTCGCTCAAGCTCGATTCCAAGGTCCGCATCAAGCTCAGCTTTCGCAATGCCAACATCGACAATGTCATCGCCCTGATCCAGCAGGCGTCGCACGTGACGATCGTCAAGGACCCCGCGCTCGTCGGGCCGATCACGGTGACCACGGCCGACAAAGTCGGCCTCAGCGAAGCCTTTCACGTGTTTAACTCGGTGCTCAAGCTGAAAGGCTATGAGCTTTCCCGGGATCGAAAGATCCTCGTGATTACCAAGATCAAGCCTCCTCCTCCTCCTCCGCAACCCCAGCCTCAGATAGTCATGCCGCAGGTTCCGCCGGCGGACCCGAACGCGACCGTCGTCAAGTTCTATCCCCTCCAGTTTGCGAATGCGAACCAGGTCGCGCGGGCGATCAACGAGGTGTTCCAGTCGGGCCCTCCGAACCCTCAGCAGCAACAGTTCGGAATGGTCTTCGGCGGCCCTGGAGGTCAGCAACGGCCGCCTGGCCAAGGCCCGAGCGTCAAGGCCTCATTTGAGGAATTCAGCAACTCCGTCATCGTAAATGCCCCGGCCGCCCAGCAGGTCGAGGTCGAAGCACTGATCAAGGAGATCGACAAGCGCCAGAACGAGCCGCAGCATACGAAGACCTATAAGCTGGTTTATGCGACCTCGACCGAAATCGTGTCGTCGGTCAACAACGTCCTGACGTCGAACCTGGGCAAGGGTAAGGGCGCCAAGCAGCAAGACAACAACCCGTTCGCGTTCTTCTTCTTTGGGGGTGGTCAAAACCAGAATCAGAATTTGGCCGTCGCCGACGCACGGACCAACACGATTACCGTCACCGGCACCGACGACCTGCTCGCCATCGCCGACAAACTCATCCTGGACCTCGACCAAAGAATGCCGTTCACAGGTACGACTTTCGTGTTCAAGCTCGTGAACGCCCGAGCTGACACGGTTGCCAACCTGTTGACCGCCGCCTTCGGCCAGAGGCAGGGCTCGCAAAATAACAACAACGGCCGGCAAACGATCACGCCGACGAATAACAATTTTAACAACAACAGCACCACGGCCGGCCGGGCCGGCTCGCCCAGCGCGCGTAAAGACGACACCAATTTGCCTTTGTCGATGCAGGATCCGAATGCGGAAAGCGGCCAGTTGCAAACCTCGGTCGGAGTGACGCAAGGCATCTTCGGGTTCTTCGACGGCGGCAACGGAAACGGTGGGAGACGGCAGCCTTCGAACGGGCAGACGATCGGACACGACCAGGACGGCCGAGTTATCGGCGTGCATGATCTCACCGGTCAGGTCACCGCGATCGCCGATCCGAATACGAACTCGGTTATCATCGTCACTCAGCCGGATAACGTCGACTTGATCAAGGACGTCCTCGATCAGCTCGACAAGATTCCCGAGCAGGTGATGATCCAGACGGTTATCGTCGAAGCGACCCTCGACAAGTCGAAGCAGTTCGGCTTGGAGTGGAAGTTCGCCCAGAACAAAGCGTTCGGCGCCAATGGCGCCACCGGAAATCTGAGCCAAGGCTTCGGACTTCAAAATAGCCAGACGCCGCTCAACGGCTTCAGCTATGCGCTGACCGACGGCGACTTGTCCGCGTTCTTCAATATGCTGCAGACCGACACGAAGTTCCAGGTCCTTTCAACTCCCCGGATCTTCACGTCGAACAACATGGAAGCTCAGATCAACATCAGCCAGAGCATCCCCTATGTCACCAGCACGTTCGAAAACAGTAACGGGACGACGAGCTTCAACTATTCCTTCCAGGATGTCGGCATTGTGTTGACCGTCACGCCGCACATCACGAGCAACGGCTACGTGACGATGGACGTTACGCAAACTGCCAACGATCTTCAGTCGTTCACGTCCTTCAACGCGCCGATCATCAACCAGCGCGAGGCGGAAACGACCGTTTCGGCGAAAGACGGCCAGACGATCATTCTTGGCGGCATGATCCGCAGCCAGATCAGCTCGACGGTGAACAAAGTGCCGTTGCTGGGGGACATTCCCATCCTTGGCAACCTGTTCCGGTCAACCAACACCGATCACCAAAAGACCGAGCTGCTCGTCTTCCTGACGCCCAGAGTCGTCCGCGACCCGGCCGAGGCCAAGAAGCTGAAAGACGAAAGCCAAGGCCAAGTCAGCCCGGACTTGCAGAAGCTGATGAAGGACGAGTTGAAGAAACAGCAAGGGCAGTCGACTACGACTTCGACGATGAAGACGGGCGGCTAGATTGTCATGAAGCCCACAACGCGCCCAGCGGCACGCCGCTGATTCGGGCGTCCAGCGGCCGCATTTCCGAGCCGGTGTAGAGGACGATTCCTCGGACGAACTTGTCGCCGGCTAGGTCTCTCAGGAAACGGAGGCCTTCGACGTCCGCTTCGTGGAGGGTTGAGCCGGACTTGACTTGGATGCCGACGACTTCGCCCCGGCGCGATTCGAGAACGAAATCGACGCTGAGGTGGCGGATCGTCCGCAGGTGCAGGAGCCAGGGTTTGGCGGCGCCGTAGGCGCACTGCTTGGCAAGCTCCATGGCGACGAAGTTCTCCAAAACCGGTTTGAGCCGCAAGGGGTCCTCCAGAAGCGATTTGGCATTCAGGTTCCCCAGATAGCAAAGCAGGCCGGAGTCGACGAGATAGGCTTTGGGCGCCTTGGTCAAAATCCGGCTCCGGTCGTTCGACCACGTGTTGACCAGTCGTAGCAGGAAAATCGTCTCCAACAGGCTGAGATACCGTTTGAGGGATGTGTATGGGATACCCGTCTCAGTCGCCAGACCGGCGGCGTTGACCGTACTGCCGGCTCGGGCGGCCAGAAGCCGTAGCAGCAAAGGCATTTGAGCCAAACCGTCGATATTGGCGACATCCTTGACGTCCCGCTCCAAAAGCGTCCGAACATAGTTCGCGAACCACGCTTCGCGGCGGGATGGCGAACTTCGAAGGCTCGGCTCGGGAAATCCGCCTCGGCCGATCCTGTCAACCAACCCTTTGAGATCGTCCGGTTCGAACTTGGGCTCGAACCGCTCTTCGAACACGGCATCGACGAAGTTCGCCTCCCGGCCCTCCAACTCGCTTTGGCTGAACGGAAGCAAGTCGACGATCTCCATCCGGCCGGCGAGCGAGTCGGCAAGCTTCGGTAGGTTCAGTATGTTCGCCGAGCCGGTCAGCAGGAACTTGCCCGGCCTGCGGTCCCGGTCCACGTTCAACTTGATCGCGAGGAATAGCTCAGGCGCCCGCTGAACCTCGTCGATCATGACCGGCGCCGGATAGGCTTCGAGAAAGGCTTGCGGATCTCGCTTCGCCAGCGCTAGCGCAAGCGGATCGTCAAGCGTGACATAGGCACGTCCATCCGCCAGGGCTTGCCCAAGGGTGCTCTTGCCCGATTGTCTCGGCCCATGGATCAGCACGACGGGCGTATCGGACAAAGCTTCGACTAACGGCTGCTTGGCGTGCCTTTCTACCACGGCCGAAGGATAGCAGGAATTTCTCCAGTGAGTGGAGAAATATTCACCACTTTATGATTCGTCGTGTCGGGCCGAGACCAGCATCTTCAGCCATCCGCCTGCGAGGCGGTCGGTCGTGACGCCTCCTTTGCCGTGGGAGGAGTGAATGAAATACCCGTTGCCCAGATAGAGGCCGGTGTGGCTGACCTTCTTTTGACCTTTCTCCTTAAAGTACAGGCGGTCGCCACGGCGAAGGTCTTCCAACCGAGTGACGGGCTCGCCGACGGTCGACTGCTCAGCGGCGGTTCGCGGAAGGTGGATCCCGACGGTGCCCTTGATCTGCTTCACGAAGCCGGAGCAGTCGATCCCGGATAGGAGATCGTTTCCGCCCCATTCGTAGGGCGTGCCCGTAAATTGAATGGCATAGTCGGTCATCAACATTCCCCTACCCGACGAAGCGCCCCGCGAAGCCAGCGACGAAGACCGGCTGCTAGGCTTCGACATGACGGTGTAGGGAAGCTCTTCGACTTTAGATTCATCCGCATAGCCGTAATGGCCGCTCCTAAAAAGAACGGCGACCCAATTCCGATCGCTGGTGTAACGGATGACCATGCGCTCCTTGGGATGAACCCACTGAAGCACACGCTTGTTCGCCTGGGTCGAGGAATAGACGGCGACGGTGTCGGTCGCCTGGGCCAACTTTCCGAGTACGACCTGCTTCTGCGCGCAGCACAAAGCGCTCGCCATAAGGCACAAAACGGTTGTCGGCAGCCGAAGGTCTCTCATCTCGAGCGATTCATTATAAGTCTTTGCAGGCCACCTTATCGATTAGAACTCACTAGGTTTAAGGCGTTTAGGATCTCGAGGCCGTCCGTCGAGCCCAGAAGCGCCTTGGTGGCGCGCTCCGGATGCGGCATCAAACCGAGAACGTTTCCGGCAATGTTGAGGACGCCCGCGATGGCATAAGCCGAGCCGTTAACGTTCGCCGCTTCGGTCTGTTCTCCAGCCGAGTCGACGTATCGAAACGCGATCTGCCCGTTTTCCCGCAGCCTTTGTTCCGTTTCTTCGTCGGCCACGTATCTGCCTTCACCATGCGCGATCGGTATCCGCAATATACGGTCGACGCCCCGTGTCCACATCGAAGTTCGATTTTCCGCCTTTAAATAAACGTCGCGGCAGATGAATTTCTGACCTGCGTTTAGCAGAAGAGCTCCCGGCAGGAGGCCGGCCTCGCAAAGAACCTGGAAGCCGTTGCAGGCGCCGATAACTGGCTTGCCTCCGTCCGCGAAACGGCGAACTTCGGCCATGATCGGCGCGCGCGAAGCCATCGCCCCGCACCGCAGGTAGTCCCCATAGGAGAATCCGCCGGGCAGGAACACGGCGTCGAAGCCGTTGAGCGAGGTGTTTTCGTACCAAACGTATTCCGCGCTCAGGTCCAAGTCGTCGCGGAGCGCGAAGTATGCGTCCTGATCGCAGTTCGCGCCGGGGAACCGAATAACGGCGATGTTCATTGGGCGACCTCGATCTTGTAGTCCTCGATCACCGGATTGGCGAGCAGGGTGTCGCACATCGCCTTGACGCGCGCCTCGTCGTACGTTTCGAGCTTCAGCTCGATCAGCTTCCCGATCCGAGCCTGTTCGAGTTCGGCGTAACCCAGCTTCTGCAGCGCCCCCGCCACCGTCCGACCGGCAGAATCCAGCAGCGAAGGCTTCAGCGTCACGTATACGCGGACGGTAGTCATGTGCGATTTTGGCACAGAGCAATAAACCCCTGCGTAACTCTGTGAAACCTCTGCGTCCTTTGCGTGAACACCTCATTTCGCTGGAACCGAATTTGCTATCTCACGTAAAGGACGCGGAGTTACGCGGAGACAATGCTGCTGCTGTAGACTCTTGGCCGTGTACGCCCTTGTTTCTCTTCTTGCCATTGCGCAATCCTCGAAAGAACCGTTGCTGGGGTTTTCGTCGGTGAGTTCCGGCGGCCAGCTCGCCGCCGAAGCGAAGTTCGATAGCTTCCTCGACCGGGCAGACCTGCCGGTTTGGATGAAGCGGCTGGCGGCGAAACCGCACCACGTCGGCTCGCCCTATGGGTTAAAGAATGCCGAGTTTGTGCTGGGGCTGTTCAAGAGCTGGGGGTTCGACGCTCAGATCGAACGGTTTTACGTGCTCTTCCCGAGCCCGAAAGAGCGGCTGCTGGAGATCCCGGGCTTTCGCGCCAAGCTGGCCGAGCCGGCGATCAAGGAGGACGCAACTTCGAAGGCGCCCGGCGGGTTGCCGACGTATAACGCCTACTCTCCCGACGGCGACGTGACCGGCAAGCTGGTCTACGTGAACTACGGAATGCCCAAGGACTACGAAACCCTGGAATCGGAGGGCATCGACGTGAAGGGCAAGATCGTGATCGCGCGGTACGGCGGCGGGTGGCGCGGCATCAAGCCGAAGGTCGCCGCCGAGCATGGCGCCATCGGATGCCTGATCTACTCCGACCCGCGCGACGACGGCTTCTTTCAAGGCGACGTCTATCCGAACGGCCCATTCCGAAACCCGAACGGCGTCCAACGCGGCTCGATCGCCGATATGCCGCTCTACCCCGGCGATCCCCTGACGCCCGGCGTCGGTGCGACCAAGGACGCCAAGCGCCTCGCGATCAAGGACGCGGCGACGATCGCCAAGATCCCGACCCTGCCGATCTCGTATGGTGACGCCCTTCCGCTGCTCAAGACCCTGCGCGGCCCGGTCGCTCCGGCGGACTGGCGCGGCGCCCTCCCGATCACCTATCACATCGGCGCCGGCGATACCGACGTCCACCTCAAGCTGAAGTTCAACTGGGACATCGTCGAAGCGCGTGACGTCATCGCGAAGCTGAAGGGAAGCGAATTGCCCGATGAATGGGTCATTCGTGGCAACCATTACGACGGCTGGGTCATGGGCGCGGACGATCCGCTCAGCGGCTCAGTGTCGCTATTGGAAGAAGCAAAGGGCATCGGAAGCCTGGCCAAAACCGGATGGCGGCCGAAACGCACGATGGTCTACTGCCTTTGGGACGGCGAAGAACCCGGTCTGCTCGGCTCGACCGAATGGGTTGAGACCCACCAAGACGAGCTGACGAAGAAGGCCGTCGCGTACCTGAACACCGACACGATCGGACGCGGGTTTTTCAGCGTCGGCGGGTCGCACAGCCTCGAGAAGTTCATCAACGAAGTGGAACGTAGCGTGTCGGACCCCGAGACGCATCTTTCCATCGCCGAAAGGGCGCGAGATCAAAGAATCGTCGCAGCAAGCGCTGCCGACCGAAAAGACCTTAGAGACAAGCCGGACGTGCCGATCGGCGCCCTCGGCTCAGGTTCCGACTACAGCTCCTTCTTACAGCATGTCGGCATCGCGTCGTTCGATATGGGCTTTGGCGGCGAGGATCCGGGTGGCGTCTACCACTCCACCTACGATTCGTACGACTGGTACAGCCGGTTTGGCGATCCCACCTTCGTCTACGGCCTCGCCACCGCGCAGATGGGCGGGCATACGATGATGCGCCTTGCGGACGCCGACATCCTGCCTTTCGACTTCAGGAACCTTGCCGACACCGTTGAAAAGTACGCCAAGGAGCTTCCCAAGTTGGTCGATACCACCCGTGATGAGACCGTCGAGCTGAACCGGCAGATCAAGGAAGGCACGCTCAAGGCGACCTATGATCCGACCAAGCCGAAGGTTCTTCCGAAGGTGAAAGCCGACGTGCCCGCGATCGACTTTACGGCGCTCAACAAGGCCGTCGCACGCTTGAAGGAGGCCGCGAGGGACTACGCGATCACATCCGCCCACGGGAAGCCGTCGGCTGAGTTGGATCAGGCGCTGATTCAAACGGAGCGAACGCTCCTCGGAAGCGGCTTGCCGCGCCGCCCGTGGTATCGGCACATGATCTACGCGCCCGGCTTCTACACCGGATATGGGGTCAAAACGCTCCCATCGATCCGCGAAGCCTTGGAGCAGCGCGATTGGGACGAGGCCAAAGCGGAGATATCGAAGGTCGCTGAAACTCTCGACCGGCTGTCCGACGCTATCGGTACGGCCTCCATCGCCACCGGTACAATTTCGGTGCATGCCTAAGAAGTACACGATAACCACGCCGATCTATTACGTGAACTCGGTTCCGCATATCGGGACCGCGCTTACGACGCTGGCTTCGGACGTTACGTCCCGATACCAGAAGATGCATGGCCGCGACGTGTTCTTCCTGACCGGTACCGACGAGAACGGCCTCAAGGTTAAGGAGGCCGCCGAGAAGGCCGGCCTCGAGCCGCTCAAGTTCGTCGACGACATCTCCGCCAAGTTTCGCGAGATCTGGCCCGGCTTGTACATCGAGTTCGACGATTTCATCCGAACCACCGAACCCCGGCACCGCGAAGCGGTACATGAGTTCTTTCGAATCCTGCGCGACAAGGGCCACATCTACTCTGGCTCGTACGAGGGCTGGTACGACGTCTCCAGCGAGACGTTCTTCAAAGAGTCGGACCTGGTCGATGGCCTAAGCCCAGACGGTAATCCCGTTCGATGGGTCAAGGAAGACAATTACTTCTTCCGAATGAGCGCCTTCGGCGACCAGCTCCTGGCGCACATCGAGGCAAACCCGAAGTTCATCCTGCCCGAAAGCCGTAAGAACGAGGTCCTTTCGTTCATCAGGCAGGGCCTGCGCGACGTATGTATCTCGCGGGCGAATCCCGGCTGGGGAATTCCGGTTCCGGACGACGACAGCCAAGTCGTGTACGTCTGGTTCGACGCGCTGATCAACTATGTCGCCGCGTGCGGGTGGCCTGCCGCCGGCTGGGAAGACAAGTGGCCGGCGGAGGTGCAGTGGATGGGAAAGGACATCCTCACCCGGTTCCACGCCACGCTTTGGCCGGCGATGCTGATGGGGGTTGGCCTGCCGTTGCCGGAGACGCTCGTCGGCCACGCCTGGCTGCTGATGGGCGCCGAAAAGATCTCAAAGTCGAAGGGCAACGTGGTCGCTCCGCTTGATCTCGCCCATGAACTGGCCCAGCGCTCGGGGTGTTCGCCGGATGTCGCCGTCGATGCCGTCCGCTACTACATGGCGTCGGTTATGCCGATGGAGACGGATGCCACGTTTACGCCCGAAGAGTTCGACCGGCTATACAACACCCATCTCGCCAACGACCTTGGCAACGCGCTGAACCGAAGCCTTGCGATGACCCACAAGTTTGTCGCCGGCGAGATACCGGATGCGCGCGTCGAGGAAGACGCCGCCCAAGCGATCCACGACGCTGTCGCCGACTTCGATCTTGCGATGGAGACTTTCCGCGTAGATCACGCCGCCGTCGCCGCGCTGAGCGTGATCCGCTTCCTCAACAAATACATCGACACCAGGGCGCCTTGGGCGCTGGCAAAGAACGGCGACCCCGAGTTGCAGGCCGTTATCCGGTCGATGCTGCTGTGCCTGCGTACGGCGGAGGGCCTGATCCGGCCGATCATGCCGAAGACCGCCGATGCGGTCGCCGCCCAGCTTGGCTTGCCGCCGCTTACCCAGTGGGAAGCGATCGGAACCGACGTAACCCTTCCCGCCGGCGTCAAGGTTTTGATGCCCCAACCGATTTTTCCCCGCCTCGACCTCACTAAAAAAGAAGAACCGAAGAAGATGGAACAACCCAAGCCTGCTCCCGCTCCTGCCGCCCCCGAGGCCGTTACCGAGATCACGATCGACGACTTCGCCAAAGTTAAGTTGAAGGTTGGCCGCGTGTTGGAAGCTGAGCCGATCGAGGGATCGGACAAGCTGATGAAGCTTCAGATCGTGATCGGCGAAGAAAAGCGCCAGATCGTCGCCGGCATCCGAAAGAACTACGACCCGATCGACCTGATCGGTCGCCAGGTCATCGTCTGTGTGAACCTAAAGCCCGCCAAACTGCGCGGCGTAGAAAGCCAAGGCATGCTCCTGGCCGCCACCGCCACCGATGGCGGCGCGATTTTGCTTCAGCCTGACCGGGAGGCGCCGGAAGGTACCGGCGTCAAGTAAGAGGATCGCTATTAGTCGATGGCGTCGACATAGCGGTCATGACACCTGAAGCCGGCGCCAACAGCCCCGATTCTCTCCCCTCCGCGGGAGAGATGGGCGGAGCCCAGAGAGGGGGATTTCCGGTCAGTTGGTTGTAAAAGTCCTTGGTTACAATCTTTTTGGCAGGGACTATTTCGGCTCCAGAGCCCCCTCTCTCAGTTCACTTCGTTCACAGTCTCTCCCGCGGAGGGGAGAGAATCGGGTTGGAGAGGCCAACAAGGATGAGGCATGTCCAGCGTCAGGCAAGCCCTCAAGACGGTCTTCAGGAGCCTCTCGCTCAGAGCTACCCCTTCGAAGCCTGATATCCCGCCCACAGGCCCTCGAAGTCGGACACCAGCTTCTCCATGGCGGCGAAGCCGCCGAGCCAGAAGGCTTCGGAGTCCAGGTCGACGCCGACCGTCTCCATAAGCTCGTGCGGCGTGCGTGAGCCGCCCAGTTTCAGCAGGTCGACGTACTTGGTGGCAAAGCTCGGCCCTTCGGCTTTTGCCATCTGATACAGCGACAGCACCAGCAGCTCGCCGAACGAATAGGCGTATACGTAGAACGGCGCGAAGATGAAGTGGCCCACGTAGGTCCACCACATGCCGTGCTGCTCGCCTAGCTTCACGGACGAACCGAACGTCGCTTGCTGCTCTTCCTGCCATATGGCTGCGAACTGCTCGGCGGTCAGCTCGCCCTCGGCCCGGCGGGCTTGATGGCATCGCTGCTCGAAGGAGAACATCGCCGCTTGGCGGAAAACGGTCGCGAAGACGCCCTCGATCTTATCGGCGTAGAGCGCCAGCTTGTCCTTTTCGTTGGCGGCCTCAACCAGCTTTTCGAACACGAGCATCTCGCCAAATGTCGATGCCAGCTCAGCCAGCGGCAGGGTGCCGTGGAAGTTCAAATACGTCTGGGCGCGACTCAGAGAAGCATGGACGCCGTGGCCGAGCTCATGGGCTAGCGTCATGACGTCGTCCATCCGGTTCTGATAGGTTTGGAAAACGAGCGGGTGGGTGTCCGGCGTGTTGTACGAGCAGAAGGCGCCGCCTTGCTTGCCCTTGCGAGGTTCGGCGTCGATCCAATTTTCGTCGAAGAACTGCCGGGCGCGAGCCTCCAAGGTCTCGCTAAAGGCGCCGAATGCGCTTAACACGATCGACTTAGCGTCATCCCAGCCGACTTGTTCCTCAGTCTTGAAAAGCGGCGCATACCGGTCGATATGGGTCAGCTCAGATAAGTCCAAGATCTCCCGCTTGATGTTGTAGTACCGTTCGACCAAGCCGTAGTTTTTCTTGCAAAGCGCGATGACCCGGTCGACGGTCGGCTTTTCCAACTCATTGGCCAGGTGGCGAGACTGCTCGGGAAACTCGAGCTTCCGTAGGCGGTCTTCGACCGAATGCTCTTGGAGCAGATTGTTGTAGTTGTAGACGAGTACCCGTTCCATCTCCTTCAAGCCGGCCGAAAGAGCGTCGGCTGCCGCTTGGCGGGTCGGCCGGTCGGGGTCGAAATTGAGTTTTAGAATCTCTTGTGCCGTGCACTCGATCGGGGCGTCAGCGTCTGGCTTGGTCATCTTGTACACCTGGTTCGCCGTCAGCTCTTCGAACAGCCGGACCCAGGCGCGGGACCCGGTGTTGGCCATCTCTTCGAAGACGATCTCTTCCGGCTCGCTAAGCCGGTGCGGGCTGTACATGCGGGTGGCCCGGATGTAATGGGTGTAGTTGGCCAGAGCCGGATCGGTCAGCAACGGGTCGATCGTTTCTGCCGGCGCCGCTTGCAGTTCGAGCTCGAAGAACATCGTTTTGACGCTGAGGCCGGTTCCTCGTTCGCGTTGCTTCTGCATAAACGCCCCGATCTTGGCGTCGCCGCTGTCGGCAGCAAACATCAGGCTGGCAAAGCCCATCGGCTTGTGCACCTCGTTATAAAGCGACTCCATCGCCTTGATGGCAGTGGCCAAGGTCTCTGCGGTCAGCTCGGGCGTGTTGATTTTGCCTCGATAGGTCGTTGCAAACGTGTCGGCTGCCTCGCTCGCCGCCTGCCACGTCTGTTCGATTCTCGGGTCGTCGAGACCGGCGAACAGCGCCGATAAGTCCCATCGAACCTTCGGCGGTTCGAGCGCGATGGTGGATTCCATGCGTAGGATTACACCTCAATCCGCCGGTCTTCGCCTGACACCGCGTGCGAACATAGGACCTGTGCGGCCTAAAAACTGACGCGGCATATTCGCCAGTCCGGCATCACGTCGGCGCCCATCGCCTTGTAGAACTCGATCGACGGCTCGTTCCAATCCAGCACCGACCAGTCGAGGCGGGCAAGCCCGTTCTCCCGGCAATAACGGAGAAGATGCAGCAGCAGCGCCTTGCCGAAACCTTTGCCTCGCTCGCTGGGGGTGACGTAGAGGTCCTCCAGCCACAAACCGGGGGCCGTGCGAAAGGTGGAATAGATCGGAAAGCTGAGCGTGTATCCGATGACCTCCTCGTCCTTCTCGAGCACAAAGACCAAGCAAAGCCGCTCGTCGAAGATGTGCCTTTCGAGGTCGGAGGCGTTGCCGGTAACGGCATGCGCCAGCCGCTCGTAGTCCGCCAGCTCTTGGATCAGCGCCCAAACCCGGGGCACATCCTTCCGTTCCGCCGCGCGAATCAACGCTTGGACTGCCTAAACAGCTTCGTGTCGAGGGATATCTTTCCGGGGCCGACAATCATAAGCGTAACCGCCGCAAAGAATAGCATCCCAGGAAAGAACAGCTTCGATGGATCTGCGCCCTTTTCACCCGAAAAAATGGCAGCGAGCGCGCCGCCGGCGCGCATATTCATAAAGACGGCCACGCTCATCGTGCAGGCGATGCCGAAGCTGGCAATCGACGTAAGCAGTCCCGCCAGCACGCCGAGCCCACCGAGAAATTCGGCGTAAATAGCCAAATGCGCGAAGACGGTCGGAATCCCCATCTTGTCGTGAAAGGCGTTAACGGTGTTCATGTACCCGTACCCGCCGAACACCCCCAGCATCTTCTGCGACCCAAAGAACAAAATCGTCAGGCCCAGTCCGAGCCGCAATAGCAAGAGCCCGACATCGGTACGGCTGATCCCCTTCATCGTATTTCATGCTACGCACAATTCGACTTTCTTGGTTGCTCCGTTTTTTTCGCGAGCGCTGTTAGATCCGCCTCCAGTACTCCCTTTTGATCTCTGTATTGGTCTTTGGAGGAACAATGACTCAAGCAGAATCTGAACAGATTATCGGTACTTTATACGATCGACTCTTCGATATTGCGACGTACCGGCCAAACGCGGGCGGCAACCCGATCTTCGAAGATCCCCTCGCCTACAACACGTCATTTTTGCACCTATGCAAAAACTTCGTCATCTCGCCGACTGATTTCGACAACGCGTTGGCGCCGAGCAACCCTCAGGGCAGTCCTTTTCAGGCTGCCGTGTTCTCGGCCCTGTTCGATCGCGTGCCTGTGATTGCCACGGACTATTTGCGAACGAATGA
>Ga0206868_10027_pt1 | contig 42730 bp, 27 predicted proteins | sample Alteio_BWOrgCont_38_FD_152901 | JGI IMG/M metagenome (GOLD analysis project Ga0206868, IMG submission 152901) | Enriched cells from forest soil in Barre Woods Harvard Forest LTER site, Petersham, Massachusetts, United States -... | ecosystem: Environmental > Terrestrial > Soil > Temperate forest >... | reverse complement strand
GCCGTCGGAGAGCGGCACGCGATCGAGGAGTTCGAAGACTCGGGATTGCGGAAGTCCGCGGAGGAGCGATAAGCGGCGGGTGAAGCTTTGCTTGAAATCGAGTTCGCCGCGCATGGCCGCTTCGGTGACGCGGGAGACCTCTTCGCCAACGCCCTTCATCTTTGCGAGCTCGTCGATAATTTCGGCCTGGATGAGGGTGGAATCCATGTCGAAGGCGATGAGACGGCGGCTGCGCCCGTACTGCGCCTCTTCCTGAAAGGCGATGTCGATTCCCGTCTCTTGGGCGAGGGTAAGGAAATCGGCACGCATTTTGGCGGCATCGGCGTTCTTGCCGCTGACGCGGAATTGGACGCAGGCGCGGCCGGCGGGTGTACTCAGAGATGCGCGGGAAGACAAGCGTTCGATGGCATCGATGTTCAGTCCGCTAGCGGCGATCACGCCTGACACCGCGGCGAGGTCCGCGGCACTGAGCGCTGGGGCCAAAACTGTCACGACGTAACGATCTTTTTCGGAGCGGGCGACCCATTCGCCCCAGGCGTCGTCGGTGATTTCGGTGAACCGGGCGGTGACGCCGAGCTCAGTGGCTTTCGTGAAGATCGATTTCTGCAGGGCTGGAAGTTGGTGAGACACGTCTATCAGAAGACCGAGGGCCAGCGTTTCATGCACCACAGCCTGCCCGATGTCGAGCACGCGCGCATTATGCTCGGCGAGGATCGAAGTGAGAGACTGGGTGAGGCCCGGTTTGTCCTGTCCGGACACATTGAGCAGCAGGATTTGCCCCATGGTGTCCAGATTACACTGTCATTGCTGAGCTGCGGAATGCGCCACTCCGACGTCGATACAACGTCCGCTGCTCAGGCTCATCCAACTAGAGTCATTTGGTGACAATTCAGAGCGCCTCCGCGCCGGTGCATTTGTAAGGATCGTTTCGCGTTCGACATGGCACACTTTCTTTCTTTCAGAGGCACTGGATCGAAATTTATTGTTTTTCTGCTGCTCGCGGCGGTGCATTGCTCGCTTGCGACCGTGCGCTCCCACGCCCAGGAATCGCCCGACCAATCGCAGCAGATTATGCAGTCGTATGAAGGCCAGAACGTCTCCAACGTCGAGATCGCCGGTCGTCCCGATCTCGAGACCGGAAAGTATGACGCCTTGATCCAGCAAAAGGCGGGACAGCCGTTTTCAGCGGAGAAGATCGGGGCCACCGTCGTTGCCTTGAAAAAGACCGGTGAGTTTCAGGACGTGATCCTCGATCTCCGCCCCGAAACCGATGGTGTGCGCGTGATGTTCATAGCGCAGCCGGCGGTTTACGTTGCCATCTACGATTTTCCCGGCGCCTTGAAGGAATACAGCTACTCGCGGCTGATCCAGATCGCAAACTATGCGGCGCAAGAACCGTACTCTCCGGTGGACATTCACCAAGCCCAGGTGGCGCTGGAGAAGTACTTTCACCAGGACGGATACTTCGAGGCGACCGTCCAGCCGGAGATTCGTGTCAACAAGCAGCACGCGATTGTGAATGTTTTGTTCAACACCGATTTGAAGCAGCGCGCGAAGTTTGGCGAACTCAAACTGGCAGGCGCTACTCCGGAGGAAACTGTTTTCCTCGAGCGAAAGCTGCAAACGCTAATGGCGCGTCTGCGTGGGGCTCGAATTAAGGCAGGCAAGTCGTATTCGACTCGAAACATAAAAGAGGCGACGAGCTACATGCAGCGCGCGCTGGCACGGCAAGACCATCTCGCCGCGCAGGTGAAGTTCGTGGCCGCCGACTACAATCCGGCGACGAAGATTGCGGACGTGACGTTTCATGTCGCGTCGGGGTCGAAGGTCCTGCTCAGCGTCACCGGAGCGCATCTCTCGCCGTGGTCCAGGAAAAACCTGATCCCGATGTACACGGAACATTCCATCGACAGTGACCTGATCCAGGAAGGTCAGCAGAACCTGCTCTCTTATTTCCAGTCGAAGGGATTTTTTGACGCCGTCGTACAAACCAATGTAGGAAACAACGGCGACACCACAACCATCACCTACGCCATCGTGAAGAACGAGAAACACAAGGTTGAGAAGGTCGCAGTTGAAGGCAATGCGTCACTGTCGGAGAAAGATCTGCTGAATCACTCCGATGTGGAGAAAGCGCATTTCCTGTCGCATGGAAAGTACAGCGAAAAACTTGTGCGAAGTTCGGTCACCAACCTCAAGGCCGTGTACCAGAATGCCGGGTACAGCGACGTAAAAGTGACGTCGCGGGTGACGCGCGATCGCGGTAACGTCATCGTGACTTTCGTGGTGCAGGAGGGTCAGCGCGATTTCGTGAGCGAGCTGAAGATCGTGGGAAACGATACCGTTCCCGTGAGCCAGCTCGCGCCGAAAGGACTTATGCTGGGCGAGAACAAGCCGTATTCCCCACTTCTGGAGCAGCAGGACCGCAACAACATCACCGCTCACTATCTGATGAGCGGCTACCTGACGGCCAGCGTGGTATCGAAGGCAAAGACAGTGAAGGGCGATCCTCACCATATGACCGTGACCTTCACGATCCATGAGGGCCCCAAAGTTTCGACGGCTCAAATATTGGTGGTGGGCGACCAACGCACCCGCGAAGACCTCATCACGAAAGTCGCCAACATTAAGGTCGGAACACCTTTGAGCGAAGGCGAATTGCTCACATCGGAGAGCAAGTTGTACAGCCTCGGTATCTTCGACTGGGCCGAAGTCGACCCGAAGCGCGGCATCACAGATCAGAATTCGGAAGATGTGCTGATCAAGGTGCACGAGGGGAAACGTAACAGCATCACCTACGGCTTTGGATTTGAAGTGATCAACCGCGGCGGCAGCTTGCCGAGCGGAACAGTGAGCGTGCCGGGAATTCCGCCCGTCGGATTGCCGGAAGGCTTCCGCACCAGCCAATCCACTTATTACGGTCCGCGCGGCACGTTCGAATACACTCGCAAGAATTTATGGGGCACAGCGCAAAGCTTCACGGTTGGCGGATTTGCAGGTCGACTCGATCAGCGCGGTTCGGCAACGTATACCGATCCATTTTTCTTCGGCAGCAGCTGGACCTCGTCGTATCTTCTTTCCGCCGAACATGACAGCGAAAATCCGATCTTCACCTCTTGGCTCGGTAGCACTGGGTTCCAATTACAGAAGTTTCTGGACACGAAGAAAACCAAGCAAGTCTTCCTGCGCTACAACTTCCAGTACACGGACCTCTCTCGATTGCTGATCCCGGAGCTCGTGCCGCAAGCCGATCGCCGGGTGCGGCTCTCCACAATTTCGGGTTCGTATTTGCGCGACACGCGAGACAACATCCTCGACGCGCACAAGGGCACGTATGAGAGCGTGGAACTCGGCATCACACCCACGTACCTGGGATCGAGCGACAACTTCGGGCGCTTCGTTGGACAGATTTCGCACTACAAGAACATCGGGCATGGAATCATCTGGGCGAATAACCTGCGTATCGGACTGGAAGAACCGTTCGCCGGAAGCCACGTTCCGATCAGCGAAGAGTTCTTCACCGGCGGCGGAAGCACTTTGCGCGGCTTCCCCCTGAACGGCGCGGGGCCGCAGGAATATCTGACGGTCTGCGGTGATCCCTCGAATCCGGCGACCTGCGGGCCCATCACGGTACCGACCGGTGGCAACCAGTTGATCATCGTGAACTCCGAATTTCGCATCCCGATTAACCAGGTTTTTAAGGGACTCGGCATTGTTCCCTTCTACGACGGTGGCAACGTCTATAAACACGTCGGGTTCAGTGATTTCACGACGAATTGCAACGCTGCGACCACCACTGCGACCGGAACCTCGACCGCGGGCAACACGGTAACGACGGTCACGCCCTCGTGCTTCACCAGTTCAGTCGGGCTGGGATTGCGCTATGTGACGCCGATTGGTCCCGTACGCATTGATGTAGGCCACAACTTGAACCAGATAACTGGAATCAAATCCACCCAGGTCTTCATCACCTTAGGACAGGCATTCTGAGCGGCTCGCGAGAGCTGCGGCCTTAAAGGAAATTGTGGCGCGCTGGAAGAAAGTTGCTAAATTCGTCGCGGTCGTGGTCGTCGGTCCGCTCTTGATCGGCCTGCTGGTCGCAACCGTGCTTCTCCATTCGGATTCGTTCCATCGCTACGTGATCGCGAAGGTGGAGACGAATGCCAGCGATGCTCTGAACGCGAAAGTGAATCTGCGCGACTTCAAGTTGGATTTATGGTCGCTCACGGTTGACCTATACGACCTGAACATCCACAGCACCGAGCCTGACCCGAACGCTCCATTGCTGCGAGTGGACCACGTTGGCGCCAGCATCAAGGTGCTCTCAGTCGTGCATCAGCAGTGGAACCTCAGCGATATTCAGGTCGATCACCCAGTCGTGCACCTGCTCGTCGACAAGAACGGCAATACCAACCTCCCGACGCCAAAGCCTTCGAACAGCAACAGCAGCACCAACCTCTTCGACCTTGCAGTGAAGCGTGCAGTCGTCAATCGTGGAGAGGTTTATTACAACGACCGCAAGGAGGCGCTCGACGCCAATCTTCTCGACGTTGAGTTCCAGTCTTCGTATGACTCTCTTCGCGGCGGTCGATATTTCGGGACGCTCGGCTACAAGCGAGGCGATTTGCACTTCGGCGATTACTCTCCGGTGCAGCACGATCTCTCGGCGAAGTTCGAGGCCGATCGCTCGGGACTCATCATCGATCCGGTGAACTTTGTCATCGGGCAGTCTCACATTTTCGTTCACGCCGCGATGCAGAACTATGCCAATCCGGTCATCACCGCCCAGTACGACGCCACACTCGATATCACGCAGTTCCGCAAGATTCTGAAGATGGCCTCGATCCCGTCGGGATCCGTTCATCTCACCGGCAACGGGCAATATCGCAGCGAAGCCAATAAATCGATGCTTGAAACGGTGACGGTGAACGGCGACGTGGAAAGCCGCGAATTGCTGGTGCAAGAGCCGGGCCTGAACGCTCAGGTTCGCGCTATATCCGGACGCTATCGCGTAGCCAATGGCAACGCTGAACTGTCGGCCTTCCGCGCCAGCATCTTCGGCGGAGAGGTCACAGCAACCGCCGCCGTGAAAGATTTGGCCGGCGCCGGCAATGGGACGCTGCACGCAAACGCCAGGGGAATCTCTGCTGCAGCATTGAAGTCGCTCGCAAACTTCGCGCAATTGAAAGACGTGAGCGTCACCGGCAAGCTCGACGCGTCGGCAGAAGCGACCTGGGCCGGCAGTATGAACCATCTCGTGGCTGGTGCCGACGCGACGCTGCAGGCCTCGGTCGAAAATCGCGTGAATGGCTCGACGCAGCTTCCGGTCAATGCTGTCGTCCACGCAAAATATGCAGGTGACACCAAGACCATCACGGTGAAGGAAAGCTTCGTGCGCACCCCGCAGACAACCGTGAATCTCGACGGAACAATGGCGAAGCGCTCGAACTTGCAGATCCAGGTTCGCTCCAACGATCTTGCCGAAATCGAAACTCTCGCCGATCTAGTGCGAACCCCGGCACCAGGTCAAGCCGCGCCGCCGCCGCTGGGGCTTCACGGAACGGCGAGCTTCGATGGAGAAATACACGGCACAACCGCCGATCCTCAGCTGACCGGGCAGCTCTCGGCAGAGAACCTTCAAGTCGAGAGCACCTCGTGGAAGCAACTGCGCACCAGCGTGGCGCTGAGCCCGAGTTCCGCCGCGTTGCAGAATGGCTCGCTCGTTCCCGCTTCGCGCGGACACATTGGCTTCAACATTCAAGTTGGTTTGAAGCAGTGGGCTTACACGCCGTCGAATCCCATCCAAGTCGCGATCAAAGCCGACCAGTTGTCATTGCAGGAGATTGCGAAGGCCGCGAACCAGAGCTATCCGATGGCCGGCGTGCTGAATCTGGACGTAAACGTTCACGGGTCGCAGTTGAATCCCATCGGCAATGGATCGCTCTCGCTAGTAAACGCGAAGGTGGGAGTCGAACCGATTCAGTCCGTAAACGTTAAGTTCAACGGTACGGGCGAGGTCGTACACGCTACGTTCGACGCGCGCATTCCTGCGGGAGAAACGCAAGGCACGCTTACCTACTATCCAAAACAGCAGGGGTACGAGGCAGCTATAAAAGCGGCGAATCTGCAGCTCGGAAAGATTGAGACGTTACGAGCACGCAACATGCAAATCGCTGGTGCGCTCACCATTGACCTCACTGGACGCGGCACAGTGCAAGATCCGCAGATGCAGGCCGCAATCACGATTCCGCAGTTGCAAGTGCAGAAGCAGACGATCAAGGGGGTTTCGCTGCAAGCCAGCGTCGCCAACCACGTCGTCAGTTTCACTCTGAACAGTGAAGTGCAAAACACCTTTGTGAAAGCCAATGGCCGCGTGGATCTTACCGGCGACTACCTGGCCGACGTCTCGCTCGACACCCAGGGCATCCCCTTGCAACCGATCTTCGCCGTATACGCGCCGGAACAAGCGCCCGATATGAATGGCGAAACCGAGTTGCATGTGACGGTGAAAGGTCCGCTCAAGAACAGAGCTGCGCTAGAGGCTCATGCCACGATCCCTGTTCTGAAGGTCAGCTACAAGCAATTGCAGATCGCGGCCGCCGAACCGATCAAGGTAGACTATGCGAACAATGTCCTAACCGTGCAGCCGTCTGAGATCAAAGGCACCGACACCGACCTGCGTTTCGGCGGACGCGTCCCGCTGAACTCCGGCAGCGCACCGTCGCTCAATGCAACCGGGAACATCAACCTGCAGCTGGCGCAAATCTTTGTTCCAGGGCTCCAGAGCAAAGGCCAGGTCAAGTTCGATATCAACAGCACGGGCAGCCTCACCAATCCGGACGTGCAGGGCAAGATCGAAATCGTGGACGCAAACATCATTCCCGAAGACGCTCCATTTGGGCTGGAGAATGGTAATGGCAGCCTCACCCTGACACGGGACCGTCTGCAGATCACCAGCTTCAAGGGCACCGTTGGCGGCGGGGCGATCGAAGCGAGTGGTGGCGTGACTTATAAGCCGGCGTTACAGTTCAGCCTCGCGCTCACTGGCCAGGACATTCATTTCCTCTACGACAACAGCATTCGCATCGGTGCGACCACCAACCTCTCACTCACTGGAAATCCCGATTTCGCCTACCTTCGCGGGCAGGTGCAGCTCACTCGACTTTCCTTTACCCCGGACTTCGACCTGATGAAATTCGTCAGCCAACTCTCTGGAGAATCGGTGACCGCGCCGGCTGGCGGACTTGAACAGAACCTGCACCTCGCCATCAACGTGCAATCCACGTCGCAACTCGAGCTCGTGAGCAAGCAACTCAGCCTGCAAGGCAGCGCAAACCTGCGGGTGGTGGGCACTGCCGATAATCCGGTCATCCTTGGCCGCGCCAACATCACGAGCGGCGATCTGATTTTCAACGGCAATCGCTACGTTCTGCAGAGCGGCAGCGTGGAGTTCGTAAATCCGGCGGAAACTGAGCCGATCGTCAACATCGCGGCCACTACCACCATTAACGAATACAACATCAACCTGCGATTACATGGCCCGACGACCCAGTTGCAGACGAGTTATAACTCCGACCCGTCGCTGCCTCCGATCGACATCATTAACCTGATCGCGTTTGGCAAGACGACGGAAGCCAGCGCGCAATCCACTCAAACCACCAGCATGAGCGCCGAGTCGGTCATCGCATCCGGGCTTACGAGCCAAGTTGCGAGTAAGGTTTCGAAGATCGCGGGTATCTCGCAACTCTCGATCGATCCCGGACTCGGCGGTGGCGGAACGAACACAGGACCAAAAATTGCGATTCAGCAGCGTGTCACCAGCAATCTTTTTGTAACCTTCGCCACCGATCTCACCGGAACCCAGAGCGAACAGATCCAGGTGGAATATCATCTTTCGAAGAAGTGGTCGGTAAGTGCGATCCGAGACCAGAACGGCGGATTCGGCTTCGACGCCAAGGCGCACAAGGAGTTCTAACGCCTTCGCGGATAGCCGAATTAGTCGTTGTAACACATTATTTGCGACCTCTGCCGCTCGCCCATAATCGAAGGTGCTGTTAGGCGAGCTTCCGCAGCGCCAATCCAATTCAAATGCAAGGAGAGTGCGACCGTGTCCGTGAATCTGTTGATTGCTTTCTATTCGCGAGGTGGTGTTACCGAGAAATTGGCGCTGGGTGTTGCTGAAGGCGCAAAAGCCGCGGGTGCGGATGTTCGCCTGCGCCGGGTAAGAGACATTGTTTCCGAGGAGATCAAAGCACAGGTCGCTGGTTGGAAAGAACACGAGCAGCGCATGCACGCGGTCCATGGCCATCCCACGACAGACGACGCCCTTTGGGCCGATGCCATCATCTTCGGGACCCCGACCCGCTTCGGAAATGTTTCAGCCGAGTTAAAAGCTTTCATTGATTCACTGGGTGGACTTTGGTTCCAGGGCAAGCTAAATGGCAAGGCTGGCGGCGTATTTGGCTCCTCCGCTACCATGCATGGTGGCAATGAAGCGACTCTGCTTTCGTTGTATCATCCTCTTGCTCACTTGGGGTTCATCATCGTTCCCACCGGCTATGCCGATCCATCTTTGTTCAAGGCTGGCAGTCCGTATGGGGCAACGAGCGTGTCGTTCAACAAAGACGCACCACCGACCGAAGATGATCTTGTAGTGGCCCGTTTCCAGGGACGCCGCACGGTAGAAGTCGCGGCAGCGCTGAAAGCGGCGCGTTCCGAAAAGTAAAGATGTAACCTTCTTCGTCCGCACGAATCGTTATTTATGCGGATGCGTTGCAGAGGTTCACGAACGATCCGCCAGGATGGTGCATGGACGATCAAGATCGTGAGAATGTGGCATTCGGGGCTCCCGGCATGGAGCCCCGGTGGACACGCGGCGCCAAAGACGCCGTGGGCACTGCGTATTCCACTTCAAGCAAAGTTTGGTACACACTCGCCGCCGGAGTGCTGACCGAAATTTACTATCCGACCATCGATACCCCGCAGGTCCGCGATATCCAGTTCCTGGTGAGCGATGGCAAGACGTTTTGCGACGATGAGCGTCGCGACATGTGCGCCACCGTCGAGAATGTGGCCGAAGCCGCCCTCGGGTTCAATGTCACCACCTGCAACCGCAACGGACGCTACACTCTCAAGAAGACCGTCATCGGTGATCCGCACCAGAACTGCCTGCTGATTCACACCGAACTCATTGCGAGCCCCGAATTCAAAGACAAGCTACAGCTTTATGTTCTGGCTGCGCCTCACATGGGGATCGGTGGCTGGCACAACTACGGCGAAGTACGCAACTTCAAGGCACGCCGGATTCTGGTCGCGCATAAAGATGGCTTCTGGATGGCCATTGGGGCCTCCATTCCCTTCCTTAAAACTTCAGTTGGCTATGTTGCAGCCAGCGACGGCTTTACCGACGTGAAGGACGACTTCCAGATGGATTGGGAGTTCAACTCGGCGCCCGATGGCAACATCGCATTGACGGGACAATTCGACCTGAGCCACGGCACGGAGTTCACCCTCGGCGTGGCCTTTGGACGAACCCTGCACTCCGCGGTGACCTCGCTGATCGGTTCTATCACGGCAGATTTCGAGCAGAAAAAAGCGACGTTCATCTCGCAGTGGTCGAGGACGGCGAAGCGCTTCCTGCTGGTGAACAATGGCGCCAACAAACATGACTCGCACCTGTTCCAGCTCAGCGTGAACCTGTTGCTGGCGAGCGAAGACAAGACCTACCCGGGCGCAATGATTGCGTCCACAGCGATCCCGTGGGGAGAAGACAAAGGCGACGACGAACTCGGCGGGTATCACCTGGTGTGGACGCGCGACATGGTGAACTGCGCCACCGGGCTGCTCGCGGTCGGGGACACAAGCACGCCGCTGCGGTCGTTGATTTACCTGGCGGTTTCGCAACGCGAAGACGGCGGGTTCTACCAGAATTTCTGGATCAACGGCGAGCCCTATTGGAAGGGCGTGCAGTTGGACGAGGTTTCGTTTCCCATCGTGCTGGCATGGCGATTATGGAAACAGAACGCGCTGGTGAATTTCGATCCCTACCCGCTGGTGAAACGCGCTTGCGGATATTTGATCCGCGAAGGCCCGTTCTCTCCGCAAGAGCGTTGGGAAGAGGCGTCGGGATATTCGCCTTCCACACTGGCCATCAACATCGCCGCCCTGGTGTGCGCTGCTGATTTCATGGAGGACCGCGGGGAACACGAACTGGCGAAATTCGTCCTCGAGTGCGCCGACTTCCTCGAGCAGCACGTGGACCCGTGGACGGTCACGACTCAGGGCACCTTGCTGCCCGGAGTTCCGCGGCACTATATACGCATCAATCCGGCGGACGTGGTGAACGGTTACATTGACGAAGATCCCAATACTGGCACCTTGACGCTCGCCAACCAGCCTCCCGAAGGACCGTTCCAGTATCCGGCGAAAGATATTGTCGACGCGGGCTTTCTGGAGCTCGTGCGGTATGGAATCCGAGCGCCCGGAAGCAGATTGCTGGAAGACTCCCTGCGTGTGATCGATGCGGTACTGAAGATCGATACTCCTGAGGGTCCATGCTGGCATCGTTACAACCACGATGGTTTCGGCCAGCGCGATGACGGCACCTCCTACGCCAACAATTGGGGCGTCGGCCGGGTTTGGCCGTTGCTGACCGGAGAGCGCGGACACTACGAACTGGCAGCCGGTCGCAAGGCGGAGCTCTACCACGACACCCTGGCGGGCTTTAGCCATGGCGTAGGACTACTGCCCGAACAAGTGTGGGATGCGCCCAGTTTGCCGAAGAAGCACATCGAATTCGGTGGGCCAACCGGCGCAGCCATCCCGCTGATGTGGGCGCATGCCGAGTACCTAAAACTGTCTCGCTCCATCGGAGACAATAAGGTTTTCGACAGGATCGAGCCGGTAGTCGCGCGCTATCAATCTGCATCTTATAAACCAGAACCTTTAGAAATCTGGAAGTTCAATCGGCAAATTCGCGCCATCCCGGCGGGGACAAAGCTGCGGCTTTTAGCCAGCGGTCCTTTTCAATTACATTGGAGTGCCGACCAATGGGCGACCGTACACGACACTTCGTCCACCGCAACAGAGTTGGGCGTCCATTTTGTTGATATCGTGACGGATAAGGATCGCAGCGATCCTCTCCGTTTCACCTTCTATTGGACCGCCGAGAGCCGTTGGGAAGGCAAAGATTACGAGATTGCATTGCAGGCCCGCGCCGCGGAAGCGGGCAGAAAGGCAGCACACGGTGTCCAGTGAACCGGCCGTAAAAGAGGAACAAAAGATCGCAGCGGAGCCCAAGCGTGGCCCGGCAGACAGCGCCAGCAGCCAGCAGATCGACCTGCTCACCGTGAATACCATCCGCACGCTTTCGATGGATGCGGTGCAAAAGGCCGACAGCGGGCATCCGGGAACTCCGATGGCGCTCGCACCGCTCGGCTACGTTCTGTGGGATCGCATCCTCCGGCACAATCCGAAGAACCCGCATTGGCCGAATCGCGACCGCTTTGTGCTCTCCAACGGCCACGCGTCGATGTTGCTCTACTCCCTGTTGCACCTCTACGGCTATGGCCTCACTCTCGACGACCTGAAAAGTTTCCGGCAGTGGGGATCCAAGACCCCCGGCCATCCCGAGTACCGGCTGACCGAGGGCGTGGAAACCACCACCGGCCCATTGGGCCAAGGCGTTTCCAACTCCGTTGGCATGGCGATTGCGGAGCGCTGGCTCGCCGCGCACTTCAACAAAGAGAATCAGCAAATCGTCGATTATCGCGTGTACGCCATCTGCGGCGACGGTGACTTGATGGAAGGCGTTTCCCAGGAAGCCGCTTCCATCGCCGGCCATCTTGGGCTCTCGAACCTCATCTGGATCTACGACAACAATCACATCACGATCGAAGGCAACACGTCTCTAGCGTTCACCGAAGACGTGGGCACTCGTTTCATGGGCTATCACTGGAACGTTCAGCAGGTCAGCGATGCCAACAATCTCGAAGCGATCGAGCGTGCCATCCGGACTGCGCAGAAGGAAACCGAGCGCCCGACACTCATCATTCTCGACAGCCACATCGCCTGGGGTGCACCGCACAAGCAGGACACGGCCGCTGCCCACGGCGAACCGCTCGGGGAAGACGAAATCAAGCTGGCGAAGAAAGCCTACGGCTGGCCCGAAGATGCAAAGTTCCTCGTTCCGCAGGAAGTCTACGACCACGCCGCCAAAGGCGCCGATCGCGGCAAGCAATGGGAAGACGAGTGGCAAGGGAAATTGAACGCGTATCGCTCAGCGAATCCCGATCTCGCCAAAGAGTGGGACACCATGCTCGCCGGAAAATTGCCCGACGGTTGGGACGCCGAGGTTCCAACCTTCCCCGCCGACGCCAAGGGTATTGCGACTCGCGAATCGTCGGGCAAAGTGCTCAACTCCATCGCCAAACGAGTGCCCTGGATGATGGGCGGCGCAGCCGACCTTTCCCCTTCAACCAAAACTTTAATAAGTGGCGCTGGCAACTTCGAAAGAGGTGAGTACAGCGGACGCAATTTCCACTTCGGAATCCGCGAGCATGCCATGGGCGCGATCATCAACGGCATGGCGCTCTCGGGCCTTCGCCCGTATGGATCCACCTTCCTTATCTTCTCTGATTACATGAAGCCACCGATTCGCCTTTCGGCCCTCATGGAGATCTCGCCGATCTTCGTTTACACCCACGACTCCATCGGCTTGGGCGAAGATGGCCCGACTCATCAGCCCATCGAGCAGATGCTGTCCCTGCGTTCCGTACCGCGCCTGATCGATTTCCGTCCCGCCGACGCCAACGAAGTTGCCGTGGCTTGGAAAACGATCATGCAACTCCACGACACTCCTGCCGCGATCGCTCTCACCCGGCAGGCTATCCCGACCTTCGATCGAACCAAGTATGCGAGTGCCGATGGCGTGGCCAAGGGCGGATACATCCTGGCCGACAGTGACGGCGATCCAGAGGTAATCCTGATGGGCACCGGCTCCGAGGTGCAGCTCTGCGTAGGCGCTTATGAAGAGTTGAAGAAACAGGGAGTCCGATCGCGAGTGGTCAGCATCCCTTCATGGAAGCTCTTCGAGCAGCAACCGGAGGAGTACCGCAACTCGGTGTTGCCGCCTTCGGTCCGTGCTCGAGTCTCGGTGGAAGCTGGAACGGATCTTGGATGGCGCGAGTTCGTCGGAATGGATGGCGCAATTATCGGCCGCTCCAATTTCGGCGCCTCGGCACCCATCAAGGATTTGATGAAGCATTTCGGCTTTACCATTGAAAACGTTGTCGCTCAGGCCCAAGCTGTATTGAAGAAGGCCCGCGCCTCCAAGTGAGAAGATTCTGATGCGAATCGCTGTCGGCGCCGATCATGCCGGCGTTCCACTCAACGAAACCGTGATTGCCGAGTTGAAGAAACTCGGCCACGAAGTCGTGGATTGCGGAACCCACGACGCCACCAAACCGGACGACTATCCCGACTACGCCGTCCTCGTCGCTTCAGCAGTGTTGAATCAAGGATGCGAACGGGGCATTCTTATATGTGGCAGTGGGGTTGGGGTTTCATTTGCCGCGAACAAGATCAGGGGCATTCGCGCCGGCCTCTGTCACGAATGCTACTCCGCCCACCAGGGCGTGGAACACGACGATATGAACGTTATCTGCATGGGAGCGCGTGCCATCGGGCCGGAACTGGCGCTCGACATAGTTCGCGTTTTTCTGGCCGCCCAATTCACCCACGAAGAGCGCCACGTGAGGCGCTTGGCAAAAATAGCAATGCTTGAAGAATCGAGAGGCTAATCATGAGCAATCCGTTAATCGAACTGCATTCCTTTGGACAAAGTGTTTGGCTCGACCAGATCGAGCGCGCCCTCTTCAAGACCGGCAAACTCGCCAAGTTGATTCACGACGACGGATTACGTGGCATGACCTCGAATCCTACGATTTTCGAGAAGGCGATCACCGGTTCCGGCGACTATCACGAGCAAATCGACCGCGCAGCGCGCGACGGCAAGACCGGCAACGAGATCTACGAAGAGGTGGTGCTTGACGATATCGGTCACGCCGCCGATCTGTTCCGCCCGCTGTATGACAGCACCAACGCGGAAGACGGATTCGTGAGCCTCGAGGTTTCGCCCCTGCTCGCGCATAACACCGATGGCACAATTCGCGAAGCCAAGTCGCTGTTCAGCCGCGTGAATCGTCCCAACGTGATGATCAAAGTTCCGGCGACCGACGAGGGATTGCCGGCAATCGAAGAGCTCATCGCCTCCGGTTTGAACATCAATGTCACACTGATCTTCTCCGTGCATCGCTACGAAGAAGTGGCCGAGGCCTACATCCGCGGCCTCGAGCGTCGCGCCCAGGCTGGGCAGCCGATCGACCGCATCGGCTCCGTCGCCAGCTTCTTCGTCAGCCGCATCGATTCGGCCGTCGACAAGCAACTCGACCAGTTCGAGAAAGATGCCTCCGACCCCCAGAAGAAAGCTGAAATTCATGCTCTGCGCGGGAAGGCCGCTATCGCGAACGCGAAGATGGCGTACGCGTCCTTCAAGCGCATCTTCGAGAGCCCGCGTTTCGAAGCGCTCAAACGCAAAGGCGCCCGCGTCCAGCGTCCGTTGTGGGCTTCCACCAGCACCAAGGATCCCAGCTACCCCGACGTTCTTTACGTCACCGAACTCATCGGTCAACACACGGTGAATACCATGCCGCCTGCGACCATCGATGCGTGGCGCGACCACGGCAAGCCCGCCGCCAACCTCGAAAAAGACATGGACAAAGCGCCCGCGCTCTTCAATCAGTTGAAGGCCGTCGGCATCGACTTCAAAAAGGTCACCGACAAGCTGACCGCCGACGGCGTGCGTTCATTCTCGCAGTCCTTCGTCGATCTCATGCGCGCCATCGAACAGCGCCGCGAAATGAGCCTGCCTGGGATCAAGGAACGTCACGTCGCATCACTGGGAAGCTACGAAGCCGATGTGAAGGCTGCTCAGGACGAAATTGCTTCGAAGAACATGGTTGAGCGCTTCTGGAAGAAGGACGCGACCATCTGGAGCGCTGACCCCGAGGACCAGAAGATCATCAACAACGCGATGGGTTGGCTGACCGTCACCGACCTGATGATCGAGCGGGCGAAGGAGCTGAAAGCCTTCGCGGAAGAGATCCACGGCGCCGGCTTCAAACATGCAGTCGTCCTCGGCATGGGCGGATCCAGCCTTTGCCCCGAGGTGCTGCGGCGCACCTTCGGCAAGCAGATGGATTATCCCGAACTGCTGGTGCTCGACTCCACCGTTCCCGCCGCGGTTTCTGCTCTCGACAAGCAGATCGATCCGAAGACGACGCTCTTTATCGTCGCATCGAAATCCGGCACGACGACCGAGCCGCAGATGTTCTACCACTACTATTTCGACAAGGTGAAGAAGGTTCTCGGCGACAAGGCCGGCCAGAACTTCATCGCGATTACAGATCCCTGCACGCAGATGGAAGGCGACGCCAAGCGCGACAACTTCCGCCGGATATTCCTAAACATGGCCGACATCGGCGGGCGCTACTCGGCGCTCTCCTACTTCGGAATGGTTCCATTCGCGGTGATGGGCGGCGACATCGATTCCCTGCTCCGCCGAGCGAAAGCCGCCATGGACGCCTGCTCCGGAACTGATATCGCCAACAATGCTGGAGCCAAGCTCGGGGCCACCATCGGTGCGCTCGCTCGTAAAGGCCGCGACAAAGTCACTTTCATCACTCCGTCGCCGGTTGATTCTCTCGGCCTCTGGACCGAACAGTTGATCGCCGAAAGCACGGGCAAGCACGGCAAAGGCATCGTGCCCATCGCGGGCGAAGCACTTGGCGATCCCAAAGTTTATGGCGACGATCGCGTCTTTGTTTACATCGGCGTCGCTGGAACGAATGGCGCGAACTACGAAGCAAAGCTGCAGGCGCTGGAGCAGGCTGGTCATCCGGTTCTGCATCATGTCCTCAATAGCCCGCTCGACCTTGGCGAGGAGTTTTTCCTCTGGGAGTTCGCCACGCCGATTGCCGGTGCGTTGATCGGGATCAATCCCTTCGACCAGCCCAACGTGCAGGAATCGAAGGACAACACTAAGCGCATCCTGAAGGAATACGTCGAGAGCGGCAAGATTTCTCAGCTTCCCTCGCTCGCCTCCGGCAATGGCCTGGCGGTGCTGACCGACGAGAAAAATCAAAAAGCGCTCGATGGAGTCTCCTCACCGGAGGCCGCCATCCTCGCGCATCTCGCGCGGGTGCACAAGCACGACTACTTCGCCATCACGCAGTACATCGAAGAAACTCCGGAGATCGAGTCGTTGATCCAGCAGATTCGCATCGGCGTGCGCGACAAGGCCTGCGTAGCGACCACAACCGGTTACGGACCGCGCTTCCTGCATTCCACCGGACAACTGCACAAGGGTGGTCCTGACAGCGGTGTTTTCCTTCAGATCATCGCGAGCGATGCTCAGGACGTCCCGCTGCCTGGCGAGAAGTTTACCTTTGGCGTGTTGAAACAGGCGCAAGCACTAGGAGATTTCGAATCGCTCTCGAAGCGCGGTCGGCGCGCGATTCGCGTCGATCTCGGCAGCGACATAGCGGGAGGCTTGAAGAAAATTCTGGCCGCCGTCCAACAGTTCGAAGGAGCAACCGCCGCCAGCGCACAGAAGTAGTTGATCAGAGCGCGCCACAGGCGCAAGTCACCGACGCTTTGTATCAGGGCACGGCTTCAGCCGTGCCTTTACCGGCCACTAATAATTGGGCTTTAGCCCCTGCCGCAAGGAGCACGAGAGATGAGCACGACTTCCCCAATCGACGTCGGCACCGCCCAATTCGGCGTAATCGGCCTCGGCGTAATGGGCCAGAATCTCGCCCTCAATATCGACGACCACGGTCAGCGCGTTGCTGTTTGGAACCGCGAGGCTGATTGGATCACCAAGTTTGTCGACGAGCACAAGGACCGCAAAATCGTCGGCAACGCCGAGCTGAAGGATTTCGTCCAGTCGCTGGCGAAACCTCGCCGCATCCTGATGATGATCATGGCCGGCAATCCAGTCGACCAGATGCTCGAGAAACTGGCTCCGCTGCTCGAACCCGGCGACATCGTCATCGATGGCGGCAACTCCTTCTTCAAAGATACCCAGCGCCGCGAAGCCTCCTACCGTGCCCGGAATCTCAACTTCTTCGGAATGGGCGTCAGCGGTGGCGAGGAAGGTGCTCGCTTCGGCCCATCGCTCATGCCCGGCGGATCCAAAGATGCCTACGAGCATGTGAAGCCGACTCTCGAAGCGATCGCCGCCAAGACCGAGTACGGTCCATGCGTCACATACGTTGGTCCCGACGGTGCCGGACACTTCGTCAAGATGGTCCACAACGGCATCGAGTACGGCGACATGCAACTCATCGCCGAAGCTTACGATCTCCTGCGCAAGGCACTCGGGCTCGGCGCTAAAGAGATTGCTTCCATTTTCGACGAATGGAATCGCGGCAAACTCGAGTCCTATCTCATCGAGATCACCTCGCAAATCCTTAACGTCGACGATCCAGAAACCGGCAAGCCCATGGTCGACATCATCCTCGACAAGGCGGGACAAAAAGGCACCGGCAAGTGGACGCAGCAGATCGCGCTCGATCTCGCCGTTCCCATCCCGACCATCGGCGCAGCGCTCGATGCTCGCGTGCTTTCCAGCATGAAAGAAGAGCGCGTCGCGGCGTCGAAGTTGCTCGGCGCACCTTCCGGCAAGTATGACGGCGACAGCAAAGAGTTCATCAACGCTGTCCAGGATGCGCTTTACGCATCGAAGGTCTGCTCCTACGCGCAAGGCATGAGTTTGATTCGCGCCGGATCGAAAGAGTGGAACTGGAATATCAACCTTCGCGAAATGGCCCGCATTTGGACAGGCGGCTGCATCATCCGCGCCCGCCTACTTGCCGACATCATGCACGCCTTCGACCGCGATGCCAATGTCGCGAACCTGCTCGTCGAATCCGAGTTCACGTCGCGCGTGCTCGAAGCCGAGAAGAACTGGCGCAAGGTCGTTCAGATCGCCGCGGGTCTTGGCATTCCCGCACCCGCATTCTCCTCGTCGCTGGCGTACTTCGACAGTTATCGGAGCGCTCAACTCCCACAGAACTTGACCCAGGCGCAACGTGACTTCTTCGGGGCGCACACCTATCAGCGGGCCGACCGTCCGGAAGCCGGTTTCGTCCACACCGAATGGCAGAAATTCGTTCACAAGAAATAGTCGTCATCGAGGAACGTTCATGAGCACTGTGGTTCAAGCTAGCCCCACTCGCAGCGTCGCCATTCCACCCATGCCCAAGGCCGATCCCTGCTTGGTGGTCATCTTCGGAGCATCCGGCGACCTCACCAAGCGCAAGCTCATCCCTGCACTTTTCGATCTCGCCTGCATCGGCTGTATCTCCGGCCAGCAGTTCGACATACTTGGGACCGGCCGCACGGAGATGAACACCGACGAATTTCGCGCCGCGATGCGCGAGGCTGCGTCCACTTCGAAAGACGCACGCAAGTTCAGCGACTGGAACTGGGCTGAGTTCGAGAAACGTCTCCACTACATTCCGGGCGACATCAACGATCACGGCTTCTACGAGACGCTGAAGGGCCAGATGGCCGATCTCGAGTCGAAGGGCGCGAGTTCCAACCATCTCTTCTACGTCTCGACTCCAGCTTCGCTGGCGCCGCCGATCGTGCAAGGTCTCGGCAAGAGTGGACTCTCCAAGAACGAAAAGGGCTGGGCGCGCATCGTCCTCGAAAAGCCCTTCGGACGCGACCTCCAGACGGCACAAGCTCTCAACAAAGAAGTGCTGCAGGTTTTCAACGAGCAGGACGTCTATCGCATCGATCACTATCTTGGCAAAGAAACTGTCCAGAACATTTTGGTCTTCCGCTTTGGAAATTCACTCTTCGAACCCATCTGGAACCGAAATTACATCGATTACATCGAGATCACCGCTGCCGAAACGCTCGGCGTGGAGCAGCGTGGCGCGTTTTACGAAGAGACCGGCGCGCTGCGCGACATGATTGCCAACCACTTGTTGCAACTCGTGACTCTGACGGCGATGGAACCGCCCGTTGCCTTCGATGCCGACTCTGTGCGCGAGCAGAAGGTGCAGGTTCTGCGCGCCATCCACCACATGAGCGTCGATCAGATTGCCGAGCGCACGGTGCGCGGACAGTATGGGCCCGGCACCATCGGCGGCAAGCCGGTGCCTGGATATCGCGAAGAGCCAAACGTTAAGCCTGATTCGCACACCGAAACCTACGTCGCCGTCGAGTTCCGTATCGACAACTGGCGCTGGGCTGGCGTTCCCTTCTACGTTCGCAGCGGCAAGCGGCTGGCGAAGTCGGAGACCGAAATCAAGATCCACTTCAAGCGCACTCCCCAAGCTATCTTCTCCAAGACGTCGGATGATGACATTGAACCCAACGTCATCACCTTGCGGGTGCAGCCGAACGAAGGCATTGCGATGTCGTTCGCCGCGAAGCAGCCCGGCGCGCAGATGAAGGCTGTTCCCGTGAAGATGGACTTCTGTTACCAGGACGCCTTCGGTGGCGAGGCCCCTGTCGCATACGAAACGCTACTGCTGGACGCGATGCGTGGCGACCCGACGCTGTTCACCCGCGGGGACGAGACGGAGAACCAGTGGCGCATCATCACGCCCATCGAAGACGCATGGCAGCAGCTTCCGCCACCGAAGTTCCCGAACTACGACGCCGGAAGCGATGGCCCCGAGGAGTCCGATCGTCTCATCGCCGGTGAATGTCGCCATTGGTCGCCGATCGGCAAATAACATGAGCGACTCCACTCCGCAGGTGAAGCTGCTGGTTGCCGATGTCGATGGCACCTTGCTCGATCCGCAGAAGCAACTCACCGACCGTGTGCGCGACTCGGTGCTGCGCGTGAAGGCCGCGGGCGTTCTGTTCAGCATCATCTCGGCGCGGCCGCCGGGCGGTGTGCGCTTCCTTATCGATGCACTGCAGATTACGGAGCCGGTTGCGTGCTTCAACGGCGCACTGATCTGTACGCCAACGCTTGAGGTGCTCTCGCAGCTTCTCCTTGATAAGCAGGACGTAAGCCTCGTTGCCAACACGATCCTCCAGAATGGCCTGGACTTGTGGCTGTTCAAGGGCTCGGAGTGGTTTGTCAGCCGGCTGAATGGGCCGCATGTCGAAGGTCACGTCAAGCTCCTTAATCATCCGCCGCGCTACATTGGGCCGGAATACACGCTTTGCATGGAGGCGAACAAGCTGGTCGGCGTGAGCGACAACTATGACGCCGTGAAGCGCTGCCAGGTCGACATTCTCGCCGCCTGCGGAGACCGCGTCTCGGCCACACGCTCCGCGGATTACTACGTCGATGTCACCCAGCGTGACGCCAACAAGGGGCATTCTGTTGTCGAACTGGCGGAGGCTATGAATATTCCGCTGGAGAACGTCGCGACTATCGGTGATATGCCGACCGATGTCCTGATGTTCCAGAAGAGCGGAATCAGCATCGCAATGGGCAATGCTGCCGATGACGTGAAATCCCAAGCCACGTTCACTACGACGAGCAATACCGAGGACGGGTTTGCGCACGCCATGGACGAGTTCATCCTGCCGCGCGTCGGCAATCCATCGGGAGTGCGCTCGTGAAGCTAGTACGAACCATCGACCTCGGAAAAAAGGGGCAGATGCTCGTCGTTCCCGACGCGCCTGCGCTGTTCGAAGCCGCCGCGGAAATCTTCGTGCAGGCTGCGGCGGAGGCGATTGAGAAGTACAAACGTTTCACCGTTGCGATGTCTGGTGGATCTACGCCGAAAGCGCTTTACGAACTGCTCGCCACTAAGCCTTGGCGCGACCAGGTCGATTGGTCGAAGACCCATTTTTTCTGGGGCGACGAACGCTGGGTTCCATCCACCGACAAAAACAGCAACTACCGCATGACGCTCGATGCGCTGCTCTCGAAGGTTCCTGTCCCCGCCGAAAACGTGCATCGCATCGAAACTGACAGCGGCGATCCGCGATCTTCGGCTGCCGCGTACGAGGCGGAGATTCGCAAGGTCCTCGGTGCGCGGCCTCAATTCGACCTCATTTTGCTAGGCCTTGGAACCAACGGGCATACTGCATCGCTGTTTCCGCACTGCGCTTCGCTCGACGTGCGCGACCGCCTCGTTGTCGCCGAGTACATCGACGAAGTGAAGATGACGCGCATCACCTTCACGGTTCCGCTCATCAACGACGCCCATTCCATCGTTTTTCTCCTCAGCGGGAGCGATAAAGCTTCCGTGCTGCGCGAAGTTCTCCGCGGACCTCACGACCCAGCGCGTTTGCCTTCGCAGCTTATTGAAGCCACGAACGGCAACCTAACTTGGCTTGCCGACGCAGCTGCCGCATCCGAAATCGACTAAGCCCCGCCGGCTTTTGACACTTGCGTGACAACCTGAATTCCGGCTTTGCGTTATGATCTTCCGCACGTATTGGAGGATGGCAATGAACCTTCGCAAGGCTCTACTCGTCGGCGCGCTCGCGCTGTTACCGCTCGTGGTTTTCGCAAAAGTTGAGGTCGGCCAGGCCGCGCCTGACTTTACCCTCACCTCGCAGGACGGCAACCAGGTTTCGCTCAGCCAGTTCAAGGGGCACTGGGTGGTCCTTTACTTTTATCCCAAGGACTTCACCAGCGGCTGCACGATGGAAGCGCATAAATTCCAGGACGACCAGGACAAGTACAAGGCGCTTGATGCGGCGATTGTCGGCGTCAGCGTCGATACCGCTGATTCGCACAAGCAGTTCTGCACCAAGGAAGGCCTGACCTTCAAGCTGCTGGCCGATCCCAGCGGCAAAGTCCCGGAGACCTATGACTCCGTCATGGACTACCAGGGCAGCAAGTACGCGGCGCGTCACACCTTCCTGATCGACCCCAGCGGCAAGATCGTCAAGACCTACATGAAGGTCGATCCTAAAGTTCACAGCGACGAAGTGCTCGCCGATCTGAAAACTCTGGAAAAGAAATAGGCTTCTTGGCACCGTAAAACAGCCGCAAATGGAATTAATTTGCGGCTTTTTTGCGTTTTAGACCCTCAATTAGCGGGAGGTCAATCATGGACCCACTGACTTTGATCCACGTGATCCTGAGCTTGGTTGGAATCGCTGCAGGGTTAGTCGTTGTCGCCGCGATGATTGCCGGCAAAAACCTTGTCAGCATGAACGTGATCTTTCTCTGGACCACGGTCCTGACCAGCGTGACCGGCTACTTCTTCCGCGTGCACAAGGTGCTGCCCTCGCACATTGTTGGCGCAATCTCGCTGGTGCTGCTGGCGGTCGCGCTCTACGCCTGGTATGGCCGTCGTCTGGCTGGAGGCTGGCGGCGTACCTACGCCATCACGGCGGTGCTGGCGCTCTACCTGAACTGCTTTGTGCTGGTCGTGCAGCTGTTCTTGAAAGTACCTGCGCTGCACGCGCTGGCGCCGACCGGGACGGAAACTCCATTCAAGATCTCGCAACTGGTGCTGCTGATCGTGTTCCTGGTGCTCACCGTATCAGCGGCAATCAAATTCCGCGAGCCGGTGGCACAGCCGACGACCCGTTCGCGCGCGGCCTGATTTAGTTGCGTTCGGGAGGATACCCCCCTCCCCCCTCCCCTTTTGTGTTTTCAGCAACTTAGGCTACGTAATCTTCGCAAAATATTGATTCTGTTGCGGTTATAGCCAAAATATTGAAAACAATAGACTTCGAATTACAGAGGACGCAGAGGCCACAGAGATTTCAAAGATCGAACTGATCCATATGGGAATGCCCCACATGCACAGATTATTCGGTTGATGTCGAGAAATCTGTGACGGGTGCACGCCAGCAGAGTGATGTCCCGACAATCGCTGAATTAGACCTCCGGCTTGGCGCGGCCCATGGCTCAGCAGTTGCCATCGATTGAAAACCTTTGTGGGACAAGGACGAACGGTCTTGGGATATGGCGCAGCCGCCCCACGCCTCACTATGTTGCTATGGAAAATCCTTCCCCCGGCCCTCTGCGTTGCCCCGTGTGCGGCGATACCACTTTGCTCATTTTCAATCGACAGACAGTGGGCGCTGGTGCGGATTCGCACGAAGCGATCTACGGAGTCCTGAGCTATAAATGTCAGAACGGGCATGTATTCCTGGCGAGCCAATCCACCAGCGCGTAAACATTTTCAAACAGACCCACCGAGAGTCTCTCAAGAACAGTTCATGCAATTTTTTCACGCCAACGCCTTACGTCAAGTTATGCCAACGAGTGGCCGCTGACGGATGTTCCCTCTCTTGAGTGATACGCTCTCGGGAATTCAATCCTGGGGATGCAAGGGAAGATGATCCGTTCGATCCTGTGCGTTGAAGATGATCCTCTGTCGTTGAAGGTTCGGAAAATGGTTTTCGAATCGGCTGGCTACAAGGTACTCAGCGCTTCCGAGCCAGAACTCGCCCTCGATCTTGTCGAAACAGATAGCGTTGACCTGGTAATTACCGACTACCGATTGGCCGAGAGCACCGGGACAGAACTCGCTGCCAGGATCAAAGAGATTTCTCCACACCTGCCGGTCTGGATCATCTCTGGCCTGCCGAGTTTGCCGGACGGGCTGGGAGCGGCTGACGATTTCATCCACAAGATGATCGCTCCCCAGGAACTGATCGCGCGCGTAGACGCTCTTCTTCGTAGCGAGGCAAAATCCGCAACAGGATAATTCAGGGCGGCTCTTACCCGTTACTTGGCTATCTGTAAGAAACAAACACCCCTAAAGTGGGGCCATCGCAAGGATGGCCCTGTCTGCTCTTGCAGCGGACAAATGGCCATGGGCCCGCGCGAAGAAGTCCAAGGCAAATTGGTGGCGCAAGTTCCCGCTACTACCGGTGATAGAATCCCTGCCGTTTTGCCTCCCCGGCACCGTGTGGTTCGCAAGGAGACTCACTATGCGCCCCTGCTCTTTCCTTCTCTCAATCCTCGTCATTGCATTCGCAATTGCCATTCCACAAGAACGCGAGGCAGCGTCTTCCCTTCCCGTTGACTTAGCAACGCAAATGCCTGGCGTCGGCAGCGTAGGCGGCACGGTGATGATTGCGTTGCCAATCGTGAATGAAGGCACGAAGAGCGCTACAAAGGTTGAGATTACCAGCGCAACGCTGGCGGGTGCGTCGCGGCTGAGTCCGACGACTTACCCGGTAACGATCGGCACGATGCAATCGGGCGCGCGGGCGATCGTGCAAACAGACTTCTCCGGAGGCACGTTACAGCCGGAAAAATCGTACCGACTCACGATGAAAGGCTCGTATGAGTTGGGCGGAGTGACCACGGCGTTTACGTTGACCCGTTCGATTACGATTCCTCCGGCGAGTCCGGGATCGGCGGTTTCGAAGGCGGGCTCGTCGCCGGCGGAGAAGCTTGCGGGGCCATATCCGCATCGCACGCTGCCGCGGCAGGCAAACATCAACGAAGGACGTCCGCCGGTTCCGGTGGGGACGCTGGTTCCCGGCGGTCCACCGTCGAAGAGCACGGGCGTGGGCAATCTCGGCAACACATCTCCCGATGTGACCCCGTTCGCATCGGTGGCGATCCCGGCAAACCACAGCGTGGGCGTGCCTGAGTCAATCCAGTGGGGCATCTCTGAACCCAGCGGCGCGAGCGGTGGTGGCGTGGTGTTCGTGTCGTTCAACACCGCTGCCGCTTATTCCACCACCGGAGGCAGCAGCTTCACGATCCTAGACCTCAGCACGATTTTCCCGGAGACGACGTTCCCGATCTGCTGCGACCAATGGGTGCAATATTCGCCAAAGATCGACCGCTTTCTCTGGATACAACAACTGGTGGAGGGCGGAAAAGGCGGAAATCCAGGGCAGTACCGGCTGGCCGCCGCGAGCCCGGCGCAGATCATCAGCAGCAAGGGGAAGAAGTGGACGTCGTGGATCCTGAAGCCGGAGCAGATGGGATTGATCCATGCGACGGAATTCGATTATCCGAGCATGTCGGTGGGAACGAATTATCTCTACCTCAATTGGGACACCGCCTGCCCGAAAGGCGATACGCCATGCAATGCGGGGCGCGAAGTGCTCCGCATCCCGCTGGCGAGCATCAAGGCTGGAGGCACCATTCCATTCCGTTATACGAGCCCCTCGGTGAGTGGAGTGGCGTGGGCTGATGATTTAACGCAGAACCCCGGCGGTGAGATCTTCTGGGCGGGGCACAACGACAATTCGCACTTACGCGTATTCAACTGGGCGGAAAGTTCCGACACCTACTACTGGCGAGACATCGAACACATGAGCTACACGACAAACTACGATGGTTGCGCGTCGACGGCCACTCCGCCGACGGTTATCACGTGCCCCAGCAGCGACGGTGTGCACGTTCCTTCGTGGACGCCGAGTCCAATTTCAAACCCGCCGGAGCCGGTGACGAACGATTGGCTCTGGCGGAATGGAGACGATTCCATCACGGGTACGACACGTTCAGGTAACAACGTTTGGTTTGCGTGGGCAGCCGCACCCGACAGTACGTTTCCGCAGGAATACATCCAGATGGTGGAGCTCGACAGTGCCAAGAATTTCGCCAGGGTGAACCAGGTGGAGATATGGAATCCGGATTTTGCGTTTGATCTGCCGGCGCTTTCGACGAATGCATGTACCGGCGAAATTGGACTCTCGGTTGGGAACGGTGGCGGTGGAGTAAAGACAAAGAGCGGCGTGGCCGGAGGAACGTTCAGCAACTTCGCGGTGGGGTTCTGGGGCGACTTCCTCGTTTACAACCTGACGGCAAGCAACGTGAACACAGGCCTCTATGGCGACTACATGACGATCCGCCAGAACAACACGGCCAGCAATCATGGCGCGTACTTCGACGCCTTCGGCTACGGGCTGGAGAAGCTAAGCACGGCCGGATCAGGCGCGGTGCTACCAGAGAGCGAAGTAAACGTGGATGTGCGATATGGCGTGTTTGGACGCTCCGGGCGTTGTACGACAGGCGCGCCTGACCCGCGTGCAGAGGCACCGGCGGCGACTGAGTAAAGACGCCGGAACCAAGATAGTTCTATTCCGTGAGCCGGTTTTGGGCGAAATATAGCTGACACTCTGAACCGTCACGGGGAAATTCATGCCCAAACGAGCATTGGGAATCTGCATGGCCGGACTTTTGTCAGTTGCCGTGCCGCTGTTGCGCGCGCAAACGGCTGCCGTACCCACCACTTATTCCGCTGTCGAGGTCAACTCGATGATGGGAACGCCAGTCACCATGCACATTTACCGCGATGGCTCGAAGGCGGTGATCGAGAAACAGTCGGGCGACACGCTGGTGCGCGCCATCTACGACCTCGACGCCCACACCAACGTCTCATGGGACCTGAAGAAGCCCCAGGCCGGCTGCGGCGCTTCGAAGTTTTCCGGCGACTGGGGCGATCCGTTTGCCTCCGCTGACCTCACTGAGGAGCTAAAAAAGGAACACGCCAAGCAGACCGGCACCGAAACCGTGAACGGCTTCGTGACTAACGTCATCGAGACCGACGGAACCGGCACTTCCAAGCTGAAAGCTAAGGCCTGGATCGACCAGAAGTATGGATTCCTTGTGAAGGTCTCGCTTGACGGGGTGAATCCGATTATCGAGCTGAAAAGCGTGACCTTCGCTCCGCCGCCGTCAGGCATGTTCAGGATTCCTGCGTTCTGCAAAGCGACGGCCAGCGCTGCCGCTGCGACACCCGCCGCCACGGGCACACCCGCGACACCGGGTGTCTCGGCTGACAATAAGCGTTTCGCCGCGGAGGTTGGCGGCAAACCGGAGGATTTCGTTGCCGCTGCCGCAGGGCCCGGCTCCAAGGAGTCGTGCTCGGTGGCGTTCCGCGTAGTGCAGGCTGGCACCATGACGCCGATTACGAGCAACCTCGAGATCGTGGTCGATCGCAAGCCGGATTTCGAACATCCGTCGCCATGCAAGGATGCGATGACATCGAGTAACTACCATACCTACACCGGCGCCGGATGCACCCTGCAGGACGTTACGCCGCAATATAAGAACGGCGTGGTGAAGCTCGATGCCGTGCCCGAGAGCATGAACCTTAGCGTTATCTTTCAACCCGATGGCGCGCAGAGCGGAGCGTTGATTTACCGGCAGTGCTCGGGGCCGGTGACCACACTCTTCCTCGTGATGAAGGATCCGAAGAATGTTTCGGCCGGGACGGACTGGGTGTTCGTGAAGTCGGGTAAGTACGCGGCTACTAAGTAAACAAATCTTCGATTCGAGATTGGGGGCGCTGGGTGAGATTCGCTCAGCGCCTTTTTCTTGCCCGATTACTATGGTTCGTGCCAGATCAGGAAACCGAGTCACAGCAGTGCTTTCTACGGTGACAGGCGGGGCGGCAGCTTGCGATAGTGGAAAGTGATGTTCCTGCGTTCGGCCATTCTTCTCATCCTCTCCATCTCCGTAAATTGCGGTACTCACGCACAGGCAGTTGCCGCTAAAACGTCAACAGTGGATTGTGCGGCGGCGCCGGATAGGCCGCTGCGCGCATTTCCCGCGGTCAATGTTGGGTGTGGAAGCCAGCTCGCATATCTCGGCACTTACTATTCGGATGGCAAATACCGGCCGGAGTCGCGGCTGAGCGGATTGCTCGAACCTTCTCGGGAGGAAATCACGGACCCGCCGGCGCTGCGACCCGCGGAGGTACCGGACTCGGTAGATATGCATCCACGAGAACGTGTTGTTGAAAGCATGGCTCCGGGGTCACACGCGATCAGTAACGCAAAAGGACGATCGGTGGCCGCAGAACTGCTTGGGGACGTGGTGACCTTCGCTTACGGGCGCGAAAAAGTGCTGCTTGCGCCTCGGTACATCACCACCGACTCCAAGGGACGAGCGATTATCTCCGATCCTGCATTACAGGCAGTGCACGTACTCGATCGCGATGATCCATTCCGCATCGTCGCAGGCGGCTCGCACCGGTTGCAATCTGTCGGAGCGATTGCGGTGGACAAGCTCGACAATATCTTCGTCGCCGATCCCCGGGCTGGCCTCATCCAGGTATTCGATTCCGATGGCCGCTTCTTCCGCGAGATTGGAAAACTCGGCGAAGAGGAAGGTCTGTTTCATGATCCGGAGGGACTTGCGATCGATCGCCGGCGTCAGCGTTTGTACGTTGCCGACGCAACGCGCGACATGGTCCTGGTGCTGAACATCGAAGGCAAAGTTTTGCAGCGGGCTGGCGGCAGGAGAGCGGAATCGGGCGTGAGCTTCGATCATCCTACCGCGCTCACGGTGAAGCACGACGAGATCGTGGTGCTGGACTCCGGCGGCGCCCGTATCCAGGTCTTCGATCTGCACTGGAAGCTGTTGCAACAATTTCCCACTCTGCTGGTGCCCGGATATTCGACAGAGCTAGGACTTGATATCGACTCAGAGGGAAACATCTATCTGAGCAACATCGAACGCGCGAGCGTACGCGCGTTCGACAAGACTGGGAAGATGAGCGGAGCATTCGGGCAAGCGGGATCTCGCCGCGGCGAGTTCCTCGCGCCGACCGCGCTATGGATTGACGCCGACGATAAGCTGTATGTTTCCGAGAAGGAAAACCGTCGCGTGCAGGTGTTTCAGCTCGCGCCACTGAAACCCACGCCGGTGCGGTAGTCTGTCGGGCTTGCGATATGATGGCCGAAAGCCTCTCTTTTGGCCAATCCATGTGCGGAATCGTAGGACGCTGGACAGACCGGACGATCTCCTCGGAGGACCTTGCTGCTTCGGTGGAGCGGATGCGCGAGAGCCTCGTGCATCGCGGCCCCGACGATGCAGGGCTGTGGATCGATGCGGCGAGCGGCGTCTGTCTCGGGTTTCGACGGCTTTCGATTATTGACTTGAGTGCCGCCGGCCATCAGCCGATGGTGTCAGCGTCGTCCCGTTACCAGGTCGTCTTCAACGGGGAAATCTACAACTTTGAAGCGCTACGTACGGAGTTGCTGCAGCATGGCGCGAGCTTCCGCGGACACAGTGACACCGAGGTGATCCTCGCGGCGTTCGAGCACTGGGGAGTGATGGATGCTATTCCCCGGTTGAATGGGATGTTTGCGATTGCGGTGTGGGACAGCCGGGAGCGACTGCTGTACCTGGTGCGGGATCGCATCGGGAAAAAGCCGCTTTACTATGGCACCGTTGATGGCTCGCTGTGCTTCGCGTCGGAGATCAAGGCGTTCTATCAACTGCCGAACTTCCAGCGCGATATCGATGACGGGGCATTGCTCCAGTTTCTTGCATACGGATATAACCAGCCTCCGCTCACGATCTATCGCGATGTGCGCCAAGTAGCGCCGGCGGAGATCATCTGCTTTAAGGGCGGCATTGAACATCGGAGAGAACGTTACTGGCAGATTCCGTTCCCCACGGACGATCTGGTGCACGACCCGCGCGAGACGCTGATTGCGGTGCTGGAGCAGGCGGTGCGCGAACGGCTTGTGGCGGATGTGCCGCTAGGGCTTTTCCTCTCGGCGGGAATCGATTCTTCGGTGGTAGCGGCACTCGCACAGCGATGCAGCACGACTCCGATTCGCAGCTTTACGATTGGGTTCCGCGAAGATAGGCACGACGAATCGCGACACAGCGAGCAGATTGCAAAGCGTATCGGCACCGATCACACGACGATCTACCTCTCGGAACGCGACGCCCTCGATATTGTTCCGAAGCTGCCACGCATATTCGACTCACCGTTCGGTGACTCGTCCGCGCTACCTACGCTGCTGGTGTGCCGCTCGGCGCGCAAGGAGGTCACCGTCGCGCTCTCCGGAGATGGCGGCGATGAGGTTTTCGGAGGCTACCGTAATTACGATGTCGCGCCGCAGATGTGGAAGCGATTGAGTTCTGTGCCGTTCGCCGCGCGGCACGTGCTATCGAGGGTTGCACGAGGACGGCGCTCATCGAAAGCTCTGTACGCCGCATCGCGGATGGTCGGCTTCGAATCCGAAAAGCAGATTACACCGCTGCGCATTCAAGAAGCGGGGCGCAATCTCGCTCCGGCGTCGTTTAGCCACTTCTATGCCGATTCGTTTCTCCGCATCTGGAAAGATCCTACGATGCTGTTGCCAGAGTTGAATGGAAAAACGCCTAGCATCTTGCCACACGGGATCGAAGCTTACGAAGGCATGGATCCGCGGGAGATCATGATGGCGATCGATCTGCAAACTTATCTATCGGCGGACGTCCTGACGAAAGTGGACCGCACCAGCATGTGCGCGAGCCTTGAGGTGCGGTCTCCGCTGCTGGACACGCGCGTGATTGAAACAACGCGTCGCTTGCCGCTGCCGTTGCGCTCAAAAAAACAAATACTGAAAGAGATCGGCTACGAACTCGTGGGCCGCGATCTGCTCGATCGGCCTAAACAAGGGTTCAGCGTTCCGCTGGCTGCCTGGTTGCGCGGAGAACTGCGCGGTTGGGCGGAGGAGTTGCTCGATCCTGCGAAAATGGACCCCCGGTTGCACGCTCCGACGGTGGCAGAGGTTTGGGCGGAGCATCTCAAGGGCAAGATCGATAATAGTTCGAGATTGTGGAACGTGCTGTCGTATGAGGCGTGGCGGCGCGATGGATCTAAAGATAGGCCGGTAAGCTGACGTCTTTTTCTGCGCTAAGAACAGCGAAGAACAGGAACATGGGACACATCGCCTGGATCATCGGAAAGGCGTGGTCGAACATGAGCATCATCGCGAAGCCGGCGACGTAAGCAACCGACATTGCCCGCGGCACCATTTCCTTCACCTGGAGGGCCCACAGAAATAAGCAGGCGCCATAAAACAGAAACGCCAAGAGGGTCACGATCCCACTGGTACCCAAAATATAAAGGTAGAAATTATGCGGTCCGAGGCCTCGGGTTGAGAACGGGGCAACGTGGTCCATGCAAGTCAACCCGCAGCCCACGGCGAAGTTGTCCATGGCGACACGGCCTGCGTATTGCCACACCTGCCACCGGATGTCCTCCTCCACCACGCCAGTCACTTCGCCATTTGCGAGGCGCGCGAAACTCGCTGCTCGATGTCCCTCGGGCACGATCTTCGCCAGTACGGCGGAAACGTCAACGGTAGACAGGAGCGTGAAGACCAGCGCCGCAGAAAAAGCAACCCATATCGCGGTCTTCATATCTTTGCGGACGATCAGCGCAACCACCAGGGCTAGCACAAACGCTCCTAAGTCGGCGCGAGATGAACTGGCGAGCATTCCCGCCAGAAATGAGAGCCTCGCGAGCACATTCCACGCAGACTTCTGGAACGGCCAGATGAACGAAATCAGGAACGCAAACAGGCACAGAGCGCCGCAGAGATTTGGATTAACCCAAAATCCGGCGCCCCGGCCTTCGGCGGAGAGCATGAAGTCAAACGGACCGGGATACACGAACTGAATTGCAGCAAAGATCCCTCCTGCGGCGATGATCACCACGCACATCTGGAAGCATCGCCTTATAAAGACGGGGTTTGCCAAGCGCATTCCGAGCCAAGGAATGACAATGAAGTTGATCGGTAGCTTGACAGCGTCCTGAAGGGCCGCTTTGAATTCAACGTTTCGCGGCTTTTGAATTGCCGCGATTCCGATCAAGACATAGAGCGCGAAGAATATCCACGCCACCACGAAATAACGCTTCTCGTACTTAGGTTTCGGCGGATTCGTGATCAAAATTGCCAGCGCGGAAACCGCAACCACGACCGGATTGATCGGAAGCTCGTCAACATCGAAATAGCGAAGGACGATGCTCACCACATTCAGCAGGCTGAACGCAATCAGAAAGAGGAAGATGTATTCCGCGATTCGTTGGCGGGGAGGCCGCAGATCCTTTACCTGGGAGGCCGGCGCTTCGAACTGGGTGGCTACAGTACTCACGATCGAGATTCCCCGCCCGCGATAATTTGCTCGAACTTCTGCACGATGCGATTCGGATCGAACTCGTCAAATGCTACAGCGGCGTTGCGCACGAGCTGCTGGGCTCGCTCACGGTTTGACATGAGTAAGCGAATCGCATTTCGAAGAGCGTCCTCGCTCGAGGTCGAAACAATCTCAGCGCAGTCTCGCGCTTCCAGCCAGTCGTGCAGAAAGCATTCCTGCGGACAATGCGCCAGTACCGGTCTGCCCGACCCCAGATAGGGCGCGGTGCGAGTTGGAAATATGGTCCGGTACTCGACCGAGTTCCACTTCCCTTGCAATCCATGAGGCAGAAATAACAGGTCATTTTCCCGTAGTTTGGCGTAGAGGTCGGCATCCGAGGGCTGTTCGTGCCTGACCCTTGGCCCCAGCACGCCGAGTTTCTCAAAGAACCACTTCGGGGTTGATCCAGCGTAGATGGTGACGACCATCGATTCGTCGATGGCGCGGAATAATCGCAGGAACGCATCCATATTGGAGTGGTTGATATTTCCCAGGATGCCGATGCGTACCTCTCCTTCAGAGCGCCTCGTCGCCGATTCGTTCATGCTCTCAAAGGCGAACGAATGCGGCAAAACTTCGAGCCGGGCCTCGGGATATCGCGCGCGATAGTGATCTTCCAGGGCCGACGTGAGCACCATCGCAGATTCGGCATCGCGCATCACCCTTGCTTCAAGTGCTTTGCCAAGCTGACGGCTCACTCCCGTGCGGTTGTCGACGTAGGTATTGTGGAAGTACGGGAAAAACGGAAGTCCACGCCTGCTCGCGACCGCGTGCGCTGCGGCGAGATGAAACTCGTCGGGAAAAACCGCAACAATCGGGCCGCGTCCCGTCTGCTCGGAAATGCGGTCCAGGAATCTCACCAGGCCCTGGTAACGTGACCAGCGAAGCCAACGGACGAATCTGCGGCCTCGCTTCGGCCACTTCGGCTCCGATTGAAACAGATGGATGTCGTGCCCGTGGAAGGATTGCGGTTCCAGTTCGCGACCTTCGCCCACCACTACTGCGTCTCCGGGGATGATCTTTGCCAGCAGATTTCCGACGATGACGGCTGAGCCAAATGGCTGCGGAGGAACGGTCGCCGAAACAATGAGGATCTTCCCGGTACGACGAGAGAGCAATGCGGCGGAGCTTCCCGGCTGGGGATCGGCTGCCAATACCGCTCGGGTAACTTTGCTGGTTGCGGAATTCACGATGCCGCCCCCCGGATCACTGGAGAAATGGCGCCGCTCAGCCGCTTGTAGAACCAACTGAAATCCGTGGGGCGCACCAGAAACAATTCCGCAAGCCCGCGCTTAACATCTGACGTGTAGAGGTACAAGCAGACGACGGCGGTGGCCGCATATCCGATTGACGAAGCAATGGCCGCTCCGGCAATACCGATGCGTGGAATCAAAATAACGTATAGCGCAGCGCTCGCAATCGCGCCTATGACCTGGGGGATGCTCGACTTCAGGGGCTTTCCGGTGCCCCCGAAATACTTGGTCAGGGTCTTCGTTGTAACCATTAAAAGCGTTCCCAGCAGCAGAAGCTGCAAAGCCCCAGCGGCGCCGACATACTTACTGCCCACCGTGATCCGCAAGATAAACGGCGCGAAGAATCCCAGCGCCAGCGCGACCAGCAGGGTTAACAGGAACAACACGCGATGTATCAATGCGAGCAGGTGTCCACGTTGCTCTTCGGTATTGCCGGCCGAGGCGATGCGATTAAATAGCACGGGACCAATGGAGTCGGGAATGACCCAAAGAAGTTCCGTCAGGTTCACGGCGACCGCATAAAGACCGAGCTGGGCCGACTTTCCGATCAAACCGAGAAGGAACTGATCGAGGCGCAAGTTGGCGCGCAGGGCAAGATCGCCCCACCACCCACGCACTCCGTAGGAAAAACATTCGCGCAGAAAAGACCTATCAATGGCGATGATGGGATGGAAACGCCGTAACGAAATGCCGAGCGTGCCAAGTGCGGAAACCACGGCGGCGGCGCAAATCGCCACGACGGCGCCATCCACTCCACGACGCAGTATGCCGACCGCGATGAGAAGGAACACGGCGTTGAGGATCGGCTTCGCAATCATCGACCAGTTCATCAAAGAGAACCAATTCGTGCCGATGGCGATACGGTTCACCATGAAATCCAGACCCTGCAACGGAAGTACAAGGAGTAACGGAAGCAAAAGCGCATACGGCAACGCGGTTACAACGGAACCGAAGATATGGGCCTTTATGCACGCACCAACAACACCGGCGCAAAGACCGCCCATGGCCAGGCCCAGCAGGCAGCTGGTGAGGAAGACGCGATGCGGATCAAACTTGCCGCTGCTGACGAGATAGACAACGCCCGCGCCGGCACCGAAGGTCGCGAGCGGCAGGAGTGAAGATCCGAAGAGAAGCACGAATGCGTAGACGCCGCGGTCTGCCGGGCCGAGCATCCGCGCCACGATGATTGATGTAATGATGGTCAGCGGGTAGAGCGCAAACCGCGTCGCCAGCGTCCCGAGCGAGCTGCGGGTGGCGTTATGCGGCCTGGCTTCTACGGTTCCGATGCTCGACACGCCCTCAACCCTCGTGCGAAAAGATCGCGCTCTTTTCCAGATTCTGAACGGGCTCGGCGATTCGTAAGCTAAGCACGGACACCCTCATTCCGGTGCTCCGCGGTTTCGTGAGCAGCCAGCTCGTCATAGTGCTCCAGCACTTGCTCGGCGATGAAGAGATCGAACTTGGTATCGATACCGCAGGCGCGCCACTCGGGAATGATCCAAGCACGGCAGTCGCTTCCCTGGATCGAATGTTGCTGGGTGAGCACCGAAGTGCGGGTCAAGTAAACCGACCCCTCTCGCAGATAGAGCTTTGGTAATAATTGTCGAGGCAGTCCTTCGAGTTCTTTCGCGAACGGAGGGTCGGATACACGAAGGTCGGCCGCGACGGTATTCATTCGCGCCGGATGGCGTCCGCCGACATCGGCGAATGCAATCACCGAATCGCATTTGGTCCGTTCCATCAGCTCGATTGCTCCATCAATGTCGGTTACGGTGCGCAGTGGATTCGTCGGCTGCAAAATGAAGACTGCATCGTAGGTTTCGCCGCACGCCTGCAGGCGGGCAATCACATCGAGGAGCACGTCAATGGTCAGGGTGTGATCCTGCGCGAGTGCCGCGGGCCGGAGGAACGGTACGTCTAAACCGAGCCCCTTGCCGACCCCGGCGATCTCCTCATCGTCCGTGGAGAGCAGCACCCTGGCAAGCCGCCTGGATTTAAGCGCGGCCTCCGCGGTGTACGCGAGCAAGGGCTTGCCCCGGAGTGGCGCAATGTTCTTCCGCGGAATCCCCTTGGATCCGCCGCGAGCCGGGATGATGCCTAAGACCTGCATGGTCGTTATCGCACCGCCGCGGACAGCACGGGAGTGTGCAAGCGTTTCTGAATATAAGGCTCAAGCTGAGCTAGCGACTCAACGATGCGTCGCGCGACATGGCCATCGCCATAAAGCGTGCTTGGCGCAAATCGCCCATGGGCTAGCTGACGTCGAATCCCGGCCTCGATTGCCCCTGTCTCGATGTCGGCATCCAGCACGTTTTCAGAGCGCTCCCTGCCCAGCTGGCGGTGGCCTACATTGACGATTGGGGTGCCAAAGTAGGAGCTATCGCGCACAAAGCTGCTGGAGTTTCCCACCGCACAAGCAGCGTTGGCGAGCACCTGGAGGTAGCGTTCAGGCATCAGGTTGGTGATGACGCGCAACCAGTCGGGCTTATGTTGGTCCCGGAAGACGCGGATTGCTTTGCTGATGTGGTCTGAACCCGCGTCTATATTGGGCCATAACAAGATTGTTTGGGTCTTAATGCGGCCCAATGCCTCGAGAATCGTCTCCATCTGCGCTCGTTCGTCACCGAACTCGGTCGTCGTTGGATGATAGACGACCAAAAGATAGCGAGCGCTGACGTCGACCTCGCAGCCGGCACCGGTCAGATTCACGACCTCCGGGAGCAACTGGCGATCCAAAGTGCGGGCGATGTCGCTGCTCGGACATCCGAAGCCGAGGATTGTCTCCGGACGCTCACCCATGCCGAGGAGATTTTCGACGCTGCCCTTGGTGGCAGGAAAATGATACTGCGCGAACTTGGTAATGGCGTGGCGGGCACTCTCATCGATTGACCCGGAGACCTCGCCGCCTTGCACGTGGACAATGCACAGATTCATGTAAGCCGCTGCAATGCACGCCGCCAGCGCTTCGTAGCGATCGCCAATAAGGACTACCAGGTCGGGAGCGAGCCGACTGAACTCGTTGGCAAACTCGCTGATACCGAGGCCAATCGATTTCGCCATCGTTGCCGGCGTCGAACCTTCGAGTTCCATGTAAACCTCGGAGTCAACGGCGAAACCATCGTCGCGCACCACGTGAACGGGACGCTGGAAGCGCTCGAGCACCATGCTTCCCGCCGCGATCAACTGCAACTGCAGTTGCGGGTGTTGCGTGATCTCGTGCATCACCGGCTTGAGCCGGCCGTAATTGGCGCGGTCCACGAGTACGACGCAAACCTTCCGCTTCCGGCCATTATTTGACGTCGGCATCGGTGATCCACTCATCCTTTTCCACGGTTCGGGTGAGCACGCGTCCCACCAGGCAGTGCATTCCGTCGGGAGGCGTACCGCCGCCGGGTTTTTTTAGCGCTAAATCGCTCGATGCGAGCACATGGCCGGGCTCGAATCGTGTTCTCGCCACCACGCTCTTGGAAAACATTTTTCTCATGGCAGCGGCATCCGGACCCAGCTCATCTTTTTGCATCACGCCACGGCGCGCGCGATGGATAAACTCACAACCCTCCGCCAGCGACTTCAACTCGTCGAGGGTAAGCGAGGCCGCTACGTCTGGGCCGAAACATTCTCGCGAAAAAACAACGTGAACTTCGACGACGTTGGCACCCAGGGCTGCCGCGGCGAGCCCAGCGTAAATCGTGCCGGAGTGATCGGAAAGTCCAAACGGGCAGCCGTAGCGCGTCGAAATCTCGGGCAACAGGTTCAGTCCGACTTCTTCCGGGGTGCATGGATAGGCCGAGGTGCACTGTAAAACAGCAACGGGCGAACCCACCGACGCCACGACGTCGACCGCGGCATCAATCTCGGTCCAGGTCGCGAGGCCAGTGGAGAGCAGGACCGGCTTCCCTTTCTCCGCCGCCCGCTTCACCAGCGGAAGGTTCAGCGTCTCCCCGGAACCGATTTTGAAGGCGGGAACACCGACCTCCTGCAACAAGTCGACAGCCTCTTCGGAGAATGGCGAGGAAAGAAATATCAGCCCTTTTTCGTGGGCGTGAGCGGCCAAACCGGCCCATTGTTCCCGGGTGAAACTGGTGCGCTTCCAATAGTCGAAGCGCGTCTCGTCCTGCCGGGAGAATCGTACCCGGAACGGTTCGCGCAGCGTCGATTCTGCTTCGGCGATGTGGGTTTGGAACTTAATGCCGTGCGCGCCGGTGCGGGCTACGGCATCGATGTAGGCGTGTGCTGTACCCAGGCTACCGTCGTGAGCTAATGCGATTTCAGCCAGCACAAAGCACGGATGCGAAGGACCAATCTCCACGTCCCCCATCCGAAATGACTTTGGCAATGTGCGCACTGAACCCATTCTCTCCTTCGCTCCCCGCCGTAAACTCGCGAGCCATATTAGCTAGTACACGATGGGCAGGCCGAATGTCGCTCATCTTCTCTGCGCTGCTTGGCCGACTTGGGATGCAGCGACTCATGCGACCGGCGTTCATCCGATGCTTTAAGCTTCCGCACTCTCCGCGCATTGTCATCGCCGGAACGATTGTCGGAGTCCGTCGCCGATGCTTGGGACACCCTTCCATCGGACGTTCTCCCGGCGCCAAGCTGATCCGACTTCCTGGAATTGCTCGTATGCGACGTTACTGGGTTGAAGTCCAACGTGCTGTCTCCCAAGCCAATTCGTGATCCCGGATCAAATGCCGCATAGACGGAAGGGCCCGAATCCAGCGAAAAAATCGAAGTCGAATCGGCTTTCGGCGACCCACCAGCAGACGCTGAATCATCCGCCTCCGGATTTTGTCTTGATGCATTTTGCGACTTCAGCTTCGGCACCATGGTACTGGCCTGCAGTGATTGCAATTTCGCAGCGTTGGTACCCTTCGAGGTCTTCTGCGAATCCGGGGTGTTGCCAAGGGCATTCTTCGACACTTGCTGCTGCTTGCTCTGCGTCTGCCCGAAACCCGATTGACCAGCAGCGGAGGTCAACTTTTGCTTCTGCTCCACGCTGACGTTCCCAGTCAGGGCCGCCCACTTCTGTTTCTGCGCGTCGGCCAGATTCACCATCCCTGCATTACTGATCCCGGGACTGGTTGATGACCAATCGCTGGCGCTGATGGCGTCCGCCGGAACAGCTGTGCCCAATGAAGAAACATTGGCATCCACGCCTGCCTGCACCGAAGCATCGACCAGCGCCGACTGCTCGGCCGGTGATGATTGCCCAAGCATCGACGACCCCGCTAGGAGGAGCGTGATGAGCAACGGAATGTGCTTTCTCATCTTCACAAGCAGGTCGACTCTTTGCTTAGGGCACTCGATATATTGCAGCGGTCGCCGCACTCGGCAGAACTCCGAGGGCCGCCGTCTTGAGCCCGCTCGCCGGCACGTAAATGATGTCGCCATCCTGCAGCGGGCTATCCGGAACCTTATTGGCAATGATGCTGTTCAGCGGCAACGGCAGATCTTCTTTTCCGTTGATGTTCTTTCGGATCAAGCGGGCCTTGCTCAACTTCGCCGCCGGAATGGTTCCCTGCGCGAGGGCGAGAGCTTCAAGAACGCTGACGCGCTCATTGCTATCGATCAGATATCCGCCCGGACGCCCAACTGCACCGAGGATGTACACGATGCCAGACCGCGCCACCATGATGGTGTCGCCCGGCCAGATCGAAACATTGGCCAAATTAAAACGCGTGTTTGGGTTGGAAATATCCACCGTCTGCGTCTCATTCGGATTCCTGCGGTGAACAATCGTCACCGACTTCGAAGCCGCTGGCCCCAACCCTCCGGCTGAGGAGATGAAATCGAACAGCGACTTCGTACCGAGGTAGGGATACACCCCAGGGCTTCTCACCTCACCCATCACGGTCACGCCCTGGTTCGCGAACTCGACAATCAAAATCGCGACGCTCGGATGCAACATCATGCCAGTGGATTTGAGTTGAGCCTCGACCGCGCGGGCAGCCTGTTCAGCGGTGAGGCCCGCCACCTTTACGCCGCCTCCGACCGCGAGGCCGATTTCTCCATGCTCATCTACGCGCAAGCGGCCCGATAACTCAGGCGTGTCGAAGACGTCCACTTCCAGAAGATCGCCGACTCCGACCGGCAGCGTTGACGGCGCCACGCTTGCAGCCGGCTGCCCTTTCGACGCCGTTGCATCCTCCTGCGCCACGGCCATTCCCAACATGCATCCCATCACGAGCGCACAAGAGACGGATCTCGCAATCATGGTTCGCAGTCCGAGCGTCGCCCGTGGGCGAAGCTTAGTTGTCTTCGCCATCGGAATATCCATAGCCGTAAGAATTGGAGTAGTTGTAATAGCTGCCATTCACGCCCACATTCACTGCGTTCAGCACCACGCCGAAGATTCTCGCCTGCATGCGCACGAGCAAGTCGCGACTGCGCAATAATGCTCTCTTCGGTGTACGTCCGGCGCGGATAACCATGATCACGCCATCGGCCTCGCGAGCCAGGGCCAGCGAGTCGCTAACACTCAGGATCGGCGGAGTGTCGATGATGACGTGGTCGTAGTTCGCGCTCCACAGCTTCAAAATCTCTTTCATCCGGTTCGACGAGAGAGCGTCCGCGGGAGCAGTCGGAACTGGTCCCGCCGGCATGAAGAACAAGGTCGGCAACTCTTCAATCGGACGGAAGACCAGGTCGGTGGTGGCCTGGTGCAGCAGCAACGATCCCAAACCTTCACTTGACGTCACTGCCAGGCGCCTGGCGAGTGACGGCCGGCGCAAATCGGCGTCCACCAGCAATACCTTCGCGCCCTTTTGTGCCAGCACCGTCGCATAGTTCAGGCAGGTCGTACTCTTCCCTTCCTGCGGCAACGCACTGGTGAATACAAGCACGCGCGGAGGCTTGTCGACCGACGAGAATACGATCGAATTGTGCAGGGTGCGATAACCCTCCGCCACCAGCGATTTGGGGCTGATCAGGGTCTCGACATAATTGGCGCCGTGCCCATTCGACGAGCCATTCATGGCGAGCTTGCGCAGCGCCTTGATATAGCGAAATTCTGGAATCGCCGTCAGCACCGGCAGCCGCGAAAGGGCCTCGGTCTCATCGGTGCCGTTCACCGTGTCGTCGAATGACTCCAACGCGAAAGCGCCCGCAACTCCGCCGAGCACTCCCAGTAACATTCCCAGCAGTATGGAGAATACGGGACGGGGCGCGGTCGGTTTCATTGGCACCTCGGCGCGATCGATCACCGACACATCCGAGTTCAAACCAGCGGTTACGCCAGCCTCTTTCAGCTTCAACTGCAGAGTGTCGTACAGGTCCTGCGTCGATTCCACCTCATGCTTCAGAATGGCGAACTGCGAGGCGCCCTGGTTCAGTTCGAAAGCCTTGCTCTTCTGCTTTTCGAACTCTCCGCGTAACATGTCTTCCGTACGCTTCGAGGCCTGGAAGTCATCTTCGATACGAGTTTGCACATTGCGGTTTTCGGCGTCGATGCTGACTTGAACTTTCGCCAACTGCTCTTTCGTTTCCTTCAACTTCGGATAATTCGGTCCGAACTTCGCCGCCATCGCCGCGGAATCGGACTGTAACTGCGCTTGCTGGGTCCGCAGCAGGTTCAACGTGGTGGTTGGAACCACCGAGGCGAGCAGGTCGGGATTACCGGTCTCCGCCACTTTCACGCGGGCTTCTTTCACAATCCTGTCGGCTTCCGCCATCGTCAACTGATCGTTGATGGTGCGGAGCTTCTCGGTCACGATATTGTCTTTTTCGTCGCCGATGATGTTGTTCTTCTGCTGGAAATCCGCGAGCTTCTGTTGCGCGTCCTCCGCCCGCGTCTTAATGTCTTCCATCTGCTTCGAAAGCCATTCCGACACCTGGTTTGCCGACTCGTAACGGCTCCGGAAATCATGCTCCACGTAGGCATCGAGCACCGCATTCACTACGTCGGCGGCGTAGACCGCGTCGCGGGCGGTGTAGCTGATCTCAATTAAATTCGTATTCGGGAGCGCCGCGACCTTCAACTCCGATTGAATCTGCCCAATAAAGTGATCGCGTTGCGCGGGAGTGAGCTTTGAAACATCCCTCAGCGGGATGTCCGCGTCTTTGGTCAGCTTCTTGTGGTACTTTTCGTCGAGTATGCTGATCGCGTGGAGCGCAACTGTATTGCTCTCGAGGATCTGCACCTCGGTGAGCAATCGCGCACTGTCTTTTCCGCTCAACTTCTCCGCGACAAGGTCTCCGAGCCCAAGCGACGAGGTTCGGTTGGGATCGATCTCAATGGTTGCGGTTCCGCGATAGATTGGTGTCTTCAGAAAGACGTAAAGCACCGAGGCAAACACCGACACGGTAAAAACGCTGAGAACGACCCATCGCCCCTTCCACAACACTTCGACAAACTCCCGCAAAGGCGACGTTTGCGTCACCTGCGGAAGGTGCGCGACCCGACCGGTTAGGGCGCGATCGGACTCCCCGTTAAGAACCGCATCGATTCGCGGGGCGTCATTGTTGCTCATGAGTGAACCCATTCGGTAGACCTAACACCTATGTGCCAGAGAAGGCAAGATCCATGCCGGACAAATCCGATTCTTCCAACCGCTGTCTCTCAGGCAGGAAAGCGGGGCTCCTCTACCCGCAACCTGTTCCAACTCGCGGCGAAAGCCACGAGTTATTGCGACAAAACTCGAAGCGTTTTCCGTAACTGCGAACGAAGTGGATGAGGGCTGGTCGACGTTCTCAGAAAGATATAGCAACTCATCATCGGAGTCAATGAAAGAGCTGTGAAATCAGGGGAATAGCGAGAAGTCCTCACGCAACTCCGAAGCCCGGGAATCCCTGCCCCACCCTGCTAAGATCATTGCAAATTATGGATCAACCTCCAGCGAGCTTGCCGCCTTTGCGGATTCTGCATTGCATTGCCAGCCTCGGCGGCGGGGGTGCTGAAAACCAGCTTGCCACGCTTTGCGAGGGCAAGGATCGCTATTCCCAAAACCTCGCGTTTCATGTTGCCCACATTTATGGCGGCGTGCACCTCGAACGCATCGCCGAAACCCAGACCGTGCTCCACGCCGTCGCGGCCCGCGGCCACCATGATCCCCGCATTGTTGCTTCCCTTGCTAATATCATCCGCGAAAATCAAATCGACCTGGTTCAAACCTGGCTTCCAAACATGGACGTCCTCGGAGGTGTCGCCGCGCGCCTCGCCAAGCGTCCGGTCATCCTGAGCGAACGATCCAGCGCCGAGTGCTACCACGAAGGCTGGAAGATCGCGCTGCGCCGTATGATCGGCAAGCGCGCCGCTGCAATCGTCGCCAATTCGCCTGCCGGACTGCGTTACTGGGAAGACCTGGTCCATCCCGAACGCCTTGATTCAATCCCTAACGCGATTAACCCGGATCGACTGCTAAAGTCTCCGCCTTTCAGTGCCGAAGAAGAAGATTTCGTGCGCCGCGCCGGCCACCTCGTAGTCTTCGCCGGGCGGCTGACCGAAGCCAAGAACCTCGACGTCCTCTGCGACGCCTTCGAACTCTTGCTCTCACAGCGCAACGATGTGACCGCACTCATCTTCGGCGACGGGGAGCAGCGCGATCATCTCGCTGAACGTGTTGCGTCCGTGCCC